>OKSE01000217.1_pt1 | contig 37710 bp, 29 predicted proteins | sample 1633631 | NCBI WGS metagenome assembly OKSE01 (sample SAMEA3541555, study PRJEB24748) | human gut metagenome | biome: human gut; feature: human-associated habitat; material: faeces | place: China | collected 2012 | reverse complement strand
AAACACAAACATTTTAACCATCCTAAGATTTTATAAATATTATTACCTTTTTATAGATTTATAACAACAGTCACCTCCCTTCTTAAGTCTCTTTTCCCTTATAATATATTTTGCTTACTATATAAAATACATATTTATTGTATTACATAATTAATTAATTTAAAATTTACCTTTTTACTCTTTTATCATCTTAAAGGCAAAATAGCTTTTATTTCTTTAGTAAAAAACTTAAAACATTTCAACTTAATTATAAAAAACTATATGTAACATAAATAATAATAAATAACTTTAGATTATAAATAATAATTACTTAAATAATTAATTTTTTACTTATAGAAGATTCTAACATTTTTAAAAGGCTATATCAAAACAATTTAATAGTTTTAATATAGCCCTTTAAATTTAAAAATATTATGTTTACTCTACATAAAATTTATCACTTATTCCATTTTCTAAAACCTGTTTTGCATGACTCTTAGCTAACTCTAGTGAATGTAACTTTGCACTTCCACATTGTAATTCATTTGCTGCTGGTATCTCTTCTTGCTCTAAAACCTTAGATAGTGAATACTCTAAAGCTTCTATAATATCTTTAACATCAATATCTCCAAAACTAGTTAAATAAAAACCTGTTTTGCATCCCATTGGTGATATGTCTATTACATCATCTAATTTTTCTCTCATAAAGCCTGCTAAAAAATGTTCTAATGTATGCATTCCCTTATCACTTAAAAGTTCTTTATTAGGTTGTACAAATCTCAAATCAAACTTTGAAACTATATCTCCTTTAGGTCCAATCTTTATTCCTGCTTTTCTTACATATGGTGCCTTAACCTTTGTATGATCCAATTCAAAACTTTCAACTTTAACCACTTAACACATCTCCTTCGAACTATTATATAAATATTATCTATTTATCTTTTTACTTATTTTATTAAACAATTTAAAATTCTATTTTCTTTAATATCTATTAAAAAAGATCTGTACTAAAATACCTATCTCCTCTATCTGGAAATATTGTTACTATATTGCCCTTCTCTATTTTCTCAGCTAATTTTAATACTGCTGCAAATGCTGCTCCTGAAGAGGAACCAACTATTAATCCTTCTTTTTTAGCTAATAATTTTACTGCATCAAAAGCTTCCTCATCATTTACTTTTATAACATCATCTACTAAGCTCATATCCATAGTTTCTGGAATAAAATTGTTTCCTATTCCTTCTATTTTATAAGTTCCACATTGTCCACCACCAATAATAGAACCTACTGGATCAGCTAATATTCCCTTTACTTCTGAAATATTTTCTTTTAAGAATTTTAATACACCAGAAATTGTTCCTCCGCTTCCTGCTCCAGCAACAAAATAATCAATTTGTCCATCTAATCCATCATATAATTCTCTACCAGTAGTCTCGTAATGAGCTAATGGATTTGCCTCATTTTTAAATTGATTTAATGATAATGAATTAGGAATCTCACTTAATAATGAATTTGCTAAATTTATAGCACCTTCCATCCCCTCTTCTTTAGGAGTATTTATTATTTCAGCACCTAAAGCCTTCATTATCTTTTGCTTCTCTATAGAAAATTTATCAGGAACTATAAATATTATTTTATAACCTTTATTAATAGCTGCCAAAGCTATACCAATGCCTGTATTTCCAGCAGTAGCCTCTATAATAGTGCTTCCAGGTTTAAGTTTACCTTCCTTCTCAGCTTTTTCTACCATATATATTCCAACTCTATCTTTACAACTTCCCCCTGGACTAGTACCTTCTATTTTGGCATAAATATTTACTCCTTCTTTGGTACTTATATTATTTAGTTTTAATATTGGAGTATTTCCTATTAAATCTCTTATATCATTATAATATTTCATTTTTATCACCAGCCTTTACTAAAGCTTGTTGTATATCTTCTAAAATATCCTCTTTATCTTCTATACCAACTGAAATTCTTATTAACCTATCTGTTATTCCTATACGTTCTCTAAGTTCTAATGGCATAGCTGCATGAGTCATAGAGGCTGGGTGACATGCCAAGGACTCCACTCCACCTAAGCTTTCCCCAAAGGTTATAAGTTCTAAACTATTAAAGAACTTCTCATAATTATATTTCTTATTTAAGGTGAAAGAGATTATTCCACCAAAGCCTGAAGCTTGTTTCTTTTGTATTTCATGTCCAATATGAGTTTTAAGTCCTGGATAATATACATTATCTATTCCCTCTAAGTCACCTAACTTTTCAGCTATAAAATTAGCATTTAATTCATGTCTATCCATTCTTACTGATAAAGTTTTGATTCCTCTTATTAGTAAGAAGCTATCAAAAGGTTGAAGTATTCCACCAGTAGAGTTTTGTATAAAGTGTATTTTTTCTCCAAGCTCTTCATCTTTCACAACTACAAGCCCAGCAACTAAATCACTGTGCCCCCCAAGATATTTAGTTGCTGAATGAATAACTATATCTGCCCCAAGATTTAATGGATTTTGAAAATATGGAGTCATAAATGTGTTATCTACTATTGTTAATAAATTATACTTTTTAGCTTTATCTGATGCTATTTTTATATCTATGACATCTAACAGAGGATTTGTAGGTGTTTCTATATAAATAGCTTTAACACTCTTATCAATTTTTTCTTCAATATTGGTAAAGTCATCAATTATTTCATAACCTATCCCAAAGTTAGAGAATATCTTATCAATTACTCTAAATGTTCCACCGTAAAGATTATTAGTAATTAATAATTTATCTCCACTTTTAAATAAACTTAATACTGCAGTAATTGCTGCAAGACCTGATGCAAAGGCAAACCCTCTTTTTCCATATTCTATATCTGCAATTAACTTTTCTAATGATTCCCTAGTTGGGTTTCCTGTTCTTGAATATTCATATCCACTATTTTCCCCAAAAGATCTTTGTTTATATGTGGATGTTTGATATATTGGAATATTTACTGCCCCAGTTTTTTCATCTATACTTATACCCCCATGTATTAATAAAGAATTCTTCTTCATAACTACATCTCCTTTTATTTATTGCTCTAAATAATATATTTAAATTAATTTTTTCACATGCTACTATTTTTTAGCTATTGACATAAAAATACCTGGTTCTATCACTTCCCCAAAGGACGATTCTCCACGGGCAACTAATCCTGTATTTTTTATACTTATATTCTTAAATCCCGCTTTTTCAAACCAATTTATTAATTGATCATAGTTAAAACCTAACCAAGTATCAAACATTTCCTCTCTAGCCCACTCTCCCTTGTGTTCTAACACATCAGTTATGACCACTTTGCCATTAGGTTTTAATACTCTATTCATTTCCTTAATAGCCTTATCAGGATTAGCTACATGGTGTAATGCCATATTCATAAAAATTAAATCTATGGAATCATCAAAGAGTGGAAGATTCTCAAGTTCTCCTTTTATGGGATAAATATTATTTATCTCATTTTCCTTGGCAGAACTATATAATTCTTTTAGCATGTTCTTAGATGAATCCAAAGAAAAAACTAAATTAGCTTTCTTTGCAATACCAAGACTTATAAAACCTGTACCTGCTCCTAAATCAGCAATAACTTTATTACTAATATCCACAGACTTTATTGCCATTTCTCTTAATTCATCCTTAAAATAGTCTACTCTCATTTTATTCCATTCTTTAGCTATGGAATTAAAATATTTTACTGAATTCATTTTATTAGCCCCCTAATTAAAATTTAAATAAACTATATTTTTTAAATTGATTAATTTTCAAATAATATAATAGGATATATTTGCATTAAAACAACTATATAAAGCAAATTTAAAATAAAAAAACCTCGTCTCTATAAAAATCTATAGAGACGAGGTAACTCGCGGTTCCACTCTAATTCAGATATAAAAGATATACCTGCACTCAAAATTTAGCACTAACATGCCTAATCACTATAACGGGTGATCCCGGAGAACCCTACTAAAAATTTCGGATTTCTGCTCCAAAGTGCACTTCACATTTCTTCTAAATAGAAAACTCTCACCATCATTTTCCTCTCTGTGATTTTCCAAAATGCTACTTTACTTTTTCAATGCATTTATATCCTAGTAATTGTATCTGAAAACTAGTAATTTTTATTAAATTTTAATATAATTCATATTAAAAATCAATACCTTTTTGAATTTATTTTTAAAAATTCATTAACTCTCTTAAAATAAAATCTCTTATGCATAGATTTTTTATTATTACAAAATATAAAATCTATATTTAATACTTTCTATAATCACTCTTTAAACTAAGTTAATATAAATTATTAAAAATTGACTTTACATACCAATATCTGTTACAATTTGTTTATTATTTTAATGAAAATTTTTATTTTTAGATATTGAATATTAATAAATAATTTGTATTAAATTAGTTCTTATAAACTTATATTAAAATTTAAAAGGAGGAAAAAATATGTGGAAAGAATTTAAAGAGTTTGCCATGAAAGGAAATGTAATAGACCTAGCTATTGGTGTTATTATAGGTGGCGCTTTCGGAAAAATTGTAACTTCATTAGTAAATGATATTATAATGCCTGTAATTGGTAGATTAGTTGGAAAAGTTGACTTCTCTAACCTATACATAAACTTAAGTGGACAACAATTCAACTCATTACAAGAAGCTCAAGCTGCTGGTGCTGCTACTATAAATTACGGACTATTTTTAAATAACTTAATTAACTTCTTAATAATAGCATTTTCTATATTTATAGTGATAAAACAAATAAACAAGCTTAAAAACTTCACTAAGAAAAAAGAAGAAGTTCAAGTTGAAGCTACAGAAAAGGATTGTCCTTATTGCTGTACTAAAATAGACATAAAAGCTACTAGATGTCCTCATTGTACATCTGTTTTAGAAGAAGCTACTAATCAGTCTTCATAAAAATACATAAAACTTATTTTAAAGAAAATTTAAGGCTGTATCATCCCTCTTAAAGCATAGAAATTATAAAAGTATTGTTTATAAATTCTATATTTGAGCTTTGATACAGCCTCTATTTATACTATTTTAACCATTGTTTTATTTGTTTTGTAAGTTCACTGTGTAATTTCCAGTACCTGAGTTTTCAAATTGATAAACACATAAGTAATATTTACCTGGATTTAACTTACAAGTGTTACTTAATTTATTTCCATCTGCATTAGCGTAATACACATAGTTACTTAAATCATCAGCTGAATATAATAACCAGTTCATTTTTATATTATCTAAGTTTTCAACTACTATGTTTAAATCACTTGGATTTTGTATATCTATGCTATAAATATCCTTAAGATCATCATTGCTTAATGTTCCAACTATTTTGCTATTACTGTCTACCTTCATAGCTTTATCAAAATCATTGTTATTTTCAACTTCTTTTATAGAATCTTTTTCTACTTCTTTAACTTCATTTTTAAGGTTTCCTTTTACATTTACTGTGTAATCTCCTGATTGATTATCATAAGTATATACACTTAAATAGTATCTTCCAGGCTCTAAAATCTTTTCACCCTTTAATTCTGTTCCGTCATTTCTAGTTGCATATAAAACATAATTGTTTAGGTCTCCCTCTTTATAAAGTGTCCAAGTTATTCCTACTGAATTTAAATTATTAAGAGTTATTTTAAAATTTCCTTTTTTAGCTACATCAAAATAATATTTATCTGAATAATCATTTTGTGATAAAGTACCCTTAACTAACATATTAGATTTAGTTATTTGGTTAGCTTTTTCCAAATCATTGTTAGGCTCACTTTCATTTATAACTTCAACAGGTTTATCTTCTACTACTTTTATCTTTTTACTTTCAGTATTTATTCCACCATTATTATCTGTAACTGTTAATTTTACTTCATATTCTCCAGTTTTATTATATTTATGAGCAGCTTTAGCCTCATTAGATTTTTCTCCATCTCCAAAGTCCCATTCATAAGCTTTAATTTCACCATCTTCATCTTTTGACTCTGTTCCATCAAAGTTTATTTCTTCTTCAACTATTACTGAAGAATCAGATTTTATAACAGCCTTAGGCTCTTTATTTACATGAACATCAGTATTTGTATCTGTATTCATTCCATGGAATACAACATCATAAACATAGTTACCATTTTCATCTACTTTATGGTTTACAAAGTATGCAGTAACAGTTTTATACCCATTCCAGCTCTTTTTAGATAATTCTTTTAATATATCATTTAACTTAGAATTCATATCTTTCCAGTCATTTTCTTCCCCTTGGCTTCTTCCCCCTACATATGTTCCTCTCATATCGTAAGTAGTAAAGAATTGAGACTTTTCAACATTACTAGAAAGATCTTTTATATTTGAAACTTCTTTTATATCCTTAGTTATTTCATTTATGTCCTTAGCTTCATGTCCATTTACATATTCATCTGAAACTAAAGGAACATCTAAGTTGTCAATATTATTTAATAAAGAATCTATATAGTCTTGATATTTATCATTTAATCCGTAATCACTACTCATTGATGCAATATAATCTTTATAACCAGATACATCATTATTCTTTATGTAATTTGTCATCTTATTAAACATTCCAATGTTATTGTTGTACATGTAGTTTGATAAAGCAAATCCATAATTATAGAAATCCCATGAGCCATATTTAGCATGTAATACATCATATAAAGACATCCTATTATTTCTATCGTAAGCTAATCCTTGTGTAACTGATTTTCTTGGTTTTATTCCATCAGTTCTAGTTGAACCTGCAAAGAACTCCGCTGTTCCTTCTTCATACCAAGTTAAAACTCCCTCTTGATAGAATTCTCCTTGTCCCCACATTCCAGGAACTACATATCTACCTTGAAGATAGTGAGTAAATTCATGACGGAATAATTCTTCTAATGTATATATACTTTCCTCTGGTGTTCTTTCATAAGTAAAGAAAGTTCCTATGTTTTCAATATATATACCACCATTATCAGTACTAAATCCATTTATTATACGATTTAATTTATACTCTTCTGGTGAGTTATAAATAACAACAGTTAAAATATCATCTGGATTTCCCTCTTCTAAAGCCTTATCATTTTGAACTACTCTCATAAATTGAGCCTTAACTTCCTTTGAAGCCCAGTATAATCTTTTTATCTTTTCTTCTGTTACTTTATCACCAGCTTTTACTACAAATTTGCCATCATCAAAAGTATATGTTTTTGGAAGATATTTTTCCCTTGCATCTGCTTTTATCTTATTGAAATCTATATCATTTCCTGATGAATTTTTGCCACCAAAATTTAAATCTAAATCATTGGCAGCTTCAATATATTGATATGATAAATAAGGATACTCCTTCATAGCTCTTTCTAAAGCTCTTTGAGATATTGATGGGTCTTCTCTAAACTTACCCATTCTACCTGTGTAATATAAGGCATTATTTACAAGCCAAGCATTATCATTATTTAACTTATCACCTATTGTACATAAACTTTCTAATCTTTCCATATATGGATCTATTCTATTATAAAACTCAGTGTTTTTAGCATCATATCCCTTAGTATTGTATATTACTGAATTAGTATAATAATCAATACCTTTCATAAGGTTGAATACTGCATTTCCCTTGCTATAGTTCGAACCATACTTATCTATATTATCTTTAAAATCACTTAAGACATATATGCAATTATTAATAACTTCTGGATCTGCTGAAGCATTACCTATAAGTCTTCCTAAAGCCTCAACAACTCCATCTTGCGCCTTTGTTCCTAATCTAAAATTACTATTATATTGAATCGCTTTCATAGCTGGTAAACACTCATTTTTTAACTGTGGTGTATTTAGGTATGATAATTGTTTATTGTAAAATCCTAAATAATATCCAGCTCTTAAAAACTCAACTAAAGTTGGAATTCCCTTATCATCATCTGCTGTATAAGTTCTTCCACTATCCTCTAGACCATATATTATAGCTTGTACACGATCTCTATTACTAAAGAAAGTATATGAACCATCATTAAAATTAAATAAGTCTGGTACGTTTTCACAACTTATTGTTTTTATTAATTCAACTAGATCACTATAATTCATTCTGTTAAGTTCATCGAATGTATAGATCTTGTTGTTTCTTGCTCTTGATGGAGCAATACTAGGTCCTAATGGTCTATTATTGTCTGTAGCTACCTCATTATTTAATTCTGTTTTAGAAATCTGATCAGCATTAATCTCTCTAGTAATCTGTCCATTATTACTATTCTCTATTTTTTTATCAGCTGCAAATACTTTAAACGAGCTATTAAATAAAATAAATGCTGCTAAAGTAAAGGTAGCTGACCATCTTTCAACTAACTTTAGTTTCGTTAGCTCTCCCCTTTTTAAGTTTTTCTTCATGTTTAAATGCCTCCTCTATCTTAAACAATATTTATATAAATAAAACTTTGCTTATTTAAGTTGAAGTTTTCTTATATACATAATTTAAAATAACCTTACACATTTAAAAATCATTCACCATTTGTTATTAATTTAGTAACTTTTTTAAGTATAACATAAAATTTGTAATTTTTTATATTTCATTTCTAAATAATCCTATTATTTTTTATTTTTTATAGTTATTTTTTTAATATATTAATAACTTAAATTAAATGTATTATTATTCCAGTTTATTAATAAAATAAAGACAGGTAAGTTTTCACCTACCTGTCTCATATAAAAAATTCAATTTTGACTAAAAGTATTCAGCATTACTTTTTTCTTATTAATCTATTAAATTAACTATAAATCTTATTTATACGTTAATATCTATTTTATTTTCTTCTAACTATTCTAACTCCATAAGGTTCTATTTCCATTTCCTTAGTTACCTTTTCACCAGTTACCATATCTGTTAAATCAAGATCCTTAATGTCTATTGTTTTTTCCTCTGATGAGAAGTTCATAAAGAATACAAACTCATTCTTTTCATCCATACGAACTTGAGCATTAATTCCCTTTGGTAAGTCAATTTCTATAGCTCTCTTTAAAGTTAACTTCTTAGCTAAGCTTGAGTAGAAATCTGATAAGAACTCATCATTATTTCTAAATGCTATATAGTAAGCTTGTCCCTCTCCAAAGTTGTTACAAGTTAAAGCTGGCATTCCTTTGTAGAAGTCTATTTTGTATGTTGCAAGAACTTCAGCTCCTTCTGAGTGAATTAAGTCACAGAATATTCTAGCTTCATATTCACCTTTCATTCCTAAGCTATTGCCCTCTTCAATAGAAACATAGTTTATATCTTCATCATAAAGTGCATCTAATTCTTCAGCCCAGATTCCTGTAACTTTCTTTAATGGGCCAGGGAATCCTCCTAAGAAGCAAAGGTCATTCTCATCAACAATACCACTCCAGTAAGTTGTTACTAAAGTTCCTCCATTATTTACGAATTCCTCTAATCTTTCTCCAACACCTGGTCTTACCATATAAAGCATTGGTGCTACAACAACCTTGTATTTTGAGAAATCACAATCCATGTTTATAACATCTGTTGGAATTGACATATCCCAGAAAGCTTTATAGTGTTTTTGACAAGTTTCAAAGTAATCCTTTTGCTCTATTCTAGGACCTTGAGCATCATTTATTGCCCAGTAATTTTCCCAATCGTAAATAACAGCTACTTGTGGCTCTACAGAAGTTCCTATTACATCATCAAGTTTTGATAGAATTTCTCCAACCTTAGTTACATCTTTAAACACTCTTGTATTTTCATGTCCACAGTGGTCAACAACAGCTCCATGGAATTTTTCTGATGATCCTCTACTCTTTCTCCATTGGAAATATTGAACTGTATCTGAACCATGAGCTACAGCTTGAAGAGAAGATAAAACATGCATTCCTGGACGTCTAAGTTTTGCAACTGGTTGCCAGTTTGTTGAACTTGGAGAACTTTCCATCATCATAAATGGCTTACCATTTAAAATTGCTCTATTTAAGTCATGAACAAATCCAATTCTACTTCCTTCGTGGTCATCTGTTCTTTCTCCATGCCAGTAAGGATAGTTATCCCATGATACAACATCTAAGTAAGGAGCAAATTTCCAGTAATCTATTCCTCTAAATAATGAAATATAGTCATGGAAGTTAGTAGTTACAGGAATATCTGGTGTGATTTCCTTTAATATGCTTCTTTCATGCTTGTAGTAATCTAAAGTTTGGTGAGTAACAAATCTCATCCAATCTAAGTTTAATCCATGAAGAGCTGGTTCTCCATGAGGAGCTGGTGCTTCTATTTCATCAAAGGAAGCATATGTGTGACTCCAGAACTTAGTCCACCAAGCTTTATTTAATTTATTTATGTCATTATCATATTTCTCTCTTAAGAAATCTCTAAAAGCTTGTTCACATAAAGGACAGTAACATTGACCTTCAAACTCATTTGAAATGTGCCATAAGATTAAAGCTGGGTGATCTTTATATCTTTCTGCTAATAATCTGTCTATTATAGCAATTTTCTCTCTATATATAGGAGATGTGTAGCAATGGTTATGACGCTCTCCATAAAGGTTTCTTACTCTATTTGGAGCAACTCTTAAAGTTTCTGGATAGTTGTGAGCCATCCATATTGGCTTAGCTCCACTTGGTGTAGCAAGTATTACATAGTTTCCATTCTTGTGCATTAAATCCATGATTTCATCTAACCATTCAAAGTTAAACTTACCTTCTTCAGGCTCTAACATTGTCCATGAAAATATGCCTACAGCTACAACATTTGTATGAGAAAGCTTCATTAATCTAACATCTTCTCCCCATATGTTAGGCATATCAATCCATTGCTCTGGGTTGTAATCTGCTCCATGAAGCATTTTTGTTACTTTAGAACTTATTGGTCCATAATTTTTCAAAATAATCCCTCCATATTACCAAGTTAATCATTTTTCTCTTATTAATCTATAAAGTAAATTGTGTATTTCTAAATAAATTTATAGTTATAGGAATAAGCTATATTTTTATAGCTTATTCCTTAATTGATATCTTTTATAATTTTGTCATTACTTTAATTAAGCTATTTCTGAAACCTCTTCTTGATCCCATTCATTAGCTACAGCTTTTCCAACTTTCTTTTCATATTTTCTCCAGCAAATTTCAGCAAAACCTAAGAAGAATACTAATCCTAATACATTGTATAAAAGTACAAATACAGGATTTGTTGCTCCTTCTGCTAGTGTTCCATTAAAGTAAGCTGCAAAGTCTTGTGGAGCTGGAATTGAAGATATTACAAATACGAATACGAATAAAGCAAGTAATAATACTCCAATTGCTATTCCAAAGTTTTTAGATCCAACTTTAAATGATCTTTCCATATCATCTTTCTTAGCTCTTAATACAATGTATCCAACTAAGAAGAATAATACTGGAATTAATGAAGTTGAAGCAGTCATGTTTATTAACATTTCAAGTAAGCTATCAACTGAACCTATTCCTAAAGCTGGTACTAATAGTAATACTGTTACTATTACAGCTTGTACATATAAAGCATTTACAGGAGTTCCTTTTTTATCTGTTTTAGCAATCCATTTACCAAAGATTCCTTCAGGAATTTCAGAGAATAATACTTTAACAGGTGCTGCAGTCCATAAAACTAATGAACCTAAAGAGGCAAGCATCATTATGAATCCAACTATGTTAGTTATTATGTTACCTACTCCATAGTTTGCACCTAATATTGCAAAGGCATCAAATAAACCATTTGAGAAATTACCTTGTAATACTTCTGAAGGTACAACTAAACCTACTGAAACAGCTCCAAGTGCATATAAACCACCAACTATAGCAGTTGAAATTACCATTGTTCTTATGAATGTTTTATTTCCACCCTTTACGTCTTTAATATATACTCCTATACTTTCAGCACCACCTACTGCTTGTAAAATCCAAGCTAAAACCATGAAATATGACCAGTTAAACTTAGGCATAATAGTTTCTGCTGTGAATTCTTGAGCTGGAGCTTTTCCTAAGAATAAAATAACTCCGAAAGATAATACTATGAATCCTAACCCTAAAATTATTCTAGCTACACCAGATATACTTGTTATTTTTGAAATCCAAGATACACCCTTAGTAGAAATTATAGTTACTGCCCAGAATAATACTATTGATATAACAGAAATTAATACTGTTTTTCCATCAAATACATTTCTACCAACAAATGTATAAGATGCATAAATTAATATTTTAGGTAATAGTGAAGTAAAGAAGAACAAGTTAACAAAGAAATAAGACCATGATCCTAAGAAAGCCCATCTTGCTCCTAAAGATTTCTTTATCCAACTATTTATACCTGATTCAGAATCTGAACTAGCTGAAGCAAACTCACCAATCATCAAAGCAAATGGTAAAAAGTAAAATACTGTACCAAATATGTATGATGGTATTGTAGCTAGTCCAATATTTACACTACTATCAATTATGTTTCCGAATGAAAATACCGCTGTAAATGTCATAAGCATTAAAGCTCCTGAACTAAGCGACCTTTTTCTCTCACTCATCTTAAAATTCCCCCTCATATCTCATATTTTAAATATAAATCCCCTTTTAGGAAACGTTTACTAAGATTATAATATCATTTTTTGTGGAAATATTAATGTACAAAATTTTAATATTTAGTAAAAAAATTATATTTTTACTAAATTGTTTTACTAAATCATGCTTAATTGAAATATTTTTAATACTAAGTATTATGCATAATATTTATAAAAATCTCTCTTTATTGATATATTGTATAAAAATATTGTTATTTTTTAATATTTTATCATTATTTTCTAATTAAATTAACTTACTAACAATGAAATATAATCTTTTCTTTTATTTCTTTAAGTTTTTTAGTTAAAGTTTACTCCTTATTATTTATTAGAGATTAACCTTGATTTTCTGTGAATTATATTGAAATTTATTTATTATTACCCTTAATAATTTATTATAATTTATATTTTTTGATTTTATTGGAAAATAATTTTAAAGAAACTTTATAATTAATTGTTTTTGAATAGTTTATGTAGAAATATATCCCTATTAAACAATTACTAAAATTTTTACTTATTAAGTATTTGCTATAACTAAAGAAGAAAATTCTTTAAAAAGTATTTTTCTACATTTAATTTTAGAAATTATTAGTAAGCTAAAACTAGTTAAAATTAAATTTTTAGAATAGAATTATATAAAAAGATATGTATTAACTTTAATTAGCTTTATTTACTTTAAACTTTGTAATTTAAAGTAAAAAAATAGAGCTATAATTTCCTTAATGAATCATAACTCTATCTTCTTTAAATTGTATCCCCTTACCCCATCCTCGCTTATTATTAATAGTCATATGGTTGTAAATTGTAATTCTTAAATAGTACCCATGTAATTTGTTTGAGCATAAATTATAAAATAAGTATCTGCTCCTAGATACATGTATAATCACCTTTTTCCCCAGGTTAGGATTTATGACCTCCTTAATAAAAGCTACCAACATTTAAACCTCTATTTAATTAATCTATTATCTAGTTTAAACTAGGAAAATTAACTTTATAATTTAGATACTTTTATTCCATTAAATCTATTGTCCAGTTTAAACCTTGCAACTTAGTGTCTAGTTCTCTATATTCCTTAGAATATTTATTTATTTCTCTCTGTAATTGATCTACCTTCATTGCAGAAAATATTTTTATTTCAGTTTGAGAGTATCTATTTACTTTTACTGTAGCTTCTTCAGCTATTTCTTTTAATATGCTTATCTTCTTTCCAAGCATATCTCTTTTTACAATCAAATCAGAAATACTTTCATTATTACTAGTTATGTAATTACTATTAGTTTTATTAATCTTTAGAATTAACCCCTCTAATTCACTTACTTTTAACAGTATCTCATCATATAGTGTATATGGGTTTTCAGAGGGTTTCTCACCTTCTTGAACTAGTAAGTTTTGATTTATTCTATTTTTTAAACTCATTAATTCTTTTTGTAAATCTGCTCTTAAAATCAATGCCTCAGCTAATTTCATTTTAATCACTCCAATAAAAATTTTATTAAACTCGGCTTCATAAACCTTTTTAATTCATATGAACCTAATACATGTAGACCAAATTTATTAGTTAGTAATATTCAAGATAATTCTAATATTTATTCTTATTATACAACTAAAAATTATTAAGTATATATAAAAGATTCATTTATTATAAAAATAAAATTTAATTATTCTACCTCTAAATCATTTCCACGTATCTCATCTACTGTATGTATTTTGTAGTTTTTAAATAATAAATACCCTAGGTATCCACTACCTGCACTTACAACTACACAAGCTAGAGAAGCCATTAATACCTTAAATGCTGGGTTATATGCAAACATTACAGCAAAACCAGCAATAGGGGTAGCTGTCCCTGGAGACATATTAGTTAGTCCCATTAAAACTATTATAATCCCACATAAAGCGCCACCAATAAAATTAGTTACATAAATAGGAATAGGGTTAGCTGTTATTATATCCGCCTGCGTCAATGGTTCTATGGCAACTGATATTGTATCTTTTTTGCTTCCAAACTTCATTTTTTGGAATAAAACAAAATTTAAGAAAGATGAACCAAAAACTGATAATGCTCCTATTGCCATTGGTGCTCCTGTTAGTCCAAGCATAGCTGTTAAGGCCATTGAACTTAAAGGTGCCGTAGCAACTACAGTTATAATTCCTCCAAGTATTATCCCCATTGTTATTGGATTAGAGTTTGCTGAGGCTATTAAAACCTGTCCTATTTTTAATAAAGTAGAATCAACTACTGGTGCTGTAAAATCACCTATTATTCTTGTAAGAGGCGTAGCCACAACTATTATTACAATTAAATCTAAACCACTTGGTAATTTTTCTTCTAAGAATTTAACCACAAATGACATTAAATAACCTGCTATAAATCCTGGTAATATTCCTAATCCTGAACATGATAGTCCTATTAAAACTGAATAAACTGGTGAAACTCCTAAAGCTAATGGTACAAGAATTGCTGCTGCAACTCCTCCCAAGCTTCCATTAGCATCTCCAACCTTCTTTAAAAACTCTATATTTAGAACATTTCCAAAGAATGATGAGTGAAATGCCTCAACTAAAAAGCTTGCACAAGCTGCTCCTGCCAATGCTCCCATAGCCTTCATTCCATGTGGTGCCTTATAACTAAATAAGGTAAACAATCCTAAAACTATTAATAAAAGTCCTGCCCCAATTAAAACTTGCATAAATTTTCCTCCTTAGTTTTTAAAAAACTTTTCCTTTAAACGTTTACTGATTGATTTATAATAAAATTTATTATTACCTATTAAATTTTTAAACTTGCCTTAAGTATTTACTTTTCATATATAACAATATTAATTTATAAATATTCTTTAAAAGTTTATGTATAAATTGTTAAAGTTATTTTATATTTTATACTAATTTTCAAAAAAATCAAACATTTTTTAATAAAAAACAAAAAAAACTGATTTTTACATAAATAAAAACCAGTTTTTTTCAGTTTTAATTTGTAATTAATACCTGATTTAAAATACTTTCTAAGCACTTCATATTAAGCTAATTTTAAATCTTACCCAGTATTCCCTTACGCATATATTTAATGAAACTAATTATGTATTAATAATACTTCATTTTTCTAATATATTAATCTCAACTTTTTTTTACTTTCTGAAAAATTGAGAGTTAATCTTAAAATAATTTTATATATTTTCAACTAATTTTATGGCCCATAAAAATCCTTAAGAGATAAAACTTTCTTTATTTTAGTTGAAATGCTAATTTTTTTAAGTTATATTTTAGATGTAACATTTACATATTTTAATAAAAAATATTTTATCTATTTATAAAAATTTGTAAGTAATATATTAAGCAAATTCTAAATGGAAAGGTTTAAACATGTTTAAAGAAGATTTATTAGAAACATCTGAAAAAATTCAATATAACATTTTTAAAAAAGTATATGTAAATAACGGTAAGATTAATAAAAATGATTTATGCTCTGATTTAAATATATCATTGCCAACTTTAAAAACTCACTTAAAGAAAATTGAATACTTATTAAATAAATATTATAAATCAAAAGTAAAAATATCCTCTTCAAAGGACTTTATTTTTTTAAAGTATGAAACTGTAGTAAGTCTTCATTCTTTAACAACTTACTACATAGAAAGTTCTCTTAAATATAAACTTTTAAAATTTTTCTTTATTAAGCACACCAAGAAATTTACTGGAATACAAATTTGTAATTACTTTAATATAAGTTTAGCAACTTTAAACAGAAAAATATTAGAATGTAATTCACTCCTAAAAGAGTTTGATATATCTATTAAAAACTATGAACTTACAGGTTCTCAACTTCAAATATCTTATTTTTATTATTTATTATTTTGGAATAACAGAATAGATATATCTTCTGTGGTATCAGCTAATCACAACATAACTGAAGTAATTGAAAAAACTTTTAATATCACCTTAAAAATTAGTGAAAAGTATCCCTTATATACTTGGTTAAAAATCTTAATGATAAGAAAAAAATTTTTTGTTGAAGATTTCTTTAAGGATGAATTCACCAAAAAGAATTTAAGCATATTAGAAAACACTGAAATTTTTATAGAGCTTAAAAATTTCTTTGAAAAAGATTCCTTAAGTAAGTCCTCTAGTACATACTTAGCATACTCTACTCTTTGCTTTATTTTAAGTTTTAATATAATCCCATATGAAGTTATTAAAGAATTTTCTACAGTTAATGAAAGTACTCCCTTTAAGATTTTCTCTTTAATGACTGAGGAAATGAGTAACTTATATACCACTCACCCTAATAACTTCAATAATGAAGTGAAATTGCATTTACTAAGTTTATGCTTTAAAAGTTACTTCTTTAAGGGAATTTTTTATTCAAACAATAAAATTGTTACAAATTATTATTTAAATGAATTCACAAGTGATTCTAGAGAAAAATTTGTTAATGACTTATTATTAAAAATTAACTCTTTATATAAAGTAAAATATTCCTTTGATCCAGATTACTTTAAACTTTGCATAATATTAACCTTAAATTATCTTAATGGAGTGTCCAAACATTCCCTTACTATAGGTATTTTATCTAGAATAGATAGTTTGATTCTTAACACCACTATTGACTATTTAAGAAAATTTTTAAGAAGAAAATTTGATGTTATTGTGGAAGTTTATGATGAATATAAAAAAGAAAATTATGATCTTGTAATTACAAACTTCGATCCTAATTACATACCCAAAAACTATAATAATATTTATATATTTTCAAATTTAGCAGTACAATATGACTTAGGTAATATTGTTAAAATACTAAATGAAATAGAAAAAACTAAATTTGAAGGATAAAAGAAAAAGGGCTATATCAAAAAACAATAAGAAAAATCACAAAAATATTTAGAGAATCCTTAAACCTCCCTAAGAATTTGTAATTTTTATTAAAAGTTTGTTTTGATACATGCCCTTTTTAAAATTAATATATTTTCATAATTTTAAAATACACTATCTAAATTTTAATAAAAGAAACATATTGAAATTTTTTCTTTAAAGCTTTTTACATGGTATTTAGCAAGTCTCTTACTTCCATAAGAGCAAAACCTAAGAGATTTTCCCCCTTCCAAGCTGTAGGGTCTTCTATATTCTCATCCTTTGCACCCATTCCTATTCCCCAAATAGAGTCATATGGACTTGCTTCAACTATTATTTTATCTCCAGTGTTTAATAAAAACTCCTTAAGATTTTCATTTTGAGAAAACTTAGCTAAGTTTCCCCTCTTAACAATTTCATATTTTTCTCTATTCCAAAGCTCTTCATTGAAGTTTTTAATCTTTCTTCCTAAGTCTTTTATTTCTTTTTGATTTTCAGCAGATAATATTTCTTCTAAGGTTTCATAATCCTTAAATAACCTTGCCTTTTCAGCCATCATATACTTCTCTGCACAGTTATATAAAACTCCATTAACTGTAAAATCAGAAAGGTACCATTGGCTAAAACAAGCCTTAGTTATTTTTCCATTTTTATTTTTTGTATGTCCCCAGAAAAATAAAAACTCTAGTTTCTCTCCACTTTTAAACTTCTCACAAACACCTTCTACAGAATATCTCATAATACCTCCCCCTTACCTTACTTATATTCTAAATTAACTATAAAACTTTAAATAGACTTTTTTCTTAAAATAACTTCTACTCAGCAATTACATTAAAGACCTCTGAAGCCTTTCCATCAAACATATTATCATAAAATTCTATTTCTAAATTATTTGATTCATTGTTTAAGGCAAATGACATATTAGCAGTACACTTTTTCCCCTTACTAATAGCTTGAGGATATTTTTCAGCACCAGCTGGGTATGTTTCTAAAACATTTCCTGAAGCATCATAAACTTTAAAATTACTATCAAATACATATAAATTTTCTTCGTCTGCTATATTCTCGTAAGTATATTCTATTACAACAACCTTTTCTGCTTCTTTTTCAGAAAATTGATTTCTTTCATCTGTAAGTTTTACATTATCTATGGTTATGGCCATTGATTTAACTCCATTTTCATCATTTATATAAGCCGTTTCTCCAATACTTAATGGTCTTTTATCTTCTTCAGTTTTTTCATTTATCTTATTGTCCAAATTTTCTTCAGTTAATTCTTCATTAAGAGTTTCAACTGTCTCACCATCTTTTTGAAGAGCAACCTTTTCAAACTCTAATAATTGGTCATATCTTTCTTTAGTTAAATTAACTCCTGAATTGCTGTTTCCTAAAGCAATTCCTCCAATAATAAAACAAATTATTCCTATGGCTATTTTACTTGTAAATACTGATTTTAACTTTTCTTTATTCATATTACCGTTGCCAAAAATCTATAAATATCTATAAATCTTGTTTAATTCCCTGTTCTACGAGTCCGATTTTGAAAACTATAATAGTAATCTACTTTCCTTTGATATAACTCTCCGAGGGCGTAAATTCGGATACAACGCATCCTACATATTAGCATTATCTTGTTAATGATATTATGCTAATTTATATCTTGAAAGATTAATACTTGCATTTAAATCTCTATCAATGGATAAACCACAACTACAGTTATAAACTCTATCTTTAAGTTTTAAATCCTTCTTAATCTCTCCACATTGACTACAAGTCTTTGATGATGGATAAAATCTATCTGCTACTACTAATTCAATCCCTCTAAATTTACACTTATACTCAAGTTGTCTTTTAAATTCATAGAAACCTTGTTTTCTTATAGCATCAGATAAATGTTTATTTTTCATCATTCCTTTAATATTTAAATCTTCTATTACAACTCTATATGGCTTGGTTTTCACTATACTTGTTGTAGTTTTATGAAGATAATTATTTCTAATATTAGCCAATCTTCTATGGATTTGTTGTATCTGCTTTTCAAGTTTTATTATATTTTTAGTTTTGACATATTCCTTTCCTTTTTTATTTTGTTCATACTTTCTACTTACTTGTCTTTGTAGTCTTTTTAATCTCTTTTCGATTTTCCTAACTACGTTACTTTTGTTTATATTTTTAAATACTGTACCATCAGAGCATATTGCTAAAATTTTTAATCCTAAGTCTATTCCTAATGATACATCTGTTAAATCTTCTTTAATTTGTTCTTGTTCTATACCTACCGAGATATACCAATACTTGTTATCATATGATATACGCGGATTACTATACTTAACTCCAATAGGTAATTGTTCATTAGTTTTAATCCAACCAACTTTTTCAATATTAACTAATCTATTTTCTTTAACTTTTAACTTTATATTATCGTTGTAGAAGGATTTTTTACTATTTTTTCTACTCTTAAATCGTGGTTTATCTGATAGTCCATTAAAGAATCTTTTATAGGCATTACAAGCATCTTTAACGGCTTGTTTAGATACATTATTAGATACTTCATTTAACCAACTTAACTCTGATTTCTTTAGTTGAGTTATTTCTTTTCTAAGAACTCCATCTGATATAAACTTTTCACCATTTTTATAATTTTCTTCTTGTCTTGCAAGTGTCCAATTATATATAAACCTTGCAGTTCCAACTGACTGCCAAAGTTTTTTCTCTTGTATTTCGCTTGGATACAATCTAACTTTTTTCGATAGTATCATCTTCTAATAACTCCTTAATCATTTTTTTAGCTTTATTTGCCCTTTTACCTTGAAGCCTACAACTAAATACTGTAACTATTTGAATTAAATCTTCTACTAATTCTTGTTCTTCTGTTTTTTCAGTATTATCAATTATTTCAATAGTAGTTCCATATTTTTCACAAATATTTTCTATTAGTTCATATCCAAATCTAATTAACCTATCTTTGTGCAGTACTACTATTTTATCTACTTCTAAATTAGTTATCATATCTATTAATTGATTTAATCCTTTTTTATTATAGTTAATTCCACTTCCAATATCTGAAATAATCTCAAATTGATAACCTTTAGCATACATGTATGTTTTTACATTTTCAATTTGTCTTTCAAGGTCATCTTTTTGCTTATGAGAATTAACTCTACAATATCCAATAGTTTTTTTATTTAGTTTAGTTTTTGATTTTAATCCTAAAAAATGATTAAGCTGTTCTTGTGAATAATATCTCGTACCACCTTCGGTTATATGATGTGGCTTTAAAGAACCATTTTTATCCCAATTTCTAAGAGTTTGAACTGTTTTACCTATTTTATTTGCAAATTCTCCTATTGAGTAATACTTCATAATTTATCACCTCAATAAGATTATATTATAATCTATAAATAAAAACCATATTTTTATAGATATTTATATATTAATATTAACTATTATTTACCTCCTAGTTATAACCATCTTATTATATTACAAATCCTTCTCATTAATTCTTACTATTTTTATCATTTAAAGATTAACTATCCTTAACTTCAAAATCCTTTAAAGTCTCAATATCCACTGGCTTTGAATAGAAATATCCCTGAATATATATTTTTTCATATGGAAATGCCTTAATAATATTAACCTGATATTTTCCCTCTACTCCTTCAAATACTATGGTTCTATTTGATATATTACATATTTCTGATATAAATTCCACTGTTTTTTTATTTATAATAGACTTATCTAAATTATCAGCAAAGTACTTGTCTAGCTTTACTATATCAGAATCAATTTTATTTAATAAATCTAAATTAGAATACTCCACACCAAAATCATCTATAGCTATTAAAAATCCATATTCCTTTATTATTCTTATTGCACTCTGTATTCTTCCTATATCCTCCATACCAAGTTTTTCTACTATCTCTAAACAAATATTACAATCATCAATCTTATAATCTTTTGCAATTTTCATTAAGGATCTTAAAAACTTAGGATTTTCTATTTCTTTAAATGAAACATTTAATGATATATAAAAATTACTTCCTTTGACCATCCTATAATCTTTGATTATTCTGTAGTCTGCAATAACTTTCTTTAAAAGCCATAAAGAAACCTCTAAAGACATATTATTGTCTTCAATTTCCCTTATAAAGCTATCAGGTGTTAAAATTTTTCCATTCTTATTTAATCTCAAAAGAGATTCAAAACCCTTTACTCCATTTGTCTTTGGATCTACTATAGGTTGATAATATAATATATATTTATCATTTTTCATATAGTTCCTAATTTTTCTTTTAGTTCTTATAGCGAATATTTTATTTTTTCTTTTTCTATAAATAAACAATAAGATTATAATTAAAAATATTACAACTAATAACTTTTCATCTTTTAATTTATCTAAATACTCATCAAAATACTTAGAATATAAATTAGTATCTTTTTGTTCCTCATCTTCTTCAAGATCTCCAAGTACAGAATCTATTCTTTCAATTAATTTCTTATTATCTTTTCTACTAACTATATAAACTGGTCCAGAAGAAAATTCAAAAATCTTTTTAATATTTTTATTTTTATAATTTATATTGATTCTTGTATTTTCTACTACAAAATCTACTTTGTTGTCATGTAAATATTCTTCATCTTCAGGATAATTAGATACATCTATAAGCTTCACATTTATGCCTTTATCTTTTAAAAACCTTAAAATCCATTCATTATTTTCTTCTCCTTTTAAAAACCCCATTTTTAATCCATTTAAAGCTTTTAAATCACCATTTTTTATATTTTTATTAGTATATATGGCAAAGTTATCATTATTTATGTAATGGTCAGTAAATTCATAATCCTTTTCTCTATCAGGGGTCTTACTTATTCCAAAAACTAAATCTATTTCTCCAGATTTAAGCTTTTCTAAAGCATTTGTTATATTACAATCTACATACTCATAATTTAAATTTAGCTTATTACATATTAATTCTAATATTTCATTATAATAGCCATCTGGCACAGAATTTTTATTAAGATAATAATAAGGATAATATTCATAAAATCCTACTTTAATTGTTTTTCTGTTACAATTAGATTTCTTACAATCAAATTTAATTGTAATTGCTAAACCAATTATAATTATTAAAAATACTATACTTAACCAAGACACCCTTTTTTTCATAAAGTAACACTTCCCTAATATCTCATATGACCTTATCTTTAATATATTTTACTCTATTTAAATATTAACATAATCTTCTAATGAACTTAATTTAAGCAATTGATATTTTTATCTCTTCTTTTTTTAAATTAAAGTAATTAACTAATTTTTCTTTATATAAATTAGTAAATAAATATAAAAATGTATTAAAATTTAAACAATACAAATATTTATAAAAAAACACCAAATATATTTTTTAAATTTAGTATTTTCTATGCATAAGACTTTCAAATAAACTCAAAAATATATAAATAATTTCTATCCTATTTCCTTTGCTATTAATAATTTATATTAATACTCTAAAATCTACTCATATTTGTATTATGCTTATAATTTTTCAAAGTCTTATAAAATTTTATTACTCTAAAAAATAAAATACAATGGCCTAAATTTAGTACCATTGTATTTTCTACTTAAATCATTTTCTATTTAGCTAAAAGCTCCTCAATATCTTTTTCTATTGATTTTGGAGTTGTTTGTGGCGAAAATCTCTTTATTACATTTCCCTCTCTATCCACTAGAAACTTAGTAAAATTCCACTTAATTTTACTTCCAAACATTCCACTTTTCTGTTCTTTTAAGTAAGAATATAATAGAGATTCATTTTCTCCATTAACATCAATTTTTTCAAACATAGGGAATGTTACACCAAAATTTAATTTACAAAAGTTCATTATTTCTGAATTGCTTCCTGGATCTTGTTCCTTAAATTGATTACAAGGAAATCCTAAAACCTCAAAACCTTCATCTTTATATTTTTCATAAAGCTCTTCTAATCCATCAAACTGTTTTGTAAAACCACATTTACTAGCAGTATTAACTATTAAAAGAACCTTTCCTCTATATCTTTCTAAACTTACATTTTCTCCATTAATATCTTTTACGCTAATATCATAAATTTCCATATTACTCACCCCATACATTTTAAATTATATTTTTTAAAATTTAATTTTATACAATTATTTTAATTCTATATACTTAATATGTCAATATACATTTGCATTAATCTAAAAATATTTTTCCATTTTTTAGTAATATTTTAAAATTCTCTGCATATAAATATCATAGTAGGGGAGTTTTTTGATAATGTACTAATTTGTCTGCTTCTTCATAAATTATGCAAAAAAAACTTCTCACAGCACAATATTCGCCAAACTCTACATCAAATAAAATCTTAATATTTACCTAACCTAATACCAAAATAGAGCTTACTTTTATTAAAAAGTAAGCTCTATTTCTTTATAACAATCATGATAATTTCTTATTTTATTCTAATTTTGTTAAATATTTAGAATTATATATTGTGTATCCAACTTAATAAATGACAACTTATAAAAACTTGTCAATAAAACTTAATTCTCTTTTTTAAGTTTCTTTAATATTAGATTTTTATAAATATAATATGAAAAAATAGCTATTACTATTATAATTATTAATGCTATTGAATAATGTCTTAAAGCTTTTTCTATAAATGATTTATTATCATATGCAAAATATCCTAATAGAAGATAGAAACTATCCATTATTGTTATACCTAAAACTGAAAATATAACAAACATAATTTTATTAACCTTCTCAGCTCCTGCAAAAAGTGATATATATGTTCTTGTAAATGGTAATAATCTAGCTAGGAAAACTGTTATTTTGCCATACCTAGAAAATAACCTATCTATTTTTTCAAATATACATTTACTTTTTTTATGCTTTCTCTTAGCAAATGAAATTACTTTTTTTCCTGCATACATTCCCACAAAATAGCTTATTAGGGTACCAACTACACCTCCTATAATGGATATTGGCAAAGCATATATCATGCTATATTTGCCACTTGCTAAATTAGCACCTATTGCAGGTAATACAATTTCACTTGGAAATGGCAAACAAGCATATTCAAGCAAGTTTAGTATAAATATTCCTCCGTATCCACATGTGCTAGCTAAATAAACTATAAAGCTAACAAAACTCTCTAAAAACCCCATAAACTATTATCCTTCCCATCTGTTGTATTAATTTATAAACTAATTCTTAAATATGTGTTTTTACATATAAATAATCAATATCTTTAAGTTATTATAATACTCCATAAATAATAATAACAAACTATTCTTTTTAATTTATTACTAAAAAGTTTCTTATTTTTGAAAACATTTTCTTGCATTTTTAAAAATATTATATTATAATTAATGTAAAGGTTTTATCGATGAAACCCTCTTTTCTTACTTTATCATCGATAAAAGCAATTATTTTTTTCATTTTTAATGAACTTTTGTGTTATTTACGTATTATTGAATGTGATTAAAAAAGACAAATACTTTTAGTATTTGTCTTTTTTATTTTAGTTATATTTTTCTCCAATCATAAACCTCATTTTTAACATCTATTTTATGTCCATTTATTAAGACTATATGATCGTTAATCCATTTTACATCAATTGATTTTATCTTATAATCCCAATATATATTTCTTACTTCTCCACTTATATTATTAACCACTTCACATCTTACGGCCCAATCAGGTACTCCTCCAGAGCTACATATGTAAGAATTAATAGTATATTTTTTGCTTGGAGATTTATACTCTTCTTGAAAGCTTCCTATGGGTAATTTCTCCATAGTAACGTTATTACACTTAATTTCATTGTAATAATACTTAAATGTAGAAATCCAAATTGCTATTAATGTAGCAATAGTAAGTAAAAATGTAAATAGAATAACCCTTTCATTAAACTTACACTTTTTCTCTAAACTTCTTTGGTCCACTTAATCGCTCCTTTAAAATGTCTATATATTTATAAAATTTAACAAAAACCTGTTTTAATACAAGTTTTATTGTTAAATTAATATATTAAATATTTTTATTATAATGTCCTTTATATACATTTAAGAAATTTTCTAATATTCTAGCAGTCATTCCCCAAATCACAAAATTATTATATTTATAAAACATAACTTTGTATCTTCCATCTCTAAATTTATAATCTTTACCACCTATTATATTATGAAAAGGAAAATCCTCCTTTGGTATATTTATAATTTTGCTGTAGGTAATTTCAGGTTCATCATTTAATAAATATTTAAAAGGAACTAATAATATATCACATACTTCTTCTTTGTTGATTGAAATAAATTTTTTTATATCCTCTTTTTGATTTTTTTGAACTCCTAAAAAAGGATAAATTAATATGTTGTTAGGTGAAACATAAAAATCTAACTGACTTATAATTTCTAAATTTTCTTCTCCAAGACCAATTTCCTCAGAACATTCTCTTAAAGCAGCTTCTTTAGGAGTTTCTCCCTCTTCTATGACACCACCAGGGAAACATATTTCACCTGGATTACTATTTAATTTATTATTTCTTATTTCAAAAATAATATTGTCTTCCCCATCTATATTTACAACTGGAATTAAAACAGAACATCTTTTCATGTCCTCTTCTCCATTTATACCCATTTTATAATCTCTAAACACATCTTTTATATTCTCAATATTATTCATAATATAATTCACCTCTTAATACCACTAATGTATTTTCAATACTTATCATCAATATTATAAAATTAAATTTATTTTTATTACATTGAGTCTTTTTATTTTATTTATTGGTTTAAGAAATTTCTAATAAATTTAACTATAAAATTAACTCTATTAACCTAACTTCAATTATTTTATCATAATATGATAAAATCACAATATTATTTTAATGTTTACATTAAAATATATAAATTTTATTTTTTTATAATATTATAAATAATAATATTTAACTACTTTGATAATAATATAAAGTATATAAATCTTATAATAAATGCATAAACATTATGAGTGAAAAATTTAATCCTGATACCTTAGAAAAACTTAATAATCTAGAAAGGTTAAACTTAATAGATTTGAGAGAACTTTTAAAAATTCTAGACTTATAAATGAGGATTATATTATATCAGATATGAAATAAGATGCCTTTTCGCCTATTGAAGATGTGTTACTTTCAAATGAATTCCTTTATCTATTAGGAGAAATATTAAAAAAAGAGCCTTCCTTTAACCGCTCTGGAAGGCTAAAAATAAATTATATAACTAAATCTATACATATATAAACTAATATCTTAATACGTTTACATTATAATTCTAATTTTATACCAAATCAAGCTTTTTCAAAAAAATAGTTATTTTTATCCATAATAAAGAGAAAAACTTTAAATATATATTTGTATCCCTATTAAATTTATTGATTATAAAGAATCTTAGAAATAATATTTATTATTTTTTTAAGATTCTTTTTTTGTATATTTTTCTTATAGCTGTCAATAATCTCAGTATAAATTCATATTAGGAGGGAGGTGACTGTTGTTATAAATCTATAAAAATAATATTTATAAGATCTTAGTATGGTTAAAATGTTTGTGTTTAGGATAAAATATTGTTAGCTTTATAGTTTTCAAAATCTGACTCGTAGAACAGGGAATTAAACAAGATTTATAGATATTTATAGATTTTTGGCAACGGGTAGCCTATAAGAATGGTTTTCTTATAGGTTTTTTTTATTAAAGGAGGAGTTAATGAAATATAAATTAAGTAAATTATTTATTGTTAAATCTATTATTCTTAGATTTTTAATTTTTTCACTCTTATATTTAGGCTTAAGCTTAGGATTTTATAGGTTAAAAAGTTTTAGTAGCTTTAACCAATTAAATGGAATTATGGATAATACTTTATGGGTTTTACAATTATTAATTACAGTTATATTTATTATATCAGTATTAATATGTCCAATAATTAAGTATTTTACGTGGTCTTATTTTATATTTAGTGATTTTATTGAGATTAGATATGGAGTGTTATTTAAAAAATATATATGTATAAAAAGGAATAATATAAAATACATAAATGTATGCGAAAATCCAATAGATATGATTTTAAGAATAAAGAGCATAAATATTTATACTGCCGGAGGGAAAGTTAGTATTCCAGCAATTAATAAGGAGCAGGTAGAATTTTTCAATTATATAGTTCAGGAGAGAGTTTAGGGGTGAAAAATGAAATTTTATAAAAAAAATCATTGGTGTAAAATTTTTATAACCTTTTTTAAGCTTATGAAAAATACTTGGCCAGTAATAATATTTTTAGCTTTTAAGTTCAATGATTATATTGTGGAAATAACCTCTATTTCTATAGTGTTAATTTTAATTTTTTCTGTGGTGAAATGGTTTAATACAAGTATTTTAATTGAAGAAAATTTTTTAATATACAGAGAAGGGGCTCTACTTAAGGAAGAAATGGTGATTCCCTTAAGGAGCATATCCTTAATAGAGCTTGAAAGAAATATAATCTATAGAATTTTTAAGCTTAGAAAGATAAAGATTGATAGTGTATATCCTTCTTCAAAGAAAAATGCAGAAATAATAATGGTATTAAAAAAGAGAGATTTAGAATCCCTTTATGGAAACTTAAGTTATAGGATGAGGAATTTAATACATGATGAAAGAGAAATAAATCAAACCTTAGTTTACAACATATCAGCTGTTCATTTGATTTTACTTTCAATGCTTAGAAACAACATATTATTAGGAATAGGGGTTTTATATTCAAGCATACATTTTATGAGTAAGATATACAAGGGATTGAATCAAGAGTTAATAGATTTTTTCAGGAATGTTATTGAGGAAAATGTAATATCTAGAAATACAATATTAGCAATATTTTTATCAGCACTTTTTTTATTTAGTATTTTATTATTAATAGTATTGATATTTTCTGTCTTAGCAATATTATCTAAGTATTATAAGTTTACAATATATAGGAATAATAATTATTTAAAAGTTGAGTATGGATTAATAACAAGAAGAAGCTATTCAATTCCAATGGAAAGCATACATGCAGTAAAAATAGAGCAAAATATTATAAATCAAATATTTAAGTTTTATACTATAAAATGCTGTGTAGTTGGATATGGAAATAGTATTAAGGAAGATGAACTTATATTTCCTTTATGTAATGAAAAGGGATATAGAAATATATTAAAAAATCTTATTCCTGAGTTTATATTTGAAGGGGAAGTGTACAGGCCAGAAAAGAAAGATTTAAGAAGATTTTTTACAATTCCAATACAAGTTTCACTATATTCTAGCATAGGATTTTTTTTATTGACTAATGAGATATGGCCTCTTTTAATAAGTGTGCCTGTAGTTATTGTTGAGAGAACTTTGCTATATAAAAATACTAAAATAGGTTTTGGAAAGGACTTATATTATGTTAGTTATAAATCTCTTAATAGAAGACAAATTTTTATAAAAAGATCTAGTATGGAAGAAATAAGAGTAACATCAAATCCACTTCAAATAAGAAAAAAGCTTGGTAATTTTAAGCTGAGATTTTATTCCCAAAAGAAACTTGAGTGGATTAAATTAAAAAACTTAAAATTAGAGATTTATGATGAACTAAAGAAATGGGCCTAATAAAAATATAGGATTTTATTTGTTAAGTAAATATATTTAAGGTAGTATATTATTAGAGATATTACATATATGTAGTATCATGAAAGGATGATTTTATTGAAGAAATTAGTACTAGCAGAAAAACCTAGTGTAGGTAGAGAAATTGCCAAGGTTTTAAAATGCAATAATAATAAAGGAAGTTATATTGAAGGAAAGGATTATGTAATAACTTGGGCTTTAGGCCATTTAGTAGAATTACAATCTCCAGAAGATTATGATAACAAGCTTAAAACATGGTCTATGGAAACTCTTCCAATGCTTCCTAAGCATATGAAACTTAAGGTTATTAAAAAAGCCACTAAGCAATTTTATGAAGTTAAAAAGCAAATGGAAAGAAAAGATATAGATGAAATAATAATAGCCACAGATGCTGGAAGAGAAGGAGAACTTGTAGCACGTTGGATAATAGAAAAAGCCCATGTTAAAAAGCCTATAAAGAGACTTTGGATATCCTCTCAAACAGATAAAGCTATCTTAGATGGATTTAAAAATCTTAAACCAGGAGAAAATTACAATAATTTATATAAGGCTGCTCAGTGTAGAGCTGAGGCTGACTGGTTAGTTGGTTTAAATGTTACTAGGGCCTTAACTTGTAAATATAATGCTCAGCTTTCAGCAGGAAGGGTTCAATCACCTACCTTAGCAATGATAGTTCAAAGAGAAGAGGATATTAAAAACTTTAAACCAAAAGAGTATAGTACTATTTTAATAGAAACAGATAAATGTAATTTTACATGGATAAATAAGGATAATAATTCAAGAATATTTAAAAATGATTTTAAAGAAAAAGTTGTTTCTAATTTAAATGAGAAGAAAAGTGGAAAAATAATCAATATAAATGAAAGTAATAAAAAGAAATTTTCTCCTCAATTATATGATTTAACTGAGCTTCAAAGAGATTGTAATAAAATTTTTGGATATTCAGCAAAACAGACCCTTAATATAATGCAAAGGTTATATGAAAACCACAAACTTCTTACATATCCAAGAACTGATTCAAGATATATTTCAAAGGACATAGTTTCTACTATTCCAGATAGATTAAAAGCTGTAGCTACGGGAGAATTTAGAACTATAGCAAATGATTTATTAAAAAATCCTATAAAAGCAAACAAAAGTTTTGTAGATGATAATAAGGTTTCTGATCACCATGCTATAATTCCAACGGAGGAAAAAGGAAACCTAGCTAATTTAAGTTCTGATGAGAGAAGAGTTTATGAGCTTGTAGTTAAGAGATTTTTAAGTGTATTAATGCCTCCATTTGAATATATTCAAACAACTTTAACTGGTGAAGTTAATGGAGAAAAATTAATTGCAAAGGGAAAAGTAGTTAAAGCTAAAGGATGGAAGAAGCTTTATGATAGAGAAGTTGATGATGAGGGAGAAGAGGATATAAAAGAACAAGAACTTCCTAAATTAAAAGAGGGCGATGAATTTAAAGTTCTTAAGGTTAATGTTAAAAAAGGAGAAACAAAGCCACCAGCAAGATTTAATGAGGGAACTTTATTATCTGCTATGGAAAATCCTCAAAAATTTATATCAGTAGATAAATCTTCAGCAAAGACTTTAGGAGAAACTGGAGGACTTGGTACTGTTGCAACTAGAGCGGATATTATAGAAAAATTATTTAATTCCTTTGTAATAGAAAAGAGAGGAAAGGAAATAATTCCAACATCTAAGGGAAAACAACTTATAGATTTAGTACCAAAGGATTTAAAGTCACCACTTTTAACAGCTAATTGGGAAGAGATGTTAGAGAGAATAAGTAAAGGAAAAGGCGATTCTAAGAAATTTATAAAAGATATAAGAAACTATACCGTTGCTTTAGTTGAGGATGTTAAGCTTGGAGAAAGCAAATTCCATCATGATAACTTAACAGGGAAAAAATGCCCTCAGTGTGGTAAGTATATGCTTGAGGTAAAAGGTAAAAATGGAACAATGAATGTTTGCCAAGATAGAGAGTGTGGATATAGAGAAAATATATCTAGAATAACTAATGCTAGATGCCCTGAGTGTAAGAAAAAACTAGAGCTTAGGGGACATGGAGAAGGTAAAATATATGTTTGCCCGGGAGCAAATTGTAATTTTAGAGAAAAAGAATCTCAATTTAAGAAGAGATTTGAGAAAAATAACAAAACAAATAAAAGAGAAGTAAATAAAATAATGCAAAAGATGAAAAAAGAAGCAAATGAAGATTTAAATAATCCTTTTGCTGATCTTTTAAGTGGTCTTAAATTTGACTAATTAAATTTAAAAAATTATATCAAATTTATTTAACTCTATTCATTTAATAACTTATTTACATTAAATAAGTAAAAAAGGATAGAGTTATTTTTTTAAAAAATAATATAAATTTTTCTTTTGAGTATACTGTTTGTATAGAGAGATATGTTATTTAAAAACTTAATATTAAATAAGATCATTTTGAAATTAAAGATTATAATTTCAAAAGTTGAAATTTTATATAATAAAATAAGTTAAGTTGTGTTTTGGAGGTATTATGGATAAAGAGATTTTCAGAAAAATAAAAAAGAAAAATTTAGAGAAGAAATATATACAAATAAAAATTGTTGGAGCATTTACTGCTATAGTTGTTTTAGTTTTTTTAGGGACAAGAATTGCTTTAAATAATAAAATTGAATTAGCTAAGGAAAACATAGAAGAAGGAGAAATTAAGGAATTAGGTATGGAAGAAGCTACAGTTGAGCTTCCAAAATATAAATCAACAGATATTGTTCCAGGTAGAAATGTTACTTTTTATGGCAAAAATTATGCTGTTAATGCAAAAGATGTAAGTAAAATGATAGAAGGCTCTTATGATGGGAATGAAAAGTATGTTTTTCTTACTTTTGACGATGGACCAAGTCCAATTACAGAACAGGTTTTAGATATATTAAAAAATGAAAATGTAAAGGGGACTTTTTTTATGCTAGGTTCTAGACTAGACTCTGGACAAGCATCTAAAGATATTTTGAAAAGGGCCATAGAAGAAGGAAATGCTATAGCCAATCATAGTTATAGTCATAATTTTAAAAAGCTTTATCCAGGAAATATAACAGATGTTAATTATTTCATGGATGAATTTAGAAAAACTAATGATGTAATGAGGGGAATTCTTGGTGTTGAGTTTGATACAAATGTTTTAAGAATGCCAGGAGGCTATAATAGTAGAGTATATTATAAGGATAGAAATTTAGAAGAGTTAGATAATAATTTAGAGAGCAATAAAATAATAAGTATAGATTGGAATGCTCTAAATGGTGATGCAGAAGGAAAGCCTTATACTTTAAATGAAATGATTGATTATGTAAAAAGAACATCAAGAGGAAAAAATCAAGTGGTTTTACTTATGCATGATACCTTTGGAAAAGAAAAGATAGTAAAAATATTACCTGAAATAATAAAATATTATAAAGAAGAAGGGTATGAGTTTAAAACCATAAGTGATGCTAATGTATAAAATGAAGAGAGCGTGTATTGAAATAAAAATTTCAACACACGCTCTTTTTATTACTTAGTTTCTAAATATTCATCATATGTGCAAACTTTATCAAATTTAATTCCTTCTGGAGTTAATTCTATGATTCTGTTTGCTATAGTTTCAACAAATTGGTGGTCGTGACAAGCAAATAATAATACGCTCTTATAATCTGCTAAACCATTGTTTACTGCAGTTATTGATTCTAAGTCTAAGTGGTTAGTTGGTTGGTCTAAAGTTAAAACGTTAGCTGAGCTAAGCATTAATTTAGAAAGCATACATCTAACCTTTTCTCCTCCTGATAATACAGAAGCTTGTTTAAGAGCTTCTTCACCTGAGAATAACATTCTTCCTAAGAATCCTCTTAAGTAAGATTCAGATTTTTCATCAGAGAATTGTCTAAGCCAATCAACTAAGTTTAATTCGCAATTCTCAAAGAATTCAGTATTATCTTTAGGGAAGTAAGCATTAGTTATAGTTACACCCCACTTATAATCTCCTGAATCTGGTTCCATTTCTCCATTTATTATTTTAAATAAAGTAGTTATTGATCTTTCATTTCCAACAAAGGCAATCTTATCATCTTTGTTAACTCTGAAACTTACATTGTCTAGAAGTTTAACTCCATCAACAGTTTTTGATATTCCATTAACCTCTAGAATGTCGTTTCCAACTTCTCTTTCAGGCTTAAATCCAACGAAAGGATATTTTCTGCTTGAAGGTTGAATATCATCTAAAGTAATCTTATCTAATAACTTCTTACGAGAAGTAGCTTGCTTAGATTTAGAAGCATTAGCACTGAATCTAGCAATGAAGTTTTGAAGTTCTTTAATTTTTTCTTCTTTTTTCTTGTTTTGGTCTTTAGCCATTTGAAGAGCAAGTTGACTTGATTCATACCAGAAATCATAGTTACCAACGTATAATTTGATTTTTCCAAAGTCAACATCACATATTTGTGTACAAACCATGTTTAAGAAATGTCTATCATGGGATACAACTATAACTGTACCTTCAAAGTTTCCTAAGAAGTTTTCAAGCCAAGTGATAGCTTTTATGTCTAAGTGGTTTGTAGGCTCGTCAAGGATAAGTACATCTGGCTTACCAAATAAGGCTTGAGCTAAAAGAACTTTAACCTTCTCATCACCTTTAAGGTCTCTAACATGGCTGTAGTGAAGCTCAGTACCTATTCCTAAGCCTTGAAGTAATGAAGAAGCTTCTGATTCTGCTTCCCATCCATCTAAATCTGCAAATTCTGCTTCAAGTTCAGCAGCTTTTATTCCATCTTCATCAGAAAAATCAGGCTTTGCGTATAAAGCATCTTTTTCTTCCATTATTTCAAATAATCTTGGATTTCCCATTATAACTGTTTTTAAAACTTCACAATCATCATATTGATAATGATTCTGTTTTAAAACAGAAACTCTAGTTTTAGCAGGAATTGAAACTTCTCCTGTATTAGGCTCTATTTCACCAGCTAATATTTTTAAAAATGTAGATTTACCAGCACCATTTGCGCCAATAACTCCATAGCAATTTCCAGGAGTAAACTTTAAGTTAACATCTTCAAAAAGTTTTCTTCCACCAAATCTTAAGCTTACATTATTTACTGTAATCATTAAGTTCTGTCCTTTCTTCTTTAAATTTTAATAATTTGTTAATGCAAAAAAACTATTTTTATGCACATGAATACTTATTATAACATAAAATGCGACAAAAAAATATTGAATTATTATAAACGGTATGCTATATTTTATATAAACTTTTAATTTAGACCTGAGAGTCTAGAAAAGGGAGGATAATAATATGGCAAAATCTGTACAAAATAAAGAGGTAGAACTACTAGAAGTCATAGGAGTAGAGGACAAGTTACCTCTAAAAAAAGCAATTCCTTTAAGTGTCCAACATTTATTTGCAATGTTTGGATCATCAGTCTTAGTACCAATTCTTTTAAATATTGATCCAGCAACGGTCTTATTCTTTAATGGAATAGGAACTTTATTATATGCTTTCATAACAAAAAGAAAAATTCCAGCATATTTAGGATCAAGTTTTGCATTTATATCACCAGTATTACTTTTAATGGGAGAAGGATATTCATTCACTGAAGTACAAAGTGGATTTGTAGTATCAGGATTATTGTTTGCTACCATAGCAATCATTGTGGGTTTTGTAGGAACAGGATGGATTAGAAAATTATTTCCACCAGCTTCTATGGGGGCTATAGTAACAATAATAGGATTAGAGTTAGCTCCAACAGCAGCAGATATGGCTGGTTTTCCAGTAGGATTATCAAATTCTAAGGTTTTAAATCCAACATGGGTATTAGTTTCAATGATTACAATAATAACTGTAATTTTAGCTTCAGTATTATTAAGAGGATTTTTAAAGGTAATACCTATATTAATAGGTATAGTTACTGGATATTTAGTTAGTTGTTTTTTAGGACTAGTAGATTTTACACAAGTGAAAGAGGCAAGCATCTTTGTATTGCCACAAATACATATGGCTAAACCAAGTTTAAATGCAATTTTAACAATTTTACCTGCAACCTTTGTAGTAGTTGCAGAGCATGTTGGCCATTTAGTAGTAACAAGTAGCATAGTTGGAAAAGATTTATCTAAAGATCCTGGACTTAATAGATCGCTTTTAGGAGATGGTTTATCAACTATGATATCTGGATTTTTTGGATCAGTTCCTACTACAACTTATGGTGAAAATATCGGAGTAATGGCATTAACAAAGGTTTATAGTTCCTACGTAATTTGTGGAGCTGGAGTTCTTTCTGTAATCTTAGGATTTTCAGGAAGCTTATCAGCTTTAATAAGAAGTATACCAACACCAGTAATAGGAGGAGTTAGTTTGCTTTTATTTGGTACTATAGCTACTTCAGGATTAAGAACTTTCATAGAAGAGAAAGTTGATTATTCAAAATCAAAAAACTTAATATTAACATCAGTTACAATGATAGTTGGTTTAAGTAACATAGCAGTAAGATTTGGTGCAATAGAAATTAAAGGAATGGGACTTGCTACTATTGTTGCTATGATTTTAAGTATATCATTTATGATATTTGATAAATTAGGTTTAATGAATGAAAAATAAATATTAATTAAAAAGCTAGATTCTATTAAGAGATTTAAATGAAAGATAAAGTATTAAATTTTTATGAAAGTTTCTTTGGATTTTAATAGAATTTAGCTTATTTTTTAAAAAAAAGCCTTTAAAAGTATTCTGTTAAATTGTCTGAATTTTTAATTAATAGCATAAAACTATGCATTATTTGAAGAAAGAAGAAGTATAGTAGAGCATTTATGGACATAAATAAGGTTTTTGCAGCCTATATCTAAGAATTTATAGAAATAGTAAGAATATGAGTAAAATAGCTTGTTTGATTAATAATTACAAATAGGTTACAATAAGTAATGTATTTTACTTAAAAAGTGTAAAATCCCTTCTGACATACAGAAAAGCGTATAACTTTCGCATGGAAGCGTAAAACTTTTACTTGCCAGAAGGAGGAGATAATATGGTAAATATTAAAAAGTTGTTTTCAAAGGAAAATAGAAATAAAACTTTAGCCTTAGGACTGACGGGGTTAGTTCTAGTTGGAGGAATAGTAGTATTTTCAATGAGAAAAACTCTTAACGTAGTAGTTAATGGAGAGAGAACGGAGATTGTTACCTATAAAGGTACAGTACAAGGGGCTTTACACGATAATGGAATAACATTAGCACCTAAAGACAAAGTAACACCTTCATTAGAAAGTAAAATATCAAAAAATGAGACAATCACTATAAACAAGGCCGTTAATGTGAAAGTAAAAACAGAAGATGGCGAAAAAGAGATTGTTAGTGCGGAAGATAATGTAGAGAATATGTTAAAATCAGAAGGAATATCTTTTGATGATGATGATAAGATACTACCAGATAAAAAAGAAAGTTTAAAAGATGGAATGAACGTTGAAGTGGTAAAGGTTGATGTAAAAAAAGTTACAGAAGTTCATCCTATAGAATTTACAACAGAGGTTAAAAAGGATGAAAGTAAACCACAAACATATACTGAAGTATTAAATGATGGACAAGATGGAGAGAAAAAAGTAACTCGTGAACTTGTTTATGAAAATGGAAAAGAAGTAAGTAATAACGTTATACAGGAATTAGTTGTAAAAGAGCCTGTTAATAAGGAAGTTGTTAAAGGTACAAAGGAAACTCAAACTTTAAGTAGAGGTGGAGAAAGCATAAACTTTAAGAAAAAACTTAGTGTTAAATCCACAGCTTATAATCATCCATTAGGTTCTTCAGAAGCATATACTGCGTCAGGAATGCATGTTTTAAGAGATCCAAATGGATATAGTACAATAGCCGTTGATCCAAGTGTAATTCCTTTAGGAACAAAATTATATGTTGAAGGATATGGATATGCTATTGCAGCTGATACAGGTGGTGCTATAAAAGGAAACAGGGTAGATCTTTTCTTTAACACAGAGGCAGAAGCATCTAACTGGGGCGTTAGAAACTTAGATGTTTATATATTAAATTAACTACGATGAAAGGACAGGCTTTATGCCTGTCTTTTTATTTTAAATTTTTATTGAAGGAAGGTTTATATGCATATAAAATTTGAGTTAAGATGGATTTAAAATATAAAATTGAATATTTATCTATATATTACTTATGATAAAATGAAATTATAAGTTTTAAAATAATAGTACTTTTATGTTTAAGGAATAAATTATAAATATTTTAAGATTAGGAGTGAAGAATATGGATACTTGTAATGTTAGTTTACAGATACTTCCCTCAGTAGAAGATTCAAAGCTTTATGAAGTTGTTGATAAGGTTATTGAATATATAGAGTCAACAGGAGTAAAGTTTGAGGTTGGGCCTATGGAAACTACCATGGAAGGAAAAATTGATGATTTGCTAGAAATTGTGAAAAAATCTCAAGAAATATGCATAGAAGAAGGGGCTGGAAGAGTTATATCAATAGTTAAAATTGATTATAAAAAAGGCGGAGTAACAATGGATGAAAAGGTTGGAAAGTATAGATAATATAAAGTTAAAAATAAATTTTTGAATAATGTAACTTAAGTTACCTCTTTAAAATATTTATATAGTGAAAGAAAATATTTTTAGGAGGTATTTTTATGAAAATAGCAGTAAGA
>OKSE01000212.1_pt1 | contig 38007 bp, 30 predicted proteins | sample 1633631 | NCBI WGS metagenome assembly OKSE01 (sample SAMEA3541555, study PRJEB24748) | human gut metagenome | biome: human gut; feature: human-associated habitat; material: faeces | place: China | collected 2012 | reverse complement strand
GCTTAGTGAAAATTCACTAAGCTTTTTTTATATAATTAAATAGTAATTTAATTGTATATTTATAATACTATAGTTAAAGTCATAATTAAAATTGATTTTTAATATGAACTAAGATGAATATGAATAAGATAAAAAGTAAAAGGAATATTTATAAAATTTATTTACATAAATAAATTTTATAAATATTCCTTTTTAAATTTTAAATCCACAATAAGTAGTTTCTTAGTTCATAGCAATAAAAGGGGAAGTTATTAAGGATATATTGTTGGGGAAGTATCATTAATTATTTTAAAACTAAGAATTAATCTACTTATTAATCGTGGATATTTTAATTATGGACAAATATCGGATTAATATACATAAATTGTAAAAAATAATTGAGAATAAATAAATATCTAAATTAATATGATTTAATAAGTTAATTAATATTTTGAATTGATATTATATTATTAATAAATAAGAGCGTTTTGATATAGATCTTTAAAAAATTAATTTAGTGAGGTGTTTTAATGAAGGATATTGTTATAATTGGAACTGAAAACATAGGAAAAGAGGTTGTTAAAATAATAGAGGCTATAAATTCAAAAAGAAATACTTGGAATGTATTAGGATTTATAAGTCTTAAAAAAGATGAAGCACTAAGTAATATTGAGGGATATAGTGTTCTTGGATCTATAGATTCAATGTTTAATTATTTTGAAGGTAGAAAAAAAGATAAGTTTTATTTTTTTAAGAAATTAGAAAGCCAAAATGAATTATTTACTATTATAGCAATAGATAACTGTAAATTAAAAAAAGAAATAGAAGATAAGTTAAAAGACAAAATAAAATTTGCTACAATTATTCATCCTGATATTACTTTTTTTAATAAACAAGAAGTTGGCGAGGGAACTATAATATATCCAGGATTAATTAGTGTAGGAAGATTTAAGCTAGGTAAACATGTTATTTTAAAACAAAAATGTTCTTTAGGAAATAATATTGAGATAGGAGATTATTCTTTTATATCTTTTAATAGTAATATTGATAGCAATGTAATGGTTAAAGAGGGAGCTTATATTGAAGCTAATACTACAATATTGGCAAATAATAATATAGATAAAAATACTTATATAAAAGAAGGTTCAATATTATATTAAAATTATAATTATATTTTAGAGATATTATTTTGTTTTATATAAATTAGAAGATTTATATAAAATATAGAGGAATCTTCTTTTATTTTTTTATATAATATAGATAATTATTAATATATCATATATTTAAATAGATGATTTTCTTTTAAAGAATAAAATAATTTGAAAGAATAAAATAATTTGAAAGAATAAGATAATTGGGGAGAATAAGATAATTGGGAAGAATAGAATAGGTAGGAAAAATAAAATAAATGGGAAGAATAAAATAAGTAGGAGGAATAGAATAAGTGAAAAATTATAATATATGAAAATTGGAGAAGTAGAAAGAATAGAATAGCTTTTTGAAAAAGAGGTTTAAAAAAGATTTGTTTTAGAAATGCATTTATAATTTATTAAATTATTAGAAATATTTTTGATAAAATCCAACATATTAATTAAATGTTAATTATGTTCATAAAATATTAAAAAGTATGTTGACATAAAATAAGTAGAGAGTTATCATATAATTACAGACACCCAGTGGGGGTGAATGTGAATTTATAGGGAGCGATGAATATGAATTCAGAAAAAAAGAAAGCATTACAGTGCTTGAAGACAGCAAAAGGGCAAATTGAAGGAATAATCAAAATGATTGAAGATGAGAGATATTGTATAGATATTTCAAATCAAGTAATGGCTTCCCAAGCATTATTAAAGAAAGCTAATAAATTAATATTGCAACAACATATGCATAATTGTGTTAAAGGTGCTTTCGAAAATAATGAGTCTAAAGATAAAAAAATTGAAGAAATATTAAGTGTACTAAATAAGCTAATAGATAAATAGTATATTTCTAATGATGTATTTAGTTTTATTATAATATAAAGTTCTTTAAATCTGTTGTTTCTAGAGTTTCAATTTAGTTTAGTTGAATCCCTAAAAGCAAATTTAGGGTTCTCTATATTAATAAATTATTCTAATGATTTACTTAACTTTATTAAGGTAAAATTATTTAGATCTGTTGTTTTTGGAGATTCAAATTTTTTTATTTGAGTAGCTTAAAGCGAATTTAGAATAATTACTATAATATTTTAACTTATTTAAAATAAAAATATTATTGATCTAATGATGTGAGTGATTTTATAAATAATATAAAGTTATCTGGATCTATTGTTTTGGCGGGTTTAAAGAAATTTATTTTTTAAGCAATTCAAAGTGATTTTAGAGCAATAAGAGATAATTTATTAACTATAAGTAATTTTATAGATAATATAAAATTACTTATAGTTAATGTTTATATTTTAAAAACCTTTAATAAATTTAAAGTTTTTTAGAATAATATATTATTTTATAATAATAAATCGAAATTCTAATGATGTTTGTAGTTTTGTATATAGTATAAAATTATTTAGATCTGTTGTTTTTTAGGATTCAAAAGTTAATTTTGAATAATTTAAAGCGAATTTAGAATGAATTTTTTAAAAATTTAATTTTTAGTTTTTTTTAGGTGTATTACTAATAAAGTCGATAAATTAGAATTTAAGCTTGATAAATTAGTACGTAGACTTAAAGAATATATTTGACTTATAATGAAAAAGAGAATGTGCATCCTGTGCAGCAACCATTGAGAATATGTTAAATAAAATGGGTGGTGTAGAGAATGTAAGTTTAGATTTTTAGGTTACATCCAACTATGATTCTAATAGGGTTGAAATAAGAGATATTAGAGAAAGTTTAATAAGTTAGAATATAATATTATAAGTCAGAAAATAAATTTTAAGATAAATAATTAAGAGGAGTTATATCAAAGGTATATATTTTTGATATAACTTTTCTTTTTACTTGATATGTAAAATATTTACAATTAAATCCAAAATGAAAGAAAATGAGATTTAATTTTATCTAATTTAAATAAATGGGCTAAAATACGATTTTATTTTTTGTAAGAAAACATATATACTAATTATATGGTAAATATTTACAAGGTGGAGTCGAAAATATAATAATATATAAGTGAAGAAATATTAAAGTGGAGTTGATAATTAAAATTATAAGCTTTATATTAATTAAGTTTGATTCATATGTGAAAAATAAAAGATTTATTAAGTACCATTAGAATTAGCACTAAAATATTCATTAATATTAGTATGAATATAGTTGCAAATAGTAAAAATATTTTGATATATAGAATATGTCAGTTTTTATAAAATTATAGTTTTATTAATTAAATTGAAAATATGCATAATATGAGGAATATGCTAAGTGGTTATTAAAGTTAGGGTAACTATTCTTAAAATTTAGGGGGATTTAAAATGGAGAATTTATTAAAGGATTATTCCAATGAAGAGGTTTTAAAGGCACTTAAGATAGTAACTGAGTTGAAATTAGAAAGAGAACAGGGAGACTTACCTGAATTTATTAGGGGAAGGGTTTCAGAGGTTTCTGAAGATGAGTTTGATTTAATACAAGCATATAATTATTATATGAGAGAATTGAGAAGGGGATCAGTTCTTTTAAGTGAGGAAGAGACAGAAAAGTGCGGATTTAATAGTAGGTTATCCATAGATGTTGAGTTAAAGGATTTAATAATTTTTTTAAATACTCAGCCTAATATAAAAACTTTATATTCTTGTTCAGGGCATCAGTTTGTAAGAGGTCAAATAACATTTGAGGGGCTTTTAAAATTTCCTCAAGTAGATGATTTTAAAATTGAATATGCAGATGAAAGGGATGAGACAAAAGTAAGTTTTGATATACCGGAAAGAAGTTACGATTATTTAAATAAGCTTAGAAAGTTATACAATTATTTTTATTTAATAAATTATAATAATTTAAAAACTTTAACTAGGGATGAGGTTAGTGCAATAAAGATAAAAGAAAATTGTACTGCATAAAAAAATTACCCCGTTAAGTAGATTTTAAACAGTATTTTATACTGTGTTTACTTAGCGTGGGGTAATTTAATATAATAAAGCTTTTAAATTTATAAAAAATAAGTTGTTTCAAAAAGGTATTTTCATAAGTATTTTCTTAATGTACTTCATAAATATCAGAAAGCTCTAACTCTATATTTTTATCATCTGTTATATAATCAACTAAATTATTGCTTTCTTCTGTGTAATTTAATTTTACATTTGGTAGCCATACTATAAATTCTGAACCTTTTATTCCATCACTTATAAGTTCAATTTTACCATCATGTAGTTCAGCAATAGACTTTACAATGCTAAGACCTATTCCACTACCTTCATTTCTTCTTTTTAAAGATTTATCAGCTTGTACAAATCTATCAAAAATTGATGCTTGCATTTCTTTAGGAATACCGATTCCATTATCTTTTATGCTTATTTTAACCCAATCCTTTGAGATGTTTAAATCCACAAATATTTCACCATGATTTTGGGTGAATTTTATTGCATTTGAAAGTAAGTTAAGAATTAATCTTTCAATTTTTACAGGATCACATTTTATTATGTTTTCTTCAACATTAGTATCAAAGATTATATTAATATCCTTATTTTCAGAATGAGGAATAACCAAAGATACTATATTTTCTACAAGAAATACTATATCTCTATTAGTAAAATCAGCTTTTAAAAATCCAACTTCGATTTTACTAACATCAATAAGGTTATTTATAAGTCTAAGCATTCTATAACAATTTATTTTTAGACCTTGTTTATATTTGCCATAGAAATCATTAAAATTCACATAGTTAGTTTCATGCTTAGAATTTAATAATTGTATTGTAGAGTAGATAATATTAAGTGGTGTTCTAAGTTCATGTGATATATTGGCGAAAAATTCATTTCTTATTTGTTCATAAGCCTTAGCTTCCTTAAATTTGATAGCTAAATTTTCAAGACGTTTTTTAGATGTTAAGTTTTTTGCAACTATAACTTTTCCATAAGGAATTTCATTATTATCGCTTAAAGTTCTAATTATAGATTCTACATAAACAAAAGAGTGTTTACCAACAAGTTTACATTTAATACTATCTTCCTCATCTTCTAGTTTTAATTGATTTAATATCTCATCATTTTTACCTAAAAGGTTTATTATAGGCATACCTATGATCTCTTCATAGGTATAATTTAATGTTTCTAATACAGAATCATTAACATATGTAATTAAACCATTATTATCAACACTTATTATTAAATCCTGTACGTTATTATTTATACAACTTAATAATTGTTCATTTCTTTTAATATTTTTTGTTAGGGTATATTCTTCAGTTATATCTTTTAAATTCACAGCAAAATAATTTTTATTTTCAACATTTAATATCTGTATGTAGGCACTTACTATTTTGTCGTTTTTTAAAATAATCTTACCTTCCCAATTGCCCTTATTAAAAAGTGATTTAGTAGCATTTTTTTCAGAGTCATCTATAAAAATCGAATCTACAAATAATTTTTCTACCTCTTTAAGTTGATCTTTTAATTCAGTTGATTTGCAATAGCGTTCTCTTATTGTTTTATTTGTATATATAACCTTCTTTTTATTATCATATAGAATTATAGAACTACTGGTATTAAATTCAACTAAATGATAGAAAACTTGGAGTTCATTTTGTAGTAAAGAACTTTTTTTGTTTTTAGTCGTAATTTCATTAAAAACTCCACTTATAGCCAATAAAAATGACAGAATAGTAAGTAGAAGAACAACATTATTGGTTTTTAAAAGTGTTATATTTGGAAGAAGTACTTCACAAATCCAGTATAATCCTCTTAATGCTATTAAAAGAATACTAGCAATTATAAATGAATATATTAACTCGCAATCATCTAAAGATTTCTTTGATAAAAATATGCAAGCAATTATATAGAGGATAATAATAATAGTCATTAAAGTAGCATAAAAATAAATATCTTTAGTAAATAACTTATTAGAAAAAATTTTATAGTTAATCATAGGTGTTATAACTGAAAATAAAAATACTGCTACTGATGAAATTGTTTTATGTTTAGTAATAAGAGGTGATATTCCTTTCTTATTAAAGGCAACATAAAAAAGCAAAATTATCCTAAATATTGCGTGTATAAAAATAAACTTATCGAATATTATTAGATTATGTCCTTTAGTAATTAAAAGTTCTACAGATAAATTCATATATATTAAAGAGATTATAAAAAAATCATCTTTTTTAGTGCTTGAATAATATATTAATGAACTTATGTATGCCATTGTTCCTAATATTAATGATAGACTTAATGGGAAATTTGGAATAGAATTATTAGGAATAAACTCTATATTTTTTCTAATAAGAACTTTATAAGATAGATCTAGTGTTAATATAAAAAATATAGAGAAAACTATAAAAATAGATAGTTTTATTATTCTTTTAGTTTCTAATTTATTTTTATCATCATTAAAAATATGAAAAAATATTGAATTATCCATGTTTTAAATCTACTACTCAAAATATTGTAAAACATATACATATTGAGAATTTTCCTTCTTCATTGAGCCTCGCCTTGCTTAAGCTAATACGATTTTTTATTGATCTCAAAAGGCTTAAATTCCGAAGTTGGCCATCCGTACATATATAAGTGCTTTTGATTTTAAGCTATCTTATATTTCTTAGCATTTTTAAGATTAATACTTGCGTTTAAATTTCTATCAATAGTAAATCCACAATCGCATTTATAAACTCTATCATATAGTTTTAAATCATTTTTAACCTTTCCACATTGACTATAAGTCTTTGATGATTGATAAAATCTATCAACTATTCTAAGTTCTATATTATTTTCTTTACATTTAACTGTTAACTTAGTTTGAAATTTAAAGAACTTCTGACTTGCAATAGCTTTAGATAAATGCTTATTCTTCATCAGATTAGATACTGCTAAATCTTCAATTGTTATATAGCTTGGTTTTTGCTTTATAATCGAATATACTATTTTATTTATATAATCAGTTCTTATATTTCTTAATCGTTGATGAAGTTTTTGTACTTTGACTACTTGTTTTTGAATATTTTGACTAGTAGCTCTCCCTTCTTTTAAATTTTTATTTCTTATTTTCAAACTTTCATATTTCCTTGAAAGTTTTCTTTGCTCTCTTTTTAACTTCTTTTCTACTTTTTTAACCGTTGAAGTTTTATTTATATTTTTAAATTTATTACCATTTGAACATATTGCAAATTCCTTAATACCTAAATCAATTCATAAGCCTTCATTATTTGTGTTAGATATGTTCATACCTGTATTTGAATTAGATACTTTTATACCTATATTACTATTAGATATTTTTATATCTATTTCTTCACCCAATATAGATACATAATATCTATGAGCTTTTTGACTTACTGTACCACTTTTAACCATTGAATTTACAGGAATATAACCAAACTCTTTTAGTCTTACCCATCCTAAAGTTGGTATTTTTACTCTATGCCTTTCTAAAGTCCAATCAGTCTTGTTATTCTTAGGAAAATAAGCTTTTACATCTTGATTTTTCTTTTTCTTAAATCTTGGAAAGCCTTTAGCTTTTTTAAAGAAATCTCTAAAAGCTTTATCTCCATTCATAATAGCTTGTTTAGTAGCTTTTGAAGATACCTCTTTAATCCATTTCATATCTTGATTATTTGGGATATATTCATTATTTAACCATTTTTATAAATTTAATAATTCTGCAAATTCTTTAGGCTTATAATGTTTCCTCATATAATCACATGCTTTTGTGACTATATTATATCATATTAGACTATATTTAATTATATTTTTATCAACTAATGAGCATCTCCTTTCAAAGTTCTTTTTTTGAGTAATATTATTATTTTATCATATTCATAAATCTAAAGTATTTTTAAAAGTTATGATTTAATAATTATTTTTCAAAAAGTTTAATTGTTATTAAAGATAAGATTTTAAAAAATAAGATTTTTATAAGGTATTTTTAAATAATTAGAAATTAAATAAAGTTAATAATTTTTTAGATAATTATCATAAACCAATTTATGAAGGTTGAAAGTAATTAATTCACATGGTATCTTTAAAGAAAGCGTTTTAATTACATGAAAATAAAAGGGATATTATTATTTTTAGGGGGAGTTTATGACTATAAACTATAAAAATACTTTTGATGATTTAATTGCACTTAGTACTTATATTTTTGAAAATGACAGGATTATTCAAAGAAAAATAAAAATTTTACAAGTTTTATTTCCTATTTATATTATTCTTTCATATTTAAGTTTTGCTGGTATTTACAAAGCAGACATGATATTGTTTATATTTTTCTTAACTTTATCAGTGTTTTTGGTGATATCAGTACCCTTTATTTTGAAGTTTGTGCATAAGAGACAATTTCTTAGAAATTTTAATAGTATTGTTTCTCATGGAGGAGTGAAAGATAATATATTAACTTTAGATGAAAAGGGAATAGTTAATGAAGATGACAATATACTTTTAAAGTTGAAGTGGAATGGAGTACATAAGGTTAGTATTATTGATAAGTATATCTTTATCTTTATTGATGAATTAAGAGCAATTGTATTTCCAAATGATGCTTTTAAAAGTGAAGAAGAGAAAAAGAAATTTTTAGATATTATATATAGATATATGAATAAAGAAAAAATAAAGATTGATATTTAACTAGTAAGATAAAACATTAAGGTGAGGATTAGAGAATGGATGTTAGAATATACAAAATTAATACAGGAATAACAGGAAGAAATTTTAATAGTGATAAGAGGAGCAATTTTCCTATAGGAGGAAAAACTAATTCTTTTTATTCAATTGGTAACTTAATGAGAGGAATAGAGGATTTTTATTTAGAAGGAAATCTTTATTTTATAGATAAGGAAGAAGAACTTGAGAAGTTTTATAATCCTTTGGGGGATAGATGGGTGGCAAAGAAGAAATATTACATAAGTCATCCTAAGAAAGAGAGAGAAAATTATCTTTTAGAGGCTAGTAAGTTTCATGAGTATATAGTTAGGGAGCAACTTTGGGAGATAGCAAATTACCTGCATCATGAGCTTAATATAAATTATTTAAAGATAGAAGCTGAAGAGGGAAATGACTTTTCACCCTATACTAATGTAGCCCTTGAAGAAATGAATCTTAATGATGAGGGAAAAGTAGAACTAAAAGGAGATAAGACTTTAGAGATTAAATGGAGTGAAAATATAAATTCACAAAATGAATTTCTGTGGATAGATGATTTTGAAGGCTTAGTTAATATGGTTCAGGAACTTAAGGCTTCTAATAAAAGAGGAGAGAAGGAAGGTTTAGAGGGAAATTCTTTAGGTGAAAGAGGAATTTCTTATATCTTAGAAATAGATAATTCCTTTGGAATTAGTGAAAAAATAGGAAAGAAAATAGGGGTTAATCCTACTTGGCTTAAGAAATGCTCTTTTAAACTGGTATTTTAGAAGTCTGATTTAATAAAGGATTATTATGAAATCTTAAAGATTAAATTGGCTTTGAAGATAGAATTTTTAGTTGTTTTAAAGTTTTTGAGACGGAATTCCTATCTAGAGTTTATAGTTTTTAGGTTAGAGTTTTTAGTTGAGATTAAGAAAAGTGGTATTAGAGAAGGGGTTAGAAGATATAATATGAGAAGGGCTTTCGAGTAAGTTAAAAATAAAGTCCTTTTAAAGGATAGAGTGGTTAAAATAAGTGAATAAGAAAAAAGCTAAGAAGATTTAAAGGTCTCTTAGCTTTTTTATTTTATTAGAATTTTTAGTTTTGCTTATTTTCCCCTTGCTTTTATAGCTAGGATTTAAAGATAGCATTTTTATCTAAAATTTAAGCTTTTAGGTTTATTAAAGTTTGTTTAATTTTTGGAAGCGTATAATGGGTTTGCAGTACGAACCATTCCTGAGAATTCTTTTTTCAATTCTGAAAATGTTAGATTAACCTCATCAGGTATAGAAACATGGGCTATAAAATCTTTTCTAAAAAAATATCATGTTTATTATTAATAAAATTATAGCTATTGAGCTAAAGCCTATGGAAAAATAGTCATAGTATTTTTCCTTTGAATTTTTAGTTTCTTTTAAAAGTCTACTTGATAATACTAGTTGATCTCCTAAAAGTACTATTAAGAGTAAGTTGATTTTCCCTTTTAAAAATACATATTCTGCAAAGCCTACAATTAATAAAAATATATAGATATAGCTGTAGGCCTTTGGTAAGGTTTTTCTTATTTTACCTTCTAGTTTTACATTTCTTTTGATTTTAAATCCAAACCTTAATACTATAAGAGCTATTAAATATAATGACAATAAAATTAATGCTGTTATAAGTTCAATTTGATTTTTAGACATTAAAACCCCTCCTTTGTAAAGATTGTATTTTTTGTAAAATTAAATAAACTTGTCCAATAGTTTATGTTTTTATTATACAGAATTTATGGCTTATAATTTTAATAATATATAAATTGAATAAAATTTATTTAATAATAAGGAAAATTTAAGAGAAATAATCTTGGAAAATACCTTGTAAAGCAATGTATATTTGGATAAAATTAACTTGAGAATATTTTACTGTAGAATAATTTTCTTAAGGGTAAGAAAGTTAAAGAGTCAGTTTAATAAATCTTTATTAAAGGTTCATTTGATGAGGATTAAATATTAAGGAGTATACACTTAAGATTTATTAATTTTATGCTAAAAGGAGTGATGGCTTGGACAGAGAGATATTAAAGGGTTCTTTAGAAATAATTTTATTATCTTTATTAAAGAATAATGCTATGTATGGATATGAAATTTCTAAGACAATAAAAAATTTGAGTGAAGATGCCTTGATAATTGGAGAAGGAACATTATATCCAGCTTTGAAGAGATTAGAAGAGAAAGAATTAATTAAGCATTATTTTGTTGAATTTGAAAATTCAAAGAAAAAGCGAAAATATTATGAGATTACTGAAGAGGGAAAAAGAGAATTAGACTTAAAGCTTAAAGATTTTTCGCTCATTGAAAAATTGATTAAAAGTTTTTAGGAGGAGAGAAGGATGAGGTTAAATGAGGTTTTGGACTATAAGTTAAATAAACTTGATATGTCACAAAAGGAATTGGAAGAGTTAAAAATGCAACTGCTTGATAATGCTGAAGAGATGAAAAAAGACTTCTTGGAGGAAGGATTTTCAGAGGAAGAGGCACAGAAAAAAGCATTGGATTCAATAGAATTAGATGAGCTTATTACATCAATAAAAGAAAGTTCAATTAAGAAGTATTTGACTCTTAATAGAATACTAGCTACTATATTTGTAGTAATTTACTCTGGATTTTTAATAAAGTGTATTTCTCACACCGCTGGTATGGGTAGTGATCTTTTGGATTCAAGCTATATTCCTTTTAGATTTTCAATTAATTTGGTAAAACATATTATGAACAATAAAGGGCCTATATACGAAGAACTTTACATATTAGATCAATCTCTTATATTAATGTTATTTATTCCTTTTGGCATATTAATTCCTATAGTAATAAACAAATGCAATTCATTAAAAGCAAACTTAAAGATATTTATAGTATTTATTTTATTTTTTAGTTTAATATTCTATCCTAGACATTTTAATTTTGACTTAACTGTATTAAGAATATTAGCTTGTATTTTAGGATTTTATATTTTAAGGTTTTTTATAAATAGATCTAAGGCTAAACAATATTAGACAAGTATATTAGGGGTTTTTACAATGGGAATAGACAGAAAGTTATGTTAATATCATGGTGTATTAAGGGGGAATATTTGTGGGAAATTCAGTGAAGTATGGTATTAAAAGAAATTGTGGAGATATTCATAGCAACATAAGATTTAAATATATATATGAGGTTTGTAATAGCTTTGGGAAGAATTATAAAGGATTTCAAAGAGGATATTGTAATTTGCCCTTTGAAGAGGAGTATGCCTTATGGTTTCCTAAGTTTTATGAAAACAGTACATGGAAAAATGAGTTTAGAGCTAATAAGAAATTTATATTTGAAAAGTTTATTGGAGATTTAAGCAAAAGTTTAGATATGCTTGAGGATAATATAGCTAAGCATAGGGCAAAAAGAGTGGTATTTACTAAGAAGAATGGAATGTATGAATTTATAGGTATATATGAAATACAACCTGAAATGAGCAGAAAAGAAGGATGTTCAGTTTATAAAAGAATAAATGAAACAATAGAAAAGATTAATGATTAAAGTAAATTAAAAAGAGAGAAATGCATTTACAGCTTTAATAGAAAATATTTAGTTAATTTCTTAAAGTTGATTGAAAAGTATAGATATCAATAAAAAAGACTAGTTAATAAAAAATAACTAGTCTTTGGTCATTTTAGGAGTAATAAAACCAACCTAAATAAGGTTAACTTGTGGTTTTATAAAAGTTAATTTATGACTTTAAAAATTTTTATTGGTGTTTTATATTTTGATTATAGACGGAAATAAGAATTTTATACATTTAAAAGTAAGTTTTTTGAATTTTAACCTTTTGAGGTTTTATGGTTTTAATTTTTTATGATTTTTTAATTCTTGAGTTTTAAGCTTTTTTTATTAAGTTTGGATTTTTAGTTTTTTAAGCAAAGAGCCTCCAAAGCTGAGTGGTGATGAAACAAATAACTATGCCGGCTACTGTTGGGATTAGGAAGCTTAGGGCTGTCCATTTAAAGCTCTTAGTTTCCTTTTTGATTGTCCAGAGGGTTGTACCACAAGGGTAGTGCATTAGGCATAGTATCATAACATTAATTGCAGTTAAGATTGTCCATCCATTAGCAACTAATAATTCTTTAAGCTCATATAGATTATCTAATTCTAACATTGTGGTGGCTCTCAAATAGCTCATTATTATTATAGGCATTACTATTTCATTTGCTGGTAATCCTAGGATAAAGGCCATTAATATATATCCATCTACCCCTATGGCATTAGCAAGTGGGCTTAAATAGTCAGCACATATTGTTAGGATTGAGGCATCACCAATCATTATATTAGAGAATATCCATATAACTGCCCCTGCTGGAGCTGCAATTGCAATGGCTCTACCTAAAACATATAGAGTTCTATCAAATATTGATCTTACTATGACCTTTCCTACTTGAGGTTTTCTATATGGAGGTAGTTCTAATATAAAGTTTGAAGGCATTCCTTTTAGTATTGTCTTTGATAGGATTTTTGATACTAGTAATGTCATTAAGACTCCTAAAATTATAACTATAGTTACTGTAAGGGCTGATATGAAGCTTTCTTTTATTCCCACAGATATTCCACCTATGAATATGGCTGCTATGGAAATTAGCATAGGAAATCTTCCATTACAAGGCATAAAAGCATTAGTTAATATAGCTATAATCCTTTCTCTAGGAGAGTTAATGATTCTACATCCTATGATTCCTGCTGCATTGCATCCAAGTCCCATGCACATGGTAAGGGCTTGTTTACCACAGGCACAGCATTTTTTAAAACATTTGTCTAGGTTAAATGCTATTCTTGGCAAATATCCTGAGTCCTCTAAGAGAGTAAACATAGGGAAGAAAATTGCCATAGGAGGTAGCATTACTGAAATTACCCAAGCTAAGGTAACATAAATGCCGTCTATTAATATTCCTGATATCCAAGAAGGTAAGTTTAGTCCAGAGAAGAAGTCTCTAATGTAAATTTCTCCATGGGCGAACATATTAGCAAGCATTTCAGATGGGTAATTTGCTAAGGTTATGGTTATCCACAAGACAATTAATAGGGTCATTATCATAATAGGTATTCCTGTTGATTTTGACACAAGTATTTTATCTATTTTTCTCTGGAAGTCAGTATATTCTTCTCCACCTTTAACAACCTTATTTCCTATTCTTTCAGCTTCTTTTATTATGGATTTTATTATTATATCTTCTACCAATTCATCCTTATAATTTTTATTAAGCTCATCTTTTATTTTACTTATCATATTTATATACTTTTCTTGAATATTATATTTATTGTATAAGGATTTTAAGATGCTTGTATTTCCTTCTAGAATTCTAAGGGCTATCCATCTTTTCTTTCTTTTAGGAACTTCAAGGGTTTCATCTAGTATGATTTCTATTTCTTCTATTGCTTTTTCTATAGGGGAATCATAATTTATTGCATTTTTTTTGGAGTCTTTTAGGGTTATTTCTTTAAAGATGGCCTCTTTTAATTCTTCTATGCCAACTCCATTTCTGGCAGAGGAGGAAACAAGGTTTGCGTTTAGTTCTTTTGATAACAAATCTAAATCTATTTTTATGTTATTTTTTTCTGCTTCATCAATTAAGTTTACGCAGAGGATTGCCTTTTCTGTTATTTCAGATATCTGTATAAAAAGGTTTAGATTTCTTTCTAGGGAGGTTGCATCAGCCACAACAACCACTATATCTGGATCATTAAAGCATATATAATCCCTTGCGATTTCTTCTTCTTCTGAATTTGATAGCAATGAGTATGTTCCAGGTAAATCTACTATCTTTATGGTTGAATCCTTAAATTCATAGTATCCTTCTGCCTTAGCTACTGTTTTTCCAGGCCAGTTTCCAGTATGTTGATTTAAACCAGTTAGAGCATTAAAAACTGTACTTTTACCTACATTGGGGTTTCCTGCTAATGCTACAACATAGTCTTCCTTGGTGTTTCCTTTTGATTTTTCTTTAGATAATAAGCTAATTCCAGTAGAATTTTTGTTTAAACTCATATCTTTTTCTCCTACTATTAAATTACTTCTATCTCTTCACATTCTTCTTCCCTTATGGCTATTACAGTTCCTCTTATTAAATATGCTTTAGGGTCACCAAAAGGGCCACCATATAAAACTTTTATATCTGTTCCTTCTATTATTCCTAAGTCAAAAAATCTTCTCCTTAGTTCTCCCTGTGCCTTTATTTCAATTACCTTAACAGTTGACAATATTTTAGCTTCATGTAATTTCAAATTTATTCCTCCTTTTAAGGGTTAATATAATATTGTTCCTTTTTAGATTTTGAAAGAGGTTGATTGGATTGATAATTAATGGTATTATTTGTTAAAGTGAATTTTTAGCATAAATAACCATAATTAGAGAGTGATTTATACATATAATATGGTATGATTAAGGATAATTTAGTGTGATTGAAACTTTAGGGAGGATTGAGAGGGTTTGTATATGTGGATCAATAAAGAGTTTAGAGACTATGCTTTAAGCTTAAAGGGAGACTTTAGTTAGATTTTTAAAGTGAGTGTATAATTTTGAAAAAGATTTATAAAGCTTTATCTTACATATATGAGTTATTTTATTGTCTTAAATGAGTATGTAATTCAAGAAAGTTATAAAAATTTTATAGGGATGGGTTATAAGAATAAAGAGTAATAAATTTAAATTATTAACAGTTTTGTTATATAATATTAGTAATATTATGGGGGGTTATGGGGTGATTTTTAATGAGTAAATTTTATGATGAAGCAATTAAGAAACTTGATTATGATGAAAGACCATTATGTTATTTAAAGTGTTCTTTTTTAACTTTTGTATGCAGAAGAGGATATTAAAGAACAGCATGGAGTAAAGCTGGGTTCTCTTTTAACTTTTGTATGAAGAAGAGGATATAGATAAGAGATACTTATTATAGCAAATAAAAGAGTGTTTTTATATGAGTTAAATTTAGGCTTTTGGCATACAGAAAGCTTTTTATATGATGATATTTCTTCTATTGAAGAAAGGGAAGAAATACTTAGGAAATCTATAGTTATGAATGTAAATGGAGAAGTAGTTAAGATAGGTAATATAGTTTCTGGAGATGTTCAAAGGTTTATGGCAATAGCAAAGGATAATATTAAGGTGGGAAGAGTTTAATGAGAAATAAAAAGTGTAGAAGAATTATAGAGATTTTATTTATATTATTACTAATAGTACCTTCACAGCCTATTTATGCAAGAGCAGGAGGAGGCGGTGGAGGAGGTGGAGCGGGAGGTGGTGGCTTTATCTCATCAAGTGAAAGTGGTGGTGGAAAAGATGGGGCCAGTGCCTTTGATTTTAAATTTATTATGAAACATAAACTTCTTTTTGGATCAGTAGCTTTTTTCTTGCTGTCTGGAGGGGTAGTTTTAATGTTTGTGGAGATTGATAGGTATAGGAAAGTGGTTAAGCGTAAAAGTGATAAGCTAAAGGAGTTAGCCTTAAAGGATCCTTACTGGAATATTAATTATATAAAATCTGTTGTGGAAGATACCTTTTATAGTATTCAGTATGCTTGGAATGATGATGAATATGAAAGGGTGGAGAGTTTACTTACAACTTCATTATATAATAAGCATCTTAAGGTTTTAGAGGAGCTTAAAAGTGAAAATAAGAAAAATGTTTTAGAGGATATCCAGTTTAATGGGTGTAGAATAATAAGTCTCTTTGAGGGGGATGAAAAGCAATGGGGATTTATTTGGGTTGAGGTTAATTTCTCCATGATAGATTACATAGTTAATACAAAGGGGAAAAGAAGGATAATAGAGGGAAATGATAATTATAGCAGAAGTGACTTTGAGTATTGGAAGTTTGTGTATATTGAGAATACATGGCTACTTTCAAATATATTGCAGAAAAATGAGGTGGGTTCAGGCTATAAGAAGTTATATAGAGAGGCTGAAAATGCCTATGAGTAATATGAAGAAGGTTTAAAATGTAGGAGGGGAGAAAGATGACTATTGATATGGGATGGATGATTTTAGGCTTTGGCGCATTTATGTTTTTAATTGGTTCAGTAGGTCAGCTAAGAAATGAAGTTAAACTTATGAGAGGAACTTTAAATAGGATTGCTGAAAGGGTAGGAGTAACTGAGATAGTAACAAAGGAAGAAAAAGAGGAATTAAAGAGGCTAGTTGCAGAAGGAAAGAATGTTGAAGTTGTAAGAAGGTGCAGAGAGATTACTGGACTTGGTCTAAAGGAAGCTAAGGAATATGTTGATGGGCTTGGTGAGGAGAAGATAGAGTAGTTTGAAGGAATGGCCTTAAATTTTAATCTTCACTAAGAAGTAAGGAATATCAATGCTTTAAGAAATTAAGATACATACTAGAAGAAACTTAATAAAAAATACCACCAGTTAGACTGGTGGATTTTTTTAGTTTGTTTTTATTATTATATTTTAAATTATATTTATTTAATTTAATCTAATAAGTCTTTATTCAACTGACTTAAAACATAAGTATTATTTAGCCAAAAGCTTTGGTTTGTCATATATCTTCCATCTGGTAACTCATTAGCATCCCTTGAAACATTTCCAATTTCAGTACCATCTTCAAATCTATAAGCACTTTTTTTAGAGTGTGATCTTATGTGAATAATTTTATTTGCAGATTTTTTGGGTAGCGTATTCTTTATTATTACTTTGCCATTTTTATCAGTTTTAGGAGTGAATTTTACTCCATCTATTATTACGTTTCTTATGTTTTCCCAACCTTCGCGTACAGTGGTGTTTAAATCATCATAAGGTATATTCCAAAGCTGAGCTCCTTTTAGAACATATCTATCACCATCTTTTTTATAAACTACAAATAAGAATTTTTGCTGATCAAGATAGTTAAATAATTTTGATTTTTCCCAAGTTTCTTCTACAAGTTCTTTAAATTTAAAGGTAGGTAGGGGACTGCTTTCAACTATTTTATCTTTAGATTCTATACGTAATGCTTTTACGGTTATATTAGCTTTTTCAAATTCTTCTGCTTTGTTAGATTTTATTCCTAGCATACGGTAGGCTAGATCAATCCATTGAGCTTTATTGTCGTTATATTCTCTATCAAATATTTTGCAAAGCTCCTCATCAGTTTTTCCTGCATAGGAGGTAATTTTATTTATTATGATTTCTTCAAAAGTATTAAATTTAAGTTCACTAGCATCTTTAATAATTGGCTCATAGGTTGTCTTATTTGGAATTATGAAGTTATTAAGTACATAAGTCATATAAGAGGCTTTAAATGAAAAGGCTCTAGGTTTAGCAGGAATATCTGAAAAAGGTTGTCCACGTCTATCAGAAGAAGAGGCTGATTTAGTAGCAGCACCAAGATACATTGTATCTCCTTCTGAAAGTTCATGAGCTTTACCTGCTTTTATTTTATTTACAATTATTTTGAAGTCATTTTTTATTATTTCTAAATCTTCTTTAGGTGGAGTAAATAGCTTAGCATAGTTTATTTTATAATCTAATCTATTTTTTATATCCTTAGAATATAGGTAGTAAATAAGTAATATAAGTTGAGACTTATTCCAAAGATGACTATCTTCAAAGTTTTCTTCAACAACTTTGAAATAATCAATCATAGTTATTATTAAACGTTCCTTAGCTGAAAGAGTTTTATTTTTGTTTATTTTATAAGGTGTTACCTTAAGTTCTACCCCTGCATCAGGAAAATCAGGTCTAGAATCATTATTACATTTATAATGGAAGTAACATTCTTCTATAAGGTCACCTAATCCACCTTTTCTTTTTTTGTTTTCATGATTTTCTGCATATTCTTCTTTTTCTTCACTGATTAAAAGTTCAGATTCATATTTTGTATAATCGTTTAAAACATCATTAAATGTTTTGCCTATAAGTTTTTGAGCATAATTTTCTATACTTATAGGATTGGTTTCATCATATAATTTTGCTGACATAATAATCTCCTTGTTAATGTGTTAAAAAGATATAATAATCTTTTGGTAATTCATATTTAAATAGTAATTCTAACCATATTATACTATAGAATTATTTTGAAATTAAATTAATTATAGGTAAATATAATGATTAAATTGTTTTAAAAGAAAATAATGTATAAATATTATCTTAAGAGATACTTTGAATAAGTTTTTACCAATATTAACATAATTAAAGAAGAGTAAGTTTCACTTTGAATTTATCAAAATGTTATGTATAATTAATTAGTAACAAAGAGACGAATTAGATTGAGGTGCATATAATGGCGATAGAAAAAACTGTATGTGAACTGTTTGCAGGTGTTGGTGGATTCCACCTTGGATTAAGTAAAGCATCAGCAGACTGGGAGGTTCTTTGGGCGAATCAATGGGAACCTTCAAGAAAGGTACAGCATGCATTTGAGTGTTATGCAAAGCATTTTCCAAAGACAAATGCTGTTAATGAAGATATAGCTTTAGTAAATGAAAATCCAGAGGCTTTTGGACTTCCAAAGTATAATTTACTTGTAGGTGGTTTTCCATGCCAAGATTATTCAGTAGCTGCTACAAAGTCAAAAGGAATAGAAGGGAAAAAAGGAGTTTTATGGTGGGAGATAAGAAAGTTTCTAGAAAGAGACATGCCACCATTTGTACTTTTAGAGAATGTTGATAGATTACTAAAATCTCCTGCAAAGCAAAGGGGAAGAGATTTTGGAGTAATGTTAACTTGTTTTAGAGATTTAGGATACAATGTTGAGTGGAGAGTTATAAATGCGGCTGATTATGGATTCTCTCAAAGAAGAAGAAGAGTATTTATATTTGCTTATAAACATGATACTAATTATTGTGAAAGAGTAACTCAAGGATTAGAAAATGAGGGCTTCATGGAAGCTTACATAAAAGAAAATGGGTTCTTTGCAGAACCATTTCCTATAGAAACTATATATAGTGAAGATGAAAAAGTATTAAATCAAGATATACTTGAGGTATCAAATCATTTTTCATTTGGTTTCCAAGAAGCAGGAACATTAATAAATGATAGAATTTACACAACTAGATATACACCACAAAGACAGGAACCAGTTACACTTGGTGAAATACTTCAAAAGGATGTAAGTGAAGAGTTTTATTTAGGTGAAGAATTAGATAGATGGACTTATATGAAGGGGGCTAAGGCAGAGCCTAGAACAACTAAAGAAGGCTTTGAGTATATCTATAGAGAGGGAGCTGTTGGATTCCCAGATAACTTAGAGTTGCCTGCAAGAACAATGCTTACAAGTGAAGCAAGCGTAAATAGAAGTACTCATGTAGTAAAGGATCCACAAACTAATAGATTAAGAGTATTAACACCAGTAGAGTGTGAAAGATTAAATGGCTTTGATGATGAATGGACTAATACAGGAATGACTCAGAAGTTTAGATATTTCTGTATGGGAAATGCATTAGTTGTTGGATTAATTGAAAGAATGGGTAGAAAATTAGATAGAATATTTGAATTAGAAGATTAGTTTTAAGAGCATACTATTGATTTAGTATGCTCTTTATTTTTATATTTGTTTGAAATAATTTGATTAGTATGATAATTTTAACATATAAGGTTTTGTTAAAATAATATTATTAGAAGGTGTTAAATTGGAAAATAGAGTTAAGTTTGAAGAGGTATATACTTCAGATTTATATAAAAATTTTATATATGAAGGTGGAACAAAAGGTAACCTTTCAGACGAAGTTATTAGTAAGTTAATGAGTTGTGAAAATTCCGGGGGCTTTAGAAAAGTAGGTAAGTCTAAGGGGAAGCTTAATTATGTTGTTTTATATTCAGCTGAAAATAATAAAGAAGAATGGATTGATAAAATTAATTATGAGAATAAATTAGTTAAATACAATGGGGATAATAAAAAGACTAATGTAGATATACATGACACACGTAAAAAAGGTAATTTAATATTAAAAAAGACTTTTGATAGTCTAGAATCTGGAAATAGAAAAGATATACCACCATTTTTCATGTTTACTCAAGAAGAGGGAAGGAACGTTAAATTTATAGGTCTTTTAGTACCAGGGCATAACGCTGTAGAAGATAACTTACTTGAAGTTGATATTGAAAAAGAGAATGGAATAGTAAAAAATTATGTAGCTTATTTTACTATATTAGATACTAAAGTTGTTGATAGAAGATGGTTAGATGATTTAAAGAAAGGTATAAGTTATGAAAGTTTATATGCTCCAAAAGAATGGATAGATTGGATTAATAATATTGAAAGTATAGATGTTAATGTAGAATCAAAAGAAATACTTACAAATGATGAAGAAATAAATTATATAGAGATAGATTCAGAAAAAGAGTTCTTAGAAGGAAATACTAAGGAGAGAGTGATAAAAATAAAAGAAAGAAATGCAAAAATAAGAAAAGCAAAACTAAATTCTTTTAAAGTAGAATTTGGACAAGCTTTTTGTGAAGTTTGTGGAGAAAATGATGAAGTGGTTTTAGATGTTCATCATGAAAAAACAAAATTATCAGATATGGATAATAATCATAAAACAAAGTTAAGTGATTTAAGAGTGTTATGTGCTAATTGTCATAGGAAAGTGCATGGGCATAAGATAAGTACTTATGATTTAAAGAAAAAGATTATAGATAATATAAGAGTCTAATGAAAAAAATTTATAAATAATTTCTAAGGAGATGATAGGAATTTTATGAATGAAGTAGCTATCAATGAGACAGATATAAAAGTATTGAATTTATCAGTTAGAGCATATAATTCCTTAAAAGCTGCTAATATAAATACTATTTTTGATTTAATACAATTAGAACCAGAAGATTTGATAAAAATAAAAAACTTAGGAGCTAAGACATTAAACGAAATTATTAATTTAAAAGATAGTATTAATAAAGGAGAGTATTTATATGGTAACTTAGAAGACGGTATAGATTCTAGTTTAACAATGCTAGATTTTATAAAAGAAAAGAATAGGGAGATAAAAGAAATAATATTTTTCGATAATTTTGAAGGGTATGTTTATAATATTGAAGTAAAATCTATGAATTTATCTGTTAGATCTAAAAATGCTTTACTTAAGAATTCATTTGATAATTTGGTGAATTTGTTAGAAGTTGATATGGAAACATTTTACAAAATAAAGAACTTAGGAGATAAGAGTAAAAGAGAAATACTAGATGAAGTAAAAAGAGTTACTCATATTATTTATAGTGATAGTGAAGAAGAAGTTTTGAAAATTAATAATGATTTTAAATTTTTATTGAATGATTATGAAAATAGTTCTATGTCATATAATAAAATTTTGCTTAAATCAAAGCTCTCATTAGCTATTAAAAAATTAAATGATTCCAAAGAGGATAAGTTAGATTATATTAATTATATAAAATTTGATAAAGAGTTTTTTAAAAATTTAATTAAGTATAATTTAGTAGACTTTTTAAAAAAAAGAGACACCTGGTTTGAGCTTAATCAGATTAAAGAATTATTTCCAAGTCACTTTAAGGAAAGCAATATAATAGAAAAATCTTTAAATGAATTAATTATAAGTAAAAAAGTTGAAAAAGATGGTGATTTTTATAGGATACACTATCCTACATTAATAGAGTATTTAAATAGTATTGATGATGATAGGAATAAGGAAATTTTAATAAATAGGTTACAAGGAAATACTTTGTTAGAAACTGGGGAAAAGTTGGGCATTACAAGAGAGAGAGTTAGACAAATAGAAAAAAAAGCTATGAGTAAAATAGTAAGAATAAGAGAAGATGATTTTAAAGAGATATTTGAGAAATATGAAATTAGTGAAGAAGCTATGAAAAATTCTTTTGATGTTTCTAAGGAAGTATATAATTATTTGAATTATAAATATATTCATGGAGCAACTCCGTTTGAAGAGATATTAAATGATGTTAACGTATCTCAAAAGATTCGTTTAAAGGCAGAAAAATATATATATAGAAATTATCTTGATATAGGTAATATAAGGGTTAAGAAGGATAGGCAATCTATATTAGATTATATTTTAAAAAATTATTGTAAAGATGATGTTGATGTAAATGACTTGTCAGATATATATGAAATGTTTTTAGATGATTATGGATTAGAAAATGATGAATCATTAAAATATCAAACTAGATATTTTGAAAATAGATTATCATCAAGTAATAAAGTCCTTTGGAAATTTAAAAAGAAATTAAGATATTATAACTTAGATAGTATTGACAAAGCGGAATTAATAGATAGATTAAACTTGGCATATTTTGAAGATGTAGAATATTCAACATTGAAGTTTTTTAGAGATAATTTAGAACTTATGAATGAATGGGATATACGAGATGAATATGAACTTCATAATTTAATGAAGAAAGTTATTGGAGTGAATAATGATTTAGGAATTACATTTCTAAGAATGCCAAATGTAAGCTTTGGAAATCCGGATAGAGATATGCAGTCACTAGAACTTTTAATTCAATTAGCTCCAATAAGTAATATAGATTTAGCTAAAGCTTATGAAAATGAATATGGTGTAAGAGCTGAAACAGCTTTAGCAAATTACTTTAAAGAAATAGATGAATATTTTCACAATGGAATATATTCTATAGAATATGAACAGTTAGATGGTGATGAATTTAATAAACTAAAGGGATTATTAGTAGATAAGATATATACAATAAAAGATATAAAATTAATATATAAAAAATATTTCAATAAAAAGGATACTAGAATTATCAATCCATATAATTTAAAAAGATTAGGTTTTAAAGTTACAAGTATGTTTGTATATAAAGAAGAGTATTTAAGTGTAGAAGATTGTTTGAAGAATATTATACTAAGTAATAATATTTTTAAAAGTAGTTCTTTAAGTCCGAATATATACAATTCATCTGCTTATTATAATATAACACAGAATTTAAAGCAAAATTTTGAAATTATAGAAATTGAACCAAGTGTATTTTTAAATACAAAGACTCTAAATAATATAGGTATTGGTAAAGAAAAATTTATAGAATTTATAGACTATATAGATAGTATGGTTGATGATGAAGTATTTACAATAAAATACTTAAGGGAAAAGGGGATGGCTCATAGTTTAGATGATTTAGGATTTGAAGATTATTTTTTAAGTTCAATAATAGCAAGTGATTCAAAGTTTAGGTTTAGGAAAGTAGGAAGAACTATGATACTTAGAAAAAGCAAGACATCTTTAACTATGAGTGATTTAATTGAACAAATAGTATATGATTATAGAAAAATTGATATTTATGATTTAATTGATTTTTTAAGAGAGACATATGGAATAAGAAGTGAAAAACATAAAATTTTAGAAATGATTAGAGAAAAAGATTTATATTATGATGAAATAATGGAAAAAGTTTATATAGATTATGATGAATATTTTGAGGAGATTTAGTATGAATTTATTAATTGATGGAATTAAAAAAGATTTAGTTATAGAAACTGATATGACTAGAAAGTTAACAATAGGTGGACATACTGATGTTTATAAAGTATATAAAATTGATATAGATTGTTTATTTTTTAATGATAAAAATGATAGGATTGCTACTTGGATTAGCCAGTATAAAGCAGATAATAATATATCTGAACTAGACATGAGCGATATAGTTAAATACAATAGTATAATTCAAGAATTTATAGAGAAAAGCAATCAAGAAGCTATAAAGAAAACTCAGAATAATATTGAGTTGGTAGATCAACGTGAACCAGGAGTAGTTTTATTAGATGGTAGAGTAATTGATGGAAATAGAAGATTTACTTGTTTACGTAATTTAGCTAAGAAAAACCAAAGATTTAGATTTTTTGAAGCAGTAATTTTAGAAAAGGATTTAATAAATAATGCTAAACAAATAAAAATGTTAGAGCTTATGATTCAACATGGAGAAGAAAGTAAAGTAGATTATAATCCCATAGATAAATTAGCTGGTATCTATAATGATATTATAGATAAAGAAATTATAACAAATAAGGAATATGCTCAAAGTACAAATAATAATTTAGCGGAAGTAAATAAACAAATAGAAATTTCTAAATTATTAGTAGAGTTTTTAGAGTTTATAAATGCTCCAAAACAGTTTTATATAGCAAGAGATTTAGAGTTGAATGGACCATTACATGAATTATATAGAATACTGAATAATGCAAGAGATAATGATCAAAAAGAAGATATAAAAACAGTTGCATTTACTAATTTTCTTGTACAACCTCATGGAGATATGACTAGATTTATAAGAAAGATTAATACTGTTGCAAAATCTAAGTATTTAAATGAATATTTAGAAGAGCAAATTGAATTTGCTGAAGAAATTTTAGATAAACTTCCTGAGGAAGGAAGGGTTAATAAGAAAGTTATTTCTGATATATTTAGAAGTGATGAAAAATCAAGAGAAAATTTAAAAAGATCACTTGAAAAGGCAGAAATGAAGGCAAAAGCTACTGAAACTAGAAATAGACCACTTCAAATTTTAGAAAAAACATGTGATTCAATTGAGAGTATTGATGTGAACATATTCTCTAAGTTAAGCGAAGAACAGTTATCTTCTATAAAAGCACAAATTGATTTATTAGAAGAAAAAATTAATGAATTAAAAGGGTTTTTAGATGTTTAGAAGTTTAAGATTAAAGCCAATATATTCTTCTTACGAAAATAACTTAGTTGAAGAATTCTATAATCCTATACTAAAAAAAGCTGTTAGATTTGACAGAATAAGTGCATATTTCTCAGCAAAATCATTAGCATTATATAGTTCAGGTCTTGAAAATTTTGTTGAAAATGGATATAAGTATAGACTAATAATATCGAAGGATATTTCGGAAGAGGATTATAAATTTATAAAAGAAGGATATAAGCTGAAAAATAAACTAACAGATGACATGGTTAATAGTCTAAATGAGGATTTAAGTTTAGAAGAAGAAAAAAATATTTCAAATTTAGCTTATTTAATATCTATCGGAGTTGTAGATATTAAAATTGCTTTTGTAAGAAAAGGTATTTTCCATGATAAATGTGGTTTGTTTTATGATAAGAATGGAAATGTAATTTGTTTTAGGGGATCTAATAATGAAACTGTTTCGGCTATAGCTAATAATTATGAAGCATTTACTGTTACATGCAGTTGGTTATTAGATTCTAATGGATTTTATAAAGAAATAATATCTAAAAGTGAATATGAATTTGATAGATTATGGAATAATGAACAAAAAAAAATAGTTGTATTAGGGGCTGAAGAAGTTGTTATGAATGAAATACTAAAACATAATAAGAATGAAATTATTATAGAAAATACATTGCTTGAAGAAAATTGTGTTGTTTTAGATTATAATGAACGATTACTTCTTAGAATAAATACTGATGATAATAATTGGATAATTAAGAGTACTTTTTATAAATTAAAACTGAAAAGATATATTAAGTATATAGATAATAATACAGTTTATTTTAAAGATGAGCTTAGTTATTTAGATTTTAATAAAATAGATAATTTACTATGTAAAAAAGCAAAGAGTTTGGGTAAAAGATACTTTGTAACAAATAGGTTCAAGAATTATATAGAATCAAGAAATTTATATATTAAAAAGAGAGAACAATTAGGCATTGCAATAAAACAACATAATGAAGAAAAAAATGAAAAAATAAAAGAAACCTTCTATGAATATTCAGAAATTGTAAATAATCAAATGACAAGACAATTAAGAGAACAACAAATGTGGGATTCTTTCTTTATGTACACAATGAAGAAATCAGGAAACTTTTCAGTTCCTGGTTCAGGGAAGACATCATCGGTTTTAGGGGTGTATGCATTTTTAAAATACAAAGGATTAGTAAAAAGAATAGTAATGATAGGTCCCAAAAATTCATTTGAATCTTGGATTTATGAATTTAATATTTGTTTTAATGGTAAAGAAATGCTAAATATATTTAATATTCAAGATGCTAAATATAAAAATTTATCAGAAAAAAGAAAAGCTATAGAATATGATACTGGTGGATGCAATTTATTATTATTTAATTATGAAAGCTTAGAAAATTTAAAAGATGAAATACAGTATATTATAGATGAGAATACACTATTAGTATTTGATGAAGTTCATAAAGTAAAAAGAGTTGATGGAGAAACTCCAGGAATAAGAGCCAGTAATGCATTAGAAGTATCTAAAAACTCAATATATACAATTGTTCTAACGGGGACACCTATTCCAAATTCATATTTAGATTTATATAATATGTTACATATTCTTTATAGGGATGAATATAATGATTTTTTTGGTTTTTCTCCTAGAATGTTAAAAAATTTATCAGAATCAGAATTTGATGAAGTGAATAGAAAAATTCAACCATTTTTTTGTAGAACAACAAAGAAACAATTAAATGTTCCAGAAGCAAATGAAGATGAAATATTATTAGTAAATGCCCCTAACAAAGAAAAAGAATTGTTTAGTATAATATATGAAAAATACAAAAAGAATAAATTAGCTTTATTTATTAGGTTGCTTCAATTGGAATCTAATCCTAAAATGCTTTTAAGAAGTATAGATTTTGAAGAGTTTAGATATATTTTAGAAGATAATTATGATATAGATAAAATAGATTACATAGATTATTCAGATTCAGTTAAATCTATAATAGATTCAATTGAATTAACTTCTAAGAAAAAATCATGTATAAATTTGATTGAAAAGCTTGTTTTAGAAGGTAAAAAAGTAATTACTTGGTGTATATTTATTGATTCTATAAAAAGTATTGAAAGTCATCTTAATAAATTAGGATTACGAGTTAAGTGTATTTATGGTGAAACAGATGTAGATGAAAGATCAAAAATAATACGAGATTTTAAAAGTGGAAAGTTTGATGTATTAATAACTAATCCTCATACTTTAGCTGAGTCTGTTTCTTTACATTCAGTATGTCATGATGCTGTTTACTTCGAATATAGTTATAATTTAGTTCATTTATTACAGTCAAAAGATAGAATCCATAGATTAGGACTTCCAGATGGACAATATACTCAGTATTATTACATGCAAAGTATATTTAAAATAGGAGAAAATGATTTTTCTATAGATTCTAAAATATATGAACGTTTAGTGGATAAGGAAAAAATAATGTTAGATGCTATAGATAATAATAAGCTTGAAAAAGTTACAACTAATGCTGAGGATTTAGAATTTATTTTAGAAAAACTATTTAGATAAACTAGAGCTCTATGGTTTAATAAATCAAGGCATAGAGATTTAATATTAATTAATTTAAATAGTGTTTTATATAATATTTGAATGGGAGAAGTAAAATGTATAAATTAATTAGTGCACTAAGTATGATTTTAAGAACTTTTATGTTTTCTAATCCATTTACAAGGTACTTTGAATTAGCTTTAGCTAATTCAATTTTTAGTACAACATCGACAGTATTTGCAGAGTATTTTAATTTTACAGTTGGTGGAGGAGTTTTATGTTTAATTTGCTATCCACTAGTAGGAATAGTTTATGATAGAGGTGAAGCACCTGCAATTGGATTAATATTATATTTAGTTGCTGTCTTAGTGAATTCTCAGATATTAGTATGGATTTCTAATAGTATGATAGAATTTAATATTAAAGAGCTATTTTTAAAATTCTTTTTTTTAATATTTTTGCAAGTGATTGTTTTAAAAATAATTAGATACTTTAAAGATTGTTTTCAATTAAAATACTTATATTAATTTTATATTTATTTGTATTAGAGCCATATAAATCAAATTTTTATATGGCTTATTTATTAGTAAATAGTTAAACTAACTATTTAACTTAATCAAAACTAAATCTAAAGGCAGATTTAAGGAGTTAGCCATATCTTCAGCACTTTTTCCTTCATACTCTTTTACCATCTCATCTGATATAAGTAAGTGTGCTGCAAAGATTTTGGCATACCTTTCAAAGTCATCCTTTGGTTCTAATGAGGAATCAGTTACAACATGTATTTCTTCTTTTGGGTGAATTAGAAGGTATCCTAATTCATGGGCACATACAAGCCTTTTTGTTTTTAATGAACAATTCTTGTTTAAGTGGATGAAGCTTTGTCTTTTATAGGTATGGGAATAGCCATATACTTCTCCTAAGTCTTCTTCTAACAGTATGATTCCTTTTGCTAATACAATTTCTAATGGATCCCTTAATCCATATTTTTTTACTAATTGGTTTGCTAAATTTTTTATATTCATATATATTTTGGATTGCACCAATGAAACTCTTGATTAAATTTATGAGTTTTGATGCAAGTCCTTCACCTACCTTTCAAATATTTTATAATGAAAGGATATTGGTGTTTTAAGCAGGTTTAATTGATTTTAATTGGCTAATTTGCTTTAGAAGAAAATTTGTTTTTGGCAATTAGTTTTGCCATTTTCATTGAATGTTCTAAGCTTTCCTTAAAAGCTTTTCTTGTTTCACTATCTAAGAGGAACCCCTCAAAGGCTATATTCTTTTCAAAATTATCTAAGTTATTTAGAGTTTTCTCTAAATCTGCTTTAATATTTAATATCTCCTTTTTTGAAAGAGAGCCAGTTTTATAAGTAATGTTTAAATCATTATTAATTATTTGCTTTTCAACAATCTCATTTTCAGAAAGCACCTCAATTTCTTCAAATCTTTCATCTTCTAGCTCTTCATTTAGAGGTTTTAAATAATAATCTTCTTCTAAGAGAGTATCATCAAAAAATGATTTTAAATCAAGCTTTAGAGCTGTGGCTAATGCCTCAATAGTATCAAAGCTAGGGTTATACCTGTTATGTTCTATATCTGAGAGATAAGAACGAGATATACCTGTCATTTCAGCTAAAGCCTTTTGAGTTAATTTTCTTTTCTTTCGCAATTTTTGTAGCCTATAACCAATAAACATAAGTTAAATTCCCCCTTTTGTTTTAAAGTTTTACTCTGATTTAGAGTAGTTTTGATTTTCATATATATTAAAATCAACATCCACTAAAAACAGAATTTTATTTTTAAATTGATTATGGTTTAACTAAACTTTGAATTTAGAATATATAAAGATATTTATACCTTATTCTAAGTTTATATATTTTGTTTGGAATTTTGAAAATATTAAAATTTATGTATGGTAACACTTGTATTTTAAGAAAGTAGTGTTACTTAAGTCACTATAAGTTTTAATAATTTAAGGTAATTGTATTTTACTAGATTAAATGTAAAATATTGTTATAATATTATTTTAACAGGGTAATTTCGAACAATCAATAGTTTCTACAAAAAAAGTAAAATAATACAGACTTTGTAAGGAAAAATGAGCAAATGAAAGAAATATGAAAATAAAGAAGATTAATTTCTAATAAAAGGATAATTTGAATTTTGGTATTGGAAGAAAAAGGTATTATAATGCCATTATAAGGATTGGTAAGGAGAATACTAGGAGTATTTGTAATACTGTACACTAATTTGTGAAAGTGATACAAATTTTGCAGAAATCCTTATTTGGATATTAGTGTTTAATAAGTAAATATTAAAAATCTCTTTTATAGGTTTTAAAGTAAAGGTTTTAATTGATTGGGAATTTGGAAAATTTATGATTTATGTAAAGCTTTAAATGAACTAGCAAAGAAGAATCTTTTTATATAAACTAAAGAATTTAAATTAAGAATACTTAAGCTTATTTTGATTATTTACTATGGATAATGCGGAGAGAAACTTATTTTTAAGGATTTAAAAGTTAAGGGTCATAGGATAAAAATCCAATGGATATTTTTAAAATATTCTTATAAAAGGTTTAAAGGGTAATAGTCAGAGGATAAAAATCTTAAGTGAAATAATTGAAATTTTTTATATAAGGAGAGAAAAATTATGGAAAATTACAAGGCTGTTTTTACTATTAGTGAGGTTATGAAGTATTTAAACATTCATGATAAGAAGGTTGTGGCCTTTGATATTGAATGTGCACCAAAAAATGAGTGGTTTAGATTAAATGAGAAGAAGGCTGCTTTAGATCCAAATAAGGGACACATTGTGGGTATATCCCTTTCTGTTAAGGAGGGTACTGGTATTTACATCCCTTTAAGGCATAGAAACGGGAAAAATGTTGAGGATGTTCATAGAATGATAGCTTGGCTTAAGGGCTTTGTCTTTCACAATGAGAGTCTTATAAAGGTTGCACACAATATAGCCTTTGAATCCTCCTTCCTTTATGAGTATGGAATTGTTATTAAGGAACCTGTTTTTGATACTATGCTAGGTAGTATGCTTACTTTTAAGAGTTTTGGGGAGTTTAGAACTTTAAGGGATAGTGGTCTTAAACTTCTTGCAAAGGAGATATTTAATGAGGATTTGCCTAGCTTTTCCAATGTGGTTAATGGAACACACTTTGATAATTTGCATTCTGAGCATAAGGAAACTGTAAGGTATGCCTGTGCAGATAGTGATTATGCCTTAAGGCTTTATAGCTGGTGCTTAGAGTGGTTTGAGACTTATATACCAGAGCATAGGCTTGTATGTGAAAGGGTTGAAAGTCCAGCAGCTGTTTATACTGGTATTATGAAAAAGAATGGTATTACCCTTAATAAGGAGCTTTTACAGGAGTTTAACAGAAGAGCAGAGGAAGAGCTTGAATTTTGTAAAGGGGAGATTTTATCCTTTGCAAATAGAGAAGTTAACCTTGGGAGTAATCTTCAAACTCAGGATTTTAAGGATTTTCTCTTTAAGGATTTGAGGCTACCTGTTCTTAAAATATGTGAAAAGGGTGAGCCTTCCTTAGATGATGAGAGCTTGATTCTCCTTGATGAGTGGTGTCTTAGAAATTTTAAGAAGGGGACTTATCTTATAGAATGCATAAAGAGGCATAAGAGGGTTAGTAAGCTTAAATCTACTTATATAGAGGCTTTGGGGAAACTTTTAAACTCAGAAACTGGGAAGATTCATACAGATTTTTTCTCTATGGGAACTGAGACTGGGAGATTTTCTAGCAGGAATCCAAATCTTCAAAACCTTCCTAGAAAGGATAATGACCATTTAGGCATTAGAAAACTTTTTATTCCTTCACCTAACCATGTGTTTTTGGATTTTGACTTTTCTCAGATTGAGCTTAGGGTTGGAGCTTATTATTGCAAGGATAGAAAGATGATTAATGCTTTTATGAAGGATTTTGATATTCATGGAATAACAACTTCTATTATATACAATATCCCCTTAGAGGAAGCTACAGACAGAAATCATGAGGATTTTAAGAAGAGAAGGACTATAGCTAAAAACTGTAATTTTGGTGTTTTCTTTGGACTATTTCCTAAGGGACTTCAAAAAACACTTATGTATAAGGGTGGAATTAATATAAGTGAAAAGGACTGTGAAAGGATTATAAGAAATATAAAGGACGGATATCCAAGGCTTTCAACTTGGCAAAAAGATACTGTGAAGGTTGCAGCGTATAGGGGATATACAAGGAGTAGAACTGGGAGAAGACGTTATTTAAAGGATATAAAATCTAAGGACTGGAATAAGAGGACTGTATCTGAAAGGTGTGCCTTAAACACTCCAATACAGGGAACAGCAGCAGACATAATAAAAATAGCCATGGCAAGGATACTAAGGGAATTACCAGAAAGAGACTATATAAAACCCTTGCTTCAAATACATGATGAACTTTTGTTTGAAGTTAGAGAAGACAAGGTTAATGAGGCTATAGCATTCATAAAGGACTGTATGGAGAGAACTCCCTTTAAGGACTTTAATATACCCCTAAAGGTGGAATATTCTGTGGGATATAACTTTGATGAGGTTTAGTAAAGCGTTTACAGTTGTTTAAGCTTTGGACAAGCTATAAAGTAATAAGAGGTTATTATAAGTTAGGTTAAAAGTTTATCTACGTAAAAGAATCTAAAAAAGAGAGATGAAAGGGTGTTTGAAAATTGAATAAAGAGGAATTTGGAAAGTGCAATTTAAGTGAGGCAAGAAGGTTTTTAGAATGTTTTTGTAAGGTGGAATGTTCTGAGGGGACAAGCGATTCTGGTAAAAGCACTGAGTTAAAAGGATTCGATGGGAAAAGTAGTGAGTTAAAAGAATATGATGGGACAAGTTGTGATAGTAAAGGAAATGAGTTAAAAGGCTCTGAAAATTCTTGTGGAAGGATTAATATTAGGATTTTTTCTGATAAGAAGGGGACAGGCTTTAAGGGGAAGAACCTAAGCTTTAATATAAAGGATTTTCAGTCTAAAAGCAAGGTTTTAATGGCTCATAATGAGGCTAATAGAGGCATATTCTTTGTGGTTAACTCTGGAGGAAACAGTGATAGTAAGATAAATAAAATTAATGCTCAGTTTTTTGAGTGTGATACTCTTTCCTTAGAGGAACAGCTAGAGAATATAAGTAAGTTTCCATTAGAGCCTAGCATTATAGTACAAACTAAGAAGTCTCTACATGTATATTTTCTAATAAAGAATGGAAAGGTGGAGAAGTTTAGGGATATTCAAAAGAAACTAGCCAAGCATTTTAATGGGGATGGAAGCTGTATAAATGAGAGCAGAGTCATGAGAGTGCCAGGTTTCTATCATTGTAAGGAAGAGCCAGTAATGGTAAAATGCATAAAGTTTAATCCAAACCTATTTTATACTCAAGAGGATTTAGAGAGAGAACTTAGTTATAGCGAAAGTGAGTTCATCGTAAATGATGATAATTATATAAGATTAGAGAGTTACATTTCAAATTATCATAGCGATTTACAAGAGAGTACCTTATTAAATAAAGAAAACATTTCAGAGGATTATAGAAAAAGCATTTCAGAAAAGAAAAGTGAAGTTAGAAACAACAAATCTAAAGAGCAAGTTTTATATGAGAGTGAAGAAAATTTGCATAGCATGTCAGAGGATAATATTTCAAAGAATAATCAACTTAACATAGAAAATACTGCGGATGAAGAAGTAAAGAGTGAAAATGGATTAGAGGTTGTGTGTTTTAAGTGTGATTTTATAAAGCACTGTAAGAAGAACTTAAAAACTCTTTCTGAGCCTTTATGGCATGGAATGATTACTAACCTTGCTCTTTTTAAGGGTGGAACTTATAGGATTCATGAACTTAGTAAGGGGTATAAGACCTATAGTGAGAAGGAAACTGAGGAGAAGATTAGTAATTTTCTAAAGTCAGGTGCAGGTCCTATGACTTGTGAAACCCTTAGAGATAGAGGGTACACTTGTCTAAGGTACGGTAAGACTTGTTATGGCAAAAGTCCAGCCTCTTTAGCTTTTAAGCCTTTAACTGTTAAGGATATTAGAGAGTGCATAAAAACTTTGAAGGTTAGTGAAGTTTCTAATGCCATAAATGTAGATACTGCCCTTAGGTTCATAGAGAATTATATGTATAACATTGGAGTAGCTTTAGGTAAGAGTCTTATTGAGGAGGATTTAGCTAATCATTTAAAGATTAAGAATTCAAAGGATCTTATTTCATTTTATAGGGAGGTTGTTAGGAATTTTAAGAAGGAAAGAGGGAATAAGGCTAAGAGTAAAAATAAGAGTAAACCTAAGAATTCAGGGAATCTTCCATGGTATGAGGAGCAGGAAAAGGGACTTAAGTTCTTGCCCTTTGTTTTGGCAAAGCATTTAAGTGAGACTAGAGATGTTTACTATGGTGGGGAATCCTTTTTGATATATGAAAATGGAGTTTATAACATTAGTGGAGAGAAGGAGGCTGGAAGAATCATCATGGATTATATGTTACCTAATTATTGCATTATGGCCTCTATTAGGGATTGTAGAGAGCAGTGGGACATACTTGTTTCTAAGGATTTTGATGATTTTAATAGAAATCCTTATTTGGTTAATGTAAGAAATGGACTTTTAGATATTAGGGATATGAGCTTTAAGGAGCATACCCCTAGTTATTTAAGTACAGTTCAGCTTAATGTAGAGTATAATCCGCAAGTTGATTGTCCACAATTTAAAAAATTCTTAAATGAAGTGCTTGATTGTAAGCTAATTCCCTTAGTTCAGGAGATAGTAGGGTATTTACTTACCACAAATACTGCCTCTCAAAAGGCCTTTGTATTCTGGGGACCAGCTAGAACAGGAAAAAGTACACTTTTATGGGTGGTGGAATACTTACTTCTTGGGAAGAAAAATGTAAGTAATATACCCTGGCAAGAGATTGGAGATAAGTTTAAAACAGCAGAGCTTTTAGGGAAATTGGCAAATGTATTTTCAGATCTTCCAAGTAAATCAATAGATGATACAGGCATATTCAAGGTGGTAACAGGGGAGGATTATTTAATGGCAGAAAAGAAAAATAAGAATCCATTTAAATTTAAGCCCTTTGCAAGGCTTGTCTTTAGTTGTAATGAATTACCTAGAAACTATGTGGACAGAACAGAAGGATTTTATAGAAGACTTATAATTGTGCCTTTTAATAGGCAAATAGAGAAAAATAAGATAGATAAGGCCTTAAAGTACAAGTTTCAAAGAGAAAAGGAAGGTATATTAAATTGGGCCTTAGAAGGATTAAAAAGGCTTTATGAAAATAACTTTGAGTTTAGTGAAAATGAGCTGACTGATGGTGTTAAGAAAGAATATAAGCGTGAGAATAATAATGTTATTTCCTTTGTAGAGGAGTGCTGTGAACTTGATGGTTTATTTTCATGTAGCAGGATAGAGCTTTATGAGGCTTATAAGGAGTTTTGCGTGGAAGCAGGTTTAAAAGCACTTTCTCAAATAAAGTTTAATAAGGAGTTAGAAGGTAATTTTAATATAACTAGATCTAGAAATAGAAAATTAAGATCATGGAATGGAGTAAGAATTAAGTTAGATGATTTAATAATTAGGTAGTGTGACAGGTTAGTGACTGATTTTTGACGGACTTTGAGCCAGAGCTTTCTTAGTGATACCAAGGGTTTTGACGGAAGTGACGGACTTTTTTTACTCCTATATAATAGGGAAAAATAAAAAATAGTATAAAAAAAGACATTTATTAAATACCCTATATATAGTGAGTGAAAAATAGCAAAAGTCTGGCAAAGTCTGTCTGAAGTTAGTTATATCAAGGGTTTAGAGTGTGACTGAGTTTTTAAAAGTCAGTCACAGTAGATGTTTTTATTGAGGTTTTTAAGTATTTATTATGAAATTAGGTGAAAAAATAGTGCTTTTTAAATAAAAATGGACATGCTCTTGGATAAGAATAATATGCTTTAAAGGTTTTTAATAAAAGTGGACAAACCTTGGGATTGTTATGATATTAGATTTAATAAATTTCAGGCTTTTAAAATAAAAATGGACAAGCTTTGAAAGAGGTTAAAAATGTTGACTAGTTGGTAAAGGGTGGATAAAGTAAGATGTTTTAAGGATTTCAGCTTTTATATATGGAATAAAAGTTGGCATTTATATAGAAAAATATTACTTTATCCATAAAAATATAGATTTTAAGGCTTTTTAATAGAAATTTTATGTGAAAAATAATTAATTTGAATATAGGAAATAAAATATAAGATTTAGGGGTATAGGGTTTATGAATAAGGAAATGGTTGATCTTTTATTAATAGAGGGGAAAAAGGGAAATAAGGAAGCCATGGAAAAGCTTTTTGAGATTCACAAAGGATTGATTTATAAGTATTCAACTAAGTATTTCATAAAGGGATATGATAGGGAGGACTTAGAGCAGATAGGGTGGATTGAGTTTATGAATGGGGTTAAGAAGTATGATGGAAGCTTTGGAATAGATTTTGTAGCTTTTATAACCATTCTTTTGAGAAATAAATATGGCTGCATGCTAAAAAGAAAGGAGGTTGACATGAAATTTTCAAGCCTAGACACACCAATTGGGGAGGATATAACAATGAAGGATACCTTAGAGGATGATTTTTCTATGGAAAATGACTTTGAGCATAGAGAGGAAATGGAGGCACTATTAAATGCTATTAGTAACTTGGATGATGAGGAAAGGGAATTTATTCTCTATATCAATGAGGAGAGAGGAAATATGCAAAAGTATTATGAGGAACATAAAAATGAAATGACCTTTAATGCTGTCAGATATAAAAAGAAAAAGATTATGGACAAGATTCAAAAAGCTCTTAAGAAGAAGGGAATAAAGGTAAAGTAAAGGGGAGCTAGTGGGTTAGAAATATTGTGGAAAAACTTAAAAAAATGATTAATTATAGATTAATAAAGGTTAAGTAGAGATTTATTTCTAGTGTGGGAAATATTATGGACAAGCTACCAATTATATTAAAATAAGGTTCTATTTTAAATCAAGATTGATAATAGATAGTATAAAAGTGGACAAATAGTAATCTTGTCCACTTTTATTTTAAATTGCAATATATTAAGAGTGTACATTATATTTAAGAACTATTTTATAAAAATTATAAAATAATACAACAATCATAACAAAGAATCCAAATGTATAAGCTATTCCATCATATTTAAAAAATCCATCAATGCTCAATGAATTTTTTAAAATAATAAACCAAATTATTGTTGGTAAGCTTAATAATAAAATATTAAGAATATGAATCTTACTTTTATTAATATAAAGAACTTGAATAATTAGATATAAAATTGTTACTATAATATAAATTATTACTTCTTTTAATGAAGAGAATGCGTTTATATCAATAGTAATTCTTGTTGCATATATCCAATTTAAAGTACCCCAAATAAATAATATAAAACTAATAAATATATCTGTAACTTTATGCATATATCTCTCCTTATTAATTAATAATTTAATACGATTGTTCAAAACTTTATCTTTGCTAATACCTCGCTTTTTGAATTGCTTACCTCTCTTACGAGAAGGTCTTGGCATATTCACAGGTTTAGTTCCCTTATAATAATAAGCAAAGAAAACTTCATCTGCTTCAACCACACCATCAACAGAACATACACCAAGAAACTTACTGATACAATTAAGTATCTTATGTGGCCAGTAAAAAGAAGTTGCAATATTAATTTCTACTTCTTCTGCTGATTTTCTTATAGAAAAACCATTTAATTCTAATTGAGTCAATAGTTCTTGTTGTACTTTTCCTGATAAGGCTTTTGCTTATGCCAATAATGATGTTAGATTGCTTTGCTCATGGTGATACCTCCTAAAAATTGATTATATACATATAATAACCTATTTTTGTAAAATTATCATATATCAACCACTATTTAAAACAGAGCCTAAAATAAAATTTTTAACTGAGAAAAAGATTAAGATAAGATACTTAAATTGTGTTAAGTGCAATATAAGAATAAAGTTTAAAAAGGTATTTTATACTATAATTATTAAAAGCTTAATTGTAAAATGAAATTGAACTAAATAAAAAATCCATGGTGGATTAAC
>OKSE01000207.1_pt1 | contig 38343 bp, 30 predicted proteins | sample 1633631 | NCBI WGS metagenome assembly OKSE01 (sample SAMEA3541555, study PRJEB24748) | human gut metagenome | biome: human gut; feature: human-associated habitat; material: faeces | place: China | collected 2012 | reverse complement strand
TTTTAAAATATATTTTAAATAAAGTTTTATAATTGATAAAAAAAGGTTAATATATAGAATTATGTATTGATTTAATTATTATAGGTGTAAGGCAGGTGGATTAAGTACAATTGCTTATAAGAATATATTAGAAAAAATATTTTATAATATTAAGAATCTCTAGCTATAAGCTAGATATTTTTTTCTGCCAAAACTTAAATACATAGATTAGTTTTATATGTGAGATTCAGTCAAAACTTAAATTTTTAAGTTTAAATTCAAGTTTATTTATAAGACATTTAATATTTATTGTTAATTAGCGAATTTATTACCTGTAACATTTCAAAAAGTTACAATATTTTAAAAGATAGTATTTTTTGTTCAAATAAACAATAAAGTATAAAAATAAAAAAGGAAAATTTTTAAATATTTTTATATTGAAATATTTATAGAGTAAGGAGCTTTTTTGTAAATTCAAAAAAATAAGAACATATAGAAAATGGCTATTTGAAAGGTGGTATGACCAATTTCAATTGTCGAAATCGAATTAGATAATAGAGTGCATAAATAAAATGAATATTTTAACGAAATTAAAAGTTAGAAGAGAATAATGTCAAAAAATAATTTGTTACTGTAATATACGTAACAATTTGTTAATTTTAGAACATTGTTAAATTAAAGAGGTAGTGGTAATATTTATAAGTAAAATAAGTATTAATTTATATTGTATATATTGTTGAGTGAGTGAATGAAAAGCTATTCATTGGGAGGAATAGCTTTTCTTTTTTTAGAAAATAGCTTATAGGTTTAATAATTTTTCTTCTTTAAATATTATTTACTTAATTTAAATTTATATTCAAGTGTTAATTTGAATAATTTATGTTTTATTATCTAAATTACACAAAATCTGAGAAATATAAAAAAAAGTAATGGAAATGAATGTATTTAAAAGATAATGAACGAATTTAAAAGAATATATAGAATGAAAAATGTGGTAAATAGTGGTATTATGTTGATGATTGTAATTTTACATTTTTTAGTATTGGTATCTGATAAGAAAGGGGAAAATATTTTTGGTTATAATTTTTATGGGAATTGTTATGTTTATTATTGGGCTTATTTGTAAAAAGCTTCATGATGACTATGAGGAATATCCCGATATTTTTGTAGGGTATAAATTAAAATATGCAATGAGAAATGAAGAAACGTGGGAAGAAGCTAACAATTATATTTTAAAGCCATGTATCTTTGTATTTATATTCTCAATAATATTCACTTTGATAATTAGATTTTTTAATTTATATATTTCTGGTTTGGAATATTTTTTAGTTGGGATGTTTATTATAAGTATTCCTGTAATTTGTACTGAAATTCATATAAGAAGATTCAATAAAAGTAAAAAAAATTAGTTTTTCAATATTAAATCTTTTTCAAAAGGACCTATATCAAAATATCTTTTATTATATTTTGATATAGGCCTTCTTTATAACATTATAATATTCAATTAAGTATAATAAAATATTAGGATATATAAAGAAAATCTATTATAAATTTAATAAGCTTAAGTATTATTGATACATATATTAAAAACTTATAAATAGATTTAGAGTTTAAGAATATAAGCTCTTTATCTATTTATAAGTTTTATTTATATGTGTAGTTATTTATGCATAAGTTATTTTATTTATTTTAAAAACTATTAGAGGCTCTTAGATAGTCCATTCTTAGAATAATTTTTATTTGCTAAAACAAGGTTTAGATTTATTTTCATGTTTTATAGTTCATTTTTATAACAATTTATTTTTATTTATTATAAAATAATCTTTTTAGTAGGAGATTTGATTTTAATGTGGAATTATATAGGAAACGCCTATTTTTGTATGAGAGGGGAATAAAGATGAGAGTTAAATTAGTTGGATTAAATGAGGAAATGTTAGAAGCTGTCAAGGGATTAGAAGAACTAATTGATTTTCAGCTTTATAATGAGAAGGGAAGTAAGAATGAAAATTTAGAGATTATAAATGTTTCTAAGCTTCCTGAAGAATCAGAAAATGTAATAGAAGTCCTTAGAGGAAAAAATAATGAAATAAGATATAAGAAAAAACACCACTTTTTTAGAGCACTTAGTTTATATCTTCAATTTCTTAAAAAGGGAGAGGAGAGTTTTTCAAGAAGTGAAAAAACTTATATTGATTCAGTAGGGGTAATGATAGATGCCTCAAGAAATGCTATTTATAGAGTTTCTGAGGTTAAAAGGATATTAGGGTATATGGCCTTAATGGGACATAATAGGTGTATGCTTTATACTGAAGATACTTATGAGATTGATGGTTATCCATACTTTGGTTATATGAGAGGAAGATATAGCAAAGAGGAGTTAAGGGAAATTGATGATTATGGATACTCTTTAGGTATAGAAGTTGTACCTTGCATTCAAACTTTAGCTCACTTAAAACAAACTTTAAGATGGCCTTATGGGAAAGGGATGAAAGACACTCAAGATGTACTTTTAGTAGGAGAGGAAAAGACTTATAGGTTTATAGAGGCAATGATTTCTTCATTAAGAGAATGTTTTAGAAGTAAAAATATTCATATAGGTATGGATGAGGCTTTTGATTTAGGAAGAGGCCATTATTTAACTAAACATGGACATGTTTCTCACCAAAAGCTTATGGTAGAGCATTTAAATAAGGTTAATGAAATAGCAAAAAAATATGATTTTAAGCCAATGATTTGGGATGATATGTTTTTAAGATGTGGAGCTCCAGATGGTGGATATTACGATTTAGATATAGTTATAACTCCTGAAATAGCAAATAATATTCCAGAGGAAGTTTCCTTAGTTTATTGGGATTATTATAATTCTGATGAAGAAAAATATAAAAAGCTTTTAGATATTAGAGATGATTTTAATAACAATATTATCTTTGCAGGAGGATGCTGGAGATGGAGTGGATTTGCTCCAAACTATTCAAAGACCTTTGAAACAACAAATGCTGCCTTAAATCAATGTAAGGCTAAAGGAATAAAAGAAGTCTTTGCAACGGCTTGGGGAGATGATGGATCAGAAACCCCAATATATTCAATAATAGTAGGTCTTATATTATTTGGAGAGCATGGCTATTATAACAAGGTAGAGAAAGAATGGATAGATGAAAGATGCAAATCTTTAACAGGGCTTAGCATGGAGGATTTTACTTCTTTGGAAGAGTTAGATCTTGTTCCAACAGTTAAAACTCCTAATATGGAGGTTTGTAATCCTTCAAAATATATAGCCTACCAAGATTTGCTTTTAGGAGCCTTTGATAAGCATTTAGAGGGTTTAGATTTAGAAGAACATTATATTAATCTTTCTAAAAAATATGAGGAAATAGGAGAGAGAAGTGAGAGGTTTAAATTAATGTTTACTATGTATTCTAAACTTGCCTCTTACCTTTCAGTTAAAAGTGAAATAGGACTAGAAATAAGAAAAGCTTATTTAGAAAATGATAAGGATGCCTTAAGGCTTATAGCATATAACTTTATTCCAGAAATACAAGAAAAGCTAAAGAGTTTTCATAAAAGTTTTATGAATCTATGGTATAAAGAATGTAAAGGACAAGGCTTTGAAGTTATAGATATTAGACTTGGTGGAGTTATGGCAAGATGCGATTCTGCTATGTATAGAATAAAAGCTTATCTTAAAGGAAATATTGATAAAATAGAAGAGCTAGAAGAGGAAAGACTTTATTTTTCTGAACATTTTGGAGGCGATGATTGTAAGCTTATATGTTGCAATGAATATGAAAAAATAGCAACACAAAATATTTTAAGTTGGTAATTAGTTTCTATGATACAAAACTCATAAGTATAAGCAATGGATAAAACCTAATATACTTAATTAAAAATTAAAAAGCATAAAAGATTAAAGTTTATTTTAGTGGAAATATGCTTTTAAATCTTATTAGAAATAATAAGACTTAAAAATAGTACTATTGAGTTTGTGAAAATTTAAGGAGGTTTTTAATTGAATACCTTTATTAGGTTGTATTAGGGGTTAGAGCCATTTATACTGAGCATTTTATTAGTTATATTTTTGATTTTTGTAAATAAATATTTCAAGTGGAAAATAGGGAAAAAGTAAGGTGAAATATAGGGAAGGATTATTAAATGGAAAATAAAAATATTAAGTTGATTTTAGTAGCATTAGGATCTTTTATGCTTGTGCTACTTCAAACAGAGATGTTTCAAAGAGCCATAGAAATTTTTAGCTTTATTGGATTAACTATAATAGGGGATATAATTCTTTTATTAAGTTCTATTTTATCCTTTGTAGGCTTTGTGATTTTTGCTTTTACATCTTTTAAACTTATAAGAAATAATATTAAATAAAAATAGATGGCTATACTTGAAGTTTCTTAGAAGGGGGAAATGTAAGGTATAGCCATCTTTAATTTAAAAAGGCATATAGAAAATTTGAGAAATTAAGACTTTTAGGAGGTGATGAACATCAATCACAAAAATGAAGTCTTAACCTCTATAAGGATACACACTTAGGTTTCCCTTAAAAAAATCTTTTATACTAAATCTTTGAAAGGATAATTTTGGGGTTAATAAGAGTCTTATGAAAGAGATTATAATTTAAGTAATAAAATTTTAGTACCTTAATTTCAGTGATTGATCTGCATAAATAAAGAATGAAATAAATAAAAACTTTTATTTGACAATAATTATTATTAGGAGTAAAATAGTTTGCATAGGAACAAAGAGTTTTCATGCGAACCATTTCAATGTAGGTTGCATCTAATAAAATAAAATTATTTTGTAGGAGATGAAAATTATGGACGGAATTAAAAAATTTACTCCAAGAGTTAGTAAGAGAATTTTACTTTTTATAGCAGGATTAGTGTGGGGATTTGCAGGATTTAGAGTATTTACTTTAGGGTTTGGAGATGTTATGTCACATCACGGAAACTTAATCATAACAATCATTTTTGCAGCAGTTATATTTTTTGTGTTTTTTAAATTTATATTTAGTAAAATGTTTAAGAAACATACAACAAGAATAGTAAATAGTAAACTTGATAAACATTGTGTATTTTCCTTCTTTGATTTTAAGAGCTATCTTATAATGGGATTTATGATTTTCTTTGGAATTTCAGTTAGAAACTTAGGAATATTTAATCCAGTTTATTTAGGAGATTTTTATATGGGATTAGGAGCAGCACTATTTATGGCTGGCGTATATTTCTTTGTGGGATTCTTCACCTTTGATAATTTAAAAGTAAAATATAAAATTAGCTAATTTAGTATAAAGGTATTAAATGGTGCATAAAGTTTAGAAGGCTTTATGTACCATTAATTTTATATGTAGAATCTTTCATATATTTTTCATAGGACTTAGATTCACTGGGGAAATATAATTTGAAATTTATTTTTTTAGAAAAGAGGGACTTATATGAATTATGATTCATTTGAAATAGCTATGCTGATAAAAGAAATTTATTCAAGTACCATGGGGAAAGTAAGTGAAGGACTTAAAGAAAGTGGACTTACTCACCAACAAATAACAGTGATTAAACTTATAGCTCATAAGGGGAAGGTTACAGTTAAGGAACTTTGTGATGAAATGTCCTTAGCTAAGGGAACTGTGTCAGGAATAGTGTCAAGGCTTGAAAATATGGGGTATGTAGAGAAGTTTAAGGATGAAAAGGATAAGAGAAATACATATATAGTTTTCTCTAAAAAAGGAGTAGACTTTGCAAAAACTTTTAGGTGTGATATAAATAATAGCTTTGATAGTGTATTTGAAAACTTTACCTATGAAGAGGTTAAGGAAATAAGAGAGGTACTTTTAAAGCTTAGGGAAAAGATAAAGTAATACTTAGTTATTTAGAAGAACTTAATTAATTATTATGGTATATGATGTCTCTGCTATTTTTAAAGTCTTTTTAGAATTAAAAATGGTTAAAATATGGTTTGTAACTATAATGTTGTTGATATATAATAGTTGAAGATTATTTAAAAATAAAGGAGACGACTTAAAGAATGGAAAATGAATTTGATATTGAATTTAAAAACTATTTGTATCAGGTTTTAGGAAAGGACAACCTTCAGGAACTAGAATCTAATGATGAAGATGGAGAGTGTTATTTAGAGATTGGCAGCAAGCTTTCTATAGATCTTTCGGAAGGCATGGTTAGCCTTTTGACGGATAAGGATAGTCTCCTAGTTATTTTAAGGTTTCCAAGTGAAGCTAAGAAGAGTTTTAGAGGAGTAAGTAAAGGAAAGGTTGATTTTGGATTTCAACTTTTTAAGAGAGAAGACTTTGATATTAATTATGATTTTGTTGGATTTACTTTATCAATAAAGGATGCTGTTGATTATAGTGATATGAGGCTAGACTTTAATTTTACTCCTGAAGGTTTTGAATTTTCTGAGAAAATGAATTACGCTTTAAATATAATTGCTATAGATGAAAAGCATATAGTAAGAGCTATGAGACGTATTAGATTCCCAAGGGAGCTTTGTAAGATTATTAGGGAGTATTATTTAAAAATTACAAGGGAAGATTATAATAGAGAAGTTGCTCTAGAAGACTTAGAAAACCTTGATGCGATACTTTTTGATGGAATAACATCAAAGCAGGTAGAAGAAAGTTTTAGCCTATATAAGTTTACAGATGAACCAGAAGAATCTAATTTAGATAAATACATTAAAGATTAAAACTATAATTATTTACTCCTTTCTTTTTTATAATTTTCCATAAAATTTGAGTTTTATAGCAAAAAAGCTTACTAATTATTCATTATTATTTTTATTAGTTAAGAATATTTACTTGTTGTTCAAAATATGATATTATTTGCTTGGGATAAAAAGGAAATTTAAAAATATGGAAATATAGGGTTTTTTATAGCATTATAATTTTCATTAAATTATTTTATTAAGCTAAATTACAATAATATAGATTAGACAATGGGGGTAATTAAGTGAAAAAAAGTGTGAAATCTTTAAGTTTAGCCGTATTAATTATAATTTTATCATTAAATATTATTGCATGTAATAGTTCAAATAGAGCATTAGATAAGGGAAAAGAACTTATTAGCGAAGGGCAATATGAGAAGGCTGAAGTATCTTTAGAATTGGCTTTAGATGAAGATCCTAAAAATAAAGAAGCTAACGAATTAAAAAATATGATTGAAAATTATTTAGAAGCAAGTAAGGCTTTAGATGAGGGGGAAATAAGAAAAGCTGAAGTTAAAATTAAAAATATTGGAGAGAAATCTGATGAGTTTCCTAATTTTAAGAAATGTGTAGATGCGTTAAATAAAAATATAGATGAAAAATCTGAATATGATAAAGATATAAAAAATGATATGGAAAAAATAGAAAATTTTATAGATAATAAAGATTATTCAGATGCAATATTACTAACAAAAAGTTTAGATGGAAGAGTAAGAACGACTGAACAAAAGGAAAATCTTGAACAAATAAGATTAAAATTAATTGCAGTATTATCTATAGAAAATACCAAAATTAATAGATAATATAGGATTATTTAGACAATATAGGATAATTTATGAAGAGAATGTAGAATAATTTGTGTAATTTAATATTTTATATTGTTTATATAACTGGAAATTTTATTTCCAGTTATATTTTTATGTGAACTCTTATAAATTTCTAACTTTTCTATGGCCGCATGATGGACATTTAAATATAAGTTTAATTTCTGAATCATAGTCATATGCAAAAGGATTTTCATTCATATCTTCTCCACAGATTTCGCAAATTTCTTTTCTTTTAATTTTTTTATTTCTTTTTAAATTATTCTGTTTCAATTTTATTTTTGCTACTCAAAATATGGTCAAATATATAAAGATTATTATTTCATAATTAAACCTAGTATTATCTAAACTATTAAGATTTTAAATGATTCTCTCATATAATAAGCTTATATATTAGATAATTTCTTATGAATTTTTTGTGTTTCGACTACTTGGTTTGAATATTTTGACTAGTAGCTCTCCTTTCTTTTATTTTTATATTTTCATATTTCCTTGAAAGTTTTATTTATTCACTTTTTAAAATCTTTTCTACTTTTTAATAGTATATGTTTTATTTAAAAAAATAAAAAACTTATGTTATTTTTTACTTCATGGTAAAGTTTTACTATTTATGTTATTATATAAAATAGGATAATTACTATTATTTTTATAATTAAGAATTTGTCTACTACTAAATAATTATATTATACAACAAAATATAAATTAATAAGATATAAAGTTTAATATCACTAAAGAAAATATCTTTTAAGAAATAATATTTCTAGATTAAGGAGAAAAACAATGGGAGTTACTACATATAAGACAAAGAATGGCAATTTTATAATTGATTCTAAAAAACTAAATGAAAAAGTTACTGAGGTTTATAAAACTTATGGATTTGATCTTAATTTATATGAATTTGAAGATGAAGTAGATAAGGTTTTTTATCTTAGATATGCAGTTATGAAACTTAAGGAAGAATTAGTTGGAAGAAAGAATAAGTCTGAAAAGCAAAAACTAGCTGAAAATTGGTATGATATGATGTCAGAAAAATTTGGTGCTGACTGGGATAAAGAAAATGCTTGGTGTAAATATATTTCAGAGAAATATATATTAGCAGAAGTTACTCCTAATGGTAAAGAAGTTCCAGAAGCTTATTATGATACAAAGGTAGAAGCTATTATGGAGTTCTTAAAAATGGGAGCTTGTGATAATCTTAAGGTTTTTAGAGGTACAGTGGTATGCAAAGATATCTGTGGAGAAGAAGTATTAATTTCACTTAGAAAAAAAGATGATTATGTATTCCCTCCATTTCGTAAGGGATTTTAAAAATTATAAAGAGAGATAAGTTTAAAATAAGCTCATTAGGTGTAATGAAATATTATACCTAATGAGTTTATTTTTATTACTATAATTAACGTTATCAATGATTTATTAATAAACTATTAATAATGTTAATTATAATTTATGAAACAGCAAAATTAATATTTTTTAAAAAAATTAATATATAAGTAGGTGAGGGAATCAAAGTAATACTGCCTTTTAAAGGGAATTAATAGAATTTATTTACAAAAAGTTAATAAAAAGAACACTTTCAAAAAATTAACCAATAATGTATAATCTATTAAAATATAAATAAAGTGTTAAGAGAAATTAAAAGATTAAGGAATTAATGTAATAATTAAAATTCATTAGTTTCTATATAAAGCTTAAAATTTTTTTATAATATAAATATTTGGTAGGGGCAACTAAGTATTTATTATAAAAATTTTTATAAATAACATAATAAAAAGGGGGACAAATTTAATGAAGGAACAGAAAAAACAGATGAAGAGGTTTTTATCCTCAACGCTCAATGGTTTGGTGGTATTGGCTCTTATAATGCCTAGTAGTGTAGGAACTAATGTAATGGCAGAGGAAATTCAAAATGGGACAAGCCATACAGTAAGAAATTTAGAGAATATTGCTAGGGATGAACTTTATTTTAAGTATCAAAATCCAAATGAAGTAGTAAGAGTTATAGTTGAACTTGAAAAGCCAGCAGCTATAGAGGAAGCTAAGGCTGAAGGTGAGAAAAAACCATCTGAAGCAAAAATTCAAGAAGTAAAAGAAGAACAAAAAGATGCTAAGGATGAAGCAGAAGAAATTACAGGAGAAAAGATAAATAAAAGCTTTGGAACCTTAATAAATGGATTCAGTATCGATACAAAAGTAAAAGATATAGAGGAATTAAAGAAAATCGATGGTGTAAAAAGCGTAAAAGTTGTAAAGACTTATTATCCAGCTATGAATTCTGCTAAAGATTTAACACAGGCAGTAGAAACTTGGAAAGAGTTAGGCTTAAAAGGTGAAGGAATGGTTGTTTCTATTATAGATTCAGGAATAGATCCAAATCATAAAGATATGAAAATAACAGATTCATCAAAAGCTAAGCTTAAAAAAGAAAATTTAAAAGATGGACCAGGAAAATATTTTACAGAAAAAATTCCATATGGATATAATTTTGCTGATGAAAATGAAAATATTATAGATACACATCCAAAAGTAGATATGCATGGAATGCATGTAGCAGGAATAGTTGCTGCCAATGGAAGTGATGAAGAGCTTGCTAAAAATGAGGCAATAAAAGGAGTAGCACCAGAAGCACAATTACTAGCTATGAAAGTTTTTTCAAATAATCCTAATAGACAAGGGGCAGCTGAGGATGATATAGTAGCTGCCATTGAAGAGTCTGTTAATCAAGGAGCAGACATAATAAATATGAGTTTAGGATCTTCTGCTGGATTCCAAAAAGAAGATGATCCAGAACAAATAGCCGTTAAAAAGGCTGTGGATGCTGGGGTAGTCGTTGTTGTGGCTGCTGGAAATTCACAATATTCAACGGCTCCATACAAGGTTCCAGATATAAAGGATACTGGTTTAGTAGGAGCTCCTGGAACTGCAAAGGATGCACTTACAGTAGCAAACTATCATAATAGTAAGATGCTATTACCAACAATAAGCTTTGAAGATAATGGTGAAGCAGTTAATATACCATTTATGTTATCAGGAGAAGAAAATAGTCTTAATTTAGATAAAGACTTTGATTTAGTAGATTGTGGACTTGGAAAGGTACAAGATTTTAAAGGAAAAGATTTAAAGGGAAAAGTTGCCTTAATAAAAAGAGGGGAAATTACTTTTATAGATAAAAATTTAAATGCACAGGCAGCTGGTGCTGAAGGGGTAATAATATACAATGGAGATGGTGATGAGTCATTTATAAATATGGCAACAGATCCAAAGGTTAAAATTCCATCAGTATTTGTTAAAAACTCAGATGGGGAAAAATTTAAAAATGCTATTAATAAGAATTTAAAGATAAAGTTTACAAACAATAAAATATTAGTTGCAAGTAGTGATGCTGGTGATTTTGTTGAATCATCATCATGGGGACCTACTCCAAGCTTAGACTTTAAACCACAAATATCTGCACCAGGTGGAAATATATATTCAACTATAAATGATAATAAATATGGTATTAAGACTGGTACATCAATGGCAGCGCCACATGTTGCTGGAGGAGAAACATTAATAGTTGAAGGGCTTAAAAAGGAAAATCCAAATCTTAAGGGAAGAGATTTAGTAGAATTAGCAAAAAATACAGCAATAAGTACTTCTAAGATAGAGATGGATAAAAATAATCCTAAGATACCTTATTCACCTAGAAGACAAGGAGCTGGTCTTATGCAAATAGAGGAAGCTCTTAAAAATAAGGTTGTAGTATTAGATGAAAATAATAATTCTACTGTGGCATTAAAGCAAATAGAAAATGAGAAAGAATTTACATTAACATTAAAAAATTATGGAGATAAAGAAGCTGAGTATGATGTTGAAAATTTAGGTGGAGTTTTAACAGAAACTAGTGATACTTTAAAGACTATGTCTCATGATGTAAGGATTGAGGGGGCAAATCTTAAGTTTGATAAAAATAAAGTTATTGTTCCAGCTAAGGGTACAGAAACTTTAAAAGTGAAATTAACAATACCTAAAGCCGTTTCAGAGGATAGATTTGTTGAAGGATTTATTAAACTTACAGGAAAAGATGTTCCATCATTATCAGTTCCTTTCATAGGATATTATGGAGACTGGGGAAAAGATCAAATAATAGAAGCTATGAATTGGGATAGTAAAAATCAAAAGTTCATAGTTCCATCAGAAGTATTAACAAATTTAAATGGAGCAATTGGGTACAAGCTAGGTTTAGGAGCAAAGGATGAAAAGGGAAATCTTAAAGTAGATCCTAGTAAAATAGCAATATCTCCAGATGGAAATGGAAATGGTGATATCATAGCTCCATATTTATATTATTTAAGAAATGCTAAGGTAACTGAATTAGAGTTATTAGATAAAGATAAAAAATCCTTAGGAGTTATAGGACATGAAAATTATATAAGAAAAGAGGAATATAGTGAACCAAGTGGAAGTGGAAAAGCTCCAAACTTATTTGAGAACTTAACTTGGGATGGAAAGTTATATAACCAAAGTACAGGAGAAAAGGAAGTTGTACCAGAAGGACAATATTATTTAAATATAAAATCAAAAGTTGATTATGATAATGCTAAATATCAAGAGGTAGTTGTTCCAGTACAAGTTGACCTTACTGCACCTAATATTGAAATAACTTCAGGAGACAAAGTATTAGGTAATAAGGACGATAATGAAGTAGATTATAAATTAGAATGGACTGCTAAGGATAATGTTTCTATTATACCAGATATAGCTACAGTATATGTAAATGGTAAAAGTGTAAGCGCTAATATAAGTGAAAATAATGGCACTTATAGTTGTGATATAAAGTTAAAAAACAATGCTTTAAATGAAGTTAAGGTAGCTATGAATGATACAGCACTTAATTTAGCTGAAGTATCTAAGAATATAAAGGTTGAATCTTCAGATCCATTAATAAAATTTGAAGGTAACTTTGGAACTGCTACTTTAAGTGTTGATAATTCTTTAGAATATCTAGTAAAGGGAGTAGTTTTAGGTCCAGTAAAAGAATTTAAGTTAAATAATGAAGATGTTAAGGTAAATGAAGATGGAACTTTTGTACATAAAGTTGCTTTAAAAGAAGGAATGAATAAAGTTAATATTTATGCGAAAGATGAAAATGGAAATGTGTTATATAATTATGCTAGTAATATATTATGTGATACTAAAGCTCCTATAATAAACTTATCATCTCCAAAGGTAGAATCAGATGGTATAGTTATAACTAATGAAGATAAAATAAATATAAAAGGTACTGTTGAGGATAACACATGGGGATATAAATTCTATAAAAATGACACTATTCAGTTAGAAGTTGAAGAGAGAGCTAAGCCAGGAAATGATAGTACAAGAAGAGAGTTTTCATATGAAGTTCCTGTAAAAGATGGAGATGTTATAGTATTAAAGGCCGTTGATGTATTAGGTCATGAAACTCTTAGAAAGCTTACTGTTAAGGTTGATAAAAATGCTCTAGAAGTGACAATTGGAGGGGTATCAGATCAAGGAATATACAATAGTGATGTAACTCCAAAGGTAGTTTCTAATGAAGATGCAGAAATTAGTTACTTATTAAATGGAAAAGATTATGATGGAAAAACTCCTATTTCAGAGGATGGAAACTATGAGTTAATTGTAAAGTCTAAAGATAAAGCTGGAAATAAAACAGAAGTAAAAACTAACTTTACTATAGATAAAACACCAGCAAATATTTCTGTTAATAATATTGAAGATGGAAGAGTATATAATGAAGAAATTATTCCTGAAATAGCTAGTAATGAAGAAGCTACTTTTAAATATACTTTAAACGGAAAAGAATATGATGGTAAGTCTAGTATAAAAGAAGATGGTGACTATGTTTTAAATATACAAGCAACAGATAAAGCTGGAAATGTATCAAATAAAGAAGTTAAGTTTTCTATAGATAGAACACCTGCTAATATATTTGTAACTGGAGTTGAAGAGGGTAAAGTTTATAATGAACCTGTTACTCCAATAATTGAGATTGATGAGAAGGATGCAACTTTAAAATATACTTTAAATGGAAAAGAATATGACGGAAAATCAATAATAGATGAAGATGGTAAGTATATCTTAAAGGTTGAAGCTTTAGATAAAGCAGGAAATCCATCAGAAAAAGTTATTAACTTTGCTATAGACAGAAGTTTCTTAAAAAATTCAGAAAAGGATGATCCAAATAATAATAAGAAATATAATGAACCTATTGATGAGGAAATAGTACAAAAGCCTGAAGCTAAAACTGATTCAAAAGAGGAATTAAAGGCTAATAAGCTTAAAGAAGAGAATAAAGTTAGTGAAGAAAATAAAAGTAATGAAGAGAACTCAGTTAAAGATGAAAAACTTCTTAAGAAAGAAGGAACATTGCCAACAACAGGACAAGTTCTTGGAGGATCTATGCTATCTTTATTAGGAGCTATAATGGCTTCAGTTGGAGCTGTTTTCTTAAAAAGAAAAAATAAAAACAAGGAAGAATAGTAAATAGAAAGTATTTAAAATAAATTAATAAATTTAGGATATTTTAAGGGGATTATTTAAAAATATAAAGTAGATAAAGAGTTTTCTTATAGGGTAAACAAAGAAATTTGTTTATACTTAGGAGGGCTCTTTATTTTCTTACTAATAAAGAGAATTATCTTATAAAAAATCGATTATATTAAGAATTTTAGACTTTATTTTAGTGTAATAATAAATTTCTTTTTGTAATTTTAAGTATATATTTTTTATAAAAATGCTCCTTTTTAAATAAGGAAAAAATACCATATTTATTCAATAGAAAATGTTTACATTAATAGGGTGGAGTAGTATAATAAAAGTGTAAAGAGAAAGAGGTATTACTACAAAATAAGGTTTAAAAATTTTAGAATATAAACCTAAAATGGATTATTTTAAAACTTGTAAACGTTTATAGAGTCCTGGATTTTGAATTTTGCTTTTTAATTAACAGTGATCTAATTCTCTTTTCATAAGATATAGCTTTAATGAAAATTTATGTGTTTTTAGGACTTTACATACTAATATGATTCATTTTATAAGGAATTTATGATTATTAAAAGGGGTGTTGTAATATGTTACACAAAGGCAATGAAAAAATAAAAATAACTTTTAATGAACATTTTTTAAGTAGAGTCGATTTTATGAGAGCAGTTGTTAGATATTTAATTAAAAACAATAGAGATTGTAGAGTAATAGATTTTTATCATTTAATAGTAGATGATAAAAAATATTATTTAAGGGATCAAAATTTAACACCTGAAGGTGCAAAATGTATTCAAAATGCAATCTTAATTCCAATAGATGATTAAAATTTTATATTTGTATATAAATTAAAAAGATTAAGAGATTTAAAATTAATTCTCTTAATCTTTTTAAATTTTTATTTAGTTAACTTCATATTAAGTTAGTAGCATATAAGCAAATAGAGGGGGGAAAAAAGGATATTTTCTAAGTTTATATATAATATTTTAAATTGAAAGAACCAAGAGACTATTGGAAGGAGATCTCTTGGTTCTTATAATAATTATAACTAAAATAATTATAATTAGAAGGCATATTTAATTTATTGAAAACCTAGCAATAATCCAACTTGATATACAAGTGTTGATAAAACTAAGGCAATTACAAATGTATATACAGCAGAGAATATAGTCCATTTCATAGAATTAGTTTCTCTTTTTATTACCCCTAAGGCTGCTAAACAAGGAGTATATAAAAGAGTCATAACTAAGAATGAAACTGCTGAAAGTGGAGTAAATACCTGTTGAATTACATTTATTAAGGCTTCCCCTTCTTCAACTCCAGCATAAACCATACCCATTGTTGCAACTACTGACTCTTTAGCTAATATACCAGTTATTAATGATACACCAGCTTGCCATGTTCCATATCCAGCTAGTACAAATAATGGAGCAACAAAGCTACCAATCATACCTAAAATAGAGTGTTCACTATTTGGTTCAACTCCTAGTGGTAATACAGATAAAGCCCAAAGAACTATCATCATTGGGAATATAATCATTCCAGCTTTCTTGAAGAAAGCACCTGCTTTTTCCCACATTAATAAGAATACATTCTTTATAGATGGAATTCTATAAGCAGGAAGCTCCATTACAAAATATGAAGATTCACCTTTAAATAAAGTTTTGCTAAATATTTTTCCACTTATTAAGGCAACTATAATACCTAGCACATATAAACTAAATAAGACTAAACCTTGATGAGTAGGGAAGAATGCTTCAACAAATACAGCATATATAGGCATTCTAGCACCACAGGATATAAATGGATTAATAAGTATAGCTATCATTCTATCCTTTTTGTTTTCTAAGGTTCTAGTAGACATTATTCCAGGAACATTACATCCAACGGAAACTATCATAGAGACGAAGGTTTTTCCATGTAATCCTAAACCTCTCATAAGTCTATCCATAACGTAAGCAGCTCTTGCCATGTATCCACTGTCTTCTAAAAGTCCTAATAAGAAGTACATAACCATAATTAATGGTAAGAAAGAAAGAACAGCACCTACACCACCAAATAGTCCATCATTTATAAATCCTACTAGTAATTCAGGAGCACCCATATTAGCAATAAAGTCAGATACAATTACACCTGCTTTAGCTATAAGATCTCCAAACCATTCTTGAATTCCAGCACCAATAATAAAAGTTAATTCATATAAACAATACATAATAAGTGCGAAAATAGGAATTCCTAAATATTTATTTGTAACTATTTTATCTATTTTTTCAGTAGTTGTTACTTGCTTTTTACTAGGTTTCTTTATTACATCTTCAGTAATTGATGATATAAAAGAATATCTTTTATCAACAATAGACATATCAGCTTCAAAGCCTATATTTTTTTCTATGGTCTTATTACTTTCTTCAAGCTTAGTAAATATACTTGGAGAATTTAATTGTTTTACTTTATCTTTTATATATTCATCATTTTCTAAAAGTTTTAAAGCTGTCCAATTAACAGGGAATTCCAATTTATTTTTATATGCTTCTAGCAAATAAGAAAGGTTTTTTATTTCATTTTCAATATCTTCACCATAATTTATATTGATAAGTTTTTCATTCTTTTTTGAATGTATAGAAGTTTCTATTAATTCTTCTATTCCTCTATTTTTAAAAGCTGATGTTTTTATAATAGGAACACCTAATCTTTTAGAAAGTTTATTTGTATCAATTTCTATATTTAAAGACTCAGCTTGGTCAATCATATTAAGAGCAATAACCACATTTGCGCCCATTTCTATGAGCTGAGTAGTAAGGTAAAGATTTCTCTCTAAGTTAGTTGCATCCACAACATTTATAACAACATCAGGTTTGTCCTTTAATATATAATTTCTAGCAACAATCTCATCTTCTGAGTATGCTCCTAAGCTATAAGTCCCTGGTAAATCAATTACTTTATAGCTTTCACCTTTAAATTTTAAAGTACCTTCTTTTTTTTCCACTGTAACACCGGGCCAGTTTCCTATATGTTGTCTTGATTTAGTAAGTAAGTTAAAAAGGCTTGTCTTACCACAGTTAGGATTACCAGCTAACGCAATAGTTAACATTAATTTTCCCCCTTAATAAAATTTTAAATTTAGTAAAATACCCAATACCAACTCTAAAAGATTTTTATTTGGTCTTTTAGATAAACCATTTATATATTAATTAAAAAATAAATTATTATATCAAAGTATGTTTCTTATTAATACATAAAATATCCCAATACACCATTTAAAATATAATAATATTCATTATCAATTAAAAACAAAAATATATAGCTTAGATTTCTTTAACAAAGATTTTATTTGCTAAAGTTTTATCTAAAGCAAGACGTGATCCGCTTATACCAATTATTAGTCCTGTAGTATCATTTTTAATTACATCTATAATATTTCCCTTTGAAATTCCTATTTCCATAAGTCTTTTTCCTAGTGAATCATTAATAAGCATTTTTTCTATCCGAATAGAACTGCCTTCTTTAGTCAAAGACATAGGTATCATAAAAAATTCCTCCTTTTAAGATATTAAATACTAAACTAAAATGCTTTTAGCCTCGTTTTTCCTTAGAGTTAATTTATACCCTCTTACAATCACTTCAATAGGATCACCAAGAGGGGCCTTACCTGTGATTTCTAAAGTAACTCCAGGGGTAATTCCCATATCTAATAATCTTCTTTTTACAATACTGTCTTTTTGAATTCCTTTAACAACAAGCTTTTCACCTACTTGCTTTTTTTCTAAAGTATCCATTTTGTATATCCCTCCTAATTATAAAAACCTTAATTTTATCTAATTAAAATTATTTTTGTAAAACTAGTAATCCTTTCTCAGTTATTTCCCAGCCTGAAATAGAATTTAAACTTTTAGAACTCCCACAGCCACATCCGCATGAAGAGCATTGTTCTTGAGAGCAGCCAGATAAAGAGATTTTTCTTATATATCCTTTTTGTTCTAGTTGTTCTTTATAAATCTCAACCATTGTTTCACTTATATTAAGTTCTTTAGCAATAGTAGAGGATGAGAATTCATTTGAAATTTTCATTATTTTTAAGATAGCTTTTAACATTATATCACCTCTTTACACATCTAAGAAACAATAATAATCGATACCAATTGCTATTATAAGGAATTTGATAATTATTTTCAATTGAGTTTAGCAGTAGAATATATCTATTAGATTAAAATAACTCCTTTAGAAATAGATTTCCTGGTAAATACTGGTATTAACTTTGATTTCTATTCTAAAGAAATAAAATAAGTAGAGGATTAAGTTCTTAGATAACAAATAAAGGGGAAACTTGGTAATTTGTTAGCTTGAAATTTTTAAATAGATTTTATTTGAAATGAAAATAAAAAAGTGAGAAATATATTCTCACATAATTAGTAAAATAAATTAATTTAAAAATGAGTTTTAAAATGAGGTTACTAAAATATCAATATAAGTTTATACATAATTTTTATTAAAGTGAATTTGCTGTGTAAGTAAATTTGTATGGAATTTAAATAAAGGAGATGTGGATAGTAAAAAAGTTTTTAGGTAAAACTATACTGTACAAAAGTAAGTAGGTGTTTATGTATAAACCTATATGATTATTTATATGTAATTTCTAGGTTTTGGTGAATAACTTTAAATATACTAGTATATTTAAAATTTTGAATTAAGTTTAACATTATTTCGCGTAATAAGAAATAATATTTATAATTTATAGATTTAATTATATTAAGCAATAATCTTTATAGAAGGATTTAATTTTAAATCTAACAATTTGATTTTATGTTAATTATAATAAATAAAGTTTAAAGGAGGAATTAAGTTGGAAAATTCATTAATGTTTTGTTATCAATGTGAGCAAACAGTTGGAGGAAAGGGGTGTACTAAAAGAGGGGTGTGTGGTAAGACTCCAGAAATAGCAAATCTTCAGGATTTATTAATTTACCAATTGAAGGGAATATCATGTTATGCAAAAGAAATCCTTGATAAAGGAGGAAATATTGATCAAGAGGTGGTAAAGTTTGTAGAAAATGGGCTATTTACAACCTTAACCAATGTAAACTTTGATCCAGAAGTTCATATCAATCTTCTGAAAAAATCTCAAAAAATAAAAGAAAAACTTAGAAAGATTGCTCCAAAAGGAGAATATCCAGAGCATGCTATATATAATTTAAGTGATAGTAAAGATGAGATGTTAAAAGATGCTATTAAAGCTGGAATAATGTATGATGATAGCTTAGATCAAGATATAAGATCTTTAAGATCAACAATTTTATATGGATTGAAGGGAATAGCAGCATATGGACATCAAGCTAGGTTTATTAACTTTATAGATAAGGAAGTAGATAATTTTTATTTTAAAGCCTTAGAAGCTACTACTAATGATAAACTAAGCTCAGAAGATTTAATAGAATTAACTATGAAAACTGGAAATATAGCTATTGCAGTAATGAAGTTATTAGATGATGCTAATACAAGTAAATATAAGAATCCGACTCCTCATAAGGTAAATGTAACTTTAAAAAAAGGACCTTTTATAATAGTATCAGGACATGATTTAAGAGATTTAGAAATGCTTTTAGAGCAAAGTGAAGGAAAAGGAATAAATATATATACACATGGTGAGATGTTACCAGCTCATGGTTATGATGGATTAAAAAAATATAAGCATTTAGTTGGGAATTTTGGATCTGCATGGCAAAACCAACAGAAGGAGTTTGATGACATTCCAGGATGTATTTTAATGACAACAAATTGTCTAATGCAACCTAGGGAAAGCTACAAGGATAGAATATATAGTACCAGTGTAGTTGGTTGGGAAGGAATAAAACATATAAAAGCCGATGAAAATGGATATAAAGATTTTTCAGAGATTATAAACAAGGCTCTTGAACTTGGTGGTTATGATGAGGATGAAGAATGTAAAGAAATTTTAGTTGGTTTTGGACACAAAGCGACTTTAAGTAATGCAGAAAAAATAGTCTCTGCAGTTAATGAGGGAAATATAAAACATTTCTTTGTAATAGGAGGATGTGATGGAGCAAGACCTGGAAGAAATTATTATACAGACTTTGCAAAATTAGTACCTAAGGATTGTATAATTTTAACTTTGGCTTGTGGAAAATATAGATTTAATAAATTAGAGTTTGGAGAGGTTGCAGGGTTACCAAGATTATTAGACATAGGACAATGTAATGATTTGTATTCAGCAGTTAAAATAGCAACAAGCTTAGCTGATGCTTTTGATACCAATGTAAATTCATTGCCTCTTAGCATAATACTTTCATGGTATGAACAAAAAGCCGTGGCTGATTTATTGGCACTATTAGCTCTTGGGATAAGAGGAATATATTTAGGACCATCATTACCAGCTTTTTTATCACCAAATGTACTTCAATATTTAGTTGATAATTTTGACCTTAAGCCAATAAGTACTCCAGATGAAGATCTTAAAAGTTGTTTAAGACAAAATTTATAATAAAATATTAAGAAGTCATATCAAAAAGGAAGAAATGAGTTTTATTTAAATTATAACATTAAAAAATAAGAGAAAGAATTAACTTTCTCTTATTAAGAGTGATTTTAAAAAGCAAGACCTAAGTCTTGTAGGTTTATGCTTTTTATTTTGATTAAGATTTAGATTAGTTTAAAGGAGATTTTAGGGTAATATTATTATAGGAGTCTTTAGTTTATTATGTTTATACTTTGGTTAATTTCTTTTAAGCAATTCTTAGGTACTGGATAAATAAGATTACTTAAATATAAAGTTCTTTAGTTTCTTATTATTTAAAGAGTTTATTCTATCATAAACTTTATGTAATTATGTAAAATGGATTAAATCCATAATTGAGCTTGTAAAATAAATGTGTAGCTAATTAGCAAAAAAGAATTAGAGGAGAGCATTAACATAGCTACACATTTAATTAACTATATTTTTAGTTGTGTTATTTTACATGTCTATATAAAATCAACACTATTTTGAAAATTGTCTATTAATAAAAATATAAACTATTTAGGTTTAATCTTTATAATATATAACTTTTATATCTTCATTAAGGATTATAGACATAGTTTTAGATTCCTATACAATTTAGAGAAAATAATTTTAAAATTTATAAATTACTTATTATGAGTTTAGTTTTTTCATTAATAAGTGTCTTCCATCTTGACAAAAAATCATAGTGTCAGAAAAGCCATTGTTTTTCCAAAAAAGTTCATTTCTCTTATTAGTAGGAGTAAGCTCTATGGTTTTAGCACCTTCTTTTATCATTCTTTCTTGAAGTTTACTATATACAATCTTGCCTAAGCCTTTATTTCTAAATTCTTTATTTATACAATATTCTAATATTATAGATTTCCCCTTTTCATCAATATATATAATGTAAGTTGCAAAACCTATTATTTTATCTTTCTCCTTAAAAAATATTATTTTTAGAGGGTTAAAATCTCTTTCAGAAAGTTCTAAAACAGAATCTTTATATTCTTTTGATAGAAAATATTCAAAGGCTTCTTTAGAGAGTGGACTCATTTCAAAAATATAGTTTATATAATCATTGAACATATTCCAAAATAGATTCAAATCTTTAAAGCTTTCAATTTCATAAATTTTAATACTCATAATTAAATATGTAAAGTTTATATTTAATTATAAACTTTATCAAAAACCTCCTTTGAAAATTATAAACCTATATATTAAGTGAAATAAATTAATTAAAAAGTAGGGTTCTCTTAAATATAGAAGGAGATTTTAAAATGAGAACCCTTAATAAGTATGAATTTTAAATTATATATTTATATATATGATTTTATATAAGGATATATTAATATATGGATTAAATTAAATAATTTTCAATTGGTTTGATTTACCATGACGAAAAATGGAGGTTTTATGGTATAATAAGGGAATAAGGGGAAGTTAATTTGTAAACATTATATTTATATATAAAGTTTATATTTATGTGCTTAGAATTTCATTAAAGAGTTATTAATGAGAAGTATAGTGAGTTGTTATTTGGTATTATATTTGAATTTTATCTATAATTTAAAACAAATAGGGGAGGTGAATGTCACTAATATTATAAAGTAAGTATTTAGAATATTTTATATTTAATGTATTTTAAGAAATACTAGGATAAGTTGTAGTTAATTTTAATTAAATTACAATCTTATTTAAAGATTTTATTAGATTAGTGGCTAATTTTTTGAAGTTAATTTGGAAAGGGAAGTTTAACGATGTAGAGGATCTTCCAATAGGTGAATTGCCTGAAAACGCTGTAAGGTTTGAAGAACCGGAATCAGCTGAGGAGCTGGCTAAAGAAACTAGAAGATTTTTAATACCCGTTGTAATATTTTTTCTTATAGTTATTTTTCTTAGAATAAAAACTAATGGATTTTTTGGAGTGAGTGATGTACTAAATATTTTTGGAATTATCTTAATACCATTTAGTATATTACCGCATGAATATCTACATGCTATATTTTTTCCAAAATATGCAGAGGTTGAAATGTGGTATTCTATTAAGCAAAGGTTGGCTTTAGTTACATCTAATACAGCCATAACAAAGAAAAGGTTTATATTTTTAAGTATTTTTCCAAACATAGTATTTGGGTTTTTACCCCTTATAATATGGATTTTTATACCTAGTGATATGAGTTTTATATCAGGAATTTTATTTACTTTTGGTTTTATAAGTTTAACCTTAGGGTCTGGAGATTTTATGAATATTTATAATACCATAAAACAAGTTCCTAAAGATGCTATGGTTCAAATTTCTGGGTTAAATTCTTATTGGTTTTTTAAAGAAAAATAAATTAGAGGTATATATAATAAGTTTAGGCATATATAATTAAGAAAAAATTTAATATAAAAAGCAAGTAATTTTACTTGCTTTTTATTATTTTTTGAAGAAAAAATAACAAAAAAAATGATATAATAAGTTAAAGTTTTATTTTACTCAATGGATAAAAATTAGAATTAGGAGGAATTTAATATGAATTTTTTTAATAAAAATGAAGAAGAAAATAGTTCTATAGAAGAAAAAAAACTTGTAGAAGAAAAAAATTCTGTAGGAGAAAAGAGTGCTGTAGAAGTTACTTTAAATAAAGAGGGTAATGTAGAAAATGTTACTTTTGACAAAAGTGAAGCTGTAGCATATGGTGTTGATTTAGAAAAAGAATTAGAAGATGAAAAAAATAATGAAGTAGATGAACAAGGAGAGCTTTTAAATCCAATACCTACACCAGTTAAGCAAGGTGAAAATATGTTAGACTATGTTGTTACTCTTTCAGATGAACAAAAAATTAAGTTAAATGAGCTTATACAAGCTAATGATTTTTCAGGAGTAAGTAGATTGCTTTCAGAGCATAAAAGAATAATTTCAACTCCTAAAGAGTTATTTAACATAGTTTTAAACTTTAATGATAGCAAAATAATTCCTTTTAAATCTGCTATGGTACTAGGATTAGATGAAATAGATGCATTTAATGTTTTAGCAAGACAATATCCTATATTAAAAGAACTTGAAAGAAATAAAATATCCATAAAGAGAATTAATAGGGTTCAACAATCGCAAATTATTCTTGTAGATGGAGAAATGAAATTATCTTAAGTTAATATTAGAAGATTAAATAATCTTTTATTAAGATATTAGATTATTTTTAATAGACAAGCTTTAAAGGTTTAAAAAGAGATTTTATGATTAGAGTTAAATCATAAAATCTCTTTTAACTTATATTAAATAATATAAGATTTTAATATTTAGTTTCTAAATATGTTTTTTATTTTGGCATGAAAGGATAATCTTAAAGATTACCCCTAGTATAAAAAAGCCAAAAAATATATTTAAAATACTTAATGTGTATATATGAGTTGATAACAATAAGTCAAAAAATAGACCCATGAACAATCCAAATATAACATAGGCTAAAATAAAAATTTTGTTTTGTTTATAAGTAGAATTTCTCATAAAACAACACCCCTTTAATCCCCTTTTATACTTTCATTATACAACAAAATATAGAATAATAGGTTATGTGTGGAAGTTGAGTGTTAAATATATAAGTATTTAAATATTTAATACTTTTATTTATAAGAAAGTTATTTTAATGTGTTTTATTTTGATAATTATGTAAAATTTATGGTGTTTTTTTAAGGAGTATAATAGGCTATTAAATAATGCCTTTTAAAAATAAGAGTATAATTTTATTAATAAAGTTGTGTAAGTTAATTTCTGTAATATAGTACATAAATTCATACTAAATATTAGTTGTATTACAGTAGTTAATTTGCACTTATTTATAATTATTTTTTTGAAAAAGAAAGGATGATTATTATGATTAGCGAAAGGGTAGATTTATTAATTAATAATGGTGAGATTTTAGATGAGATTGAAGGGACTTCTGAGAGAAATATTGATAGAAAATATAGTGCCTTAAACCTAACATTAAGAAATGAAATTGCTAACATAGATAGAATAGAAAAAGCAATAAAACTTATAAAAGAAAATACCTCAGCTTTTTCAGAATATAGAAGAAGAAATTTGTTGAACTTAGCTGTAAATATATCCTTAGAAGAGGATATGGATAAAGCTTTAAGTGAAATAGAAAACATTTATATTAATCTTAAAAGTGAATTTTCACAAAGTAGATATTTAATGTTAGCAGCAGAAGAAATATTCTTCTCAAGAAATTTTATTAATGTTGAAGAAGTTATAATGAATACAAAGAGTGCTTACAAGTATATGAAGAAAAATCATAGATTTGAGACTAAAAGAGAAGATCTTTGCTCAGCCGCAATGATTGCTATGACTTCAGAAAATCTTGAAGAAACCTTTGATGAAATAAATGAATGTTATGATATTTTAACAGATTGTGGTTTTTCAAAAAATAATGATTTAGAATTATTAAGCAATATGCTATCAATAATAAATATGCCTGTCGATATAAAATGTGCACAAGTAAGAGATTTAGCAACAAATTTAAAAGAAAATAAGATTGAGTTTAAGAAATCTTATCTTCCAATACTAGGAATAGCAGCCTTTGTAACTGATGATTACAATAAGTTAAGTAAAAATATTTTAGATGTTTCAGAGACTTTAAAGGAAAATGAAGGATTTAGATCAGTTACTGTTAATGAAAAAGCTAGAAATATTATGGCTTTAATTTTAGTAGTTAAGGAATATTTAGATAATTTAAAGGATGATTCTATGCTAAAGATTATAAAGAAATCTTCAGATAAATCCTTAGAGGTTGTATTTGCAATTGCTTCATCTGGTAGTGTTACCCTTGAAGAAATTGATATAACCGTTACACAATAATTAGCTTAAAATTTATTATATAATTAATTTATAAAGTAAAAAGTATTTTTAACAAAATGGGATGGAAATTTGTATTTGAGATAAAGGGCGTTATCAAAGTATGAAGTTATTTTGATACATGCCCTTTATTTGTATAATTACATCCAGGTTATTTTAGCTTCTTTTCTTGGTACAGTTCTTTTATATTTAACTTTAGGGTAACCAATAACCATACAATTTACTAAGGATTCATTCTCCTTTAAGCCTAAGAATTCATTTATTTTAGGGTTTACTTCAGAGGCTCTTTGTAAAAATCCACTAAAATATGTTCCAAGTCCTAAAGCATTAGTCATAAGCTCCATATTAGATGCTGCAAGAGAAGCATTTACAGTAGATTCTGATTTAACAATTATAAGTGCAGGAGCTTTAAAGAATAGTTTATCTTCACCATTTGGATCTTCTAAGAAATCATTATACATTTTAATCCACATATAACAATATCTCTTTATATTTTCAGGAGTAGTTTCTTTATTTAATAAATTTTCTCCTAGAGATTTTAAGGTTTCTAGAACTATTTTTCTAAGTTCTTGAATCTTATCTTTTACAACAACATAAGAAACATTTTGCATATTACTACCTGTTTGAGTAAATCTTCCTGCTTCTATTATTTTTTCGAGTTTTTCATCTTCAACATCTCTGTTTTGGAAAAGTCTTGTACTTCTTCTGAACTTAATAAAATTTAAAAGTCTATCTGAATCAATATCAAAACTTTCTTTCTTATATTCTTGAATTTTACTCATATCATAATCTGAATCTGAAACAGCTTCCTTAGGACAAATAGCAATACAGTGTCCACATTCTATGCAACTTTTATTTTTTATATGGGCCTTACCATCTACCATTTCTATATCACTAACTATACAGTCTTGCATACAAAGGGTACAGCCTATACATTTACTAGTATCTACATTCATCATAATAAATCAACCTACCTATCTAATAATTTATATATCTAAATAAAATTATAGTAATCATGAATTTTTAAGACAAGTACGCAATATTTATTTAGTTACTTACAAAAAGTTAAGTATTGAAGTTAAGTTTATTTAGTTTAATATTATATAATTTATAATGGATTTAAAGTAAATAAGACTTTAGAAAAGTGAAATATATTTGTATAAATGCTTTATTTAAGAAGAAGTAAAATAGACTATTAAGAAATATTATTATGTGATATCATTAAGCAGTAAAATAAATTTTAGGACCGGTGTTATATGAAAAAACATAATAAAAGGAAGATTAATGAAAAGCATATAGAACACGCTTTAAAGGTTTTAAGTGGTAAATGGAGATTAAAAGTTTTATGGGAAGTTTATAATTATGAAAGCATAAGGTTTAATCAGCTACAGAAAAACGTTGAAGGAATATCTAGTCTTATGCTAACAAGAGTTTTAAAAGATCTTATAGACAATAATCTTGTTATAAGAACTCAATTTAATGAGGTGCCTCCCCATGTTGAGTACTCCTTAACAGATTTAGGGAGAAGTCTATGTCCTATAATAAGGCTTTTAGAGGATTTTGGCAAAAAGACATTAGAATAAAAATATAAAAAATCAAAATTTACTTAAAATTAAAGTTTAAAAGAGGAGTTTTAATATCCAAATTAGGTAGGAATATTAAAACTTCTTATTTTTTTATTTAATTTTCAATCTTTAAAATTTACTTATGAAATATAATTTGAATAGGATGCGAAATGTGAACAAATTGTAACTAAATGTGGTACAATTTTTATAGAGGTATATTTAAAATAAGAAAATAAGAGTTTGAAAGAAGGGGAAAGCCTTGGAAGTAAATAGTATAGGAAAAACTTTAAAAAAGGCATTACCACCAACTATTTTATCTATGGTTTTACTTTTAGTAAATTTAAAATTTTTTGGATTAAGTAATATAATTATTGCAACTTATATGACTTTAACATTTATAAGAATGAGGACATATCTAATAATTGAAAATAATATTTTTAAGCCCTTATTTATACAATTAGCCATAGGGGTATTAGCCTCTGTTGCAAGTATGGGAGGACTTTTAGAAGTATTAATAAATTTTTTGGGAATAATAATATTGGTTTATTTACTTACAGATGAGTATAATCCAGATAGTTATTTCCCTTACTTAATGGCATTTGTTCTTCTTCAAATGTTTCCAGTAAAATTTGATCAAATTTCTAATAGGCTTTTAGGAATTTTTGTATCATACATAATAGTTTATTTAGCTTTAAGGATTGTATCACCTAAGGGAGAAGATAATAAAATTCAAGAACTAATAAAAAGTGGATTTGAAAATATTCATTCTCAATTTAAAAATCTTTATTATGATGATATAGATAAAGTTAAAAGCGAACAGATAGAGCTTTTTGATATTTGTAGGGAGCTTAATAGATTTGTGTACTCAGGTGGAAGAAGAAAGTACTATCAAATTATGATTGCTTTTCAACATATAAATAATATTATACATGATCTAAAAAGTTCAAAGGAAATAATTGAGGAAAATAAAAAGGAGTTTAAAAGATTCTATAAGTTATTTAAATATCTTGAAAATAATTTTAATGATTATAAGTTATGTGCTGAAAGGTTAGAGGAATTTGAAAAAGAATTTAGATTTCACAATAAAAATCTCACTTTTTACACAAGTTTAGTTTTAAGATATTTATCAGAATCTATAGAACATTTGAACTATCATAGATTTAACTTAAGGAAGTTTTTAAACTTTAAAAATAACAAGGATTATTTTCAAGTTTATAGTAAATATAACCTTAAACTTAATGAATTTAAACTTAGATTTGCTATAAGAATGTCAGTTATAGTAACTTTAGCTTTTTTCGTAATTAGAAGATTTTCCTTACCAAAGGGATATTGGTTACCAATGACAGTCTTTATTTTAGCTCTTCCTTTTTATGAAGATAGCAAAGCGAGAGTTTACGCTAGATTTAGAGGAACTATTTTAGGAGTTATAGTAGCATTTTTACTATTTTCTGTTTTTAAAGGACAAGAGATGCATTTTGTTATAATTTTAGTTACAACATTTTTTATGTATGCTTTTAAAGATTATGCAACAATGAGTATATATGTAACTTGTTATGCTTTGGCCATAACTACCATATCTATGAGTGATGGGGAAGCGGTTATATTAAGACTATTATATACAGGAATCGCTGCTATAGTAGTATTATTTGCTAATAAATTTATTCTTCCTAATAAAAATCATGTTGAACTTATAAATATGGTGAAAAGGTTAATTGATTTAGATAAGGTTATGATCACTAAAGCAAGAGAAGCACTAGAAAAAGATTTTGATGAAATGGAATTAAGAAGAATTATTTATTCTTCATATTTAATTAGTGGGAGAATACAAATGCATACAAATCCTAGTGATAAAAAAGAAGATAAAGAAATTAAAAAGTTTATGCTTTCAAATAGTGAATTTACAACTTCAATTATAAACTATGCAGTTATTTTGAGTAATTCAAATAAAGGAGCCTTAGATTATGAGTACATAAATGAGGGTATAAGTTTGATTGAAGAAAAATTAAGGAGTTTTAAGGAAGAATTTTTTTATAATCCTAATTACATAGGAAGCTTTTGTAAAAACATTCAATTAATAGACCATGAGGATAATTATAAGAATTATTGTTTAATTAAGTGTGTAGATAGGGTTTATAATCTTGAAAAGAATTTAAATATATTAAAGAGAACAATGACAAATTAAGATAATAATTATGGTGGTGTATTTAGTATTGATAGAGCTTTAAATGAAAGTATCACTACATTATAATATATAGATTAAGAAATTTAAAATTAACATAATTAAAAATTTTTTAAAGTTACACATAAATGTGTAGCTTTTTCTTTTAGGAACATATAAAAATAAAATTACATATTATATAACTAAAGTATTTTTATAATAATTAATTATCAATTGATAATATAAATTATATATTTACCTTGATTTTATAGATTTTATTTAAGTTTTAATATATTAATTGATAATATTAGGGGGATAAATATGGAGTCAAGATATTGTGAAGCTAATAAAGTAACAATTATATCTATATTATGGAATATAGTTTTAGCTATAATCAAAATATTAGCAGGTATAATAGGAAAGTCTAATGCTATGATAGCAGATGGTGCACATTCAGCATCAGATATTATAAGCTCTGTAGGAGTATTAATTGGGAATAAAATAGCAAGCATACCAAAGGATAAGGGACATAATTATGGACATGAAAAAGCTGAAACTTTAGTATCTTTTTTATTAGCTATCCTACTAGTAATTTTATCTATAAAGATTGGGTATAATGGTGTTTATTCACTTTTTCATTTAAATGAAGTCCAAATTCCAACTGCCTTTCCTTTAGTTGTATCAGTTATATCTATTATTATAAAGGAATATCAGTATAGAATTACTATTAAGGTAGCTAAGAATACAAATTCACCAGCACTTAGGGCTGATGCATGGCACCATAGGTCAGATGCATTATCCTCGGTTGCAGCTTTTATAGGAATAGGTGGAGCTATTTTAGGGTTTAAATCACTAGATTCCATAGCATCAATATTTGTTGCTCTTTTTATAGCAAAGGTAGGAATTGAAATTTTAATAGGTTCAGCAAATGAGCTTATGGATATTTCTATTGATGAGGAGAAGGAAAAGGAAATAAAAACTATAGTAGATGAAGTTGAAGGAATTAAGTCTTTAAGAGAGATTAGAACAAGAAAGTATGGGGCTATGGCTTATGTAGATCTAGTAATATGTGTTGATAAAGATATTTCGGTTTTTGAGGGGCATAGGATTGCTAGTGATTTAGAGAATCTAATATTAAAAAAAATGAAATTTATTAAAGGTGTTAATATCCATGTTGAACCTTTAATATAACTTTAAGATTTATATTTATAAAGTAATTTTAATAAGGATAGATAAACTATTCTTATTTTTTTATATTTATTTAATATGTGGTAACTAAAAAGTGCCTAATTGTTTAAATTAATACAAGTTGCTAAAATTAAATTAACTTAAAAGAGAATAATGTATTTTAAAAGAGACTTTAGGATGAATTTATATAAAAATTAGTATTAAAAGTTTGGAGTGAGAAAAATGAATAAATATGAATATATTATAATAGGATTTGGAAAAGGTGGGAAAACACTTGCTGGTTACTTAGGAAAACTAGGTAAAAAGGTTGCTATAATAGAAAAATCAGATAAGATGTATGGTGGAACATGTATAAATGTTGGATGTATTCCTACAAAAACTTTAGTAAATAAATCAAAAGTGTCCTTATATAAAGGGTTAAATACCTTTGAAGAAAAAGCAAGAGAGTATAGAAAATCTATAGAAGAAAAAAATGCTTTAATAGAAGCTTTAAGAAATAAAAATTATAATATGCTAAATAATAATGAAAATGTAGATGTATTTAACGGAACAGCTTCATTTATATCAAATACAGAAATACTTATTAATAGTGAAAAAGAAGATATAATTTTAGAGGGAGAAAAAATCTTTATAAATACAGGGGCTACTACTATAATTCCTAATATACAAGGAATAAAAAGTAGCAGTAAAATATATAACAGTACTACCATAATGGAATTAAAAGAATTACCAAAACATTTAGTTATAGTAGGTGGAGGATATATTGGATTAGAATTTGCATCAATTTATGCAAGTTTTGGCTCAAAAGTAACAGTAATAGAGGCCTTTGATAGAATTGCTGGTAGAGAAGATGAGGATATTTCTAAAAGTATAAAAGAGATTCTAGAGAAAAAAGGAATTGAATTCTTATTAGGATCAAAAGTTAAATCTTTTGAAGAAATACATGGAGAAGTTGAAGTTTCTTATGAAAATAGCTTAGGTAAGTTAAATAAAATTAAAGGAGATGCAGTTTTAATAGCTATAGGTAGAAAACCAAATACTGAAGAATTAAATTTAGAGGCTGCAGGTGTTAAAGTAACAGAAAGAGGTGCTATAGAAGTTAATAATAAACTAAAAACAAATATCCCTAATATCTGGGCTATTGGAGATGTTAATGGTGGTCCTCAATTTACATATATATCTTTAGATGATTTTAGAATTATAAAAGACAATTTATTTGGAGAAGGAAAGAGAAGTACTGATGATAGAAAATTTATTCCATACTCAGTATTTATTGAACCAAACTTATCTAGAGTTGGATTAAGTGAAAAAGAAGCTTTAGAAAAAGGCTTTGAAATAAAAACTGCTAAATTAGATGTTAATACTATTCCAAGGGCAAAGGTTATTGGAGAAACTGAAGGAATTATGAAAGCTATAGTAGATGTAAAGACAAACAAGATATTAAGTTGCACACTTTTATGTGCAGAATCAGCTGAAATAATAAATATAGTTACCTTAGCCATGAAAGCTGATGAGGATTACACTTTCTTAAGAGATAATATATTTACTCATCCAACTATGAGTGAGGCTTTAAATGATTTATTCTCATTAATTTAGTTAAAAATTACAATTTTATATTATTATATTAAAAAAGTGGATTCTTAAGGAATCCACTTTTAATTTTTTATAAGTTCATACTAACTTAAAGATGTTCTTCCAATAGAAGTATTATCAGATTTTCTATCTCTTAAAGCAAGAATTGGATTTTCTTTTGTTTCAAATCTATAATTTTCATTATTTTTTGAAATAAAATCAACTATGACCTTATGACTTGGAACATCTTCAACATTTTTATTAACTTTATTTTGGAATTCATGGAATGATGAATCAGGACCTAATTTACTTACATCAACGTAATCATCTTTTATAGTTGTATTATTAACAGTATTATCTAATATATCTCTAACATAAGATATATTTTCTCCAAGTGTTAGAAGTTCTGGGAATTCACCATTTGGAATAACTTCTTGCCATTCTTTATTTTCATATTTTTTAAGAAGATCACAAGCTTTATGTAATTGAGTAACTTCCTGAACGAAGCATTGTTCCCATAGTCCTTTAATATATGGATCAACTTCAGAATTATAACAAGAATAATACAAATATGCTTCAGTGTATTTATGCATAAGTAGATTTTCAAGCCATGTACAGTTAGGATCTAAAAGACTTCCATAGTGAGAAACGTGTTGTTCTTCTATTAATCCTATTTCTTGATAAAGATTTCTTCCAATATCACTAGTATAGAAACCTGCTATATTCATGTAATAATTCATAGTTTGTTGCTCTGCCGCAGTAATTATTGATATATCTAGTTTAGTAATAAGGTCTGCTGTTTTAAAGTCAACAAAGTTTCTTATGTTATCATTAGGGCATCTATGATGAGCAATAGTTGGTCTACCTGGCATAATTTCTGTATAATGTCCAACTAGATTTTCTGCTTTTGTTCCTTCTTCCATAAATAATAAATCTGAATATCTATATAAATGGTCAAAATCCTCAAGTAATGCAAAATCTAAAGCTTTTTTAACATGTTCATTAGGTTCACGCTTTGCAAGTCTAGCAGTTAAATCTACAGCTAGTTGTTCATAACTTATAGTAGTTTCTAAAATACTTTCATTAGCAGGTCTTAGTGAACTAATTAGCATTTGTTGTTGTTTATCTAATCTTCTAGCAAGGGCAATTTCTCTTCTAAGTTCATTGTTATTACAATTTCTAGAGAATTGATGAGAAAACCAGTTTGCCTCAAATTCAGCTCCATTCATTAAAATTATTCTAGTTTTTGTATAAGGATCAACTTCGTTTTTATTATAAGGTTTTGCGTAAATATTTCTCCAGTCTGTAAAATAATCTTGTATTTTTGAGCTTTTTTCTAAAAATGGATTCATAATAAATAAATCACTACCTTTCCAAATTTTAATATAATTTTAGTATTACAAAATTATTTTTTAGTATTCATTAATTTGTAATTATGTTAGAATAATTCTATTAAAAGCAAGGAGTGGTATGCCTTTGAACTTAGATATTTTTATGAAGAACTTAGTAAGGCGAACTTCCAGTTTTACTAGAGAACAAGGTAAAAAGTTAATTAAGGAAGCATATGTTAAAGATGTTAAGGGTAAGAGCATAGATGGAATTTATCATATTTATGGAAGTGTATTAAATGATGATAAAAACTGGGATTATAATACGCACATAAAAATAAATATGCAAAATAGTGATATTATGGGTACTAATTGTAGTTGTGAAACCTTTAAAGAGAATAGTAAACATATAAAAAATTATGTGTGTAAACACATTTCAGCAACTAATGATGTTTTTTATTCCTTAGCAAAGAAGAAGATGCAAAAGAATAAATTAAAAAGTAATAATAAGCCTAAATTAGTTAAAGAGAAAAATGAGGAACATAAAGGGCAAGAAAAGAGATTTTTATCTTTAGATATAAATATTAAACACATGGTAAAAGAGGGAATTACTTTATTTAACTGTGAGTTTAGAATTGGTGCAGGAAACTTAAATTTAATACTGGATTTAAAAGATTTCTTATATAAAAATAGCTTAAAAAAGCCTTTAAAATTTAATGATGGATTTACTTATAATCCATTAAAAGATGAATTTTTAGATGAAGATAAAAGAGTTCTTCAATTTGTAGCAAGCCATAAGGATATGATAAGTGGAAGATATTTAAGACTTAAACAAAATAATCTAAAAGATTTCCTAAAATTAATTGATGAAAAAAAGAAAATAAATTTTAATTTTAACTCAATTAATTATGAGGTTAAGGTGAAAAAGGAAAATGTTCCAGTAGCTCTGACTTTAAAGGAAGGTAAAGAGGGATTTATATTAAATCACCATAAGAAATTTCCTATTATTTTAAATAACTCAGGAGATGTAATGTTTTTTGATAGAAATTTATATCTTCCAAGGAAGAGGCAGTTAGAATATTACATTCCAATTCACAAGTTATTTTTGAAAAATAACACAATCACATATAAGAAGAGCTTAGAGAATTTAAGAAGTCTATTAGAAGAACTTAAAAACATAAGCAAGAATATAGTTTTAGATGAAAATATTAGAGTTTTTAAAGAAAAGCTTATGAAAACAACCTTTAATTTATATAAAAATAAGGAAAAAATTTATTGTAATGTAAAGATTGATTATTGTGGATACATAATTGATTTAATAAGAGATGAAAAAGATAATAGCTTTTTAAGAGATTTAAAAAGTGAGAAGTATATAGAATTTCAACTTGAAAGATTTAAGTTCATAAAGAGAGAAGAAGATTTTTGCTTTATAGGAAGTGAAGAGGAAATATATGAGCTTTTCTCTAAGGGAATTAAAAGGCTTAGAGAACTTGGAGAAGTTTTATTATCAGAGGAACTTAAGGAGTTTAAGGTTTTAGATTCATCACTTATTTCATCAGAACTTAAAGAGCTTAGTAATTTCTATAAACTTAAGTTTGACTTTGGAGATTTTGAATTAAGAGAACTTAGGGAAAGCATAGAGGCTATGAAAAGGGGAGACCGCTTTTATAGAACTAAGAAAGTTTATTTAGATTTAGAAGATCCTGGCATAGTAAACTTTTTAAATCTTCTAGATGATTTAGGATTAGAAAATATAAAAGATAATGAAGTCTATATAGATAAGAGCAAGGTTTTATATATTCAAGAAAAATTAAAGGATAGAACTCTCTCTTTTATAAAAGGGGGAAATGTTCTTCAAGAAATAGTAGGAAAGCTTCTAAATAAAGAATTTAAGAGAAAGCTTGTTCCAAAGGCTTTAAATGCAGAACTTAGACCTTATCAAAAAGAGGGATTTAAATGGATTAATGAAATTACTGATTTAGGTTTTGGTGGAGTTTTAGCAGATGATATGGGACTTGGTAAAACCCTTCAAATAATAGCTTTTTTATTATCTCAGAAAAAAAGTAAAAGCATAGTAGTTGTTCCAACCTCTGTTATATATAACTGGATGGATGAGTTTGAAAAGTTTGCTCCAAGCATAAGGATTGGATTAGTTCACGGTAGTAAATCTAAGAGGGATAAGGTTTTAAGGGATTTTAAAAGAGGACTTGGTATTAAGATAGAAGAGGAGAATTTAAAAGAAAAATCCTATGAAAAATATGATGTTTTATTAACTACCTATGGAACCTTAAAGAATGATGAAAAAGCCTATGAAAACTTAAGTTTTGATTATTGCATAATAGATGAGGCTCAGAATATAAAGAATCCATCAGCACAAGCAACTTTATCTGTTAAAAATATTAAATCAAGATGCAATATTGCCTTAACAGGAACTCCTATAGAGAATAATTTAATGGAGCTTTGGTCAATATTTGATTTTGTTATGCCTGGATATTTATTTACTAAAGATAGATTTAGAGAAAGATTTATTTTAGATGAAAGCAATTTAAGTGAATTAAAATACTTAATAACTCCTTTTATTTTAAGAAGACTTAAGGAAGAGGTTTTAAGTGAACTTCCAGAAAAACTTGAGAAAAAATACTTAGTAGAAATGAAAGGAAAACAAAAACAGTTATATAGCTTCTATGTAAATGCAATAAAGAATCAATTGAATGAAAATAAAAGTTCTGAAAAGAGTGGAAGAGACAAAATTAATCTATTTGCCTATTTGACAAAATTAAGAGAAATTTGTTTAGATCCTTCAATAGTTGTACCAGATTACAAGGGAGGAAGTAGTAAGCTTACTGTGGTAAGAGAAATTGTAAAAGATGCTAGTGAATCAGGAAAGAAGATTTTACTATTTTCTCAATTTACTTCAGTACTACAAAAAATAGAAGAGGACTTTAAAAAAGAGGATATTTCTTATTTATATTTAGATGGAGGAACTTCTGCTAAGGATAGAGTAGAGAGAGTTAAAAAATTCAATGATGATAGTAATATTAAAGTGTTTTTAATATCTCTAAAGGCTGGGGGAGTTGGACTAAATTTAACCTCTGCCAGTGTGGTTATACATTTTGATCCTTGGTGGAATCCATCCGTAGAAGACCAAGCTACAGATAGAGTACATAGATTTGGACAAGAAAATAAAGTTGAAGTTATAAAGTTAGTTGCAAAGGATACTATTGAGGAAAAAATAGTATTAATGCAGGAGGATAAAAGAGAACTTATTCAAAGTTTAATGGATGGAAAAACTATGGATGGTAAGGGATTAAAACGACTTACAGAAGAAGAAATTAGTAAATTATTTGAGTAGGGATTTAATAAAAGAAAAAAAGCTAAGATGTCTAATCACCTTAGCTTTTTTTCTAATCTTACTATTATCTGTAGTTGGTGGCAAACCAAGTTAGAGAGTTTAAAGAAATAAGACTAAAATTAATCTTATTTATACATAAAAATCATCCAAGTTATTTTTAAAGCAAAGAAGGTTGTTTACTCTAAAAATACAATATAAAAACAGGCTAACAGAAAATCCGAAAAGTTTATAGTATAACCATACGTTCCTAAAGTATGTTATTAAAATTTAAATATACTATAATTACATTATAAACTACTATTTGCAATATATAAACTAATTTTTAAAATTTGGTTAAAATAAATATTTTTACTAAAGAAAAAAGAATATTTCTGTGCTAATTTTGAAAGTAATTCAGTAATTCTGTTATAATTAAGCAGATGAATTTAGAACTAATATAAATAAGAATTTAACTTTAGGAAGGAATGTTTATAATTACTAATGAGAATAAACAAGCTTTTTAGCAATTTTGGGATATGCTCTAGAAAAGAAACGAATAAAATTATTAGAGAGGAAAGAGTTATTGTTAATGGCAAGCCATGTATTGAGGGGCAATGGGTTGAATTAAGTGATGAAATACTTTTAGATGGAAACCCCTTAGTTCCAAAGGAAAAGATTTATATAGCACTTAATAAGCCTGTAGGAGTTGTATGTACTGCTGCAGAAGAAGTTAAGGATAATATAATAGATTATTTAGGGATAGATGATTATGTTTTCCCAATAGGAAGGCTAGATAAGGACTCTCAAGGATTAATAATTTTAACTAATGATGGAGATTTAGCAAATGAAGTTTTAGCAGCAGAAAATAACCATGAAAAGGAATATATAGTAACCTTAGATCAACCTTTTTATGATGATTTTATTGAAAAGATGGAGCAGGGTGTTGAAATATTAGGACAAGTAACAAAACCTTGTAAACTAAAGAGAATAAATGAAAATACCTATTCAATAATATTAACTCAAGGGTTAAATAGACAAATAAGAAGAATGAGTAAGGTTTTTGGCTTTAATGTAGTTAAGTTAGAGAGAATTAGAATTCTTAATATAACTCTTGAAGACATAGAATATGGAAAGTGGAGATATATAAATAGGGAAGAAATTGAGATTTTAAAAAAACTTATAAAGTAGTTAAGGGGATAAAAATGGGAAATGACAATAGAGTAAAAGTATGGTTTACAAAATTAATACTAATTTTAGGATCTATATTAATTATTTATTCAATCATATCTGATTTGTATAAAATTAGTTATCTTGAATTTAAAGGCATAGAAACAACAGGAAAGTTAATAACTTTTAATGAAAAGATTAATTCGGGAAGATTTAAATCAAAATCATATACTCCCGTTGTAAGGATAAAGGTTTACGGACAAGAGATTGATGTTCCTGCAAAGTTAAATAAAATTGATAAAGACTTAGTTGACTTTGTTGGAGATGAAGTGAAAGTTAAATATTCTTCTAAAGATTATAATCTTTTAATTATAAATGATAAAAAATATCTTTTAAATAGAATTAATTACATGCTACTAGCAGTTCAAATTTTAATATTCGCTTTATTATCTATTTGTATGAAGGCTACTTGTGGAGAAGATGGGAAAGTAAAGTGGATTATTGGGAAGAAAAATCCTGTTTTAAATTTGTTGTTTTGGACACCTGGTTTAGTATTTTCATTTTCATGGATTTATTATCAAATAATATTAGGGAGGTATGCCGTGGAACAGTTTGACTTTATTAGTTTATGCCTTTGGCAAGAACACCCGTGATTTCAATCATGGGATGAATTGCCACGA
>OKSE01000205.1_pt1 | contig 38357 bp, 29 predicted proteins | sample 1633631 | NCBI WGS metagenome assembly OKSE01 (sample SAMEA3541555, study PRJEB24748) | human gut metagenome | biome: human gut; feature: human-associated habitat; material: faeces | place: China | collected 2012 | reverse complement strand
TATACGCGCGGCAAGGGAAAAAATCCGTTTTTTCATTTTTCTGGCTTTCCGGTTTTTCCAAAAATCCTAAAAAAAGAATATATATATAAGATTTAAAATATACCCTTCACCCTTCACCACAACACATATCCATCATCGTATTCCCAACATTTGTTTTCCTGGTTTATTCTTCGGAGATATTCTGCTATCTTTCAGAGATATTTTCGTATTCTTCGGAGATATTCTGCTATCTTTCGGAGTAATTTTCGGGTTAATGAGTTCAGAAATAGTTATCGTTTGACAAGCGGAAGAGCCTATTCGTTATTGCCCACAACAAACCAACCTAATGAGTATCAGAACAAAAAGTAACGAATTAAGTTTATTTAACCTTAGAAAACTACTACTTATGAAATAATTTCATTAAATTTGCAGCGTCTAAGAGCCACTTGTGAGTGTATGCGAAATGATGATAGTCAAACTACCTAAAAAAGCAACGAGCTTGAGGACAAAAATATAAGTAAATGGTATCAAACAAAAACTGAAAGTACAATTTAAACTAAAATAGATATGAAATTATTCAATTCTAAGCTTGCTGCCATCGGTTTGGCGGCATTCGTATTCGCATCATGTAGCGACAGTACAAGTGAGGGTGGAACAACACCTTTATCTCCTGACGTTAAAGTTGTAGGTCTAGCACAGACTGACGCAGAGCAGCTTGTTGCTAGCGTTACCAACTACAAGAACGCAATTGCCAAGGCTCGTACTTCAAGAGCTGCTGACGCAACAGTTTTCTCTGGACTCACAGAGATGAAGTCGATTCCAGCTCAGCCTAATACAGGCATTGGGAAAGTAGATACAGACAAAACAAACTTGGTGAATGGAAAGTTTTTCATTCACGCAGATGAAAAGCACAAAAGAACTGTTGATCTCTGTGGAAAGACCATTCAGAATGCAGAAATTTGGGTAAACGGTCAGCAAACACTTATTTATGACGAGACCAAGGGTGGAAATAAAATTTACGTAGAAAAAGGTGCTCACCTCGTATTCAAAGGAACAGGCTCTGCTATTGCCAGCAATGACGAAGTTATCATCGAACAGTCAGGTGATTTTACTTCACAGAACGATATAACAATTGATGGTACATTATATAGCACCACTTCAATTGGCTCTGTAAACAAGAACGAGAACAAAGAAGTTACTGGTCCTGCACAGAATGTGACTATCAATGGCGATGTATTCCTTTATGGTTACGAGTCACCTACACAGAAAGACAAAGATGGCAAGCCAAAATGGTCATTTGCATCAATCCGTGCAAAGAAGTTGACTATTGGTGAAAATGCACGTGTAAACGTAGAGGATAAGATTTCATTCACCAACGACGCTGAAGTAAACGGTGCAGTACACGTTGGTAAAACTATGGAGGTGGAAAACCTCACTATTGGCAACACAGGTAATGTAAGTTCTGATATCTCTATCAAGGTTAAGAATGCTCTCACCATGAATGGTGGTAAATTGGCTGTTGATTACTTGAATGTAACTGACAACACATACTCTAGTGATGGTACAGAAAAGAAGAAGACTGCAGACGGTACAGCGACAGCGACATTGAATGGCAATGCTACCATCACTGTTAATGCAAATGGTGTATTGAATTTTAATATTTTGAAGACCGACAACACAGAAGGTCAGATTGTATTGAACAGCAACGATGCAACATCATATGCAGTAATCAAGGCTGATCAGTTTGAGTATCCTGGCGGAGAGGTTAAGTGTCTCAGCACACCTCAGAACAATTCTGCAGCATTCTTGCTCCAGTTCACAAAGAACAAAGCAAATGGTACAGATGTTGACTTCAAGGATTTGGCAATTTCAGCATCTTACCTTGACTATGACGTAGTAACTGATGGTTCTGCCCTTCAAGAGAACATTGAGGCAGGTAAGTATCATACATGGACTTTGAAGGCTGATGCTGTAGTTAAGATTAAGAACTTGCCTAAGCTTGACTTGGTTGCTGCTATGGCAACACCTGCTGATGGTCAATCTGCTACAAGTATCCTTCCGTATGGTGGCAAGCTCTATGTTTCATATCACACTAATGGCAATGCTTTCGGTGGCAACATTGAGGTAGCCCAGATGAATGGTAACCAGTTGGTGAAGCTTCAGAGCGTATACCAGAATGGTGAAGGCAAAGCAGACTTCAACCATCTAAACGTAATTGATGGCAAGCTCTACTTGGCTGGTAGCACTAAGGGTAGTTCACTTATGGCGTATACTGAGTTGAGCGAAGGTTTGATCAATACCACAAACGGCTTAACTACTCATCCATTCAGCACAGGCGGAACATCTAAGGATCAGGCTGACTTTGGTGATGCAAACTGCGTTGTAAAGAATGGTTCTAAGATTTATGTAGCAAGTACAAGAGGTTATGAGATCTTTGACCCAACAAACGGTTATCTCCACACATACTTGGCAACAGCAGGCAAGGCAAAATTCATTGCTTCTAGTGGTAACAATCTCTATGGCTTGAACTACACAAGTGCAGTTAAAGCAAATGAGTCTTCTGTAGATGGTCAGGTTCAGGTATTCAATGCCGAAGACCTCTCTTCTACATCACAGACATTCAACGTTGGCGCTATCGCACCTAACAATGGCAAGAACGCTATCGCCGTAGACAATGGTAAAGTATACGTTTGCCAAAGTGCTAAGGGTCTTATTTGCTACGAGAATGGCACCGAAAAGTGGAAGTTTGTTGCTCCAACCTCTACAAGCGTCAAGAATAAATTAGTTGATAATGTTGAAGGTTACGCAAATGGTGTAGCTTATGACAACAACTATGTATACTTGGCTTGTGGCAGCTATGGTCTCGTAGTTTTGAACAAGGCTGACGGTTCTGTTGTTGCTCACCGCAACATCGGAGACAATTCAGCAAACTATGTAGCAGTAGACAATAGTGGCAACATCTACGTAGCATATGGTCAGAGCAGAATTCAGGTATTCAAACTGACAAATACTGTTAAGTAAAAAGATAAAAATTCCCTCTTGTTCTCCCCCACTCTCACTTTTAGGAGTGAGGGAGAACAAACCTTATAAAAGCTAAGTTAACTAGCTGATAAAAGGTATATGTGAATAAAAGGAACATTAACGGATAATAAAAGACTAACATGAAAGTAATGAACATCAAGCTCGCTTCTTTCACATTCGCTGCGTTACTCCTCGCATCATGTAGTGATTCTACAGATGGACCTTCTGGTAACGTTGAAAAGAATATTGTTGGTAAAGAAGTCACTTCTATCACTGATGCACAGGAATTGGCATCACGTGTTGTCAACTTTAACTCTACAGTGACAACAACAAAGGCTAGATCCAGAGCTGCGGTAACAGAACCACAACTTACTCAACTCTCAATGCCAGCTGCACCAACGCCAACTGGTAAAGAACTACCTGAAAATATTTATTCTTCTAGCCAAGCTGGAAATTATGTAGTCACTTCTAGCAAGTCTGTAAGTATAGGTAATGTTAGCAATACTAACATATATGTGAAATCAGGTACCCTTACAATTACTAACCAATATCAATTAGGAGATAATGTAAACATATATGTATTGGGCGGTACTGTTGAATACAAGTCACAATCGAACTTAAATGGATTAAGTTTCTACATCTATAAGGATGGGGCATTTAAAACGTCACTAAGTCAAATTTACGTTACATTAGATAGCAATTTCTATGTAGAAGGCAATTTTGAGACAACTGCCGACTTTGACAACAGAGGCAAAATGTACGTAGGCGGTTCACTCACTGGATCAAAATTGTACCCAGGTTATGGAAGCCAAACTACTATAGAAAAGAATTTGAGTCTAAAGAATGACCTTAGCACAGACGGTGATTTGTATATAGGTGGTGACCTGAAAGCACAAAATTTGAATTTTGGCTCACAAGTATACATCAAAGGTAATGTAAACATAAGCAACAACACCTATAAAACAACTACACAGAATGCAAATGTCTACATTGGTGGTGACCTCACTGCAGGAGACTTTAAGCACAACCAAGGAAGTACAACAAATGTACAAGGTGAGAATGGGCTTGACTTGAGCAAGAAAGACATTACCATCAATGGTACTGTCAACTTTGCTGGTTCTTTCAAAGCAAATACTCTTAAGTTGCAGGACACGACAAACTTCTATGCTTGCGGTGTAGAAACCAAAGGCGAGTTCAGAATCGATAGCAACACAGCCAACTTGCATACAGGTTATTTGAAGGCAGCAAGCATCTATCAGTGTGCATCAAGCCACATTTATTTAAATTCTAACGGATACATTGACTGTTCAGGAACCTATCAGAATGAGAATAACGGTGTAGGCTCTGTTGATTTGGTAGGAAGTGGTTCTAAAGCTTTGTTCAAAGCGAATAAAGTTAAGTATAATGGAAACAATGATGTTTGCTTAGGAGAAGCCTATAACAATGCTTATTTCTCAACCTGCTACTTGTTTAACGCAGAGACTGAAGGAAGCACATTGTATCTTGACGTTACAGAATTTGAGAACAATGGTACTGTCTTGACAGACATGAACGTTGTTCCAAAGGGCGGCAGAAACGCTTACTGGACTGAAATATCTAGCGACTACAAGATTACTGATACTCAGTGTGGTAAGACCATAACACCGATCACACCAGGCAAGCCAACAACCCCAGAGAAACCAGGCAAGGAACTGACCCCTGTCAGCGATATCGTCTACGACCATACGCACAACATCTCAGCAACATGCATTCAGCCATACAATGGCAAGATGTATATGAGTTATCATACTCGCGGTAAAGGACACGGAGCTTGTGTAGAAGTATTCCAGACAGCCAACGATGCGACAACCATGTTGCAGTACTTGCAGGACAAGAAGGGAGTGCTTGACTTCAACCACTTGATGATTGATACCAAGCCTTCTACTCCACAGCTCTACTTAGTGGGTAGTTCAAACGACAGTGGTGCAATGCTTGCTAGCATCGACATCAACAGCAATGGTCTTCTCAATACCGAAGTGAGCGAAATCGATGAGAACACTACTATCAACCCATTGAATGTAGTTCCATTGATTAAGAACGTACAGAAAGGTTCTGCCGAGGCTAAGAACGACGAGAACTGTATAGTACGTCACGGCAACAAGCTTCTCGTAATGAGTACAAGAGGTTATGAGGTTTACAACGCTGATGACTTGACATTACTTGGAAGCAAGGAATTGCCTGGCAAGGCTAAGCATATCGCAATGAACGGTAATAAGATTGCAACATTGTACTATGAGTCACGTCCAGCAGATTCTCTCGCTACCGTAAAGGGACGCATCGAAGAGTTTGACACAGGTTCAGACATCTTGACTGCTACTCCTAGCAAGACTATCGAAGTTGGCGACATCGCTCCTAACAATGGCAAGAACACCATCGCTATCGACGGCAACTACATTTATGTATGTCGCAGCGAAAAGGGTCTCTCTTGCTTCGACCGCTCTTCTGGCAAGGAAGTATGGAACTGGTCAGCACCACTGACAGCCATCACCAAGGTACCTCAGGGCTATGCCAACGGTGTTACCTTTGATAGCAACTATATCTACTTGGCATGCGGCAGCTATGGTCTCATAGTTCTCGACAAGAACAAGAAGACAGCAGAAGGCAAGCCTGAGGTTGTAGCCAAGAAGCGTTGCTCAACCAAGAACTCAGCTAACTATGTAACACTCGACAATGGTTACATCTATGTAGCTTACGGACAGAGCCGCTTGCAGGTATTCAAGTTGATAGACAAGGTTGTAAATGGCAACACGAGCTACAACAAATAAAAAGTGAAAGATTAGTAAAATACATACTAATACAAAACTACGAACACTATAGAATGCAGCTGCATTAGCCTGCAGCTGCATTCATAGTGTTTAAACCCCAAAAACAATGAAGCAAAATTTGATACTATATACGACTACTGCTCTCCTCATTACACTCGGAGGACAAAGCACTATGGCTCAGGCTCAAAGGCAGCAACAGCTGAAGAAAAAGAGCTTTAGCCCTAAGATGCTCGTATATGAGAATCTGAAGAACGATAATGTACTGAGACACTTTAAACAGCGCTTCGCACAACTCGACACTCTCATCAAAAACCCTATCTGGGTGAAAGCACCAGTCATAGAACTGGGACTCAATAATCAGCATCACGCTGATATCAACAAGACCGACTCTCTGTTCTGGTCGAAAACTGCACATGAGCACCTAGCGCTCAACAGACACAACGGTCTGGAAGTGACCGGACAGGTTTATGCCCGACCTGACGCGTACTTCGATTCTGATGAAGACGATGCAAAAGAGGTATCAAAATATAAGATGAAGGTTCAAGCCGAACTGGGATGGAACATCATCAACTCGAAGTTCTACCAAGGCAAGGAGAAAAGAACTAAGATTGCTCTTGCCAATGAACTCGACCGCTTGCAAATAAAAAAGCGCCAAACTGCAGACATATATGAAAAGGCAGCCGATGAGCTGACCGAACAATATAATTTCTATATCGGTACTGTCATAGCACACAGACTGGACAACCTCGACATCATGAACGAAGCGTACCAGTTTATGCTGGAAAAAGACCGAATCAGCAACGACAAGATGCTGAAAGTGATGAACGATAAGTTGGAGGCTGAATACGACATCTCCGTGCTCTGCACAGACAGAGATATCAGCAACAAGCCTATCTACCGCATCAAACCAACCAAGATTGTGGTAGACACGACAGCCCTCTGGAACCATCTGAACCAGGAAAGTCTGGATGCACGCATCATGATGGTGAAAGAACAGATTGCTGACAACGACAGCAAGCTGACCAACTATTTAAGCACTACCCGACTCACACCATTCGCAAGATGGTCGAGTTACTGGCAGAGCAACAACAAGATTTCGAACAATGCCGACGTGGGCGTAAGATTCACCATTCCTATCTGGAACGAAACGCCACGCAAACGACAGGCACTGGAGACCCAGAAGGAAATCATACGCAGCAGCCGCGGTACCGACGTGAAGGAAATAAAACAATCGGTAGGCATCCTGCTCAAGAAGATAGACAACCTGAACAAGGCTATAGCCACCGAGGCTTTCCATATAGACCAGACCGGCAAATATATCGAAATGCGGCGGTTTGCCTACCAGAACCAGAAGCAGGGATACAACTATCTGATGCGTATGGACGAATATACGGGACTCCTGGAAAGTATGGAGCGAATGTATAAACTGATGCAGAACCGCGCCCTCGCTATCATCAATATCGAGAAAGCCGTGAGCATCTATGACAACAATAATATCTTCAAAGAAATAGAACTTTGAATGTAAGGAAACTAGAATATGAATGAATTCCAATATAATGGCACGCCACAAGAACAGGCGATGGCAGACTTGCTGAAGTCGCAGAGTCACCGCCTTGCCAGACAGCAGATCATCTTTGCCCTGATCTTCCTGCTGGTTATCGTGCTTGCCGCCTACTATATTGTCACTCGTATGATATGGGCTACCTTCGACGGTTATGTAACCCTCGATGAAAACCGTATCAGTGCCGTTGACGACATCTATATCCTTAAGGTGAACAAAGAAATGGGTGAAGTGGTGCATAAGGGAGATACGCTCTACTCTTATGTACTGCTAGGTAATATTGTGAACCAATACGACCCGAACATCCTGCCTTCTGCCGTAAAGGAGACTCACGACATGGAGGTACAGGCTAAACTCGCCCAGCAGGAGATTCCGGTACTGCGTACCCGACTTGCCGAACTGAAAAAACAGAAAGCATCTGAAAGTTCGGATATCTACTACGGTCTTACCGACAACACCAAGCGAAATGCACTGGATGCCGAGATAGCCGAGGTAGAAGAAGAACTGAGAAAGCAGGCTAACAAGGTGGAAATCTATGCACAGGCTAAGAACACCACCTATAACTTCATGAGCCGTAGAGGAGCCGGCACGGCAAATGCTGCCATGCCTTACTCCAACACCAGCGTCTACAACCCGGGACTTATACACTACTGCTGTGCACCAGCCGATGCTTACATCACAAAAATCAATGTGAGCGATAAGACACTGGTGTTCAAAAGCGAGGAGGTGATGGTTATCCAGCATACCGACTATGCAGCCTGCCATCTGGGCGTAATCGCATACGTACCCAACGACATGGTGAAGTATATGGAAAGCCCTGACGATGCAGACATCATCATCAACAAAAACCTGGAACTGCAGGCAAAGTTGCAGATGGTAGGTCTGAGAGTAGAGGAAATACCAAAGCATCTGCAGAGCAATTTCTCGCATGATGCCAACGCAGTGGTTGCCGTCTTCACCCTGAACCCGAACCAGAGAGTACCGGCATGGGTAATGAGCAACAGACTGCCGGTAAGAATAAGAGTGAACAAGATTGGTGCCATGCTCGATCCGAAGCCACTGCCGATGTACACCATCCCAGTAGGCAAGAACGAAAACGTGAAGCGAAGCTACATGATTTCGAGCGACACCAATAATCATCAAGAACAAAAGAAATAAAGAATGATTGGACTTAGAAGAAACAAACGTGGAGATATGGTGCTCACCATCGATAGCTATATAGATATCGACTCGACACCGGACATCCAGCCCGACTACTTCGATTGTATTTACATCAATACGAAGAGTGAGCGTGCGTTCCATGCTATACTGTATGGAGCCAGTCCAATCTTATCGTGGAAATGTAGCTACAAACCGATATTCGTCAATACGGCGTTATCGGGAAAGGAACAGATTATCGACTATATCATCGATGCCTATGTGAGCGACATGAACAATGAGAAGGTATACGAGATTATTGACAGAATCAAGATGGCAAGACAGAAGTTTGGTGTAAAAAGCGAAACAAGCCGTCCTACACAGCCTAACCAGCTCTTTGCCAATATTCTGAGATACCTGCTCTCAAGAGACCAGCGAATCATGGGACACCGACTGCTGGAGAAATCGTCTTTGGGATATATCAACCCAATCTTCGAGCACTATCACAGTATGGGTCTCTTCCATCTCAACGAGATGTTCATGTTCATCGACTCTATGGTGGAGTTTGGTTCACTGCGCATTCACCGCTTCCTGCTCAAGGAGCACCTCTGTCCTAAGTGCAACCACTCTCACCTGCTCTATACAGAGTGCTGTCCGAAGTGCGGAAGTTCGAACCTGAAGATTCAGAACATCATCCACCACTTCAGCTGCGCCAACGTATCGCCAGAGAGCAGCTACAATGTGGGCGGTATGCTCATCTGTCCGAAGTGTCACAAGAAACTGCGCCACATCGGTGTTGACTATGACAGACCAGCCGTGGTATATACCTGCAACGACTGCGAGAACTCGTTTACCTCGCCTATCACCAAGTCAACCTGCTGCTACTGCCAGAGCACCTATCCGGTAAACGCCCTGGTGCCACGAGACGTTGTGGACTATGAGATAACGGAAGAAGGAATCAGAGCACTGACCAGTGGCAACATCATGTTCAACAACATGGTGAACATCTATGATAACTTCATGGAATATTATCTGCTGATAAACCGACTGCGACGCCAGCTGATGGAAACCTACCGCAAGGATGAACTCTCGGTCATGGTAGGCAAGATATGGATTATAGATGATAACAGGGATACCGTAAAGATAAAGGAAAGCATACAGGGCAAGCTCTGTAGAATCTTCTCCAATCACAAGGTGTCCTACAACAACAATATCTTCTACGTATCCTCTACCCTCTATGAGCAGGGAGAAACGGTGGAAGAGGCTCAGCAGAAATTGAGCAAGGAGATGTCGGTAGCCATCAGAAAGCTGGCCAACTCGATAGAACCGGACGAGATTATCTGCAGCATGCTGGAAACCAAGACGAAGACCATCGCCAACAACTATGACGAGTTCTTCAACAAACTGCAATATGTGGATATGACTCCAGACGACTACTGCCGCTACTCAGAAAAACCTCTGATGCAGGAAGAAGAGAAAGAGGTGAAGCCGCAGGAAGAGCAGCTTGATACGGAGCCGAAGGAAGATGAAAACGACAAGATACAGAAGCGCATCGTGCTCTACAAGAAACTCGTTGCCATCCTTGTCACCATAGCAGGTATACTCATACTTATGGCAATCTTAGCACTTACCGTGCTGAGATAAACCATCAAGAAGAAAGGGAAAAGCGTATGTTTAGCATAGCAGAACATCTGAACGATTTCTTCGACTGGATCAGCACGCTATCGTTTAGCAGTATCGTGAATACCTACTGGTTCCTCTTCTTCATCGAGATGCCAAGATATTACATACTGGAATATCTCGTGATAGGAAACCGACTGATAAAGAGAAACCGGATAGATAAAGAGAAAGAATATGCCAAGTTCTTCCTGTACCGCGAGAATCCACTCGTAAGCATCCTCGTACCGGGAAAGAACGAAGGCAAGCATATATTCAAAATGGTGAACTCACTGGCAGAGCAAAACTACCGGAACTACGAAATCATAGTGGTAGACGACGGAAGCAATGATGACACCAAACTGATTTGCAACGACCTCTACCGGGCTGGGTACATCACCCACTATCTGAGGTTGGAAACAAGAGGCGGTAAAGCTGCAGCCAGCAACTATGGAGCCCAGATGGCAAGAGGAAAATATATCGTATGTCTGGATGCCGACTCTTCTCTAGACCGTGATGCACTGGAGAAGATTCTACTCCCCTTCTACATCGACGGAATGGTAAAGGGCGTAGGAGGATGTGTGAAAGTGCGCAACTACAAGGAAACCATCTGCTCATCGCTGCAGGCATTCGAATATCTGAAGCGAATACAGGTGGGACGCATCGTAACCAGCGAACTGGGTATCTACCACATCATCTCGGGAGCATTCGGAGCCTTCGAAAGAAAGACGCTGAAAGAAATAGGCTACTGGGATATCGGACCGGGACTGGATGGTGACCTGACACAGAAGATCCGCAAAGCCGGATATAAAGTGAAATTTGCTGAAGATGCCATCTGCATGACCAATGTGCCTACCAAATGGTATAAGTTGTATCATCAGCGCATCAGATGGTCGCGCTCGCTCGTGAGATTCCGTCTACGCAAGCATGCCGACATTCTGTTGCCTACAAAGAACTGGAGTATCCTTAACTGGTTATCTAATATGGAGAGTGTGGTTTTCGACTGCTTCCTCAATTTTCTGTGGTTGTGGTATATCATTAAGCTCGCCATCACGTTTAACACGCACATTATCGAGGTGCTGGCGCTGGGCTACTTTATCAGGGTATGCTTCTCGCAGCTTGCCTTCATCTTGGTGCTGATGGTTTCAGAAAGAAAGAAAGATGTATGGTTCCTTTACAGATACCTGCCACTGATGTCACCTTATACAGGTTATTTCCTGCGTATCGCCCGTCTGTCGGCTCATCTGCAAGAGCTCTTCTTCCGCCGTTCATACAAGGACGCCTGGAATCCTGAGAAGACTTCACGCTATGCTCAGCTTGAAGGAATCTAAAAGATCCGAGTTACTTGCCGTAACGTACATACAGAAGGGAACTCCCCATAAAAGAAACAACATTATAAAACATAAACAGAATATAGTATATGATAAACAAGTCTTTTGAGTTTAAGATTGGAATAATAGGATTGGGGTATGTTGGTACTCCACTAGCATGCTTATTCTCAAAGAAATACGATACATGGGGTTATGACATCAAAGCTGAGAAGGTAGACAAGTTAGCCAAAAGTACAATGACAGACAACAAACCTGTATGCAAGGCATTGAAACAGGGATTGAAACTGACCAGCAACATTGATGCCCTGAAGAAGTGTAACGTGTATATCATCGCAGTACCAACACCGGTGAACAAATCGAACAAACCAGACATCAGCTGCGTGCGCAATGCTACAGCTGAGGTTGGCAGGATTCTGAAAGAAGGTGATATTGTGGTATACGAAAGTACCGTTTACCCAGGTCTGACAGAAGAGGTCTGCGCTCCATTACTGGCATCTACATCAGGATTGAAATTGAACCAGAGTTTCTTTGTAGGCTTCTCGCCAGAGCGCATCAACCCAGGCGATACGGTTCATACCATCGAGAACATCGTGAAGGTTACCAGCGGTTCTACACCCGAAGCAGCAGCTATCATCGACAGTCTCTATGCTTCAGTACTTACCCATGGCACCTACAAGGCGAAGAGTATCAGAATAGCAGAGGCATGTAAACTGATGGAGAACTGCCAGAGAGACGTGCAGATAGCCTTCTTCAATGAGATGGAAAAGATTTTCGACAAGATGAACATCAACATTGAAGACGTAACGGCGGCAGCAAGCACAAAATGGAACTTCGTGCCAGCTACTCCAGGACTCGTTGGCGGCCACTGCATCGCGGTAGACCCATACTACCTGATTAACAAGGCACAGGAGGTTGACGTGGTACCATCGCTGCTCTCTACAGCCCGCGAGGTTAACGAGCAGATGGCGGTATGGATGGCAGGAAAGATAAAGAATGCATCTGAAAGCAGAAAGTTCAAGGCTCCGGAAACCAACGTGCTGATTCTCGGCTTCTCGTTCAAGCCAGACAGCGATGATATCAGAAACACAAAAGTAGCCGATCTCTATATCAACCTGGTAGGAGCAGGTTACAAAACCACACTCTACGATCCATTGGTAGATGTAGAGGAAGTAAAGGAAGAATATAACATCAAGGTGACAGATGATCCTAAAGTTCTGGAAAAAGAGTATCAGATTGTGGTAATCGGTACTCATCACAAGATGTTCGACAGTATCGACATGAACAATCTAATCACTGATAAAGGATTCATGTGCGACATCTACGGCATTCACAAGCCAAGAAACTAGATCTTCAAGATCGGAAAGAACCTACATAAAATAGACCAGTGAAAAATGGAAAAGAACAAAGTGCTAATCGTCGATGATATTTCAGAAAATATCGAAACTATTTCTGAAATGATAAAGGACTTTGACATCGACGTGAAAACTGCCAATGGCGGAAAAGAAGCCATTGACCTGATTGACTCATTCAAGCCGGACGTGATACTGCTCGACTTGATGATGCCACATGTAAATGGGTGGGACGTAATAGACCATGTACGCTCTAAATACTCGAAAAACGAAATGGCCATCATCGTGGTTTCCCTGTTAAGCAACAAGGATAATATTGATGAGTGCTATGAGCTTGGAGTAAACGACTACATCACAAAGCCTATCATCAAAGCCCGTCTCACCAGTTCGCTAGACGCTCATCTAAGCAGTCTTGCAAGAGGCTAAAGTGCCTCTTGCAAGATTACTTCTGCATGAGCAATGCGATCACTAGTAGGAGGATCTATGCCTTCCAGCGGGTAGGCAATACCTAGTTTCTCATACTTGTAGATACCCATCGTATGATAGGGTAAGACATCTATACGCTCAATATTTGAGAGCGTTGAGAGGAAATCACGCAGCTGATAGAGGTATTCATCCTTGTCGGTAATACCTGGAATCAGGACGTGACGAATCCATACTGGTTTGTGTATCTCGCTTAAATATCGTGCACAATCCAGTATGTTTACATTAGAATGGCGGGTGAGTTTACGATGCTCTTCATCGTTGATATGCTTGATATCAAGAAGAACAGTATCGGTAACGGCCATCAGGCGCTCGAATTTATCGAAGAAAGCACCCTCTTTTCGGAAGGGTTGCGCTGAGGTATCAAGACAGGTATTGATGCCACGCTGATGGGCTTTCTCGAAAAGTTCGATGAGAAAGTCTATCTGCATCAGGGCTTCTCCACCGCTCACGGTGATGCCACCCTTGTCTCCCCAATAACTCTTGAATCGCTCTGCCTTATCCAGCAGGTCATCGGCACTCCATTCCTCACCTACTCCCGTCTTCCAGGAATCCGGGTTGTGGCAGAACTGGCAGCGCATGGGACAACCTTGCAGAAAGATCAAAAATCTGATGCCTAGTCCATCTACAGAACCAAAGCTCTCTATGCTGTGAACAAATCCTTTCATGCGCCAATTTTCTTCTCTTGGTAATTATCCCAAAGAATAAAAGCAAGCCCAGGAACGACTATAAGAGCAGTGACGACACCCAAAAAATCAACTAAATCCATAATTATTTCTTTTTATTTTTAGACTTTATTATAAAATACATTCCTAATGCAACTATCAAGACCATAAAGAAAACGCCCCAAGCATACAACCTAGTTCTATCTATATTATCTTGCATAATTCCTGCAAAAATGACACCACCAAGAATGAGCTTGACAACATCAAAACAGAATTTGTAACCCTCTTCATAAAGGGCTTTCTTTTGTTCATTATTTAGTTTCATACCGCAAAGATAGCACTTTTTTCAATACCAAGTTTAAATTTGCAGTTAAATAAGCTAAATTGCCCGCTAAATATCCTCGGAAAGAAAATCTAGCGGGCAATCTATATGTTACAAAGAGACAAGAGAATTCTTCACTCTTCCCTCTTCATTCTTCACTTCCTTAGAGTCTCTCGTGAGCCTGACGAGCGATTACGTCGAGCTGCTGCTCACGTGTCAAGTCGATGAACTTAACAGCGTAACCACTTACACGGATGGTGAAGTTCTGGTACTCTTCCTTCTCTGGGTGCTCCATCGCATCCGTGAGCTTGTCGATACCGAATACGTTCACGTTCAGGTGGTGAGAACCCTGGTTGAAGTAACCATCCAATACACCTACCAATGTCTGGGCACGCTCCTCATCGTTGTGACCGAGAGCACCTGGACTGATGGTCTGAGTATTAGAGATACCATCGAGAGCATACTCGTATGGCAACTTAGCTACTGAGTTCAATGAAGCCAAAAGACCATTCTTCTCTGCACCGTAAGATGGGTTAGCACCTGGAGCCAATGGAGCACCGGCTGGACGACCATCAGGCATGTTGCTGGTGTACTTACCGTATACTACATTTGATGTGATAGTCAGGATAGATGTAGTAGGCTCTGAATTGCGGTATGTATGATGCTTCTTGATCATGTTCATGAAGGTCTTGAGCAACCATACTGCAATCTCATCAGCACGCTCATCATCGTTACCGTAACGTGGGAAGTCACCCTCGGTCTTGAAGCTGAGAGGGAAACCAGTCTCATCACGGACGATGTTTACCTTAGCATACTTGATAGCTGAGATAGAGTCAACTACGTGGCTGAAACCAGCGATACCTGTAGCGAAAGTACGACGAACATCTGTATCGATGAGCGCCAACTCTGCTGCCTCATAGAAGTACTTATCGTGCATGTAGTGGATGAGGTTCAATGTCTTCACATAAACGCCAGCCAACCAGTCCATCATATCCATGAAACGTGGCATGAACTCCTCGTATGTCAACACATCACCCTCAACGGCGCGATACTTAGGACCGCACTGCTCGCGTGTCTTTGAATCAACACCGCCAGAAACAGCGTAGGTCAAGCACTTAGCCAAGTTGGCACGGGCACCGAAGAACTGCATTTCCTTACCTGTCTGTGTAGCAGATACACAGCAGCAGATGCTATAGTCGTCACCCCAAACTGGGCGCATTACATCGTCGTTCTCATACTGGATAGAACTTGTCTTTACAGAAATCAAAGAAGCGTAGTGCTTGAATGCCTTTGGCAAGCGAGAGCTATAGAGTACAGTGAGGTTTGGCTCTGGTGAAGGACCCATGTTCTCCAATGTGTGGAGGAAACGGAAGTCGTTCTTTGTAACCATTGAGCGGCCATCCTGACCCATACCACCTACTTCGAGAGTAGCCCAAACTGGGTCGCCGGTGAAGAGCTCGTTGTAAGAAGGGATACGGGCGAACTTAACCATACGGAACTTCATGACCAAGTGGTCGATGAGCTCCTGAGCCTCATCCTCGGTAAGAGTACCCTCGTTCAAGTCGCGCTGGATATAGATATCGAGGAATGTAGAGATACGGCCTACAGACATCGCAGCACCATTCTGAGTCTTCACAGCCCCGAGGTAACCGAAGTACAACCACTGAACAGCCTCACGAGCGTTCTTAGCTGGCTGAGAGATGTCGTAACCATACAACTGAGCCATCTCCTTCAAGCCCTTGAGCGCCTTGATCTGCATAGCAACCTCTTCACGGAGACGGATAACGTCGTCAATCATCTCACGGTCGCCCATGTTAGCGAGGTCGTTCTTCTTCTCCTCAATGAGGAAGTCGATACCATAGAGGGCTACACGACGGTAGTCACCTACGATACGTCCACGACCGTATGTATCAGGAAGACCGGTAAGAATGTGGTTATGGCGAACGAGCTTCATCTCTGGAGTATAAGCATCGAATACGCCATCATTATGAGTTTTGCAATACTTGTGGAAGATTTCGTGTGCCTGTCCACCGCTTTTCCCGCCAGAGACAATATCACGCAGAGCCTGCTCAGCCATCTTGATACCACCATATGGCATGAAGGCACGCTTCAGAGGCTTATCAGTCTGAAGACCTACCACTTTCTCCAAATCCTTTGTACCTTCACCGATATAAGCAGCACCATAAGCTGTCAATCCTGAAACGATTTCTGTTTCCATATCAAGCACACCACCCTTGGCGCGCTCCTCCTTCTGGAGTTCCTTCAACATACCCCAAAGGGTGTTAGTTGCCTGAGTAGGTTCTGCAAGGAACGACTCATCGCCGTCATAACAAGTGTAGTTGTTCTGAATGAAATCACGAAGATTCACTTCACTCTGCCACATGTTTCCTTTGAAACCTCTCCATTCTGTTTTTATCATTTTAATATTTTTTTATAAAGTTAATAATTATATATTTTGCACACACTATCTATTTTGAGTTGGTTTTACACCTATTATATATAGTAAAATAAAAAAGCCCGAACACGTTTGTGCCCGGGTTTTTAAGCACCTTTATCTGAAGGTGCGTATATCATGATGTTATCGCTCTTGCCGACAGCATCTGTTTTTCCTATATATCCTAAGTTAATTCCCACTATTAATTTCATGTCTTTTAAATTCATTATTTGTAATTGGCTTGCAACAGTTTTGCAATGCGGATGCAAAGTTACAACAATAAAATGAGAAAAGAGAAGAAAACCAGAACTTTCTTCTCTTTTCTATGCAAAATCATCATTTATGAGTATCATTCTACTGATTCTCAAAATAATGATTGAGATTTTCCATGAATAATCCGAAACACTTGTCATGAATCTGACGTGTCATGGTAACAGGGTTCTCCGCATTCAGGATGGTACCGCTCATTGCCACACCGATGCCCAAATCTGCAAGCGGATCTATATCGTCTGGGGTCAAACCTCCGATGGCCACCATAGGCAGAGAGATTTTATTCTCCCTCATCTGCTCAATAATCTGGCGATAACCTTCTATACCCAACACCGGAGAGAGTTTCTCCTTGGTAGTAGTATAGCGGAACGGACCGCAACCAATATAGTCAGCCCCCTGTTCATGCAAACGGCGAATATCATCAAATGTATTGGCTGTTCCTCCGATAATGAATTCATCACCCAGGAGCTTACGGGCCTCATCAACCGGCATATCATTCTTGCCAAGATGCACACCATCTATCTGTAACTTCTTCACCAGTTCTACGCGGTCGTCGAGAATAAAGGTTGCACCGGCACCCTCGCAAGCCAACTTTAACTTACGGGCTATAGGCTCAACCTCTTCATCGGTAGCACCTTTCATGCGAAGCTGAACCCAATCACATCCTCCGATAAGTGCCAGATAGGCTCCTTCGAGATAAGAGAAGCGCTCGTTCTGATGCGTGATAAACTGAAAGCTCGTCTGAAAATGAGCTAATGCTAAAGACTTGTTCATACGTACTATAAAATATAAATTCGCTTGCAAAGGTACTACATTCACACGACAAAATCCTACAATTTACCTTTTTTAAACTTCGTCATTTGGAAATGGGCGGTCTGCCTTGGTGGCTTTTAAAGAAGAAGGATATTTTATTTTGATTTTTTATACATTCCTATGCATTTATATGAATTCTTTTCCGTACCTTTGCACTCAAAATACAAAACATTACTTTTTATGTTGACAGATATTGAAATAGCTAAATCAGTAAAAATGCGCCCTATCAATGAAGTGGCAGCAGAACTTGGAATCCATGAAGACCAAGTGGAAAACTACGGCCGTTACATCGCTAAGATTACTACGGACAAGATTGACACCAACAAGTTTAAGAATCACCATCTCATCCTTGTGACAGCTATCAGCCCTACAAAGGCTGGTAATGGTAAGACTACGGTATCTGTAGGTCTCGCATTGGGCATGCAGAAGATTGGCAAGAAGTCAGTCGTAGCCTTGCGCGAACCATCTCTCGGTCCATGCTTTGGCATGAAGGGTGGCGCAGCAGGTGGTGGTTATGCCCAGCTCGTACCAATGGATAAGATCAACCTCCACTTCACCGGCGATTTCCATGCCATCACAGAGGCCAACAACATGATCTCTGCCCTTCTGGACAATTACCGTTTCCAGCACGAAGCAGAGGGTTTCAAACTCAAGAAGATTCTTTGGCGTCGCGTCATGGATGTGAACGATAGAGGTTTGCGCCGCATCATCACCGGTATAGGAGATAAGAACGGAATCGAGACAGAGTCTGGTTTCGATATTACGCCAGCTTCTGAGATTATGGCTATCATGTGTTTCGCAACAAGCATCGATGATCTTCGTCGCCGTATCGATAATATCCTCCTGGGCATCACCGAGGATGACAAGCCATTTACCGTAAAGGATATGGGTGTAGGCGGCAGTATCGTAGCTCTCCTTCTCGATGCTTTGAAGCCAAATCTGGTTCAGACAACAGAGGGAACACCAGCATTTGTTCATTGCGGTCCTTTTGCCAACATTGCTCATGGCTGCAATTCTGTCATGGCTACAGCTGCTGCTCTTGAGTATGGCGACTATGCTATTACAGAGGCAGGATTCGGTGCAGATCTCGGTGCAGAGAAGTTCTATGACATCAAATGCCGCAAGACAGGTTTGCAACCAGACCTCACTGTTCTCGTTGTTACCCTCCAGGCGTTGAAGATGCATGGTGGTGTAGCTCTGGAAGATATCAAGAAGCCAAACATCGCAGGAATGGAAGCCGGTTACTGGAACCTCGACAAGCACGTAAAGAACCTGCAGAGCTTTGGTCAGACTGTAGTGATTGCATTCAACAAGTTTGCAACCGATACAGATGAAGAAATTGAAGTATTGCGCAAGCATTGCGAGGAGATGGGTTGCGGTTTCGCCGTAAACAGCGCCTTTGCCGAAGGCGGAAACGGAGCTATTGAACTTGCCAACCTCGTAGTGAAGACCATTGATGAGCGTCCATCAGCCCCTCTCTATTTTGCTTACGATGATAACGATAGCGTTGAGGAGAAGATAGAAAAGGTTGCATTCAATCTTTACGGAGCAGGCAGCGTGACATTGAGCGATTCTGCCAAGGCGATGATTGAAGAGATCAAGAAGCTGGGTGCTGAAAAGTTTCCTATCTGTATTGCCAAGACTCAGTACAGTTTCTCTACCGATGCCAAGGCATACGGTCCTACAGAAGGTTTCGAACTCCACGTTCGCGACATCACCGTAAATATGGGTGCCGAGATGATTGTAGTTATCGCTGGTCCTATCATGCGTATGCCGGGATTACCAAAGAGCCCACAGGCTGAGCGCATTGACGTGGTAAATGGTGAGATTACAGGTCTTTCTTAAGCGTTACAGAATTCACAGATTCACACAGATATCACATAAACCAAAAGCCCAGGGCATGCGCCCTGGGCTTTTTCATTTATCTCATACTGAATTCGCAACCACAATATAACTGATTATAGAATTCATTGATTCTCAAGAGTTCACCTCGGCGATTCTGCAAACCGCCCTTCCGCCAATTCATATCCCACCATTCTACATCAGGATAAGCCTCAACGGCAAGATGACCGGCAGTATCTATCTGCCTGATATTCTTCCAGCGCGAAGATGCCAACGTGGTAGTAAGAAGGTGAAATCCATGCTCCTGCGCATACTTGGCTGCATGAGAGAGGCGGAACTGAAAGCAGACAGAACAACGGCTGCCACGTTCGGGCTCATCCTCTAAACCCTTGATAACAGAAAGCCATTCCTCATGGTCGTACTCATCCTCTACATAAGGTACATTCTGGGCTTCCAGAAATCGTTTCAGTTCATGTTTGCGTACATCATACTCCTGCTGAGGATAGATATTACTGTTACTGAAATATACTGTAGGCTTCATACCATTACGAAGCATACATTCTACGATAGCCGCCGAACAAGGTGCACAACAAGCATGCAACAAGACAGCCTGACCTTCAGCCTTGCTTCCATCCGGGAGAGTAAGTTTTACGTATTTATATTGTTCTTCTACAGGAATCTTCATTGTTTTCAATGTTAAATGTAAAATTAAAATGTGAACAGCTACTTCTGATGTGAAGTATTTTCGCCTTGCTTCAAAAAACAAATGGAGTACAATCTCACGACACCCCCCCATTTGCCCAAATATATGCGAAAACTAGTGCAAAGGTACAACATTTATTCGAACCACCAAATTTTTAACACGTTTTTTTCACCACAATGGTTCAAACAGCTAATATTTAACTGTATTTTAACACTTAAACACCAGTTTTGTTATCTTTAAGAACTATAAATCACGTTTCAGCGTGATAACTGTCAGTTCAGGCCATGCGCCTAGGCGGAAAGGGAAAGAACCACCAATACCCGATGATATATAGAGCATCTGCTCACCAATGCGGTAAGCTCCGCCCCACTCTTTGAAAGCCATGCGGGCAGGCGTCCATTTACCTATTTTCAATTGTCCGGCATGCGTATGTCCCGCCAGAGTAAGTTGTATCTTCTTACCAACTACTTCTCTGCGCCAATGGTGAGGATCATGACTCAAGAGGATTTTAAACATATCTGGATTCAACCCCTTCATCGCTTTCTTCAGATTACTGCGATTGGTGAAAGGAGGCTGACCGGGATTCTCTACGCCTATTACAGCGATAGATGCCATGCCATGACTCACCACATGATGTTCGTTCATCAGCTGATGCCACCCCAGTCTTTCCTGATATCCATAGAGCATACGACGGTTTCTCTTCAAAGCGCCAATAGAATGATTGTTGCCATATTCACAATAATCATGATTTCCCCAGATAGAATAGATGCCATCTGACGCATGAAGCTGCCTCAGCGTATCCAGATAAGGCTCCACTTCGCTGGCTTGGTTATTGACCAGATCGCCCGTAAAGAGAATCATATCGGGTTCTTCATTGTTGGTCGCATCCACCACCTTCTGCACAAAATCATTGCCGGGAGGAAACGAACCGAGATGAAAGTCGGTAATCTGTACCAGACGGTAACCATCAAAATAAGGTGGCAAATCGGGCGAGGTAAAGGTAATATGTTTCAGTTCCAACCGCTTCCAACCCTCTATAAAGCCGAAGGCAAACCACCCCATTACACCCAAAGCAGGAATCAGAGCAAAGAACCAAGGAAGAAATGCATCGAACAGGATGAAGACAACCTTAGGGAATGCCGAGAAAAGTATGGTAGTAAAGAGTACACGGACTGACAACTTATGGAAGAACCCCATCTGCAACCCCACTTCGGCAAGAACAAGTAACAACGAGGGAACCCACCATAAGATGGCTAGCAGCAAAGGCCACTCACTCACCCCGATGTGCCAAAGCCAGAAGTCGGGCAGGAATGCCAGAACCGACATGACTACTATATAGAATATGGATCTTAATACCTTTTTTAATACCTTCTTCATTGTTTTTCTTTATAACTGGGTACAAAGGTACGATAATTCATAGACAATACAAAATAAATTTAAATATATTTTCAATGTTTTGTTATTTGAGAAGATTGCATTATCTTTGCATAGAAAAATTAAATAAAATGGCACGACGACTAAGAAAAAAACGCATAGCAATCATATTGCTTACCTTTACAGCAATCGTAGGATGGACTACACACAGCTGTGTATCTCGCTGTACATCAGCATCAGATAAGAACAAGGCGGCAGATTCGCTCCCTAAGGTTCATATCAACGATTCCATCTCAAATGCCCTGACTGAAGGGAAAGAATATCATGAGATGGACTCGGTAATAGAAAGGTATCTCAAGAGATGGGAAATCAATGGAGCCCAACTCGTCATCACCCGCAACGACTCGCTACTCTATGCCCGCGGATTCGGAATGGCAGATAAGGAGCGAGGCATCAGAATGGAGCCTAACATGCTGATGCGCTTCGCCTCGGTATCGAAACTGATTACAGCCGTAGGTATCATGAAATTGCAGGAGATGAAGAAACTCAAACTGAACGAGAAGGTGTTTGGCGAAAAGGGAATCCTGCGCGATACCGTTTACAACAACAGTATCAAGGACAAGCGATATTACGACATCACCGTAGAACAGTTGCTGCGCCATCAGGCTGGTTTCAACAATTATGCCGGCGACCCGGTATCTTCCACCCGCTACATCATGATGCAGAACCATCTCAAAACGCCACCTGATCACCCTACTCTGCTCAAGATTCTCTTGAAGCGCCACTTGGGCTATACTCCTGGCGAAGGCAAATGCTACAGTAATCTGGGCTACATGATTCTCTCCATGATTATAGAAAAGAAGAGCGGAATGAAATATGAAAACTTTATGCAGAAGTATGTGCTCCACCCTGCCGGCTGCTACGATATGCACATTGCCGGCACTTACTTAAAGGACCGCCGCCCCAACGAGACGAAGTACTACATGCACCAGGGCAGCATCCCTGTGTATGAATACAACAACAGTGGACGACTGGTAGAGAAATGCTATGGAGATACCGACCTCCCTCGCCTTTCAGGTGCAGGTGCCTGGTGTGGTTCGACTGCAGAGTTGAGCCGCTTTATTGCCAGCATCGATGGTTTGCCACATGTCAAGGATATCCTCAGTAAGAAGAGTATCGAGTTTATGACGCGCGAGCAGGCTGACCACCAATACTCTATCGGCTGGAACTATACACCAAAGAGCAACAAGCCATGGATTCGTACAGGTTCGCTGGCTGGCACATCAGCCATCGTCTTGAAATATCCGGATAACCAATGCTGGATTCTCATCACGAATACATCCACCTGGAAGGGCCATGGCTTCTCTAACGATACAATGGCTTTCTTCGAGAAACTGAGAAAGAAATATATGGCAAACATGCCAAAGAAAGACTTGTTCTTATAAATAGGATTTGTTTATATAAAAAAGAAAGGATTTTCTATATAGAAAAAAGATATAGAATGCAAAAAAGTCCCTGGAGATATTTACATTCTCCAGGGACTTTTCTTTTGTCTTATCTTATCTGTTCATATCTGTTGTATGAACTTGTGTATATCAGCATAAAATATACCTTAGAATGTATACTTCAAACCAACCTGACCACGCCAGCGGCTGTAGTATGAGCTAGGATACTTGAGAGGCATATCTGATGGGTTAGCGAACTGGAATACACCATCACCCTTGTACGTGATAGGAGAAACAAACTCGCTGTTATAACCACTACTGAAGGTACGGCCCCAATCCTTGTTCAGGAGGTTAGCCACGTTCATGATATCCAAAGTCAGTTCCAAAGCATGTACATACTTGCCTGTACGGATTCCAAACTTCTGACCGAAGTGGAAATCGAAATGACTCTCGAATGGCAAGTTATCACCATAACGCTCGAAGTACTCACCACGATGATCCTTCACATAACGAGTAGTAGCAAGCCACTGCTTCAAATTAGCACGCTGCTGCTCAGCAGTATAAGCATCAGTACCCAAGAACTGCATTTGGTCTACCTGCGCATCTGTAGGGATGAAAATCAAGTCATTACTTGTACCATTATCTCCGTTGATATCTCCACTATAAACGAGAGAGTAAGGAGAACCGCTCTGACCCTGGTAGATAAGACCTACTGTAGTGGTAAACAACTTGTTGGTTCCCCAGTTGAAGTGATAGAAAGCAGAAGCCTTCACTGTATGAGGCACATTATAACCACTATTAGCCAACTCTGGGTTGTTTGAGAAGCGATAAGTATGAGTATTACGCCAGTTGCTCTGAGCAACAGATGAGGTCATACTGCTTACAGACTCTGAGTGAGTGAATGTATAAGATGCATTCAGATCAAGACCGAACGCAAAGTGCTTAGCTGCTGACAAAGACAGGCTGTAGCTGTAGCCCTTGCTTGTATTATACATTGAATAGATGTTGGTAAACGACTTAGCATCTGCCACCTTTGTATAAACAGGACGGTTATCCCAGTTCATGTAAGAGGTCTGAGACAAGGTCTTACCAGACTCCTCATAAGCCAAGTTCTTGTAAAAAACATCATTCAGACTCTTGCTGAAGATACCCTCAGCAGTCCATTCGATACCCAGGAGATTGAAATCGAAACCAAGGTTTACACGCATAGTCTGAGTGAACTTGAAATCCTTGTCAAACACATTGATTTCCTGACTACCCGTAGCCTTCAGATTATTTGCATTCAGAGTCTGCTTGTTAGGATCCATGATGAGCTGCACAGCAGAATTATTTTTTGCAGAGTAAGAAGATGTCTGCACACCAGTATTCGTAAAGTTATTGCTCAACCAGACGAAAGGAATACGACCAGTGAATACACCGATACCTCCACGAAGGATATATTTGCGGTTCTTCTCAATGTCCCAACGGAAACCTACACGAGGGCTCCACATAGGCGTACTGGAAAGTTTCTGATTGGTCTTGAAACCATATCCCTTAGCTGCTGCCCACTCATTGAATTTAGCATTCTCGGCTGGAGTATCAAAGAACAGAGGCATATCCATACGGAGACCATAGGTAAGCTGGAAACTGTCAGTTACATCCCACTTGTCCTGTACATAGAAGCCCAGCTGAGCTGCACTAAACTCAGGTGCCCATCGAGGATTACCGGTCACCTCAACATTAGCCTGCTTGAAGTAGAAGTTCTTGATATACTTACCATCACCTCCCAAGCCATCAGCTCCACAACCATTGTAATAATTCAGGAAATCGTCTGGAGTATCAAAATAATAGCATCCATAGAGATTCTGGATGAAGAGATTAGAGAACTTATAAAGCTCGTTATGTGTACCGAATGTCAGCGTATGATTACCCTTGAACCATGTAAAGTTATCTTCGAGCGTATAAATGTCCTGATTCAATCCATTAGCCATTGAAGAATATTCATTACCGATATTCACGGTACCATTTCCTACCTTGTAAATAGTGATAGATGGAGCTGGCTGACCAGAAGTACGCGCATCACGAACTCGTACATAAGATACACGTGCCTCATTGCTCAGGTTTGGAGAGATGCGGCTCTGTAACTCTGCTGCGAAAGAATGAGTCTTAGATGTGAAATCATACAAGTGGTCGGTAGTATTCAATGTAGCAATACCACCCAGGCCGAGCGTCTGCTTAGCATCTACATAGCTCCAACGAACAGAGAACTTATTGAACTCGTTGATGTTCCAATCCAACTTCAAACCAGCTTTCTGGCTCTTCACATTCTTATCCTTATCTGCCCATGAAGTAGCATAATCATACCCCTGACGGTTAGCCAAGTCGTAAATCTTAGACATCAGGTTTTTAGCCAGATCTGAATCAAACTTAACATCTGGAGAATCGATGGTATACTGAGTTGGGTACGACTTTTCTGAATTCTCATAGTTTGCGAAGAAGAAGAGTTTGTTCTTGATGATTGGACCACCGAGCGTAAATCCGAACAAAGTTTCCTTTTCATCATCATAAGGCTGAGCATAGGTACCGTCCATATTCTTATAATGACGACCTACCAAATCCTGGTTGTTCCCATAGAAATAGGCACTTCCATGGAATTCATTGGTACCGCTCTTGGTTACCGCGTTGATGGCACCACCGGTAAAACCACCCTGGCGAACATCGAAAGGAGCGATATTTACCTGAATCTGTTCAATAGTCTCCATAGAAACAGGCTGAGATCCTGCCTGACCACCATTACTGCCATTAGCAGTAAGACCGAACACGTCGTTATTCATCACACCATCAATCTGGAATGAATTATAACGGTTGTTCATACCGGCAAATGACATAGAACCAGACTGTCCGTTTGTAGTAAGCTGTGGATTCAGGCGAGCCACATCCGCAATACTGTGCGAGATAGAAGGCATATCAGCTATCTGCTGAGCATTGATACTCATGGCCGCACCGGTCTTCGTACCATTCAGACCAGCCTTACCCGAAACAACAACCTCCTGAAGCTGCTTGGCATCTTCCTGAAGAGAGCAAGAGAGATTTTGGCTTTCACCCAAGTTCAGACTGACATTGTTGAAAACCTTGTCCTTATATCCGATATAAGAGATACTTACCTTGTAAGGACCACCTGGACGCATACCCTGAATAGTATAGCGACCATCTACATTTGTTACAGCACGATACACAGTACCAGATGGCTGGTGTGTAGCAGTAACTGTAGCACCAATAACGGTTTCGCCATTGGAAGAAATCTTACCACTAATGCCCGAAGTGGTAATCTGAGCCATTGCCGAAGTCACCACGAAGGCAAGCAAAGCCAGAAGTAGTTGCAATCTTTTCTGCATATTGTTTAGATTCTTTTGTGAATAAATAAAGAGAGAACTGCGCACCTCGTACCGTGTGCATTCACCCCCTCCTAAAACTGATTTTGCTGCAAATATAACTAAAACTTTTGAAATGGCAAGCGAAAAACAGAGAAATATGATGTTTTATACCAAAAATATGCAAATAAACGAAAAAAAGGATGCACTTCCCTCGAAAAAGAGAAGTGCATCAGAATGATATTATACTAATGTATAGTACGATAATCTACACAGATTCTGATTCCCAGAACTCACCCATTAGTTGAAAATGTAACGGATAGAGAACTGGATAGAATAGGTAGAGTTGAAGCTTGTGTAGTTGGTGAATGTCTTGGTCAAAGCCTCAGAACCATTACGCTGGAACTGGAAAGACTCTTTCTTAGAGTCATACTTCAACAAAGAACTGTTAACAACCTTCTTGTAAAGACCCCAGCTGCTATTAAGCAAGTTTGCCAGGTTCTTGATATCAACTCCAAACTGCAATGTATTGCGCTGACCAGCTACATTCATGTAGAAGTTCTGTGCAAACTTGAAGTCCAGCTGATGATGCCAAGGCATCTTGGCTCCACCACGCTCTGCATACTTACCCTTGCGTCCCTTCAGGTAAGAATCCTGATTGATATAGTTCCAGAAATCATCCTTCTGCTGTTCTGCTGTATAAGTCTGCTTCTGCTTTTTAGCATCAGTATAAATATAGTCAGAGAAGTTCCAGGCATCAAGCGCCTCACGACTTGCAGGAACATAAAGCAAACTGTTAGAGCCCTTATAATCATTGACTACATTACCAGCAAATGTATATGAGAATCTTGTTGCAGCATATGGATCATAGCCAAAATTAGTTCCCTCATATACCAAACCAACCATTGTACCGAAATGCTTAGCATAATCCTTAGAATAGCTAGCTGTAATCAATAAACGGTTAGGAGCAACATAGTTTGCAAAACCGATTTCCTTATCATTATTGGCATTCACAGAATAACGGTTGTTCGTATAGGCAGAAGTTACCTGGTCGCCAATACCGTCACCATATGATTTCGCCTGTGCCATGGTATAAGAAGCCGAGATGTCGAGACCAAAGTCAAACTTCTTTGCCAAAGAGAATGTCAAAGATTCATAATGTGCCTTGTGACCAGCATTTGTAATCAAATATGGTGTCACCGATTTATTTGAACATGTAAGATAATGACGAGTATCCTCTGGACTCAAAGTAATGGTCTTCTTTCCATCCCAGTAATAGTTCTGAGTGGTAACAACAGATGGGTTGAAATCACGGCTATAGATTCCCTCAACAGAGAAATTGATATCGTATGGCAACTTCACGTCAACAGCCAGAGATGACTTCCATGTTGCATTCATCTTCAAATCCTTATCGATGATGGTTGGAGTCTGAGGTGCAGCATTTGGCTCCTTAGGCAGAGATAAGCCGCTGTCAGACAATTGCTCTGCAACTGTAGGATAGAACTTAGAAATCTCACCAAAAGTAGGAAGTGATTTAGCATCATCCTGAATATAGGAGTACTGATACTGACCACAACCAGAATTAGACACAGCAGAAACGAGCCATACGAAAGGCAAACGACCGATAAAGTATCCGGTACCACCACGGAGTACGACCTTCTGATTGCCGAGAACATCCCAGTTGAAACCTACTCGAGGAGAAACTGTGACAGGAGCATCAGGCAACTGATCTGTTGTATAGCTTACTTCAGAACCATCAGCCATCTTGAACTTCAGGTCAGCAAACTTAGCATTATAATTGTTCTTCAACTCAGGATAGATAGGAGCCTCCATACGGATACCGGCAGTCATGCGGAATCTGTCAGAGAAGTTAATCTGATCCTGTACATACGCAGAGAACTGATTATACTTCATTTTAGCATGGAAAGGTTCTGTACCATTGAACGGATAGGTAATACCATAGGCAAAAGGCTGACCTCCAGCCATGAATTCATCTAATGAATTATAAACATAGTAACCATTCATGGCAGCACCGAATCCATTCAGAGCCTCATTGGTTTCATACTGAACACCAGCCAGGAAATTATGCTTTCCAATCATGAAAGAAGCCTCATCGGTGGCAACGAAAGTCTTCACCTGAGCTAAGTTTCCGGCAGTAAAGACATCAGGACCGAATGAGAGATAATCTGAGCCGTCCTGCAAAATATCTACTGTAGGGAACACACCACCTGTGTAAGAACGAGGCTCATCCTGAAAAGAGTATGTCAAACGTAAAGCATTGTTCACAATGCCCCACTTTGAGTTCCATTCTGCAGCAAAAGAGGTAAAGTTGCGGTCTTTGCAATAACGCGCACTTTCAAAATACATCGCTGAATTAGAAGTACGATTACCCTTACCTGCAGAAATTCCTTCACCTCCCTTATAGAGTGCGCTGGTTGAGAATGGCCTGGTTGAAGAAGAAGGAGCATTAGAATCCTTTGAATGTGAACGAGAGAAACGGAAATTCAACTTGTTTGTCTCATTGATATTCCAATCTAAACGTGCCAAAATCTTGTAGGCAGGAGTATCCAATGAATAGCCCTGATAACGGCCTGGGTTATATCCATACTTGCTAGAAAGGAAATTTGTCAATGTACTGATATCACCTACTGTAGGGCGATGTACTGTACCAGAAGAGAAGTTCCATGCATCGTTTTCTGAAGCACGAGCCACAGCCGAAGGGCCAGCAGCCATCTGAACTTCATATTCACCATTTACGAAGAAGAACAACTTATCCTTGATGATAGGACCACCAACAGTTGCACCCCAAGTAGTAGTATGAGACTGAAGACGGGTCAACTCGTAATCATCCACCTTGTTACCTTTAAGATGAGAATTGGTAGTATACATATAAGCAGAACCCTTATACTGATTGGTACCGCTCTTGGTAACTGCATTAATAGCACCACCAGTGAAACCACTCATACGGACATCAAAAGGAGATGAAGATACAGATATCTGATCCAATGCATCAAGTGAGATTGGTGAGCCATTACCAGGAAGGTTAGAACCGATACCAAAAGCATTGTTGAATGCTGCACCATCTACAGTTACATAGCTCTGACGGAAGTTACCACCACCAACAGAGAAACCACCTACGGTAGAAGCCTGTGGGGTCAACTTCAAGAGGTCGTTCATGCTACGTGAAACGGTAGGAATTGCCTCAATGTGTGTTGCATCAATACTTGTTGTTGCACCAGCACGGTCGGTGCGCATGTTGTTGTTACGATTGGCTACAACTACCACGTCTTCCAACTGAGCTGCATCCTCAGCCAAAGTCTCGTTCAAGACTGTATTCTGACCAAGAGAAAGAGAAATGCCCTTTACCTGCTTGTTCTTGTAACCCACGTAGGTTACTTCCAGAACATAAGGTCCACCCGGGCGCATACCCTGAATAGAATAACGACCATCCATGTTGGTCACTGCACGATAGACTGTACCAGAAGGTTGGTGAACAGCCTTGATTGTTGCGCCAATGACGTCTTCGCCATTAGCTGTAATTTTACCACTAACGCTAGATGTTGTAATCTGCGCCATGGCTGTGGTTACCATAAAGGCCAGCAAAGCCACTAATAAATGCAATCTTTTCTGCATACCTTTTATTATATAAAATTATTAAAACTTGGGGATATGAACCCCTCTTATATTGTTATCGGTTGCAAAAGTAATAAAAAAATTGCTTTTATTTGTTACAAAAGCATGAAAAATAGTGTTTTATAACATAAAAAAAATCTGCGTTAAGCAAATAACGCAGATTTCCTTTAATTTGTTATTTATAACGGGGGTTTGCTTATAGTTTTTTCGAGGCTAAAAGCGGGGGACTGAGCTTTTATGACAGGCGATGGAATCGTCTGGAACGGAGGCTAGGCTCCCTTACACCTAGCTCTTAACTTACTTCCTTGCTCTTAACTTACACCTTATTCAAACCTTACTACTTGCTGCTAGAGCGAGGGCTAGGTGCCTTACTCCTTTCGCTGCCAGATGCTCATCACCTTGCGGCGGATGGCTACGATGTTCAGGATAGAAACTATCAGGAACAGGAGCAGACCTAGGGCGATGGCTGGGAGCATGGTGCCCTCGTCGATATCAGGGAAGAGGGTTTCGATGAAGCTCATGTAGTAATCGCGAAGGAAGAAGAGGATAATCCACGCGATGATGAGTACCACGATGTTCAGCGCAATGGTGAGCACCTGATATGGCTTTGCTACATTGTTCGGACTGTAACCTATCAGAAGAAGATTCTCTAACTTAGAAGAGTTCTTCTGTACCAGCAGATAGATGCTGAGCATCAGAATGTAGAAGCTCAAGACTGAGATAACCAAACCAATAATCATCACCATCGATACCATCATGCGGAGGAAATAGGTAGTTTTCTCAGCATCCAGCTTGTCTGTCTCTACCTCATAACCGTTATCATCCAGGTATTTGGTGATGTTCTCGTCTCCCGGGTTTCCTACCTCTACGATGAGACGGTTAGGATCGCTCTTCTGGTTTGGAGCGAATTCCTGGTTACTCCAGTCCATGAATGCCTGAGGAACGAGGATGGTGTTGAGTCGCGAAGAGAAACCGATTACCTTTCCCTTGAACTGCTCTTTCTTGCCACCAGCCTGAATCTGGATATTGAAATCAATCATGCCCATCAGTCCATCGCTGATTTTAGGGAGCGAATGACTCTGGGCGAAACCGAAGTTATACATATTAATATAGGTACGCGGGAGGATGATTGGCACCTCCTGAGTTCCCGGCGTATATTTCCAGTCCTTGAGCGGCACATCAACAAAACCGTCAGGCACACTCTCGAAGAAGAGTTCGCTATTCAGAACGTTCACGCCGTTTACACCCATCTGGGCATCTACTTTATATTCAGTAGAGGTGAATTTTCCTATCTTCTTTACAAACTTCTGGTCGCCGATTTCATCAATTTCAGAACCCGAGAAGGTATTGGAACGGCCGCTGATGGTATTTCCCATACCTATCTTCTTGCTCATGATGAGGTAGTCGGCTTTCATGAAACTGTCTTGCTGAGTGAAGACAGGCAGCACGTCTTTATAAAACTGAAAGCCGAAAAGAACGATGAGCATACCGAAGAGATTGGCGAAGGCAAAGCCCGCAAACTGAGGTATGCTGATATGCTGACGCAATAATTTCCAAACGAGATTCATTTTAAATTTTAAATTTATAATTTACAATTTTCAGTTTATAGCAAACTTGCTATTAACTATAAACTGTCAACTATTAACTTTACTAAAGTTTAAACACGTGCTCGTAGGGCAAGTCCATGTGCTTACCGATACTGGTTACGATGACGCCAGCCCCCTGCTCCTTCGCTTCGGTCATCATGATATCTGCCATGATGCGCGAATTGTTGTCGTCGAGGTGACTGATAGGCTCATCAGCCAGAATGAAGTCGAAAGGCTGACAGAGCGCACGCATCATTGCCACACGCTGCTGCTGTCCGAACGACATTCTGCCGATTTTGGCATCTACCTTATCAGCAATACCGAGCATATCAAACCATTTAAGAATCTGCTCACGCGTCTTGAATCCGATTATTTTGTTCTTAATTTCTACATTCTCCAGGGCAGTAAGCTCAGGGAAGAGACGGAGTTCCTGAAAGAGATGGCTGATGTGACGCTTGCGCATCTCTACCCAGTCTTTCACCTTGTAGTTGGCGGTAACATCATTGTCGAACATCACGCTTCCGCTGTAGTCGTGACGATAGCCGAGCACATAGCTGCAGAAAGTACTCTTTCCGCTGCCACTCTCTGCCTCGATAAGATAAAGATGACCTTTCTCGAAGGTAACATCCTGCTTCCATATCTCCGAATCCAGGTCGTTGCGCTGGGCAAAAACCTGTGGGAGAACGGAATGAAGCTGAATCTTTTCCACTTTTTTTATGTTTAATGTTTAATCTTTTACCTTTTAAATTAGGACTTGGGGGGACTAGCGATAGAATCGCTAGGAACGGGGGCGCAAAGGAGGGAGGGAGGGGGTAAGGTTCTTTTTACCTTTTTACTTTTTTACCTTTTTACCTTTAAAGTATAGACCACCGAAGTAAGATTTCCGAAGACTGGGGTGAGCAGACCGGTTACGGTAGAGATGGCATCATCCTTGCCCGAGCCGTCACTACCAGAACTCTTGGCGAGATTGATGACCATTGCCAGTTTCTGACCGACGATGAGCTTCTGAATCTTTGCATCTATCGGATGATTACTTGGTTTCACGGCATATTGCGCCATCAGCTGGTCGCTTCCGCTAAAGAACTGCTTGTCATCCGTCACACCGAAATAGAACGAGGTCTTGCCGTCGGTATAGAAGTAAGCATTCTTGCCCCAATTGGCTATCTTCGCACCAGCCGGACATGAAGTTTTCCAATAATCAACATCGCCCAGCCACTTGGCATGCGACAGTTTAGCAGCCATCGTCATCTGCATATTGTTATCTGTAAGCGAAGGCATCACGATAGCCATATCCCCATCCACACTACGGATGATATTATCCATATCGATAGCCTGGTTGATACCCATCAGGAGGGTCTGAAGGCTGCGGTTGCTCTGCATCATCGGCAGGAACTGCTCGCCCTTTACGTTCATGAAGATACCCGCCAGGGCATCAGCAGGCATCGACTTAACGTAGCTGCCTTTAATCGGACGATAGGTTTGAGCCGCCTTCTTCAGGGCCTCATCTATTTCTTTATTAAAGGAGAAGGTTTCTCCCTTCACCTGCAGGATACCGTCTTTTACGTCCATCTCAGCAGCAATCACTACCTGCGAAGGGTCGGTATCCTTAGGCGTGCCAAGGGTAAATGGAGCTACGAACTTCTCCGGCAGCGCCTGAGCCTGAGCCACCATAGCCATAGGCGAAGTGATGGTTTCCAGTCGCTCGAACATAGGCGATGCGGTAATACCTTCGTCCTCATCAGCCTTCAGATATTTCACCATCTGCTGCTGGAGCTGGGCCTGCGCATCGGCTACAACCGGTCCCATAACGAGGAGTGCCTGATCAGAAAAGCCGACCAGCCACGAATTTTTCAATACAGAGAAATGAAAGCCTTTGCGCTCCTTCACCTCTGTAGCGATATGCTGTTTGGCAAGCGAAGCAAGCCAGTCTTCCACATCGCCCTCATCGCTCACCTTGGCACAAAGTCCGAGGTTGCCATCAGCACTCTCAAAGAGGAATATCTTCTCTGAGATGTCGATGCCACACTTCGATGCATCCTCAACGTGCAGCAGAGACTTTAGCATTCCCGCCTTGTCTTCATCGCTTTTTCCGGATGCCATCTGCTGCATGTCAACAGAGATGAGCGCAGTACTTTTCTTTGGAATGGCATTGAGATAGTCTGTGCCCGAGCATGAGCTCAGCAATCCCAATACGACAGCCAAGCACATGAACATCAAACTCTTATACAATCTTTTCATCACACTAGTAAATATTATAAAGCTCTTGCCAGATGGCACATGTTGACAGCCACCAATCCTGCTGTTTCCGTACGGAGGCGACTGGTGCCAAGCGAAACACTCTCATATCCGTTTTCCAGGGCCAGTCTCACCTCATCGATAGAGAAATCGCCCTCAGGTCCTACCAGCACGGTGATGTCATCGGCACCCTCCTGGGCTGCTCCGGCACAATCATCAGCTGGGCATGACTTGGAAATCTCGGCAAAAAAGTCTTTCTTTTCTATCTCCTCATAACAATGGCAGATAAACTTTCTGCCATTGCGGGGCGTAGTAATAAAATCTTTAAAGTTCTGCAGTTCGTTGACTACAGGTTTCCAAGCCTTGTGGCTCTGCTTGACGGCAGAAACCACAATCTTGTCGATGCGGTCTATGCGGATGACCTTGCGTTCAGAGAACTTGCAGTTGAGGAAAGAGATTTCATCGAAGCCGATTTCCGTAGCCTTCTCTGCCATCCATTCAATGCGGTCCATCATCTTTGTCGGGGCGATGGCCAGGTGAATGTGTCCGCGCCAGGCAGGCTGCTGCGGCATAACCTCCTTCACCTCATAGATGCACCGTTTGTTGGTAGCCAGCGAAACTTCTGCACGGTAGAACACCCCCTTGCCATCCATCAGGAACAATTCGTCCCCCGCCTGGATACGCAAAACCCTGAGTGCATGAGTAGCCTCTTCCTGAGGCAGTTCTGTCTGTGTAGCCGCATCTGGCACATAGAAAAATCTAACTTCTTTCATTTCCTCTTATTGTTACTTTTTCTTCTTAATTTTCTGTTATTCCGTAAGAATATCCTTTAATTATTCACTTTTTTTGCCTTTGCGGCGCTCTATCTCATCGCGAATGGCTGAGGCTGTTTCGTAATCTTCTTCATTAATGGCACAATCCAATGCTTTTTCGAGCATCTGGTCTGGCAAAGCCGAAATAGGTACTGCACAAGAAGCCGAGCTCATATCATTTTTATTAAAAGGAGTAGAAATTTCCTTTATAACCAGCTCTGTTGTATACATTTCTATATCCGCAGCCACAGACAACAACACAGCCTGGTCAGTCTTGATGCTCATACGTTCATTTGTGATTTTATTCACAAGAGTAGCATATACTCCCCTCTCTGGCGTAGCATCGAATTCGAGATAGAAATCGTCTACATTTTGCCTGTCAAATAGTGTCCAAAGTACAGAGATCACATCATTTTTAAAATCAGAAGTTTTCGAATTACATGCCTTCAGCTGCTCTGCTACATAATCATTAGTCATAATAGACAAAGCTCTTTTTTCGGATTCGTCTACCAAACTAATAATACATGTCCCGGAAGCTTCCGGAATGCCAAAGCAGGCAGCGAGTTTAAGTTTGTACAACATCATTATGTACCCTTTCTTTATTTAAATTTATTTATATTCTTACGTAACATTCTGTTTTTACTCTCGCGTTGAGTATGACACTTTTTCTTCCTTATTTCTGTTCTTTCTTCGGACGGAAGAGGACAGCAAAGGCTACTGCTACCACGAGCGCATAACCGGCAAAGATGAACCAGCAGGTTTTCCAGTCACCCATCAGGTAGCCATCATCTGTCCAGTGGCAGTAATGGTTGATGACCATACCTGCGAGAATGGTTCCGATAGATGCTCCCAGACCGTTGGTCATCAGCATGAACAGTCCCTGAGCCGATGCTCTTACCTTCACATCACATTTCTGGTCTACAAACAGACCGCCCGACACATTGAAGAAGTCGAAGGCTACACCGTAAACGATGCATGAGAGGATGAAGAAGGTAACACCCGGGAATGCAGGATTGCCCAATCCGAAGAAGCCGAATCGCAAAACCCATGCCAACATGGCGATGAGCATCACAACCTTGATGCCATAACGCTTCAGGAAGAACGGAATGAGAAGGATGCAGAGCGCCTCGGCCACCTGAGAGATGGATACCAGGAGCGTAGCATTGTTAGCTGCAAAAGTATCGAGCATCGCAGGATCGCCCTTGAAACTGGTAATGAACGGAGTGGCATAGCCATTGGTTACCTGCAGACTCATACCGAGCATGCAAGAGAAGATGAAGAACATCGCCATCTCGCGGCTCTTGAAGAGTTTGAAGGCATCGAAACCCCATGTCTCTACCCAGCTCTTTGTCTCTTTCTTCACGATAGGACAGGCTGGCAATGAGAAGCAATAGAGGAAGAGAAGAATGCTGAGCACACCCGATACCAGGAACTGATAATGGGTATACTGGAACTTATGGGCGTTCTCGCTCAACAGGAACGAGAATGAACCGTTGTCCCAAGTAGCACAGTTCACAATCCACATCGTGAGGATGAAGCCCACGGTTCCGAACACACGGATTGGCGGAAAAGCCTTCACGGTGTCGAGCCCGTTGCTCTTCAATATACTGAATGCCGAAGTATTTGACAATGCCAATGTAGGCATATAGAAAGCCACGCTGAAGGTGTAAACGGCAATAAACATTGCCTCATTAGGAGTCTGACTAGCCTGTCCCATACCGAACAGACCTATCATGGCTGCTCCTGCCAAAAGGTGACAATAGCCCAAAAGACGTTGCGGCTGGATATACTTATCAGCAACAATGCCCATCAATGTAGGCATAAAAATAGATACGATTCCCTGTATGGTATAGAACCAGGAAATCTCGGCACCCATCCCAGCCTTGCCGAGATAGTTGCCCATAGACGTGAGATAAGCTCCCCAAACTGCAAACTCCAGGAAGTTCATCACTGCTAGGCGTACTTTCAGATTCATAGTTTAATGTCTTTTTATTATAAAATATTAGCTGCAAAGATACAAATTTTCGGGTAAAAAGCACACGATTTTGAAGATTATCCGCATGAAAGCTAGCATATTTAACAAATTATGTGTATTTTTGCAGCCGATTTCAACAGATATAAGAGAAAAGTAATATAGAAACAACAGATATGTTAGTAAAATTTTTCCTCACGTGCAATAAAATCGGGGCTTTCACGCTAGGCGGAGGCTACGCCATGATACCAATCATGGAACAGGAATTTGTAGACAAGAACAAGTGGATGGACAAACAGGAGTTCATGGATATCATGGTAGTGGCTCAGACCACTCCGGGCATCTTCGCCATCGACATGGCGAGTCATATCGGCTATAAGCTGAAGGGAGTCTGGGGAGGCATTGTGGGTGCCATAGGCATAGCCCTGCCTTCTATCATCGCCATTCTCATCATCGCCATGTTCTTCCAGCATTTCAAGGACAATTATTGGGTGGGTAAGTTCTTCATGGGTGTGCGCCCTGCCGTGGTAGCGCTCATTGCTGCGCCTTGCTTCAAGATGGCAAAGACGGCAAACATCAACCGCTACAACATCTGGATTCCCGTTGTCTGCTGTCTGCTGATTGCAGCTTTCGGTATCTCCCCTATCTACATCATCATTGCTGCCGGCGTGCTGGGCTGGCTTTATGGAAAGTTTATAGTTAAAAGTTAATAGTTTACAGTTTACAGAAAAGATATGCTATTTCTAAAGTTATTTCTGATATTTACCAAGATTGGTACATTTAATTTTGGTGGCGGATATGCGATGCTTTCGCTCATCCATAACGAGTACCCTGTCTTCCCACCATGACTGCTGACTGCTGATTGCTCCATACAGAAGCAGTTCTGGTGGCTTGTCGCCTGCTGCTGGAATGAAATTCCAGAATTTATTTGTTGTAACCCCGTATGGGTTGCCCGGTTGCCTGTTATCCTGTTGCCGGGTCGTCTGCATTTCCATTGGCAATTTTCCTTACCTCCCTTAGTTCTTTTTCTTCATGTTTCAGCTGCTCAACATTGCTGTAATAGCCGCTCCCTGTCATTTGCATTGTTTCATCACTTCTGGTGCTGAAACCGTTTTGCACTCTCTTTTCCGCTGCCGTAACCTCTTTTACTGGGTCAAGCATACCTTTTGCCGGACCGTTCCATTTTGCCGTGCAATATGCTTTTCTGATTACTGCGTCAGTAAAGAAACCCGGTGCCTTGATGCGCCCTTTTGCCACCGCTTCTGTCAGCCATTCTTCGTACACGGGCTGGCAAAAGTCTGTTGCCAACCAATCCCGGTACATATTGAACATTTTCCATGCTTCTTCCAGTGCCCCTTTGCTGGCTGTATAACTGGCGTTAAAGCGTTTTACAAGCAATTCATAAGGAATTTCAAGTGAAGCGCCTATTTGCTGGCATATAGCTTCCACAAAGCCATTAAAATTGGCGTTTGGTCTTCCGGGGTTCATGTCATGTGCTTTTTCGCCCTCGTTTAAGTCAAAGACATGCGTTTTTGGAAAGAAAAATTCGGAGCACGAAAAGGAATCACATTTTTATTTCT
>OKSE01000194.1_pt1 | contig 39333 bp, 27 predicted proteins | sample 1633631 | NCBI WGS metagenome assembly OKSE01 (sample SAMEA3541555, study PRJEB24748) | human gut metagenome | biome: human gut; feature: human-associated habitat; material: faeces | place: China | collected 2012 | reverse complement strand
GCGAGCTGGGTTCAGAACGTCGTGAGACAGTTCGGTCTCTATCTATCGTGGGCGTGGGAGTTTTGAGTGGTGCCGTCACTAGTACGAGAGGACCGTGATGGACAGACCTCCGGTTTACCAGTTGTGCCGCCAGGCGCACCGCTGGGTATCTGAGTCTGGATTGGATAAGCGCTGAAAGCATCTAAGTGCGAAGCCAGCCGCAAGATGAGAACTCCATTGAGGGTCGTCAAAGACGATGACGTTGATAGGATGCAGGTGTAAAGACAGCGATGTCAAAGCCGAGCATTACTAATTGCCCGAACACTTTCTTTAGGAAAGTTCATAGTTTCAGCTGTTGACTCTCGATAAAATCGAGAGGGACGGTGGTTCTTTACTTGATAAACAGTTTGCTTGTGTGCAAATACGTCATAACCCATTATCAGGTGGTTATTGCGGTGAGGTCCCACCTCTTCCCATTCCGAACAGAGAAGTTAAGCTCACTTGCGCCGATGGTACTGCAATGCAATGCGGGAGAGTAGGTAGCCGCCTCCTTTTATCAAGAGCCTCAGATTTCGAAAGATTTCTGAGGCTTTTTTGTTTTCATGCAGTTTTGCTTTCTTATCGCAGCTTTATCCCACAGATTACGCGGCTCCTTTTATCTTTTTACCTATTCGGTCCTGGATTTTGTAAATGTGTATAGATTCAAAATAAAAAAGGCTGACCAGTAAGGTCAGCCCAATTTGATATTATTTGTTTTTACGGTGATTTCGTGTCTTCTGCTTTGACTTTTTCGCTTTGCTGGAAGAAGTATTAGCTGCAGGCTTTTCCTTGCGTACAGGAGCCGAATCGCCGGCTAGGGTGAAATCTAGTTGTTTCTTCTCCAGGTTGGCTTGCGCCACCTTAATGCGGATAGCGTCGCCTAATTGATATTTATTATGGTGACGACGACCAATCAAACAGAAGTTCTTTTCGTCGAAGTCGTAATAATCGTCAGCGATGTCGCGCATCGGAATCATTCCTTCACAGTGGTTTTCGTCTATGGTAGCATAAATTCCGTAAGAAGTAATACCGCTTATATGGGCATCGAATTCCTCGCCGAGTTTATCTCCCATGAATTCTACCATCTTATATTTGATACTGTCACGTTCTGCATTCTGTGCAATCTGTTCCATTTCAGAGCAATGCTCACAGAGTTCTTCGTAATGTTTCTCGTTTGCACTTCTGCCGCCATCTGCGTACTTGGTAAGCAGGCGATGCACCATCGTATCCGGATAACGGCGGATAGGTGAGGTGAAGTGGGTATAGTATTCGAAAGCCAGTCCAAAGTGTCCGATGTTGTGAACAGAGTACTTTGCCTTCATCATGGCACGGAGTGCAACCATCTGGATGAGATTGTTCTCTGGTTTTCCTTCGCAATCTGACATCAACTTGTTGAGACTTCTTGCTGTAGCGCCTTTTGTACCCTCTGTTTTCATCTTATAACCAAACTTCACAACGAATTCACGCAAGGTTTCCAACTTCTGTGGGTCAGGATTGTCATGAATACGATAAGGAAGCGTCTTTGGCTTCTTTCCTTTCTTTACCTTTCCGATACTTTCTGCTACCGTACGATTGGCGAGTAGCATGAATTCCTCTACGAGTTTATTGGCATCCTTAGAGCGCTTGTAGTAGCAGCTTACTGGTTTACCCTTTTCGTCAACATCGAAATGCAACTCTTCGCGGTCAAACTTAACAGCACCATTTTTGAATCTTGCGGCACGCAGTTTCTTAGCCAGTCTGTCAAGCGTAATGAGCTGAAGTGCGTTTTCTCCCTGATAAGGATGTTCCTTGGTTTCGGCTGGAGCAGGTTCGCCAGTACCATCAATCACACCATTTGCTTCGAGGAGTTCCTGTACCTCTTCATATTTATATCGGCGGTCGCTCTCTATGACGGTATGTACGATGCGATAGTTCTTGACTTCGGCATTGTTGTCGAGTTCGAAGATGACGCTGTACGCAAGTTTTTCCTCATTAGGACGAAGCGAGCAGATAAAGTTACAGAGACGCTCTGGGAGCATCGGGATGGTGCGATCTACGAGATATACAGATGTTGCACGTTTCACAGCTTCCTTGTCGATGATGCTGCCCTCTGTGACGTAATGTGACACATCTGCGATATGAACACCTACCTGCCAGTTACCATTCTCCAATCTCTGGATACTGAGGGCATCATCAAAGTCCTTGGCATCCTTCGGGTCGATGGTACAAGTGAAAACTTTTCGGAAGTCCTCTCGTTCTTTGTAATCCTGTTCTGTGATGTCGCCGCTTATCTTGTTGGCTGCATCTTCAACATTCTTTGGATACTTATAAGGTAATCCATATTGAGCAAGAATAGAATTCATCTCAACATCATTATCACCCATCTGGCCAAGAATATCAACAACTTCGCCAATAGGACTCTTGTTTTCTCCATCAGGCCACTCGATAATTCGTACCACCGCCTTGTCATCGGTCTTTCCTCCCTTTACTTTTCTTCTAGGAATGATGATGTTGTGAGCAAAGACATCGCCAGGTGTCACGAGGTAAGCCAGATCCTTATCTACTTTCAGACGCCCTACGAAGGTATCTTTAGCGCGTTCAAGGATTTTGTTGACCTGTGCCTCCTTGATGTGGTTCTTACGGCGAGCGAGGAAGGTGAATTCCACCCTGTCGCCATTAAGTGCTCCCATCGAATTACGTTCAGAAACGAAAATAGGCTTCTCGCTATCATCAGGGATAACAGAGTTTTTGCCATTTGCCTTCCTAACGAATTTACCTTCCATCACCTGTATGCTTTGATTCAGGCGATAAGAATTATCACTTACCTTAGCCAGGTAGTCATCCCATGCCATTTCCTCCATAATGTCAATCGCCAGCATCTTGAGCGGATGTGTAGTGAGACGGAGGGAACGGAATATCTCTTTAAAGCTGAGCGTTTCGCCCGGTCTTTCGGCAAAGAATTCCTGCAGCATCTCAGTGAGCTGCGCTTTATTCATTCTTTTGCCACCTTTTTTTCCTTTTCCCATAAATTATGACTATTATTAGTTTTATAAGGCAAAGAAACAAAAAAAAAAGGAGAAAACAAAGTTTCTTGGCATCTTTTTTCGTTTTTTATTAAATATGAGGCAAAAAAGGACACTTGTTTCGATTTTTTTTTCATAAGTTGCGTCGCATGCCGCCTTCATCATGCCGTGGTGGGCATAACGGTACACAGCTTCTCCACATCCTCTTCGAAAGTCTCACGATTCAATGCCTTGTTCTTGAATGCTGACCGATAGTTGTAGATAGTGCGAGGCATATAGAACAACAGGGAGGCAATCTCGGAACTGTCCTTAACGCCCAATCTGATGAGGGCAAATATGCGCAATTCGGTGGTGAGGCTCCTGCTATGTGCTGGTTTCACTTGTTCTTCTGGTTTGAGCAAGGCATTGAACTCTTCTATGAACGAAGGATACATGTCGAGGAAGGCGGTGTCGAACTGTAGCAAGAAGGTGGCTGAGTCCTTGTCTGACAAGCGTGAGGAGGAAGTCATGTTGAGCAAGTCGTTTCCTTGTCCCACTTTGATCTTTCGGTGTACCAATAATTCAAACTTGCTCAGTCGGTCAATGAATTTGGCGCATAGGTCGATATACAGTTTCGCCAATCGCTCGCGTTGCTTGTTGGTGTCTGTCAAGCGTGTGTTGAGCAAGTTGAGTGCATCGTTGAGGCTTGATAATTGCGTGTTGCTGTCAGATAGTTCGATACGATGCTTGTGCAGCAACTTGTTTTGTTGTCTATAGAAGTAGAAAAGCACGAGCATGATGATGAGGAGGATGGAAATCCCCCACAAGGCAGCGCGCATCAAGTTGTTTTGTGCGGTTAGCTTCTCTCGATAGTTCTTGACAATGATAGGCAGCTTTTGCGAGATTTCGATGATGCGCAGTCGGTTGTTGTACGCCTTTGCGTCATCCATGGCAAAGTTGATATAGCGTTCGGCTCTAGAAACGTTCTCGTTGTCTTTCTGGTATAGATACATGGCAAAGTCTTGTAACGCAAGATTCTCGCGAGTGCAGTTCTTCAGGTCACTGATACATGCCTGTACGATGTACTCTTCGTATTTCTCGGGTTGATGATTTGCACTATAGTTGTTGGCTATTGCAAATGCCGCCATGGCATAGTAACGAGAGTTGACAGGTATTTCCTTCAAGACACGAAAGTAGTGACTCAATGCCTTCTTGTCGTTACGTTCCACGTAAATGTAGTATTCTCCCAGGAAAAAATTGTAACGTTTGTCATTCTTGCTGAGCAGACCGACCGCCTGTTTCAGAAACTCAGCAGCTTTTTGTCTGTACTTGGGAGCGTATGTTGCGTCATGGCAATAGTCAGACCAATACATATATATATAATACTTCGTGATAGTATAGTCAAAGGAAAGAGATGGAGTGAGCGAGGAAAAGTCTATCTCATTGAGCAGAGACATAGCCTCTCCATAAAGTCCACCGATGGCAAGCAGTGATGCTTTTTCTATTCTGCTTTTGTCATGGTAGAACTGGTTGGCGGTCTTATCAGCCAACTCTATGGACTTGTCAACATACACCATGGCGGAATCAAACTGATAAACGTAGTATTCATTGAATAGCTTGTCATAGATAGAAAGTAACGTGGCGGTGCTCTTGTCCTTGTCCATGATTCCCTTGTAGGTGTTGATACTAGCCTCCTTTTGCTTGAAGATTTTGGATCTGTTGTCTAAAAGGCTATCTAAAGTAAAAGAAAGTTTCTCGTTTCTTGTTGCAGACAAATGGCAACAAGAACATATCAATATGAATGTTATAATAATTCTTTGCATGGTAATCTCGCTTTTTAAAATTGTGTGCAAATATACAAAATTATTTTTGGGTAGCCAAATAATAGGCTGTGTTTTTCGGAAAAAGAATGACTAAAAAAGCAAAAAATAGCAGATTTGAGCTTTTGTTTTGAGTTTCAAGTGGTTGTGGCAGTCGTTGGCTTTTTGTGGCATTCGTGAGGAAATGCGAAAATGGCGGATTTGAGAAGTAGAAACGCTTTCAAATCATTACCTCAAAGAAACGCTCTAATAAGCATTTTTAACGGCTTCGGTTTTTACTTCTCAATTCTGCACAGGTTGTGAATTTGCCATGCAACTCTCATGATTTAATTTTGCACAGAACAAAAAGCAAGGAATTATGAGAAGTACATTCAAGACTGTCTTCTATGTAAACGGAAGCAAGGAGAGAAACGGAATTGTCCCTATCATGGGACGTGTGACAATCAACGGAACTATCGCACAGTTCAGTTGCAAGCTGAGCGTGACCAAGGCGATATGGGATGCCAAGGGCAACAGAGCCAAAGGCAGAAGCAAGGAAGCCAATGAGGTGAACTTTGCGCTTGATAACATCAAGGCTCAAATCGCTAAGCATTACCAACGGCTTTCCGACCGTGAGGCGTTCGTTACCGCTGAAATGGTGAGAAACGCATATCAAGGCATAGGTACGGAGTATGAGACATTACTCAGAGCTTTTGACAAGGAGAACGCAGCCTTTGCCCAACGCGTGGGAAAAGACCGAGCTGTCCGAACCTACCGCAAGTATCTGACGGTAAGAAAGTACGTTGCCGAGTTCATCAAATTTCAGTACAAGCGCAGCGATATGTCCATGAATGAGCTTACCGAGGAGTTCATCCGTGATTTTTGTCTGTATTTGAAGAATGTCATTGGACTCACGCAATCTACCATTTGGATATACTCCATACCATTGAAGCATATCGTCACGGCAGCACACTACAACGGCAAGATACAGAGAAATCCGTTTGCCATGTACCACGTTGACCCAGACCACAAGGAGCGTGAGTTCTTGACAGAGGAAGAATTGGACATATTTGCAGGAATAGAGTTGGAAAATCCCAACTTTGCTTTTGCGAGAGACTTGTTTATGTTTGGTTGTTGGACAGGTATCTCTTTCGTTGACATCAAGAATCTTACAGAGGACAATGTTGCCATTATAAGTGGGTCTCCATGGATAGTTTCTCAGCGTCAAAAGACAGGCGTACCATTCAAAATTAAACTGATAGATGCAGCCATACAGATAATTGAACGTTACAAGCCATTGAGAAAAGATATGCACTTGTTTAATATTGGCTCACTTGACATGGTAAACAAGCGTATAAAGAAAGTGGCAAAAATGTGTGGCATCAAGAAGCGAATTTCATTTCATGTAAGCCGGCATTCGTTCGCAGTTTTGGCTTTAAACTACGGTATGCCGATAGAGAGTGTAAGCAAGATACTGGGACATACGGACATCGCCACAACACAAATTTACGCAAAGGTGACAAGTACTAAATTGGAGCATGACATATCAGCTTTTGAAAGTCGAATCAAGGGGCATATGCCGACAATGGGGGGAATGGCATGAAAAGGACTGTAATCACCGTGGACGGAAATGGAATGTTATCCATTCCGTCCAACTTGCAAGACTTGTGGATGAGTGAGGGTGAATTGGTTGATATGCTTCATGTCACCGCCATGAAACTCCATGCTGTGATAAGGTCAATATACAAGGATGGTTTATTGACGGTGTCGGAAGTCTAACAGAAACAGGAAACTTCCAATGGCATTTGGCAAACGTTGTATGGCTTTCCGATGATTGTTGCCCTTTGCTTCCGTATAAACTCATACGGGGCAGCTCGGTTTCGTGCCACCATCTTCAAGAGATTGTACGGGGCAAAAGAGAAAAGTAGTGTCATTATCCTACAACTCAATAGAAGAACAACCGCCTTTAGTTGAATGTCCTCTTGCTTGTTTGTTGGCTTGGCGCTGTCGTACTGTCGTGAATAAGTACTGAAGCATAAGCATGACATTCTTACTTGTAGGGGGATGAGTTCTGTTCATAAAAATGACGGACAAAACACCCCTTATTTTTGTTGAATTGTTGAATATGATGAAAGAAGTATTGAACATCAGGTATTTACGGCTCAACATATTCTCAACAAATCTCTCAACAAAAGAAAGATAATGTTGAAAAGAGAAAACCATGAACACCATTCCTTTCTTTCTTTTTTGCCCAGTAATTTGTTGTGTAGAGCTATTTGTTGAGAGTTTGTTGAGGGTATAAGTGGTTGGTTCTCATAAAGATAACACCTATCTTCAACAATTCAACGTTTTACATGCCCTCACTTGGTACGCTGTAAAATGTGCTTGTGGATTAATTGGCAACCGCTCTATTCTCCGAAATGGTTGCAGCAACGTTCCTTGGAGGCTTTGCGCCTCCAGCCACTTGGGCGAACCTCCGCAGTGTTTTAGCATGGCATTAGATTTATGCAGACTATACCGAGGACACACAGCACACATAACACACTCGGCATAGTTCACAAAGGAAATCAACAACACACAACTGAAACACTTGGCAAGTTTCACACTGAAAATATCACCTTTTCCTTTGCAAACTCCATGTACAAAGTAGCTTGTGTCTGTGACCTTGTTCTTTCAATGTGGCAGCTTTGATGTTTGGCGCAAATTGAGAGAATTAAGGTCTGCAACCTTGGGCATGGAAAGCCGAAAGGCAAATATCTCGTCTTTTGTTCTTAGAGGAGGGAGCGAGGTTATGTTTTGGGAACCCCAAAACGCCTCGCTCCACCATGAGGGCGAAGAAATTTTGCTCCCAACGGTTGCAGAAAGTGAGTGTACCAACTGTAGGCAGTGCATAGAAATATGTAAATAGATTTGTCAGGTGTAGTTTATTCTTCCTTTATTTGCACAAAAGTATGTTTTGAGTGTTATAAAAAATAAAAAAATGCACTATTACGTTGATACTTTTGTATTTTTGCACTCAGTTATCTTGGACAGCAGAATTTGAAACACTGAAAATCCGTAATCTGTCTATATGTAAAATCTTTAAATTTGGATTATTATGACTAAGAAGTTTTGGTTAATAGCACTCATCGTAGCTTGCACTGTTGTATTTGGCAGTTGCGATAAGTCTGAGGAATTGAGTGTTGAGCAATGTAAGTTGGATATGAATCTATTCAACCAAACCTATACTGTTAATGATGAGGGGTGCTGTGTGCTAAAAGGGAGAAAGCCAATAGCAGCAGAAGAAATACAGAGTAAGGTCAAGGGCTATGGTTGGGAGAGTATTGCCACTTATGAGGTACAGGAAAACGGAAAGTTGAGCAAGGAGGAATTTTGGAAAGACAGATTTGGTGGCAGCCCTACACACTTTTGGTTTGAGACATCACAGCAAGCTTTTAGTTATTTTTATAGTGATGCCTTGCCAGCCTTTTGTTTCAGTCGTGTATCATGGACTTATGACATGGACAAAGGCTTCATACTGTTTGGCAGCAACAAGCAGACAACAGACAGCAGATACATGCAGATTCTTAAGCTTGACGAGTCGAATGGCAAGACCTTAATGTACACCATACAAAAATTGGGAGCGACGAGTGATGGCAGCAATGGTTACAAGTCTATATATGGCATGATTGTATATAAACGCATGACCGAAACCGATTTGGAAATGATGAAGAAAAGTTACACGTATGATACGGATATTGACCGTTCTGTTCCCGACAACTGCAAGTTTAAGATTAAGGCATACTATGCAGAAGACGACAAAGACAACACAGACCCTGTGTTTCAGACCTTCTGCCTTGTAACATTTGAGCTTACCGATGAATATGGTTTCAACTCTTCAGATAATGCCTATTACAACTACTACGATTCAATTACTTGGACGAGTGATTGTCGTGATATGCCAGATAGCTTTGGAATCATGGAACGTAAGACAAACTGTTTGAATACTTCCTATTGGTGGAGCACATACTTCTTCACGCCTCATGACAATACTATTGTCTATGCCAATGGCTATAAAGATGGCCGTATTGTCTATCAAGCCCGAAAGAGGCTCTATTTGGTGAATGATGGATTCTTTGGTTACGATTGGGATAACGTAAGGTATAATTCCAAGAACCCCGAACTAACAGAATATTGCTTGCTGGACAAGAGCCGTGAGTTTATCCTAACTCCACCTACTGCCTACAAAGAAGACATTACAAAACCGTATGCAGAGTTACGTATTGTACTGAAAGGAGCAAAAGACAAAAACGACAAGGAATATATGTTAGGCGTGCTTGAACGTGAAAGAGAAGGTCTGTTGAAGATTATGGACCAGTACTATGAAGCACATAGTACTATAAAAGAAACAGAAAAGGCTTCGCTGTGTAAAACGTTTAAGGCACTACCCGAAGATGCTGATATTAAAGCATATTGGCGTACAAAACATTCTCGCATGGTACTGATACTTAAAACTGACGGGGAAGACCCTATAAACAGTGAATACTATGTGCATGCGGAACCAATTAAATGATAAATAAGTTTAATGTGGACAACAATAGTCATAAGGCGAAGTTAATCTTTGTTTTATGACTATTGTTTTTTTGCACCAACATAGTGTGGTTTCATTTTTATTTTGTATTTTTGCAACTGTAAAGAGTTGTTAGGCAAAGCAAACATATGCATATTGCAGAAGTTGTGACTATTGCCAAATCATTACCTCTATTGAGGTTGAACACTTATAAATCGCTCATTTTAAGCTATTCAGCAGATTATAGAAGAATTTTTCGGAAAAAACACTTATTACCGCAAAATCCCCTCCAAAGACGAATGTACTTGATACGAATTTCCGATTATTTGTATGTTGCTCATTATCATGGAAATAAGGGATTTGTCATCATTCGTTTTTGTACTAATCGTGTACTTTGCCGCATGATGGTAGTAGATTATGACTATCTTTGCCGCATCTTTTAACAAAAATAACCATCAACTAAATGTTTGAATTATGAAGAAACCTTTCATTATGCTTATGATGAGTAGTTGCTTATTGTTAACTCCTTCCATGGCACAAGTAGTGGTCAATGATCCTGTAGCAACAAGTCAGGCTGTCATTACTTGTGGCAATGCTCGTTTTACGGTTCTTACTCCGGAGATGATAAGAGTGGAGTATAGCGATCAAGCGAAGTTTGAGGATCGGGCGACCTTCACCATTGTCAATCGTAAGTTGGATGCGCCTCAGTTCACCAAGAGTGAGGATGACACCTATTTATATATAATGACATCCAACCTGAAGCTCAAGTATCGCAAGGGAACTGATCCACGCACCCTTCCAGCCTCTTCAGCCAATCTTACCATCGCTATAACAGGTAATGGTGTTTCTACAGTTTGGTATCCTGGCAAACCAGATCCACTGAACTTAAAAGGAACTTGCCGTACATTGGATGGTCTGATGGGCGATAGCAAGCGTTCGGAAATGGAAAGTGGTTTGGTTTCTCGCTCTGGTTGGGCTGTGATAGACGATTCATGGGCTTCACCTCGTTCTGATGGAGGACGTTCTTATGCCTTGTCTCCTAATAGTGATATGGGGTATCCTTGGTGGACACAGCGTGCAGACAATCATGCCATGGATACTTATGTGTTAGGATATGGCCATAATTACAAGAAAGCTCTTGCAGACTATACCAAGATTGCTGGTAGCATCCCTCTGCCACCTGATTATGTGTTCGGTTACTGGTATAGTAAGTATGCTTCTTATTCGGCAGATGATTATCGCAACATTATGAGCGACTTGAAAGCCAATAAGATACCTACCGATGTGATGATTCTCGATATGGATTGGCATTGGAATGGAAATGCTTATAGTCAGTCGGAAGGTCGTGGTGGTTGGACTGGTTGGTCATGGAACACCAACCTCATACCTAATCCAAAAGGTCTTCTTTCCGAGATGCGCTCACAAAATTTTAAGACTGCGCTCAATTTGCATCCTGCCGATGGTATCAATCAGATAGAGTCGCCTACTTATTTCGCTGCCATGAACAGTGAATTAGGTGGCAAGTACCTGAATGACAGCCGCAATAATATCAATTGGAGCCTTGATTACCCCGACTTTACTAAGTCGTTCTTCAAGAACATCATTCGTGACCATGAGAGCGAGGGTGTGGATTTCTGGTGGATAGATTGGCAACAATATCTTACCAGTCCGTATACCAACTCGTTGAGTGAGACTTTCTGGTGTAATTATGTCTTCTTCAATGAGGCTGCCAAGCGTGACAACCATCGTCCTGTTATCTTCCATCGTTGGGGAGGCTTAGGCAGTCATCGTTATCAGATTGGTTTCTCGGGTGATGCCAATATTAGTTATGAGGCATTGGCTTTTGAACCTTATTTCACAGCTACGGCATCTAATGTGGGCTATGGATATTGGGGACATGACCTAGGAGGCCACATGTTCTCGAACGAGGAGTTGGTAAACAATCCTAACTTGGTGTTGCGATGGATTCAGTTTGGTGTGTTTACTCCTATATTCCGTACTCATGCTACCAGCGATTCTCGCATAGAACGCCGTATTTGGAAATTCTCAAATTTCCCAACCATCTTGGAAGCAGTTCGTCTGCGTTACTCTCTCTTCCCTTATATATATACCATGGCGCGTAAGACCTATGATACTGGTGTGTCAATCTGTCGTCCATTGTACTATGAGTATCCTGAGGTAGAAGAAGCATATACATACGATAATGAGTATTTCTTTGGTGACGATATCTTAGTGGCACCTATCACTGAGAAATCTGATGCAAAAGGTATCACGACAAAGGATGTATGGTTGCCAGAAGGAAAATGGTGGAGTGTGTCTACTAATGAATTGATAGAAGGTCCTCGTTTGGTTACCATGTCATTCACAGATAAGCAGATACCTTATTTCTATCGTCAGGGAGCATTGATTCCTAACAATCCTGCAGACGTGATGAATGTTACGGAACGTCCTTCGCAATTGGTGCTCAACATAATTTCTGGAGAGAATGGCAAAGGTTCCATTTATGAGGATGATGGTGATAATCCTGATTATTCATCTAATTATGCAGAGACTATGCTTAGCCAGAGCTTTGATGGGCATGTAGGTGAGTATGTCATTTCTCCTCGCAAGGGTACATCTAAGGAGGCTCCAAGTAGTCGCTCTTATAAATTGTTGATATACAATACAGATAAGCCATTGTCCGCTAAGGTGGATGGAATGCAAGTTACTTTCACTTATAATGCGGAGAGTAAGTGTACTACGATTGAGGTACCTTCTGCAAGTTGCTCTATGGGGCATCGCATAGAAGTGGAGTATGCCACAAGTTCTGCTGTGGCAAGTATCACGGCAAATGATGCAAAGATAGCTTATGACAGTGCCAGCACAAAGTTTATCGCATCTGCCCAATGCTCAAAGAAAATATTGGTAGAGTAATCAAGATAATTATCATAAAATAATTATACTATCCAAATAATAATTTAAAACAATTAAAAATGAAGACATTCCTAAAAAAGACAATTGCACTGGCATGTTTTGCCATGCTGATGCCTCTTTCGCTTCTTGCGCAAGATGTTCTGAAAGTGCACGGAATCGTTACTGACCCTTCGGGTGAGCCCCTGATAGGTGTCAATGTAAAGGCTGGCTCTTCTAGTGTGGGAGCAGTCACTGATTTGGATGGAAAGTATTCCATCGAAGTTTCACCTAAATCTACTCTTACCTTTTCATACGTAGGTTTTGAGACTGTCGTTGAGTCGGTGAAGAACCGCAGACAGATGGATGTCACCATGAAGGAGAGCTCTGATGTGCTCAATGAGGTGGTGGTTATCGGTTATGGTACTATGGACAAGAAAGAGCTTACTTCTGCCATTTCTCACGTAAGCGAGAAAGACTTCCTCACCATCAGTTCCCCTGATGTTTCCATGATGATCCAGGGTAAGGTGTCGGGCGTGAGCATCACAAATACCGCGGTGGGCGACCCAAACAATCAGGCAAGCATCCAGATTCGTGGTGTCTCCTCTCGTGCCGCAGGCAATGGACCTCTGATTGTGATTGACGGTGTGCCAGGTGGCAACCTCACCAACATCAATCCTAATGACATCGCTTCTTTCGACGTATTGAAGGATGGTGCAGCCTCTGCTATCTATGGTACTCGTGGTTCCAATGGTGTCATCTTGGTAACGACCAAGAAGGGAAGCAAGGACGGCAGAACGCACGCTTCTTACTCTACCTCTTATACTTGGAACACGATGGTGAAAGACCTGAAGATGATGAACGCTCAGGATTTCCGTGATGTTCGTCTGGGATGGGGTGACTCTGGCGTTGACCTCGGCGGTAATGTAGATTGGCTTGATGCCGTCAGCCGTACGGGTACTACCATGCAGCATACCCTGACCCTCAGTGGTGGCAATGACAAGAGCAACTATCGTGTGAGTGCCGATTATCGTGATGCCAAGGGTATCGACCTTCGTTCTCGTCGTCAGGAGTATGGCGCTCGTGCCAACATCATGCATACCACCAAGGGTGGACTCTTCACCATTACTGCCAATGTCGCTCCTCGTGTCATCTACAGCGACAAGGCTGATTACAGCGTATTCAAGGATGCTCTTGAGGCTAACCCAACTACTCCTTTGATGGATCCAGATAATCCGATTCGTTATTATAACTTCAAGGGTCAGGTTGTGGGTTCCAATCCTGTGGAGCGTCAACTCTTGGAGACCGATAAGGATGATATTCGTTTGATCGACTGGGATGGTACCGTTAAGTTGAACCTCTTGCCTTTGTTGGCAAAGAATGCATCTGGCAATCATCATCTCTCTACACAGGTGATGTTCGCTGACCATCAATATACTCATGATGCCTCTTGGTTCCGTCCTTCTACCAGCACCATTGCCATCGAAAGTGGTCGCGAAGGTGAGGCTAGTCGTTCTTCCAGCAAGGAGAGCCAGTATGTAGTAGAGTGGCTCAACAACTATAGCGGTAGTTTCGGCAAACACAATGTGAAGGCTATGGCAGGTTACTCTTACCAGTATTCTCAGTATTCTGGTTTGAACGCATCCAACAAGGATTTCCCTAATGATGCTCTGGGTCCAGACAACTTGGGTGCTGGTGAGTTTAATAAGGAAGAAGGTGAGGTAAACATGGGCAGTTACAAGAACGATGCCAAGCTCATCGCTTTCTTCGGTCGTGTAAGCTACGACTTCGCTGGCAAGTATATGTTCACCGCTTCTCTTCGCCACGAGGGCTCCTCTAAGTTTGGTGCTAACCACAAGTGGGGTAACTTCCCAGCTGTATCAGCTGGTTGGCGTATCTCTGAAGAGAAGTTTATGAAGGGCGTCCAGTGGATCAGCGACTTGAAACTTCGTGCCGACTATGGTGTGACGGGTAACCAAAACTTCGATAGCTACAAGTCATTGAATACCATGAATGGATTTGGCTACTATATATATAATGGTAAGTTCTTCCAGGTTTGGGGTCCAGCCAAGAATGTGAACCCTGACTTGATGTGGGAGAAGGGTAAGAACTGGAACGTAGGTATCGACTTCTCTTTGCTCAACAATCGCATCTATGGTTCTTTGAACTACTTCAACCGCAAACAGCAAGACTTGTTGGGTGACTACAAGGTATCTGTTCCTCCATACCTCTTCGACAATACATTCGTCAATGTAGGTACGATGAAGAACTACGGTTTTGAGTTTGACCTCAATTTCCGTCCAGTTACTACCAAGGATTTCTCTTACGACTTCAACCTCATCGGTTCTACCATGCAGAATAAGTTCGTAAGCTTCAGCAACTCCCAGTTTGTAGGTCAGGACTATTATGATGAGGTAGGTACTTCTGATCCATATCCTTACTACAACTTGCAGCGCATTGAGAAAGGCGAGTCTATCGGTAACTTTTATATGTGGAGATATGCTGGTCATACAGAGGATGGCGAGTGGTTGGTCTATGACAAGAGCGGTGACATCATCCGTGCTTCCCAAGCAACGGCAGACGACCGTGTGAAGGTGGGCAATGGTTTGCCTAAGTTTACCTTGTCTTCCAGCCAGAACTTCCGCTACCGCAACTTCGACTTGTCGTTGTTCTTCCGTGGTGCGTTTGGATATGACATCTTCAACATCCACGATTTCTATTATGCCAACCGCAACTTCACTGGCAATCGCTTGCAGAAGGCATACGGCAAGAACTTCAAGATTTCAGGCAATGCCAACCCTGTGGTTTGTGATTACTTCTTGGAGAGAGGTGACTACTTGAAGCTCGACATGATTACATTGGGCTATACGCTCAATTTGCAGAAGTGTCGTTTCATCGACCGCATTAGAGTATATGGTACTGTAAAGAACGTGTTCACCCTTACCAAGTTTAGCGGTGTAGATCCTTCTACCTATCAGGTGAACGGACTCACCCCAAGTGGACAAGGTTCTCGTGACTACTATCCATCTACCCGCCAGTTTATCATTGGCTTGAACGTAGATATCTGATAATCATCTAAAAATATAGAAACAATGAAAATATTCAATTATATTGTATCTGCTGCTTTTGGTACACTTGCCATGACAAGTTGTACTGATTTGAGCGAGAAGCTCTACGATCAGGTGGCATCAGAGAACTATTATAATACCAAGAACGATGTGGTCAGAGCCACATTCCGTCCTTTTGAGCATGCTTACTGGAGCATAGAGAGTCGTCATGTGCTCAACGAGCTTACTGCCGACCAACTGATTACTCCTACCCGTGATGGTTGGTGGGATGATGGTGGAAAATGGCGTAGATACCACTATCATGAGTATAATGTAGAGGACGGAGGTGATTGCCAGACCGAATGGAATGGCTGCTTCCAAGGTATCATGCAGAGTTGTAAGGTCATAGAGGACTTAGGTACGCTTTCTTTTGAAAAGTTCGGTTTCTCACAGTCTGAGTTCAACAACCTTACAGCCCAGTGCCGCGTGTTGCGAGCATGGTTCTACCTTCGTTTGCTCGATGGTTTCCGCAATGTGCCATTGGTGACCACAACCACTGGCGCTTCCATGAAGCAAGTGGAGCCTAAGGTAATCTACGATTTCATAGAGAGCGAGTTGAAGGAGTGCTTGCCACTTCTTGTTGAGAAGACAGAGCTTGGAACAAACTCTACCCTTCAAGGTCAGTGGACCAAGGCAGGTGCAGCCGCCTTGTTGGTTCGTCTTTATCTTAATGCCCAAGTATATATCGGCGAGGATCATTATACAGAGTGTGCCCAAGTGGCTCAAGACATCTTGGATGGCAAGTATGGCAAGTATCAAGTAGCAGACCGTTGGGATGCCGCCTTTGACTGGGACAATGATGCTTGTGATGAGGTAATCTTCGGTTTCCCAGGTGCCCCAGGCTATAGCCATTGGCAGTATGATGGCGATACCTATATGTGGACAGTACCTGCACGTGCCAACTATTATCTCAATGATACCAAGAACAAGGCAGGTGGTCATAACACGAAGTATGCAGCTTCTCCAAGCTATGCGCCTAACGGTACGATGTATAAGTACGACTTGGGTATGCCTATCCAGAAATTCAAGAAATATCCAGACGATGAGCGTCTGAAGCTCTATCGCAACTTGGGTAACAGCAAGCGTGAGGGTATGTTCTTGTATGGCTACTTGGAGTATAAGGATGAGAATGGAGCTACCAAGCGTGTAAAGGCACCAGAGGTAGATTATGAGTTGTATATCCGTGATGCTGTGGGCAAGTTCCAGAGCACTCCTCCTACCAAGTGGCTATCTGCAACCTCTTCTACCTTGCGTGATGGTGACCATAACTCAGGTTGGCATTTCGTGAAATATCCTCTTTATAGCGATGATGATGAACATCAGTTGGAGAGCGATTATACAGAGATTCGTTTGCCAGAGATTATCTACTCGCTTGCTGAGTGCAAGATTCGTCAAGGCAAGACCGAGGAGGCAGGCAAGTTGCTCAACAGCGTGCGCAAGCGCAATTATCCTGCTGCTGATTATGAGGCGTATCTCTATGCGCCTGAGGGCAAAGCCAAGCTTGACCTGGACGAGATGCTCGATGAGTGGGGACGTGAGTTCTTCGCAGAGAGCCGTCGCCGTATCGACCTCATCCGCTATGGCAAGTTCTCTTCTGGTACCTGGTGGGACAAGACTCCAGATGCCGACAAACATACAGAGATTTGGCCTATCATGCGTGATGTCTTGAATGCAAACCATGAGTTGGTTCAGAATCCTGGTTATAATAAGTAAACCATTTTTAATAAGATACAATTATGAAACGAAATATTCAATTGAAGCAATTCAGCCTCAGCTTGTTTATTTTCTCTCTCCTGATGACCTTGTTTACTGGTTGTGATGGCGAGAAAGACTTGAAGATCATTGATGGTAATCTGCCAATTAAGACTTCTACGTTGTTCATGGTGGGTGATGCAACCCCAAATGGATGGAGTATAGACGATCCAACTCCTTTTACCCAAAAGGCAGATGACCCTATGCTCTTTACTTGGGAGGGTACTCTCAATGCTGGAGAAATGAAACTTTGTCTTGTAGCTGGTAGTTTTGACAATCCGTTTATCCATCCAGTCAATGACCAAGAGACAATCTCTAAGTCAAATGTTAGTGGACAGACTTTTGCGATGTGGGCAGGCGACCCTGATAACAAGTGGAGAGTTACAGATGCTGGTAAATATCGTCTTACGTTTGATATGCGCAATTGGACCATGTCTACCGAATACCTCGGTGAGAAAGAAAAGCCAGCTGTTGAGCCTATATCTTTAGAGCACCTGTATATTATCGGAAGCGCTACTCCTGGTGGCTGGGACTGGGGACAGGCAACTGAACTTACGAAGACTTCTGACTACATCTTTGTATACGAAGGAGAATTAAAGACAGGTGAATTGAAATTTAGTGGCGAAAAAGATTGGGGTGCTTCCTTCATCCACTGCCCTTCAGATGGTGTCAAGATTAACAAAGATGGTGTAGAGGACGAGAAGTTCGAATATTACGCTGGTGGTAACGACAACAAGTGGAGAGTAGAGGTACAGGGCAAGTATCGCTTAACCTTGGATCTTGAGCACTGGACCATCAGGTCAGAGTTCTTGGGTGAGCTTCAGAATGAAACACATATCTATATGATAGGTGATGCTACCAAAGGTGGTTGGGCTTGGGAAAAGGCGCAAGATTTTACCCAGGATGCATCTAACAAGGATGTATTTACATGGGAAGGTCAACTCACGAAGGGTACATTTAAGATGAGTGAGGAGAAAGATTACAACGCTCCTTTCTATCGTCCTTCTTCTGCCAATGTCACAGTAGATGCTAGTGGAGTTTCGGCTTCAGATATGGTCTTCACGGCAAGTCCTGACGACCAGTGGAAAGTAACAGAGGCAGGTACTTATCAAATCACCATTGACATCAACAACAAAACGATAAAGGTGGTAAAGAAATAATCAATTAAAGCGATTAGAACAATGAAAAAATCAATATTATTTTTCTTGGCGATAGTTGCCGTTTCTCTGTTTGGCTCTTGTGCCAATGATGTGGAAATGAACTATCCTTCTACTCACAAGCTATCCAACCTTCCTGTAGTGGAAGGTGTCCACGATGGTGTGAAGGCTCCTCTCTATTGGAGTGTATATGAGTATTGCATGTTGCAAAACGCTAAAGGTGTAAGCAACAACGATATGGATCTTACCTCCGACCAATGGGATGAACTTATCGACTATGTGGCCACCCAACTCAAGCCATCAGGCTATGACATGATTTGTACGGATGGTTTCATCCCAATGCTTTCCGAGGATGAGAGCGGTTATATGACCCATTATGGTTCTCAGGCTCTTAAGGACATTGCAGCCAAGTGTAAGGCGAAGGGCTTGAAACTGGGTGTCTATGACAATCCTCTCTGGATTCATGGTCCAAGAGAAACCAAGATAGAGGGCACGGAATATACCTTCAACGACCTCTTCTATAATGGCGAGAATAAGGACAAGTTGTCTCATCCTACTGCCAAGGACATGGATTTCTCTTGGGCTGTAGCCGAGAATCCCGGTTGCAAGGAGTATATCGATGGCTTCTTCAAGCATTACAAGGAGATGGGTGTAGAGTTCATCCGAATGGACTTCCTCTCTTGGTATGAGGATGGACAGGATCGCAACGTCGGTGTCACTGGTCGTGGCTATGGTCGCGAGAGCTATGCGCTCGCCATGCGATACATCGCCGAGTCTGCCAAGAAATATGGTATCTTCACCTCACTTGTGATGCCTCACTTGTATGCCGACGCACAGGTAGAGAGCCTTTATGGTAACATGATTCGTATCGTGGCAGATACAGGTACTGGTGGCTGGTGGCACTGCTCTGCCCAGGACAAGGGTAAGTCTTATCGCACATGGCCTAACTGCATGAATATGTTTGATGGATTTACCTATTGGTCGCATATCAGTGGTCGCAACAAGGTGATTCTTGATGGTGACTTCATTCGCCTCAATACTTTCGATACTGATGCCGAGAAGCAGACAGTGGTATCCTTGCAGTTGATGGCTGGTGGCCCAGTCGCAGCCTCCGACCTGCCATCTACGATTGGCAATGACATGAAGTATTATACCAACGATGAGTTGCTCGCCCTCAACAAGGATGGTTTCGTGGGCAAGCCTCTCAGCGACAAGCTCAACGACAAGAACAATGAGATATGGTATGGACAGATGACCAATGGCGACTATGTGCTTGGTATCTTCAATCGCAATGACAACTCCGACCAAGTGACAGTTGATTTCAGTACGCTTGGCATACAAGGCACCAAACAAATCCGTGACCTTTGGGAGCATGAGGACGAAGGCAGTGGCTCTTCTATCACAGCTACTATTCCTGCTCATGGTTGTAAGATCGTAAGACTCAAGTAAAGTATATAATTTATCTAATTTGGTATCACAATAAATGAAAAGTAAACTGAATAAACTATGTGTAACGTCCCTCTCTCGTCTAGAGGGGCTGTTACCTCACCTTTTGTTAGGTTGCATGATGCTCCTTACTGCAAGTGCATCTGCCCAGAAGGTATCGTCTCCAGATGGTAACCTGAGTGTGGAGTTCTCGCTTACAGGCGATGGCGTTCCAACTTATCAAGTGTCATTCAAGGGAAAACAAGTCATCAAACCCAGTACATTGGGCATTGAGTTGGCTGAGGAGAACTCCTTGATGGATAAATTCCGCATCAACAAGACTTCTACATCTACCTTCGATGAGACATGGCAACCAGTATGGGGTGAGGAGAAAGAGATACGTAACCATTACAACGAACTTTTCGTTGAGATGGAGAAGCCTTCCAATGGTAGGTTTATGAATCTTCGTTTCCGTGTCTATAACGATGGTGTAGGTTTCCGCTATGAGTTTCCTCAGCAGCAGTTCCTTCCTTATTTCGTGGTCAAGGCAGAGCATACGCAGTTTGCGATGACTGGTGACCATAAGGCATGGTGGATTCCTGGTGACTACGATACACAAGAGTATGACTATACAGAGTCAAAGCTTTCTGAGATTAGAGGTTTGTTGCCTGGTGCTGTGTGTGGCAATGCTTCACAGACCATCTTCTCACCTACAGGTGTGCAGACCGCTCTACAGATGAAGACAGCCGATGGTATCTATATCAATATCCATGAGGCAGCTTTGGTGGATTACTCTTGCATGCATTTGAATCTCGATGACAAGAACCTCGTGTTCACCTCTCAGCTTACCCCTGATGCACAAGGCAACATGGCTCACATGCAGACCCCATGCCATACTCCATGGCGTACCATCATGGTAGTGGATGATGCTCGCAAGGTACTTGCTTCTCGCTTGATTCTCAACCTGAACGAACCTTGCAAGTATTCCGACACTTCATGGATCAAACCTGTCAAGTACATAGGTGTTTGGTGGGAGATGATAGGTGGTGGCAAGCAGTGGTCTTATACCAACGACCTTCCTTCTGTCAAATTGGGAGAAACCGACTATACCAAGGTAAAACCTCATGGTCAGCATCCTGCCAATACAGAGAATGTGAAGAAGTATATCGACTTTGCAGCCAAGAACGGATTCTCGCAGGTGCTTGTAGAGGGTTGGAATATAGGTTGGGAAGACTGGTTTGGCCACAGCAAGGACTATGTCTTCGACTTCCAGACCCCTTATCCAGACTTCGACATCAAGTATCTCAATGACTATGCTCACTCCAAGGGTGTGCGCTTGATGATGCACCATGAGACGTCAGCTTCTGTGCGTAATTATGAGCGTAATTTGGAGGCTGCCTATAACTTGATGAATAAGTATGGTTACAATTCGGTAAAGAGTGGCTATGTAGGCAATATCATTCCTCGTGGTGAGCATCACTATGGTCAGTGGTTGAACAATCACTATCTCTATTGTGTGACAGAGGCTGCCAAGCATCATATCATGGTCAATGCTCATGAGGCAACACGCCCTACAGGTCTTTGCCGCACTTATCCTAACTTGATAGGCAATGAGTCGGCTCGTGGTACAGAGTATGAGTCTTTCGCAGGCAACAAGGCTTTCCATACCACTGTATTGCCTTTCACTCGTTTGCAAGGTGGTCCTATGGATTATACCCCTGGTATCTTGGAGGGCGATATGAACAAGATTGATCCAAGTAAGCATCATCATATCAACTCTACCTTGGCTCGTCAGTTGGCATTGTATGTTACGATGTACAGTCCATTGCAGATGGCAGCTGATATCCCAGAGAACTATGAGAAGTATGCAGATGCCTTCCAGTTTATCAAGGATGTGGCTATTGACTGGGATGAGAGCCGTTACCTTGAGGCAGAGCCTGGTCAGTATATTACCATTGCCCGCAAGGCTAAGGGCGAAGACAAGTGGTTTGTTGGTTGTACAGTGGGTGAGACTCCTCATCAGTCTACCCTGAAACTTGATTTCCTTACACCGGGCAAGAAGTATGTTGCTACTATCTATGCCGATGGCAAGAATGCAAGCTACAAAGCCAATCAGCAGTCATACGTCATCACTAAGCGTGTGGTAACCAATAAATCTACCCTTAAACTGAATGCTGGTGCAGGTGGTGGTTATGCCATCAGTCTCATGCAAAAGTAAAAAGATAGATATATTTTTCTCCCCATACCTATACCTTATTATATATAGGGGTATGGGGAGTTTATGTTCATCATCCTTATAAAATCGTTTTTATGAGAAAACCTTTACTCCTCTTCTTGCCTAAACGTATGATGGTGTTGGCATTGCCCCTCATGCTTTCCCTTTGTAGTTATGCTGCCACAGTTACTTCGCAGTTGTCTGTCAATATGAAAACCGACAAGGCTTGCTATGTACCAGGACAAACTGTTACGTTTGTGGCAGAAGGGAATATTCCTTCTTCGGCCAAGGTGCGTTATCGTTATGGTTCCCATGTGCTTCTTGTCCAAGACTTCTCAGAGGTGGCTAAGAGTAAGCAGTGGACTTGGTTGCCACCATCTACCGATTATCAAGGTTATTTGGTGGAGCTATATACGGAGGCTAACGGCGTGGAGAACATTCTTGGTACGATAGCCGTAGATGTTTCCAGCAATTGGAAACGTTTTCCACGTTACGGCTTTGTCGCTGACTTTGATAATTACAGCAATACAGTCGATAAGAACGCCAACATCAAGAGCGAGATGGCATATCTCAATCGATTGCATATCAATGGTGTGCAATTCCAAGACTGGCAGTGGATGCACCATCGACCTGTAAAATTGAATAGTGATGGTTCGCTCACCCAATGGTATACTGATATTAGCAATCGATGGGTAGGCGTGGAATATGTCAAGAACTATATTGCCACACAACATGCTTACGGCATGAAATCCATCTTCTATAACCTTTGCTTTGGCGCATGGAAGGATGCTGCAAACGATGGTGTGAAGTCTCAGTGGGCTTTGGTGAAGAAGGATGGTAATGGCAATTATTATCAAGACTATCATGGACTCCCTTCTTCTTGGGCAAGCAATATCTATCTGCAGGTACCGGGCAATGGCGATTGGCAGCAATATATGGTGGAACGAAACAAGGAAGTGTATGGTAATTTTGATTTCGATGGTTTTCAGATAGACCAGTTGGGGTATCGTGGTACTGTGTATGACGCCAATCATCAAAAGGTAGATTTGCCTTCGGGTTATGGCTCATTCATTGATGCCATGAAGCAGGCTCATCCCGAGAAGTCCTTGATTATGAATGCAGTGTCGGGATATGGAACCGAGCAAATCGTCAATAAGAATGTGGATTTCTGCTATAATGAGGTATGGGGAAATGGCAATGGATATGGTGGTGCGCCAGAAGACCAGTTTGCCAATCTCTATGACATCATCGCCACTAACGATCGCTTGAGCGACCATCAGCATCCCACGGTCTTTGCAGCCTATATCAATTACGACAAGGCTGACAATGGCGGCTCGGGCGACCACATGGTCAATACGCCTGGTGCCTTGCTTACCGATGCGGTGATGTTTGCCTTGGGAGGCTCTCACCTAGAGATGGGCGACCACATGCTCACTCGTGAGTATTTCCCAGCGGCTCCTTTGGCGATGAGCGACGAACTGAAGACTGCGCTCGTAAGGTATTACGATTTCCTGACAGCTTATCAGAATTGGTTGCGTGGCGTGTCTTCCAAGGCTGCTTATTCGGCTCATGTGAGTGTGAATGGCAATACGGTGAAGGCATGGCCTCCACAAGCAAACTCCATCGTGACGTTCGCCAAGACCGTGGGCAACAGTGATGTCGTTCATTTCCTCAACTTCTCCAACACCTCCGACCTTTCTTGGCGAGACCTCAATGGTACTCGCCAGAAACCAACCCGGAAGGACAACTTGGCTGTAACCATCCAAACCAACCGTAAGGTGTCTAAGCTATGGGTAGCCAGTCCAGACAGTCATGCTGGTGCGGTGCAAGAACTTTCGTTCGAGCAAATAGGCAATCAACTTACCTTTACGCTTCCTTCCCTGGAATATTGGACGATGGTGGTCATGGAAGGCGAGAGCCAGGTTTATCTGACGGGTGAGGCTGTGAAGAAAGATGGGTATGGAGCCTACGACCTATCGCAAGCCATACCTTTGAATAAGGCGAGTGGGAGCAACGTCTATAAAACCACGGTATATCTGAAAGGAAACGAGTTGTTCAAGTTTACTGATGGTCGTGATTGGGGATATTGCAAGAGCTATTGCTCGGAGTATGAGAATTATCAATTCAACTCCCATATTCAGTTGGCTTACCTCTCCACTTTTGGCAACGATTACAAGTTTTGTGTGCCAGAGTCGGGCTATTACGACATTACCATCAACCTGGATAGCATGCGAATTGTGGTAAAAAAAGCCGATCCCATGGCGATAGAAGGCGTAACGGCGGATGTCGCTGCCAACAAAGACCATGCTCCTTGGTATTCTTTGGCTGGTAATCGCGCTCCCAATCCTCATAAGGGTATTTATGTGAAAAAAGGCAGGAAGGTTATTTTCAAGTAACAGGATCCGATCAGAACGGAAATAGAATATTAATTAATAATTAACAACTTAGATTATGAAGACAATTATTACTAGATTTTTGATGTGCTGCATTTTGTTTGCAGTTAGTTTTGTGACCTCTTTCGCAGCAGATAAGCTGATTCTCATAGGAGATGCGGCACCTGATGGTTGGGCATTGAACAATAGTGTGGCGATGCTGAATCAAGGCAATGATGTATGGAAAGTTACCGTACAGTTGAAAGCCGATGAAGGCTTCAAGTTTTTGACAGATACAGACTTTGGTTCATTCCAGTATCGTGCTGGTGACAGCGATGTAATGCTTTCAGACGGTGTGGCAGCCACGCTTTATGATTCAGGCGAGAATGCCAATGACAACAAGTTCAAGGTATCAGAGGCAGCCAACTATGACGTAGTTTGTGACCTTACCAACAAGACTGTGACTGTAACTAAGTCTGCTTATCAGGAGCACGCATTGCGCTATGCTGCCTTATGGATGGTAGGTGATGCTACTCCTGGGGGCTGGTCTATCGGTGATGGTGTGCAGTTGAACCAGCATGAAGATAATCCTTTGGTATATTCTGCTACCACATGGTTGACAACAGGTGAGTTTAAGTTGGCTACTAATAAATATGCTGATTTCGGACAGTCTATGTTCCAAAGAGATGCTGCTGATGCTACCAAGATGGTATTGGGTGGCGATGACAACAAGTGGAACATCACCGAGCCAGCCACCTATGATGTAGAGGTGAATGTCGCTGACATGACAATCTCTCTCAAGAAACACTATGATGGCTTTAAGGCAGATTGCATGTTGATACTGGGTGATGCTGTGAAGAGCGGCTGGGATATGAGCAACAGTGTGGCAATGTTGGAAGGTGAACCAGGCGTATGGACTGCTACCGTTTACTTGGCTGCCGACCAAGGCTTCAAGTTCTATGCCGAGAACGACATCTTCAATGGCTTCCAGTATCGTGCCGCAGGTGAAGAGAATGCAACATTGGCAGAAGGTGCGGCTACATCTTTGGTTTCTTCAGAGGTGAATCGCAATGACAGCAAGTTCCAGGTGGCTGAGGCTGGCAACTATGTCATCACTTGCGACCTCAATGCAGGAACAATCACAGTGAAGAAGGCTGACTATCAGGACAACGAAATCGTATATGCAGCTTTGTGGTTGGTTGGTGATGCTACAGAGAATGGCTGGGATTTAGGACAGCCTGTGGTATTGGCTCAGGATGCTTCCAACCCAATGGTTTATACTGCCACTGCTGACTTGAAGGAAGGTGAGTTGCAGGTAGTAGTCAACAAGTTTACTAACTATAATTCTGATGTCTATGTAAGCGATGCAACAGATGCCACCAAGGCTATTCGTGTAAATAAAGATAGTGAGAAGAATAACTGGAAGATTACCGAGGCTGGCAAGTATGATGTGAAGTTGAATGTGCTTGACAACACCATGTCGATTATCAAGAATGTTCCTTCTGCTATCTCTTCTGTCAACGCCAATGGGGAGCAAGCTCTTGTAGAATATTACACATTGGAAGGTATGCGTGTGAACCAACCTGTAAAGGGCATCTACATTATGCGCCAAGGTAATAAGGTCGTAAAAGTAAGTAATAAGTAGTTAGCATAATTTGCTTGGTTTTAGGTTAAGGTATGCCATGTCGGATGGCATACCTTTTCCGTATCTATAACTCATACTTGGGGGCAAATATTCTTATGTATGATAAGATGGATGAGTCTGAATATCCTTATTTCTTCGTTACAACTGTTTTCTATAATGGTATGATGACGAATAAGGGTATCTATCAAATGCCGATCATGAATGGTGAGACGACGGGACAATATGGATTGCCAGTGGCAACTTGTGGCGCAAGCCGATATGCCTTGTCTGATAAAAGTTCGTTTGGTGGCTCTTTTGGGATAGTACAAATCACAATCTGACAACATACGATTGGAATTTTACAACGGCTCCATTATTGAAGGATGATTTTTCGGGTGAGGACTTGACTCAAAACTTGACTGATTATGATTGCTTGAGCTGTGGATACAACAAGTTGCCTAGTGGAGCTATTAATGCCAATGACTAATCATATTCTCGGTCAGTGGAACGTGATCAAATAAAATCTCTCTCTTCACGGACGTGCGCTCCATCCCAATGGCGTACGTCTGTTTTTATTCTCTGCGATGCTCCGAGAAATCGCAATATGTCTTCTTCTCTTGTCCTACATGTTACAATACTGTTACAACTTGAAATATCGGTAACAAATATTTCGTAATAACGGAAATTCTTATTATATTTGCAACCGAAACGTAACAAACATTTCCACAAATACAAATGAATATGGATACAAGTCAATATCTTGTGATTTTTTTTCAGATTCTCGGTTCTTTAGCTTTGCTCATCTATGGTATGAAGGTGATGAGTGAGGCCTTGCAGAAGATGGCAGGATCTCAGTTGCGCCACATTTTGGGCGCTATGACAACCAACCGATTTACGGGAATGCTTACAGGTACCTTTATTACCTGTGCCGTTCAGAGTTCCTCTGCAACTACCGTTATGACGGTTTCTTTTGTAAATGCCGGTTTGCTGACCTTAGCCCAAGCAATTTCCGTTATTATGGGTGCCAACATTGGTACCACGTTTACGGCATGGATTATGTCGTTGGGTTATAATGTAGATTTAACGATTGTCGTATTCCCTGCGTTCTTCCTCGGCATCATGCTGATTTATAGTAAGAAGCGCCGTTATTTCGGAGATTTTCTTTTTGGTATCGCCTTCCTCTTCTTCTCGCTCGTTCTGTTGAGTAGTGCGGGTAAGGCTCTCGATCTGGAACATAATCCGGCGGTTATCGATTTCTTTGGTTCTTTTGATACAAAGAGTCATTTCACGATTGTAGTCTTCCTCCTGATTGGTACACTTATAACCTGTATCGTACAGAGTTCGGCGGCTGTGATGGCTATAACTATCTTACTTTGTTCTACAGGCGTACTCCCTATCTATCTGGGTATTGCCTTGGTGATGGGTGAGAATATCGGAACTACCGCTACAGCCAATCTTGCCGCTTTGGGTGCCAATGCTCAGGCTCGTCGTGCAGCCCTGGCCCATCTGGTATTCAATGTCTTTGGTGTAATCTGGGTTCTCTGCCTGTTCTATCCATTTGTAGATTTCGTTTGCTCTATCGTGGGGTATGATCCTGATGGTGGTATGTCTGCGGCACAGAAGGCAAAGTTGTTGCCAATTGTCCTGGCGATGTTCCATACCTGTTTCAATGTTTGCAACACGGGCGTTCTGATTTGGTTTATCCCACAGTTGGAAAAAGTTGTCTGCAAACTTATCAAGCCTAAGGCAGATAAGGAGGATGAAGATTTCCGTTTGCGCTTTATCCAGGCTGGCATCATGAAGACACCAGAACTTTCTGTCTTCGAGGCACAGCAGGAAATCGGCAGTTTCGGCGAGCGCATCCATCGTATGTTTGGTATGGTGAGAGAATTGCTGGAAACTCAGGATTCCAAGACTTTCGACAAGCTCTATGAGCGTATCGAGAAGTATGAAGGTATTTCTGATAATATGGAGATTGAGATTGCCAAGTATCTTGATCAGGTGAGCGATGCTCATCTGAGTGATGATACCAAGGCGAAGATCCGTGCGATGTTGCGTGAGATTTCCGAGATTGAGAGTATTGGTGACAGTTGCTTCAATCTTGCCCGCACCATTAAGCGCAAGGGTGAAAACAAGGAGGAGTTTACTGCCAAGCAGAGTGAAAACATTCATCAGATGTTTAAGTTGGTAGATGAGGCGCTGACTCAGATGAACTATATGTTTGCTCATGAACGCAATTCTATCAATCTGAACCATACGTACAATATCGAGACTGAGATTAATAATTATCGTACTCAGTTGAGAAACCAGAATCTGGATGATGTGGATAACCATCTTTATACCTATGGTGTAGGTACATTGTACATGGATATCATTCAGGAGTGCGAAAAACTGGGTGATTATGTGGTTAATGTCGCCGAGGCTCGCATGGGAGTCAGAACATCTGAGGCTGTGTAATGCAGAATATTATTGATAGAAAGAAAATAAAAGTAATAAAAGCAAACGGGGAAGTATCAATGGATGCTTCCCTGTTTGCTTTTGTTGTTTATGTATTCTGAATGTATTTACTTTTCCAATATTTCCTTCAGTTCCTTCATACCATCTGAAGCCCCTTTCATGATGTGCTCTATCTTGTAATATCCATTGGTGTTTACGGCACCCGGGTCTATCAGATAGATAGGAATGTGAGGCTTGGTATATGAAATCAGACCTGCAGCAGGATAAACGTTGAGTGAGGTTCCGATAATGACGAAGATATCGGCTTGCTGTACAGCTTCGGCTGCCGGCTCAATCATAGGAACGCTTTCGCCGAAGAAAACGATAAATGGGCGCAACAGGCTTCCGTCTCCAGCTTCGGTTCCCGGTTTTACCTCGCAGTCATCCTCTGGTAATTCCTTGATGTAGCGATAGTCGTAAGGGTCGCGTGAAGAGCAAACCTTTGACAGTTCGCCATGCAGATGGATTACATTCTTGGAACCTGCCTTTTCATGCAGATTATCTACATTCTGGGTGATTACCGTCACATCGAAGTCTTTTTCCAGTTCCTTGATAAGTTTATGCCCCTCGTTAGGTTGCGCAGCATAGAGTTTATGGCGCAACATATTGTAGAAGTTTGTTACTAGGGTAGGGTCAGCTTCCCATCCCTCATGGGTAGCTATCTGTTCTACAGGATAGTTTTCCCATAATCCATCATTGCCACGGAAAGTTTTGAAACCACTCTCCACAGACATGCCTGCACCGGTTAAAAATACGAGTTTCTTCATCTTATCACGTTTTAATTATTCATATTTTCTTAATCTTTTTATTAAGAATGCACAAATTTAGCAATTTTTCTGCAAATAACATCGTTTTAAGCGAGAAAAATGTTATCTTTGCACTCGTTTTAAGGACAAAAAGTACATTTTAAGATTATTAATACATTTTTATAGATAGATTTTATGGATAAAGTAAGTTATGCTTTGGGCATCGGCATCGGTCGCCAGTTGGCTTCAATGGGTGCAGAGAGTTTGAATATTGATGATTTTGCACAGGCCGTAAAGGATGCCATCGCGGGTAAGCTTCAACTCGGCGAGCAGGAGGCTCAGGAGTTGGTACAGAACTTCTTTGCAGAGCAGGAGGCTAAGGCTCAGGCTGCTGCTGCCGAGAAGGGCAAGGTTGCTAAGGAAGCTGGTGAGAAGTTCCTCGCCGAGAACGGCAAGAAGGATGGTATCATCACTACTAAGAGCGGTTTGCAGTATCAGGTTTTGCGCGAGGGTAATGGCAAGGCTCCTAAGGCTACCGATCAGGTTGAGTGCCACTATGAGGGAACGCTTATCGACGGTACTAAGTTTGACAGTTCTTACGACCGTGGTCAGACTGCTACCTTCCCATTGAACCAGGTTATCGCTGGTTGGACAGAGGGTCTTCAGCTCATGACCGAGGGTGCCAAGTTCCGTTTCTTCATCCCTTACCAGTTGGGTTATGGTGAGCGTGGTGCAGGTGCATCTATCCCTCCATTCTCAGCCTTGATTTTCGATGTTGAGCTCGTTGCCGTTAAGTAATCTGTTAGTAGATATATTTAAATGAAGTAAAGGCAATCCTGGAATATAATAGATAAAAATAAAGATTTAAAATATAAATAAGGAAATGAAAAAGTTATTTTTCGGAGCCCTCGTGGCTTGTGCTGCTGCTACATTCGTAGGTTGTGGCAATTCTACTCCTAAGGCAGATCTCAAGACTGATGTAGATACTATGAGTTATGCTATGGGTATGTCTCAGACTCAGGGTCTGAAGGAGTTTATGGTAGAACGCATGGGCGTTGATACTGCTTACATGGATGATTTCATCAAGGGTCTTAACGATGGTGCCAATGCTGGTGACGACAAGAAGAAGGCTGCTTACTACGCAGGTATTCAGATTGGTCAGCAGATCAGCAACCAGATGGTTAAGGGTATCAACCACGAGGTATTCGGTGAGGATTCTACAAAGTCTATCTCTCTGAAGAACTTCATGGCTGGTTTCATCACAGGTACTACTGGCAAGAAGGGCTTGATGACTGTTGAGCAGGCTGCTCAGATAGCTCAGGCTAAGATGATGGCTATCAAGGCTAAGAACATGGAGAAGGAATATGGTCCTAACAAGGTTGCTGGTGAGAAGTTCCTCGCTGCCAACAAGAAGAAGCCAGGAGTTGTTACTCTGCCTTCAGGTGTTCAGTACAAGGTAATCAAGGAGGGTAACGGCCCTATGCCAAAGGATACTTCTATGGTTAAGGTTAACTACGAGGGTAAGACAATCGACGGCAAGGTATTCGATTCTTCTTTCAAGCGTGGTCAGGCCGTAGATCTCCGTGCTAACCAGGTTATCAAGGGTTGGACTGAGGCTTTGGTTCACATGCCAGCAGGTTCTGTTTGGGAGGTTTACATTCCTCAGCAGTTGGCTTACGGTGAGCGCGAGCAGGGTCAGATCAAGCCATTCTCTGTATTGATCTTCAAGATTGAGTTGATTTCAGTAGGTGGCAAGTAATTTTTGTGGGAACTCATTTTTATAGAGGACTTATAAATGAAGAAAATATTAATGACAGCACTCGTCCTCGTGGCGAGTGCTTCTTTGTTTACAGCTAGTGCTGCAAGCAAGAAGAAGGTTAAGAAGGCGGCTACTCTTGTTGAGTTGAAATCATCAGCCGATTCTTTGAGTTATGTAGCTGGTATGAATGCCACTCGTGGTCTGATTCCTTATATCCAGCAGAGTTTTCAGGTAGATACTGCCTATATGGAGAATTTCCTTCGTGGTTACAAGGATGCGCTTGCCATGGGTATCAATCCTAAGACCATAGCTTATTCTGCAGGTATGGAGGTTGCCAAACTGGTAGAGAAGCGTGTATATCCTGGCACAAAGGAAGAGTTGAAGAGCACAGGCGATTCTATCAGCCATGCTATGTTCCAGAATGGTTTTATCGCAGCTTTGGCTAATGATACAACATTCTTTACTACTAAGGCTGCTGCCGATTTCCAGAAGGAAGCTTTGGCTGGTGCCGGCGAGAAGTTCCTTGCTGCTAATGCCAAGAAACCTGGTGTAAAGGTGTTGCCTAGCGGTTTGCAGTATAAGGTGATTACCGAAGGTCATGGCGAGGTGCCTAAGGCTAGCGATGAGGTAGAAGTTATCTACGAGGGTCGTCTGATTGATGGTACCGTTTTTGATGCTACATCCAAGCATGGTAGCAGCAAGACTGACAAGTTCCGTGCCAATGGCTTGATCAAGGGTTGGACAGAGGCGCTTACTCTGATGCCTGTGGGCAGTAAGTGGCAGCTTTACATTCCTTACGAGTTGGCTTACGGCGAGCGTCAGGCTGGTCAGATTCCTCCATACTCTACTTTGGTGTTCGATCTTGAGCTGGTTAGCATCGTAAAGCCAGAGGTTAAGCCAGAGCCAGCAGACGAACAGAAAGAAGATGCAGCTGCTGTAAAGAGTGCCGACAAGAAGATTGTTAAATCTGCAGCCAAGAAAGCTGCGCATTCAAAGAGGAGAAAGTAATTACGAAATTCATTTCAACAAGTAATTACTACTAAAATATAATAAGGTAAGAGCCAAGGATAGAGTGTTATCTTTGGCTCTTTTGTTTCTTTTACGTTTGTGTTTGTTGCTTTTGCATAAAAAACGGGAAAGCGAATCTGTTAGTTCTCTTATTTGTATTATCTTTGCAGAAGATAAACTGCACTCGGCAAAATATTCAAGCAAGCTTGATATTCTGCGCTCGTTTGCATTATCTTTGCAGAAGATAAACTGCACTCGGCATAATATTCAAGCAAGCTTGATATTCTGCGCTCGTTTGCATTATCTTTGCACATGATAATAAATAACTTCAATAATCATTTTTAACCTAAAAGATAATGATGAAACAAATTACAACAACCGTATGTGCAACTGTGCTGATGGCTAGTTGCAGTAACATGAACAATACGGAGCAGCAAGTGAACCAACAGGTAGATGAACTCTACAGCAGAATGTCACAGCTAGAGCGTATCGCTCAGTTGAGAAGTGGGTATATGGATGAGCTTTTTGATGCGGAAGGCAATTTGGATACCGTCAAATGCAAGCAGCTCATTCCTTATGGTATTGGACATTTTTCTCAGTACGCCAGTCAGGAATTGGTTGATGCCAATTTCTTGCGAAAGCGTGTGGCTGTTGTACAAGATTGGTTGATACATCATACCCCAAATGGTATCCCTGCTCTTTTTCACGAGGAAGTTCTTTCGGGTATCAATACGCAAGATGCAACAGTCTATCCACAGCAGATAGGTCAGGCTTGCTCATTCAATCCAGAGTTGGCAGAGCTCAAGACTTTGCAGACAGGTACCGCTCTTCGCAAGATGGGTGGCGTATTGTCCCTTTCCCCTATGGTAGATGTCTGCCGTACTCCAAGTTTTAATCGTCTGGAAGAATCATACGGTGAGGATGGCTATCTTTCTGCCGTTATGGGTACTGCTTTTGTCAAGGGTCTTCAGCAGGGCGACCTCAAGAAGGGAGTGGGAGCTTGCTCTAAACACTATCTGGGATATGGTGGTGGCGGTGATGCTGATGAGAAGGAGATGATGGAAGATATCCTTTTGCCTCATGAGACGATGATTCGTCTGGCAGGTAGCAAGGCTTTGATGCCGGGTTATCATGCTGTTCATGGTACCAAGTGCGTGGCAAATAGTGAGATTCTCAACGATATTTTGCGAGATTATCTCGGATTCGATGGAATGGTGGTGAGCGATTATACTGCCATTGACCAGTTGCCGGGACTAGATACTCCTCTTCAGAAAGCTGTGGCTGCTATCAATGGTGGCAATGATGTTGATTTCCCTAGAGGCGAAAACTATCAGTATTTACAGGAAGCCTTGGATAAGGGACTTGTTAAGAAAGAAGTCTTTGAGCGTGCTGTAAAGGATGTTCTGCGTTATAAGATTCGTGCAGGACTGATGGATAAGAATCCATATCTGTATAGTACGGAGGATGTAAAGCTTGATACTAAGGAAGAACGGCAGACGGCTTACGATATTGCCAGCCAGTCTATCGTCTTGTTGGAGAATAATGGTGTTTTGCCTCTTGTGAAGGAGGCTGACGTTAACAGCGCCAAGCAGGTTAAGAATATCTTGCTCACGGGTCCTAATGCCAATTCTATCTGGGCTATGTGTGGCGACTACTCTTTCCCTTCAATGTTCTATTTCTGGCAGAGTTGGAAGAAAAAGTGGGATGATAGCCACTTGCCACATATCGTTAAATTGCTAGAGGCAATGCAGGCAAGTAAACCTGAGGGTATTAATATTAAGTATTCTCGTGGTTGCGACTGGACAGAGGAGATAGAGACCAAGTTTGAAGAGTCTGGCGATAAGCGTGCTTGGGAGTATCAGCTCCTGCATCGCAAGGTTGATTCAGGCGAGAAGGCAGACAAGGCAGAAGCTTTGGCGATGGCAAAGGAAAGCGATGTTATCGTTGCTGCGGTAGGCGAGAATGTGATGCTCTGTGGTGAGAATCGTGAGCGAGATGGTCTCAAGCTTCCTGGTAAGCAAGAGGAATATGTTGAGGAACTCTTAGCTACAGGCAAACCTGTAGTCCTGGTAGTCTTCGGCGGTCGTGCGCAGGTTATCTCCAAGATAGCCAAGCGTTGTGCAGCAGTCATCCAGGCCTGGTATCCTGGTGAAGAGGGTGGTACAGCTGTGGCTGACATTCTTTATGGCAAGATTTCACCATCTGCCAAGCTGAGTGTCAGCTATCCTAATACTGAGGTTTATGAGCCTATCTGCTATAATTATTCCACCCGGCAGGATGCCCGTGTAGAGTGGCCTTTCGGTTATGGATTGAGCTATACAACCTTTGCCTATAAGAACTTGCAGGCTGTTAAGGAACTCTCTACGGCTTCAGAGTCGAGCAATATCTACTTTGAGGTTACCAATACGGGTAAGGTTCGTGCCGATGAGATAGCGCAGGTATATCTGTCGCCAACTCAGAGCAACCAGCAGATTCATCCTATTCAGTTGCAGGGCTTTGCCCGCATCTCTCTCAATCCTGGCGAAACCAAGAGAGTATGCATCAAGTTCTATACTGATCAGTTTGGTTATTATTCTCATCGAGGCAATCGTAAATGGAACATAGCTCCAGGAACGTATGAACTGAAGATTGGAGCCTCTTCTCAAGACATCCGTCTTAAGCAGCAGATAGTTTTGACGGGTGATAAAGTGGTGAAATCTTTGCGTGATCATTACTTCTCCGAGGTTATCAGATAAGCGTATGATTTTTCTGCTAAAAGTAGCAAAATGCCAAGGTTTTTGGTTAAAAACAGTATAAAAAACAACTAAATGCACGAATATTGCAAAATATTCGTGCATTTTGTTTGCAGTTTCAATAGATTTTATTAATTTTGCTATCTGGTATAGAAGAGTACCTTATAAATTGAATATTATAAAACAAAACGAAATGGAGAAAATAGACAATCTAGACAGAAAGATTCTCGGCATCCTTTCTAAGAATGCCCGTATTCCTTTCAAGGACGTAGCCGCAGAATGTGGCGTGTCTCGTGCAGCCATCCATCAGCGCGTTCAGCACTTGATGGAGGATGGTTTCATCACCGGTAGCGGTTTTGATGTAAACCCTAAAAGCCTGGGCTATTCTACCTGCACTTATGTAGGCTTGAACTTGGAGCGCGGTAATATGTATAAAAAGGTGGTAGAGCGCTTGCAGAACATTCCTGAAATCGTAGAGTGCCACTTTACAACCGGTTCATACACCATGCTGATTAAGCTTTATGCCCGCGACAACGAGCAGCTCATGGATTTGCTCAACAATAAGCTCCAGGCTATTCCTGGTGTGGTTTCTACCGAAACGCTCATCTCTCTTGAGCAGAGCATCAAGCGTGAGATTCCTGTACTTCTCGATGAAGATTAATAAGAGTCTACATACTTGAGTACGATTTTTAGAAGATCTTGAATCATTATTTATTGAAAGATAAACAAATGGAAACATTTGACTTAGAGTCGCATCTCCAGGATGCATACTCTAGATTTCCCGAAGCGAAGCATCAGCCTGTAATTGGCCTTACTGCCAATTATGAAGGTATCGATGCTACGCTTCGCGACCGTTATTATAAGCAGGTAATAGCGGCTGGCGGTACGCCGGTCATTATTCCTCCTGTTGCCGATGCTCAGGTCATCGTCAATACCCTGGAGCATCTTGATGGATTGATTCTGACGGGGGGCGGCGACCATAATCCGCTGTGGATGGGCGAAGAGCCTTCTCCCCGTCTTCACAACATCAATCAGGAACGTGATGCTGCCGAACTGATGATTACCCGATTGGCTTTCAACCGCCAGATTCCGATGCTTGGCATCTGCCGGGGCATCCAGACCCTCGCCATTGCGCTGGGCGGAAAGGTGTGTCAGGATATCAAGCAGCTGGTAAAGCACAGCCAGGATGCCGACCGTACCGAACCTACCCACATCGTAGAAATCAGGAAAGATTCCACCTTATATAATATATATAATAAGGAGAAGATCTTTGTCAACTCGTTCCACCATCAGGCGGTAAGCGAGCCTGGCAAGCATCTGCGCACCATCGCCAAATCTTCTGACCATATTATCGAGGCAGTAGAGAGTAGCGAGTATAAGCAGATTCTCGGTGTGCAATGGCATCCGGAATGGCTGGAAGAAGAAGGATTGAAGATTTTCCAATGGCTGGTCAATCAGGCTAACAACTTTTATGCAGCCAAGCAGTTGCATAAGCGCATCCTTACGCTCGATACCCATTGTGATACTCCGATGTTCTTCCCTCAGGGCATCAAGTTTGATCATCGCGATTCCCGCATCCTGGTTGATCTCCATAAGATGACCGATGGTCATCAGGATGCTACCACGATGGTAGCTTACCTGCCACAGCCTCAGATAGGCGAGAGCTTCAGCAGCAAGGTGGCTTTCGATGTAAAGGGACCTGCGCAGTATGCCGACCTCATCTTCGACAAGATAGAAGAGATTGTGAGCAAGAACAGCCAGTATCTCAGCATAGCCCGCACTCCTGCCGATCTTTACAGCGATAAGCGGAAAGGCAGAAAGAGCATCATGCTCGGCATCGAGAACGGTCTCGCCCTGGAGCACGATATCAGTAACGTGAAGCATTTCGCCCAGCGCGGCATCGTTTATATCACGCTCTGCCATAATGGTGATAATGATATCTGCGATAGTGCTCGCGGCTGCAATACCCATAATGGTGTGAGCAGTTTTGGCGAGAAGGTGATTCATGAGATGAACCGCCTGGGCATCATGGTAGATTTGAGTCATGGTGGCGAGAAGAGTTTCTACGATGCACTTGATATCAGCCAGACGCCTATTGTCTGCAGCCATAGCAGCAGCCGTGCGCTCTGCGATGTGCCTCGCAATCTGACCGATGACCAGATGCGTGCCCTCGCTGCAAAGGGTGGTGTAGCTCATACCACGCTCTATCATGGATTCCTGCGTAAAGAGGGAGAGGCTGATATCATGGATGCCATTGCCCATCTTGAGCATGCCATCGATGTGATGGGTATCGACCACGTAGGTCTGGGTACCGACTTTGATGGAGACGGCGGCATCCGGGGGCTCGCCGACTCTTCTGAACTCATCAATTTCACCCTCCAGCTGTTGCGCCGCAAATATAGCGAGCAGGATATTGTCAAGATTTGGGGAGGCAACTGGCTCAGAGTGATGACGCAGGTACAGAACTTTGGAAAGTGAAGAATGAAGAGTGAAGAACGAAGAAACAACGTTCGGCGGCCAAAGGGAAAGCCAATTCGATAGTTATTTAAGTAATCATAAAGTTCAAAGTTCAAATCTGAAAGTTCAAAGTAAATACGATGACGAAGAAAATGAAGATAATTTTAGGCTTGGTAGTTGCTGCCGGAGTGGTAGCTGGAGCTATCAGCTATAAGAATGCCAACACCACGTCGCCGGAAATCCAGGAAGTAGAGGAAGCTGAGAAGCTGAATCCTGTAGGTCCTGCCTTTAATGCCGATTCGGCGTTGGCTTATTGTGCCGCACAATGCGATTTCGGTCCTCGCGTCATGAACAGCGAGGCGCACGACAAGTGTGGCGAATGGATTGTGAGCAAGTTCAAGCAGTTTGGTTGTGAGGTAGAAACCCAGAAGGCTGACCTCAAGGGCTATGATGGTACCATCCTGAAGAATACCAATATCATCGCCCATTACAACCCGAAGGCTGAAACCCGCATCTTGCTCTGTGCCCATTGGGACAGCCGTCCTTGGGCCGATAACGACCCCGACAGCACCAACTGGCGCAAGCCTGTAATGGCTGCCAACGATGGAGCCAGCGGAGTAGCCGTCATGTTGGAGATAGCCCGCCAGCTGCAGGCTGACAAGAAGCTGAATCCAAACATCGGCGTAGATTTCGTATGTTTCGATACTGAAGACTGGGGAACACCTCAGTGGGCTGATGTTCAGGACGATGGAGATACTTGGGCTTTGGGTGCCCAGTACTGGAGCGAGAACAAGCCTGAGGGATATAATCCTCGTTTCGGAATCCTCCTCGATATGGTGGGCGGACAGGGAGCCAAGTTCTATCGTGAGGGCATGTCTATGCAGTATGCCGGTGGCATCGTGAAGAAGGTTTGGGCTGCAGCCCGTCAGGCAGGTTTTGGCTCTTACTTCCCTAAGAGCGATGGCGGAATGATTACTGATGATCATATTCCGGTCAACGAGAAGGCTAAGATTCCTACCATTGATGTGATAGCTTATTATCCAGACTGCCAGCAGAGCAGTTTCGGTCCTACCTGGCACACCGTGAGCGATGATATGGCTCATTTGGATAAGAATGTGCTTAAGGCGGTTGGCCAGACCATGATTCAGGTGCTTTATACTGAGGAATAGGTGGGCATCCCATTCGAATATAAAAGGAAATGTTCCTAGGAAAAGTTGTTGCTTTTCTTAGGAACATTTCTTTTTTCAGTCTGTTTGAATCTTCGTTCATAGACATTGAACCGCCGTTCAGTGTCTTTGAACCGACATTCAATGTCTTTGAACGGCGGTTCAATGTCTATGAACGAAGATTTCTTCTGCTTGTATCAACAAAAAAACTTAGGTATAAAAGCAATTCCTATTGACTGGAAATGCTTTTATACCTAAGTGTATGAGCTTTCTGAATAAGATGAGCTGGTTAAATCTGCCCCGATTCTACCTGTCTTACCACTCTTTCTGTTAATCTGTCAACGCCGTTCGGGTCGTACTTCTTGTTGAGGCTGGCACCGAAGAGGCTTGCAAATGCCTGATAGAATCCGGCACGGATAGGACCCAGGAAGGCTTGAATGAGATGATAGGATGAGGAATTGCATTCGCGATACACCAGTTTGATGCAGAGTTTACCCTGTGCATAGGTGAGTTTCTTCATTCTCGGGGTATATTCCTGTTTGATACCTTTCTCCACCAGTTTCATGTGTGCATCCTTTGCCTTCTTGTTAGGCAGCGTTTCCAGATAATCACCCGTTTCGATGATAATCTTTCTTACCTCTTTGGCTATCGGCAGCACCTTCTTGATGTTGTATACCAAACGGTTGTAAGCCATTCGCTCCTTGGCGTTCTTGAATACCGGCTGCGGATAAACGTACACGTTGTTCACCTGAACATATTGCACGCTGTCATGATCCAGGAGCACTTTTCCTACCTTCACCATCGGTTCAAAGGTAGGGGCATCCATGTCCACCTCCCTGTCTTCAGGGTTGTCGCCATCGGTCTGCGCCATGGTTTGCAGGGTGATGCAGAAGAGCATCGCCAGTAAAAAGCATATTTTCTGTTTCATGTAAATCTCCTCAAAGTTCTTTGACCAGCTCCTTTTCTTCGTGGAGCTTCTTCTATATATAAAGAGGTGTAAGCCCCTTTGTGTTACTAATTACGCCGCAAAATTACAGATTATTTCTCAAATTGAGAAAGATTCTTGGCTTTTTCTTTCTCT
>OKSE01000187.1_pt1 | contig 40550 bp, 34 predicted proteins | sample 1633631 | NCBI WGS metagenome assembly OKSE01 (sample SAMEA3541555, study PRJEB24748) | human gut metagenome | biome: human gut; feature: human-associated habitat; material: faeces | place: China | collected 2012 | reverse complement strand
CACAGAATGAAATTCTGTGTTCAAAGGGGCTTGGGGGCGCTGCCCTCAACAAGCAAACGGAGAGGAAAATCACGAAGGGATTTTGTGCTCTGCGAGTCGGTGTGTATTAACACCGGCATTGCTTGCCAGTATTCAATTTTGATTTTGATTTGGAATAATGGTGAAGATATCATTGGGGCTACATTCTAAAATTGTACAAAGTTTTTCTATGTTTTCAAAGCGTATAGATTGAGTTTCGTTATTAACCAGTTTATTAAAATTTTGGTAACTGAGTCCCATTCGACTATACAACCAATATTTTGACAGACCTCTTTGGGCTAAAATATCCAGAACACATAATCGCACCATTAATATCTAATGCCTCCATATCTCACTTATAAATTAGATGATATAGTATTTTTTATAGTTGCGTAACCAATGTATAGAATATATAATGTATACATTGGATATTGAAATCCTGTTGCCATTGTCGTATTTTGGATAAAAAGATGATGGGCGGTGAAGAAGTGTATTATATTGCGGTGTGTGATGATGACAAAAACATTGGTGGGTATATTGAAAGAGTTATTTTAAATTATGGAAAACGGGAAAACATAAAATTTGAGGTGGATGTGTATTTTACAGGAGAAGGATTGATTGCCAGTTGTCAGCAGGGGGAGCATTACGATTTAATATTTTTGGACATAGAAATGGAGGGGAGTACGGGAATTGAGATTGGTAATCATATTAGAAATCAACTGAAGAATGATTTAATGCATATTATCTATATTTCAGCTCATTCAAACTATGCATTAGAATTGTTTAAAATTCGACCCTTGGATTTTTTAATAAAACCGTTTGGCGAAAAAGAAATACTTGATGATTTGAAAAAGGCTATAGAGCTATCAAATTATAAAGGACAATTTTTTTCATATACAAAGAATTGGGAAACTTATAAAATACCTTTGAAAGATATTTTGTATTTTAAAAGTTCAAATAAAGAAGTAGAGATATACTATTCCGATGGAAAAGATGTGTTTTATAGTTCTTTAGAATCAATTTATAAAGAAGTTGCAAAATGGCGTTTTTTTTATTGTCATCAGTCTTACTTAGTTAATTACAATCAGGTAACAGTATTTAGATATGATCAATTAACATTAAAGAATGGTGAAGTATTAGGAATTAGTCAAGGGAAAAGAAAAAGGGTACGACAAATACTTCAAGAATACGAAAAGGAGGATTTGTAGGATTGGACTACAATTACGGAATTATATATGCAGCATCGAATATTCTCGGAACGTATACGATTGGAAAATTGATTGCTATTTTTCTGGGCGGAGATGTAAATAATCGGGCAATAGTTAGAATTACATATGCACTTTTTTTTGCGATAACAACTACTGTGCATTTATTAATAAACGTCCCTATAATTATGTTGTTGAGTAATATTTTGGGAATTATAGCTTTGGCAATGAATTATAAATGTAGGTTGCAAAAAAAGTTAATATCTGTTGTCTATACATATTTGGTGATTGTAGGGATTGAAACAATTGTTGTTTTATGGACAGGATATCAGAAGTTGGCTTTATTTAGTCAAGGAGAATATAACTCCATAGGTGGATTAGTGATTATTAAAATAATTACATATATGGTAGTTTTGTTTTTAGATAAATTTAATGGCATTCGTAATGGAGAAGCAGTACCTTCATCATATTGGTTTTCCATCTTTTTTGTTCCGGTCTCCAGCATATATATTCTACTGCTCACATTAAATTCCGAAAGTTTATCCTATGACTTACTGACGGTGGAAATCGTATTGTTTCTGCTGATTAATTTTGTGGTATTTTATCTATATGATAAACTTTCTATAACAATTGCTGAAGAGGATGAAAATAGAACTCAGTTGCAAGTGCAAAGTAATTATATAAAGCAGTATGAGTTGATGAAAATGTCCATGGATTCCATACGTACAATAAATCATGATTTAAAAAATCATTTTATGACAATTCAGGCATTTATACAAAGTAAAAATTATGAGAAGCTAAATCATTACATAAATGAAATTTTAGAATTGTCAGATTTACAAAAACAATATGTGAATACTGGCAATAATGTACTAGATAGTGTTCTAAACTTTAAAATATTTGAAGCGGAAAGATTAGGTGTAAAAATAGACATTGATATTCAATTTCCATCAAGTATTGACTTGAATGCATATGATGTTACTGTGATATTGGGCAATTTAATTGATAATGCAGTGCGAGCATCTAAGAGTAAGGTGGTAAGCATAAAGGTGCGCTATGATAAGGGGAGAGCATTACTAAAAATATGGAATGATTTTGAAGGAAAGATACGATTAAAAAATGATGGGAGAATACTTTCAACAAAGGCGGATTTACAAAATCATGGAATAGGATTAAAAAGCGTGGAACGTGTGATTGAAAAATATAACGGTATAATAGATATCGAGTTACAGGAACAAATATTTATGGTTTTTGTAATGTTGTATCTTGAAGATAGAAATATAGATTTATGAGAATTTTGGCTGTTGCACTAACTTTAGTGTGATGGCCTTATTTATTTTTACTTACTCCATTTTTCGGTTTAGTTACGGTTGATTTTAATTTGAGTTAAAAGTTAGTGATATTCTAAGGTAAAGAGCAAAAGAAAAATATTGTTAAAATGATTGAGAGGGGGGAAATAAAATCAGTTTGATTGCATTTGTATTTTAAATTTGAAATATAGTTTTTTTCTTTTGTGATTTAGAATGAAATATAGCTAGGAGGTATAAAATGAAAAAATTAGTTACATGCGTTTTAGCAGGAGCATTGGCATTAACTATGGTTTCGAGTGCATTTGCTAACACTATGGAGAACAATCAGGCACAGGAAGTGATTGTTAAAAATAATTTAAGTGAGTTAAAGAAATCATACAGAAGAGCAGAAAAATATAAGCTACCAAGAGATGGAGAAAAAACAATTGAAATTGGAGTAGATGTACCAGAGTTTTTGGTTGAATTACCGGTCGATTATTCGGAGTCAAATGGTCAGAAAAAAGTTTCAAGAGAACACGTAGTTTATCAAGATGGAACAGGTAAATTTGCGAATGATGTTAAAATCACGGAATTAGGTATGGAAATCTTGACTGTTTTAAATTCTGAGGGAGCACCTAGTACATATGAGTTTAAAACAGATGCGTTAGCTGGTGTGAGGCTTGAAAAATCGGCTATTTCAGAAGACGTTATTTTAGCTTATAGCAATGGACTGGTTGTAGCTGTATTTGAGAATAGTTTTGCTAAAGATGCAGCTGGAAAAGAGATAAAAACAGATTTATCTATTAGAGATAATGTAATCGTGCAAAGTATAAATATCAAAGAAAACGATGTGGTTTATCCAGTAACATCAGGAATGAATATATACAGTACGAGATCAGCCCAGGATTTATTAGACTGGTTTAATGATGCACATTGGATTTGGAGAGGGAGTGAACTGAGTTTAAGATTGTATCCAAAAGATTGGTGTAAACAGGCAAATATAACTACCGCTTTGAAAGAAACAACTTGGGCTGCAGTTTATAATTATTTTCATACAGAGAGTTATTGGGATAATTCCGAAGGAATGCGGCAGCAATATTTATGTCATGTAGATTTTGCAAAGTATGAAAATAACTGGAATCTTGAACCGTGGAGACCTAATGTCGGATATAATGCTACTGTAGCAGCAGGATGCAATCCAGTATAAAGAGGGATTGCTGTTGAAGAGAATACAGAATTTATATAATAAAGTAGAATATATTGTCTATATATCATGTATACTCTTAATTATTGCCATCTGCATATTAATGTATGCAGATGGCATCGTAAGAGATGAGTATAATATCGCCATCGATGGAATCCGGTTAAGGCAGAACTTGTTAATAATTGTAATTTATATGGGATTATTCCTTGCACTTAGACGTGTTTTAAAGAGTAGATGTATGATGACAATTATTTTAGTTGCATTTATACCTGTTTCATTTTATTCATTTACCACAATTAGTACGAATACAGTAGCACTTAAAAAGATAGTTGATGAAAAAGAATATACAAAAACAGGGATTGAAAAAATTCATTTAGCTGACTTAAAAGATATACTTGCAAAGAAAAAATCTGCTACAATTTATATCGGGAGAGAGGATTGTCCTGCATGTAGATATATTTTTCCTAAATTGGAGATGTATGTATACAAAAAGCAAATAGGTATTTTAACATATAACACTATTGAAGATCGTGATACAAATAGAGAAGAATTAATGAAGGTGTTAGAAATGTTGAATGTGGATACTGTGCCGATTATTTTAGAAATAGAGGATGGTGTAGTATCTAATTCTTATAGGGTAGAAGAAATATTAGAAAAATATATCGAAGAGGAGTCGGGAGAAAACATAAAAACATATGAAAATTGACATTACATTACACCATATTTAGATTGGTTTACTCCATGATTTCGTTGATATACAGATAATATGGTATCTTTTTTCTAGAAGAGGAGGTGTAACAAGATGAAAAAGTTTTTTATTAAAGTAGGTCCGGTCTTAGCAACATTAGCATTATTTATTACGACATTCAATGTTAATACAACATGTGCGTTATATGCGTATCAGCCGAAACTGCCTGATGTAGCAAAAAAGTTATCTAAGACAGAACGTTAAAATGTGTCATCGTTAATTGATGTATACCACCATATCCTAATAGATATTGAAATAAAACAGGATATGGTGGTACTTTTTTAGAATGGTAGCTTATGAGATATTTAAGAGGGCATTTTCGGTGAAGCGGGTTGAAAGAGAAATGGAATTATTAATAAATTTTGTTGTGAATTATTTGGTCAAATTAGAAATTATAGAAGCTGGAGAGGTTGAAATATATTATTTTGGTATAAGAGAAGGAATTTTGCTGATATTTAATATTATATTTACGTTGCTGATTTCATTTGTATTAAGTGATATAAGAACAGGAATACTTTTTTTGATTTGTTTTGCACCAATAAGATGTTATGCAGGAGGGTTTCATGCAAAAACGAGAAGAAAATGTTTTTATTATTCAATAGTAATTGTTGTGATAGCTCTGGAAGGGATTAAGATATTAGATTTTTTTGGGGTTGAATTACTAATTCTTCTATTCTTAACATCATATTGGATAGGAAGGAAAAGCCCAGTTGAAAATATTAATAAACCGTTGAATGTTGATGAGAGGAAGATATATAGAAAAAAAACCAATAGTATTTTATGTTTGGAAGATATGATAGCCCTGCTATTTTGGAGAATATGTCCACTAATTACGAACGTAGTAGTAATGGCACAGATGATAGAGCTGGTGTTGATATTCATGGCGAAAAGATAAATGTTCAAATACACTCAAATTAATTCGGAATATTTAAAAAAATAGTAGATATGTATTATGATATAGAAAAACGAGATTAAAATTCAGTAAGGAGTGACGGGCTTCGTTTTCTTTGCATTTGATATTATCGACGAAAAAATTATAGTTCCCATTTTTTGATTTTTCGAAGGATAAATTTTATTTTAAGTATGGAAAGTTTTCGTTATGCATTTATAAAATAAATTGTAAATTACGTCATTTTTTAATTGAGTTACACCAATTTGAGGGGGAATGGGAAATTTTGGAGTATCATAAATGTAATGAAGGGAGAGAGAATAGCTCTAGTCTATCGATGCAATAATAGATTATGCATTAAATATTCGCATCGAGAAATTGTATTTAATTAAGGGGATAAAATGAACGATAAAATTATGATTATCCAATTTGTCAAAATAAAATTCACACAAACATAAAGGTGTATGAAGATATTTTTTGCTTGAAGCGACCGCTGTAGTGTTTTATATGCAAAATGGATATTTTGATCCATATAGTTAAACAGAAAATAGTGCTGAGCGATGTGGTACACTCATAATGCGGTTTGTGTGTTGTTGCTGACAAATGGAAATATATCAAAGCTGGAAGGAGGCGATCAAAATATTGATTGGATAATGCATTTATAAAGCAAAGAATAAAAAATAAAGAAAGGAAATTTTTATGAATCAGAAAAATGAACTGATGAGTGAAGCCGAAGTGTTGACAATTATTTATGAAGAGTTTGGAGAAAATTCTCCTAACTTGGATGTGGATACTGTAATTCCACATGCTTCGAATGGAGTAGTAGGTTGCTAGCATCAGCTAGTTAAAGTGGTAATCATATAATGATTGCCACTTTTTTAAAATGTCGCCTGGCGGTGTACGTTTCTAACGGGTGCAAGTCGTGTGTTCTGCAAGCTGTCAACAGCTTGCCAGTGAAAGTCTAGTCGGAGTAATCACCAGTGAGTTCCGTAGAAAGCATCCAGTGCTTTTGGGTAACTGATTGTGCTGAAGCGATGTATGCCTATTGACTTCGTCAGTGACTTTTGCTTATCTGCGCAATGTTACCTTACGGTCAGTGCAGCAAGTGCACAGACCTACAGAACAGTTACAAATTATTTAGAAAAAATTTTTCTAAGTGGAGGTTATGGGGATTATGCAGAATTTTAAATTTGATACAATAATGTATGATGTTACTATGAATTGTAATTTGAGATGTAAACATTGCTATAATGCCGATTTTTTAGATGCAGGTAGTCTATGTGAAATAGATGTTGATAAAATTTTCAGTGCGTTTTCTAAAATAGAATTTAAAAATATAGTAATACAAGGTGGAGAACCTTTAATAGTAAGTAATTTGGAAGAACTTATTTCAAAATTTAGGAAAAAAGGAATAAATGTTTTTGTTACAACTAATGGAACGCTGTTAGATAAAGGAAGAGCAGTTAAATTTATAAAATCCGGTGTGAATGGCGTGTTTTTTAGTATAGAAAGTGCTTTGCCAGAAATTAATGATGTAATTAGAGGTAAAGGCTCTTTTCAAACTTTATATACTAATTTGAGAAATTTCGTGGCACTTTATTCTGCATTACTTGAAAAAAAGTATATTTATCCAATGTTGATTTCTCTTTCAACTACAGTATCTTCTTTGAATTTTTCAAAGAAGAAAGATATAAAGGATTTTTTTATTTTTGCTGAACAGTTAGGTATAAAGGATATTAATTTTAATTTTTTGCAAAATTTTGGAGGGTGTAAACAACTGAATTATAATGAGAATATTACAAATCTTGAATTAGCAGATTTTATTATACAAGTCTCTATGGAGTTCCCTCATATTGAGGTACAACTTCCAATTAAACAGATAGAATATGAATATTTCAAACAAAAGTATGGTTCAAATATTAACATATATGGTATTAAAAAGGATTGCCCAGCAGGGGATAAGATTGTTTACGTAAATCCAGAATTAAAAATGTTGCCATGTTCATGGCTTTTTCATCTGAACGAATTCTCTTCTTTTACAAAGGAAAATATAGTAAATTTGAATGAGGATATACCTGAAAGTATTTTTGAGTCATTTTTTGAATGCAAGAAAAAGTATGTTTCAGTATTTCGGGAATGTTTGGAATGTAAGTTCAGTGGAAAATGTATTCCTATTTGTCCATGTGTAGCTGAATTGGGAGATACAAGGGATATAGAGGAATTTTGTCCAACTAGAAAGGAGATTAGGAACCTTAAATGAATACCAAGTTATTAACTATTATGTTGACAGATTCATGTAATGGAGATTGTAAATATTGTTATCAAAAATTCTCTAAAGAAAAGTTGGGAAATCTTGCAGTAGAAAATATTGGCAAAATAGAAGAACTATTACCAGAAATAGATGTTATACAGTTTTTTGGTGGAGAACCTTTACTAGAGGAACGGTTTATTTTTAAACTTGATGAAAGGATTGATTACTTAATCCAAAAGAACATATTATCGAAAAAACCAATATATGTATTTTCAACAAATCTAACATTTTTAACAGATGCATTTAAGAGATTTTTATGGAAGTTGAAAGGGGAAGGCAATAATCCGGAATTTATAATTACAGTTGACGGAGAACGAGAGGTTCATGATAAGAACAGAATTTTAAAAAATGGTGATTCTAGTTATGAAAATTTGTTAAAAAATTATAATTTTTTGATAGAAAATGGTTTTTCAGTAGAAACGATTTATATCGTTTATAATAATGAACATTTGTTAAAGCACTTATCACTAAAAGACTGTCTTACAAATATAACGGATACCTTTTCTCAAGTTAAATATGTTTTATTTAATTTTGAACAGCTGTTTGAAGAAACTAAAATCTCTGAAGAAATGATAAAACAGCTAAGGTATGGTTTATTAAAGGATATTTTTGAAGATATAATTTCAGGAAACAAGGAATTCATAAAATGTAGATCGTACCTTCTCCAAGAACTGATGAGGATTTATGATTCAATAATGGATGAAAAAGCAAATAAAGTAAAATGTCTTATGGAAGGTAAAAAAATATCTATTACACCAAACGGAAAAATATTCATGTGTATAGACCAGTATTATAATGGAAAAAATGCTGTCGGTAATTTGCAAGAAATGTCAATATCAAAAGATACGTTATCCAAGTATACGTTATCCAATAATCTTAAACCGGAAAAGTGCCAAAAATGTAGTGTAAATAGGATTTGTCGCCCTTGTCCGTTAAAGACAGAGATTTCTGAAAAAGAATGTCAAGAAAGATACAAGTACAATACTATGATTATAGAGTATTTAAAAAAAGTGTACTCTGATAAAAATATTCTAAAACATTTTATTCAATATTCTCAAATACATCAAAATGTTTTAGCTGTAATTTATTATTACATTAGGACAAAATAACTTTTGAGTATTATATTAAAGCTGATCAATGAATATAGTATATTTTATGCGTTCTATTAATTTAGCAAGGGTACTTCTGGTTGTTAAACTTGGAATAGAAGTATCTTTGCTATTTGAATATAGGAACAAATTAAAATATTATTTAATTACTAAGACTTCCCATACCTAAAATGGGCTTCGCACCTTGAAAATTCAATATTTCAGCTAACAAAATAGTGATTTATGCCGCTATGGTCACTGGATGAAGTGCATTTCGAAGATACGCTGGTACTCTCGCTTTAAAATCTGCCGTAAATGCTTTAAGCTGATCATTGCTGAGTTTCAGAATCTCCTGAAGACTCGTGATCATAGCAGACATGATGATGCCAAGAGAACATGAAAAGGTTATATCAGCCATCTCATTGATAAGATAGAAAAACAGTTCAACTAACGTTCTCTGATCTTCATTTTTTTGTTGTTCCAGGGCAAGGAGCATATATCTGGTAAATACTATGGCAACATGAGCAGTCAGAGCATCATAGGAAAGGCTTTTGCACTTACCAATCAGGTTGAGGGTGGATTTGCAAGTCTTGAAGAACACTTCCAATTGCCAGCGCTTTCCGTAAATCTGTATGATTTCCTTTTCGGAAAGCTCCGTATTTGTGCACTCAAATGCAAGCCGATCTTTTCGATTTGCTTTGTTTCTGATACATACGATTTTAGCAGGAATCGCCTTCTCTTTACCGATCATGACATTTACAGACAGAAGATATTTTGATCGTCCTCTGCGTTTCTTGTTCTTTGCATAAATCTGTTTGATATTGAACTTCTGACCTTCGTATTCATAGTGAATTTTGCTGCTCTTTTTGAGCATAACAATTACATCCATACCTCTTGAGTTAATTGCAGTAATCTGCGTAGGATTTGAAAACCAGCAGTTAAACAGGACGTAATCAGCTGATATGCCGTTCGAAACAGCGGAATCAAGCAAATGCAGCGTGGCATCCGGTGCCTTCATCTGCGCAAGCTTTCGACGTTTTCCTGTGATTGAGCTTTTATCAAAAGATTTTGCCGGTCCAATGATGCTGGATTCTTTTGCGGATGCTAAAAGACAGCTATTGACTGGCAGGAATGTGTTGCCGTCGCTCCAACCAAGAGTCAATAGACGAAATCTTTTTCTGTACTACATTTCAACATGATCAAAGACCCTGGATCCGAGTTCTGTCTTTTTGCAACTGGTATGATTGAAGAGCGTATCATCAATGATGAATACATTTGCACGATTTTCATCTGTGAGATTTTTGATTTCATCGTGAATAATTCCAGATGCCAGCATAGAAGTAAATCGAAGCCAGTTGGTTTTTGTGGAATTCAGGAAAAAATAAAAGCTGTTTTTTGAAAAATCTTCTTTGAAAGATCCGGTACGTTGCTACATATACATGTTTCTTTCGACAAAGACATTGCTCAGCTTATATTTCAAAAGGGAAACGGCAGAGAAACCATTCTCCTTGGTTCTGTTACACTTCTTCAAAAGCTCTCCAACTTTGTGAGAAGAAAAAAATCTTTGAACACAATCAAGAACAGCTACCTCTTTATCATCAGTCTACGGTATAATGGACATGGCATAAATCCTCCTAAGTAAGATAGTTTCTCGACAATTCCATTATACAAAGTGAGCCGTATTTATGCCTTTTTTATTGGTTGAAATATTGAATTTTTAAGGTTCAACACACCTTATTGGTGTGGGAAGTTTAAGTTAATTATTTTAAATTGAAGGATTTTTTTATACCTTAAGAAGGGGAGAATAGTATGCAGAAAGAAGACTTAATTATAAGATATCTTATCAATAAAGGACTGATGCAAAAATTAGAAATACGAAATAAAATTTTTTATGTACAGATGAATATTACAAATAGATGTACAGAAAAATGTCTCCATTGCTATTTAAGAAGAAAAGGATTTAAGGAGGAGGCAGATTCCGAAAGATTTATTAGTATTTTAAATCAACTTAATAGAGCTGCCAAGTTAAAAAACAAACAACTTGTGGTGGATTTAATAGGAGGAGACCCTTTATGTAAACCTGATATAGAGAAGATTTTAAGCTATTTGAATGAGATAAATATTGATTATGGAGTTAAAGGTAATCCTAATTTATTAGCTGATAATATTGAAAAATTAGTGCAGTTTGGATGCAAGCGCTATCAAATGAGTTTGGATGGATTAGAAAAAACGCATGACTCTTTGAGGACTAAAGGAAGTTTTAAATGCACAATAGAAGCAATAAAGTTGTTAAATAGATATAAAGTACCGGTTTCTATAAAATTTACATTAAGCGATAAAAATTGTAATGATTTATGGCCATTACTGTATAAACTATATAATGAGAAACTAACAATTGAAACTTTTTCAGTAGCAAGGTATCATGTTGCTGATGGCAAAGGTTATCATGTGTCAAGAGCATATTACGCTAAAGCGTTAGAAAACTTAATACAATTTTATAGAATGCAGATACGAGCAAATGATATAAGGGTTTATGTGAATTTAAAAGAACATTTATGGATAGCTTATTTGGCAGAGGAAGATTACTTATTTAAAGAGTTTTTTGACCTTATAGATGCAAATCCATATTTATCAAGTTGCTCAATGATATCATGTGATGCTACATTTATTACTCCAGATGGTAGTTATGATGTATGTCCTAAGATTTCAAATTTTGAACAAGTTAAAGATTATATTCAATATAAGGAAGCAAAGCAAAAATTCTTAGATTCATTCATGGAAACGTCATGTGAGTTGTGTATATGGAAGAAAGCCTGTATGGGATGCTTAGCCTTTCATGTAGATGGAAAAGATTGCGATTGTTTCTGCGGAATATAAGGGAGATTTTTTATGAGAGAGAAAAAGATTCTAACAAAGTTTAATCCAGAGATTGAACAGATATTTAAACCGTTAAGAAAAATGCAGTTGTTGGCAATAATTCTTACAACAGGAGTATTAGTATTTCGACTACTAGTGGTCATTGAAATTCAAAAAATAGTGGATGGTCTATCAACATTTAACTTGGAAGTTTTACAAATGCAACTTAAAAAAAGTTTGATTATGATATTGGCCTTTTTTTTGATAAACTATATTTTTCAGTATATCTTCAGAAATTTGCAATATAATAGCCATTATATTTTGATAGAAGGTTTATTTGGGATTTCCTTAAAAAAAGAATATTCATTTTATGAAAAGTATGTTCCTTCTGCCATTTTGTCAATGCTAAAAGATGATAGCAAATTTATTGCTGATTGGAAAAGTATTGGAATAGTCACAATATTTTTGAACATTCTAACAGTAATATTTGTATTTGCTATAATGTCAACTTACCATTTGATATTTACACTAGTTATTATATTTATCATAATTTTTTGCTTTATTATTACTCGTTATGTTAGTAAAATGATGGGGGAAAAAATATATGATTTGCAGGTTTCTAATACAGAAATAAATAAAAAGATTGTTGACTATTTAAGTGGTATAAAAGATATTAAACAACATAAGGAAGAAAATTTTTTTCAAGCTAAATTATCAAACTTTATTAAAAATGATACATATAATCACTGTAAAGCGTACTCTAAATATTTTTCTTTTTATATGTCCATATTTGCACTATTAGCTATGGCATTACCAATAATATCAGTACTTATTGGAGTGATACTTGTGTTAAATGGTCAATTTACAGTAGGAAAATTATTTGCTACATATATGTTAGTTGGAAATTTACAAGAGCCGGTTATGGTGATTCCTGATTATTTGAATAAAAGAAGACAGGCGATTGCCATACAAGATAAAATATTACCGTTGTTAGAGAAAAGAAAAAAAGAAAATCTTCAAGGAAAAATTAGCGATTTAAAGGAGTTTACTTTTCAATCACAAGAATACATATTTGGAGACGAAAAATCAATTTTGAAAAATGTCAAATTTTCTTTATCTAAAAATTCAGTGATTTTAATTAGAGGAGAAAGTGGTAAAGGAAAAACTAGTCTTTTAAATTTATTATCTAGATTTTATAGCACTAATAATCAGAAAGTGGAAATCAAGTATAACCAAATTCCGATAGAAACAATACCAATTTCGGAATACTATGAACATGTTTTGCAGGCACAGCAAACCCCATATATTTTTCGAGATACTGTTTTAAATAACGTCGTATTAGGAAAGAGGTATGCAAGAGAAGATATTGAAGAAATTTTCCATGTTGTATGTTTGGATGAATTTATTGAAGCAAAAGGGGTTAACTATTTAATAGAGCAAAATGGAGAAAATATTTCAGGTGGACAGAGGCAACGTATAGGTTTAGCGAGAACATTGCTTAAGAAGCCGGACATTCTTTTGTTGGATGAGCCTATAAGCGCACTGGATCCAGAATTAATTGTTGTAATTACGAAAAGGATTGCAGAATATTGTGAGAAATATAAGATAAGTTTAATAGTAGTTTCTCATAATGATTCTTTTGAACGATATTATGAAGAAAATGATAATGTAACAATTGTTACTCTGTGATAAGGAGGTACTATGAAGACATATTATGAAACTAGTAGATTGACACTTACATTGACTAATGACGAATTGGCATATGAAATTTTAGATTATCTTAGACGCAATAAAAGTTTTTTATCACCATATGAAAAAGTGGATGAAGAAGAATATTTTCCTGGTGGAAACATGAATGCATTAGTAATGCGGGATGTCCAGAGATTTAAAGATAAGCAAGCAGTGACATTTTGGATAAGAAAAAGAGGGGAAGAACGAATAATAGGGTCTGTAGGATTGAGTGATATTATAATGGTAGATGAGATGAGCATGGCTAGTTTAAATTATAGATTGGATAGAGAAGAAGTTCGACAAGGATATATGGAAGAGGCATGCCGTAAATGTATGAGTATTGCATTTGATGAATTATTATTACATAGATTAAATGTAATTATTAGTACAAAAAATGAGCCATCTAAAAACTTAGCCTGTAAATTAGGTTTTTTAACAGAAGGAATTGCAAGACAGTTTATTAAGATAAATGAATGCTGGGAAGACCATATTCTTATGTCCAAAATAAATGAGTAATATTTAAAAATTAAGAAGAGGCAAATTAGCTTTGATCTGAATAATGCACCCAAATAGGTCCTCAAAGAGTGGGAAAAAATTTCTGTAAATTCAAATCTTTTATGATAATGGTGGAACTGAAGGTTCATTTTGGGATTTCGGTCCTTGCTTTATGGATAAAACTGCGCTAAGCCATAGGCCGTAAGTAAACGCTGTATTCAAAGTATATTTATAGAAAAGCATCGTTATTGTCTGGTGGTGAAAAACAGAGTGTTGCTATAGCCAGAGCACTGATAACGAATCCTCAAATACTAATAGTAGATGAGCTTATATGTGCGTTAGACTATGAGATGAGTATAAATATAGTCTCTCTTTTACAGAATTTAAGTAAATCGGGTCTCACAATCATTTTTTCTATGCATGATAAAACAATACTTGATCATTGCGACAAAATTATAGGCTTTAAAAATGGTAAGATTTTTTGATAGTGATATTTTTCATAAAATAATTGTTTTTACTGACCAAGATAAAGCTAGACAATGGTTGCATAGATATGGTGACTGAGAGAAAGTGTACCGAAAGGAATTAATATAAAGAATGAGTACTAAAGAAGAGTCATTATGGGTACGTTGCCCAATTTGTCAAAGTAAAACCCGCGCAAAAGTGTATGGAGATACCATTCTCCTGAATTTTCCACTATATTGTCCAAAGTGTAAAGAAGAGGTTCGGATTAATATAGTTAAATTAAAATTGGTATTGAGCGATGAGCCGGACGCATAATGCGGAGAGCCTGCTTCTTACTTTAATAGGGTAAGAAGCAGGCTCTTTTTGCAAAAAAACAAATATGTAGATTATTCGATAGTTGTAGCTTTTGAAGATCTAAGTACTGATAGGACAGATTCAAATACAGGAATCAATGCTTTGGCCTCTTCCTCACTGCAGGTGGCCAGCATCATTCGCAGTTGGCGGAGGGCGGGACTTTGCTGTTCGAGTTCTGGGTAAAAAATACAGTTTGAATCCATTTTGAGAACGCGAACTAAAGGGTATATGACCTGCATTTTAGGATTTCCACGATAATTTTCAATGTTTAGTACAGTCCTGACATCCATACCGGCTCTTGTGGCTACTTCATTTTGGGTTAAACCCGATTCCCCACGTATACGCTTAACTGCGTCGCCCAAAGGACGTTTGAATTCATATTCTTGCATTATAGTTCACCTCATACATATTCTACAATACATCATCGTTTTACAAAATTCGTCTTGTTACATCTCTTATGTGAACTGCAATACATATAATAAATGAAGGAGGGTGCATATTGAACCAGAACACGGAAATATTTGATATGAATTTCAAGGTTATGTAAGGAGGCATCGAACTTATCTAGGTGTATTCTGGTTCACATCATATAAAAAATCTAGCGGCTGCGTAGGTTGCCGGTCTCCTCCTTCGTTTCAATTCGCACGAGAACCACGAATTGAAACGGAGGAAAGCCATGAAAGAAATTAATTTACGAGAGTATTATCCCGATTTCTATACCACAGATTATATTATTGAAGTGCCGGATGAGGTATTGGAAGCCATGCAGGAAGCAGTACGAAAGGAAAATGCGTACCAGCGTAGAAAGTTTCGTCACAAGGCACATTATTCGCTTGATCGTGATGATGGAATTGAACATAGCACCTTATACCAGGCATTGACCCCACAGGATATCTGTGAACAGCAGGAATTGATGGAGCAGATCAGTATGGCAATTTCTATGTTGCCGGAAAAACAGGCGCGGCGTATTCATGCCCATTATTTTCATGGAATGAGTTTTGCTGAAATCGCTGCAGAAGAGAAGGTGCACAGAAGTCAGATTATGAGATCCATCAACCGAGCATTGGCAAATATGGCAATTATTTTGAAAAACTATCGTTGATAGGTGCAACAAAAGCTAGAATAATGTCACGGTTATTAGAAGGTACAGTTTCCTCAAGCCTTCAGGTACCTTGACAGCTGAATAAACAGTATTATCGGTACATAAACCCGTGCAATAGCGATATAGAGCGCGCCGCCAGGATGGCAGCTTCAAGGAGGTGAGAAGAAAGGCTGTTTGAGCGATCAACGTATGCTTTATGAGCCGGAAATGGCACACCGGACGCGATGACAGCATGGGGGGTTAAAGATACTTCCTCACGGCTTCCCAAAGACTAGGGGAGAACCCTGCGGCGCACGATACGAACGGCGTTGCGGAGTTATGACAGCTCTGCCAGGGGCGACCGGTAATATTCCCATCGTCAGGGATGCGTGGCAAATATGACGAGTATATTTGAATATGAAAAGATGGACAGCTGCACAATATAACTCACAATGTAATTGCGAATTACAATTCAATTGTGTGGCTGTCTTTTTAGATACAAGCCAATGACTCAAAAATGTATTTTGGGATGTCGTCTTGTATCTAAAAGGGGATGCAGTGAGAACAACAAATTTTGAAATGTCAAGGATGTGGATTTCAAATCCGCACCTTGGACGAAAAGTGGCTGTTGCGCTATGATTAGCTTACACAGTCGCTTTTCCTTATGGGAGGTGACTGAAATAGAGACTCTATCAGAAGATAAAAAAGTATATGATGTGGAAGATATTCAGAGGTTATTGGGAATTGGCAGAAGTAAAGCGTACACTTATCTGGATGAGGTGTACCAGAAGCAGGAGCCGTTCCGTGTGATTAAGATTGGAAAGCTTTTCAGGGTGCCCAAACAATCTTTTGACAACTGGCTGGATGGAAACAGTTAAGGAAGGTGGAACAGTTGAAGAAAGACAGTCCGCAGAAAAGTAAATCATTTTTTGAAAATAATTCATGGTATCATCGAACCAAAACTCTGCAGGCGGATGGCTCGATAAAATACAGTAAAAAGGGCGGATTTGCTACCAGTAAGGAAGCTGATAAAAGTTACGATCAATGCGAAGCTGCGTTTACGAAAGCATATCGGGCGTATCAGATTGCTCATCAGGTAAATAAAGAGATTATGTTGAAAGATTATCTGATTTACTGGTTTGAGGAAGTATTCTCTCAGAGAGTGGAATCTACAACCAGAATGGTGGGAGCATATGCTATCTACGATTTGATTATGCCGCATTTGGAATATGATATTAAGGTCAGATATGTGAATGTAGATTATCTAGATACCTTGCTTGCAGAAGTAGCCAAAGCAAGTCCTTCTGCAGGTAATAAAGGAAGAGAGATTCTGAATCTGGCTTTGAAGGAAGCGGTCATTGCAGGATATATTAAAACAAATCCGGTTACCGACACAAAGCCATACAAGAGAAGCAAGCCAAAGATTACCATACTGAGTAAAGCGAAAATTAAGATATTGTTGAAAGCAGCGTCAAAAAACAACTGGTATCTGGAAATATTGCTGGCATTGTTCTGCGGGCTTCGGAAGGGAGAAATCATGGGATTGAAGTTCTGTGATTTTGACTTTGAGAAGAACACGGTTTATATCAATCGTCAGATTGCTTCTGATCCGAAAATTAAAAAAGACAGTGGCAGTAAGATTGATGAGTATGGTTTAGTCGAGCGAGACCCAAAGACACCGAACAGTTTCCGGACTTTACGTGTGCCGGAGGTTGTGATGGCAGAAGTAAAGAAGAGGAAACTGTTGGTTGAAAAAAATAGAGAAATGCAGGGTGACGAATATTCAGACAGGGATTATATCAGTTGCCAGGAGAATGGAAAACTACACAGTATGACAGCTTTGAATAATGCATTGACAAAACTCTGCAGTCGTAGCGGCTTACCTCATTTAACGGTACATGGCTTGCGGCATATGTATGCAACCATTTTGATCGAGATGGGAGTACCGCTTATTAAGATTTCCGCTCTGCTGGGACATAGTTCTGTACATACAACCTTTGAGTATTACTGTGATGTGATGGATGAAAATGAAAATATCCTTGCATTTATGAATAACGCGTTTGTGCCGGTGAGTACAGAAGAGGTGGAATGAGATGAAATTTGATTTGACTTTATCGCAATATGTAGACTGGGAAGTAAAGAAAGTCATGCCCATCAAAGGAAAATATGGATACAGAGTCATCTTGAAGTATATGGATGGCTCGGAACGTCCGCAGCAAAAGTCAGGATTTTCAACAGAAAAGGAAGCCAATGTAGCCAGGGACAAGACGTTAGGAGAACTCTTTTCCGGAAAATATGTGGTTTATTCCAATGTTAAGGTAAAAGAGTTTATGGAGTTCTGGGTGGAAGAAGATATTCAAAATCGTGTTGGAAGCAGTGAAACTTATGCGACTTATTCCAATATTGTTTATAATCATGTGATTCCGGGATTGAGCAGTAAGAAGATGGCAGATGTCAATCGGGGAGATATTCAGAAGTTCTATAATGAGAAAGCAGAGTATTCGGAGTCTGTTGCAAGATTGGTTAAAACAGTGATGAATGTTTCCATGGGATATGCCGTTGATAAAAAGGTCATTGCAGAAAATCCGGCGATTGGCATTAACCTTCCGAAGAAGGTGGCAAAGAAGCAATATCATACGAGAAACATTGATACAAAGAAAACATTGACAATGGAGCAGATTTTGGTACTTCTGGAAGCAAGCAAAGAGACACCGATTCATATGCAGGTGCTGTTTAATGTGTTGATGGGACTTAGGCGGAAAGAAATCAATGGTGTAAAGTATTCGGATGTTGATTATATTAACCGTACATTGAAGGTGCAGCGTCAGCTGGGCAAGAAGATAAAAACTAAGAAAGAGGACTTTGCACCAAAGACATATACTAAGCAGGAAGTAAGGCTGAAAACTCCGTCCAGTTATCGTGATTTACCGATACCGGATTATGTGTTTGAGGCAATATTAGAGCAGCGAAAGATTTATGAGAGAAACCGAAGCCGTAGAACAACAGTATTTGATGATTCTGGATATATCTGTTGCTCTGTTACAGGAAAACCAAGAAGTAAGGATTTTCATTGGACACATTATAAAAAATTGTTGGAAGAGAACAATCTTCCGGATATTCGTTGGCATGATTTGCGAAGTACCTTTTGTACCATTCTTTTGAAGAATGACTTCAATCCCAAGGCGGTGTCCAAGCTGATGGGACACGCAAAGGAATTGATTACGATGGATGTGTATGGGGATAAGAGACGAATTATTGCTGATTGTGTCGATGAACTTCAGCCGTTTATAGACGAGGTTATGCCTGATTTGGATGAGGATGAAATGATTGCCACAGAGAATTTAGATGTGATGATTTCAGTAGAAGATTACCTTATATAACGTGAAAAAATAGGGTATAGTTACAAAAAAGAACGGATGTTCCTTCTTGTTGGCTATACTTTTTTATTAGTCCATGCTATAATTTTTAGTGATCTTTAAAAATACTATTTCCACCAGGTTTTATCTGGTGTTACGCAGTCTCGAAAAATAGGTTTTAGTGACCTTCATTCGTAAAAATCAAAAAGTTCGAATATATGCCAGGGGCAAAATGCTTGATTTTACGAATTTCGGGCATATACACGAACTTTTTTCTCGGTCACCAAGGAGGTAAAATTGCATTATGGAGTTTAAATTACACTCAGAATTTCAGCCCACCGGCGACCAGCCCCAGGCCATTGAGGCGCTGGTCAAAGGGTTTCAGGAAGGCAATCAATTCCAGACTTTACTAGGGGTTACGGGTTCCGGCAAGACCTTTACCATGGCTAATGTCATTGAGAGACTGAATAAGCCGACCCTGATTATCGCACACAATAAAACTCTGGCAGCCCAGCTTTACAGCGAGTTTAAGGAGTTCTTCCCTGAGAATGCAGTCGAGTATTTTGTCTCCTACTACGACTATTACCAGCCGGAAGCCTATGTCCCTTCTACGGACACATATATTGAGAAGGATTCTGCAATTAATGACGAGATTGATAAGCTGCGTCATTCTGCTACGGCGGCGCTTTCTGAGAGAAGAGACGTGATTATTGTGGCCTCTGTATCCTGTATATACGGGCTGGGTTCTCCGATTGATTATCAGGAGATGGTGATTTCTCTCCGGCCGGGTATGATAAAAGACAGGGACGAAGTGATTGACAAGCTGATCGATATTCAGTATACCCGCAATGATATGGATTTCCACCGGGGAACCTTTCGGGTGCGGGGAGATGTAGTGGAGATTTTTCCGGCATATTCCGGAAGCGAGGCCTATCGGGTGGAATTTTTCGGAGATGAAGTGGACCGGATTACAGAGATTGACGGTCTGACAGGGGAGCCGAAGCTGCAGCTGGGACACATTGCAATCTTTCCGGCATCCCATTATGTAGTTCCCAGGGAGAAAATGATACAGGCAACCGAAAATATTCTGGAAGAGCTGAAGGAGCGGGTGAAGTACTTTAAAAGCGAGGACAAGCTTCTGGAGGCACAGAGGATTTCGGAACGGACGAATTCTGATGTGGAAATGATGAGGGAAACCGGCTTTTGTTCCGGCATTGAGAACTATTCCCGCCATTTGACCTTTGGAAAGCCGGGAGAACCGCCGTGGACGCTGATTGATTATTTCCCTGAAGATTTTTTGATTATTGTAGATGAGTCTCACATTACGCTTCCGCAGGTACGGGGCATGTATGCGGGAGACCGTTCCAGAAAACAGACTCTGGTAGATTACGGGTTCCGTCTTCCCTCAGCGCTGGATAACCGGCCGCTGAATTTTACAGAATTTGAAAGCAAGATTGATCAGATGATGTTTGTATCTGCTACCCCTGGTCCTTACGAGGCAGAGCATGAGCTGATGCGGACAGAGCAGATTATCCGTCCTACAGGACTTCTGGATCCGGAGATTTCTGTGCGGCCGGTGGAAGGGCAGATTGATGATCTGGTATCTGAGGTTCACCGGGAGGTGGCAGCTCATCATAAGGTGCTGATTACGACTCTGACCAAGCGGATGGCAGAGGATTTGACAGATTATATGCGGGATGTGGGAATCCGCGTAAAGTATCTTCATTCGGATATTGATACCCTGGAGCGGGCTGAGATTATCCGTGATATGCGTCTGGATGTGTTTGATGTTCTGGTGGGAATCAATTTGCTGAGAGAAGGCCTGGATATCCCGGAAATTACGCTGGTGGCGATTCTGGATGCGGACAAGGAAGGATTTCTCCGCTCAGAAACATCTCTGATTCAGACCATCGGACGGGCTGCCCGAAACTCGGAAGGCCATGTAATCATGTATGCAGACACCATAACGGATTCTATGCGTGTGGCGATTGAGGAGACCAACAGAAGACGCCAGATTCAGCAAAAGTATAATGAGGAGCATGGCATTACACCGACTACGATTAAAAAGGCAGTGCGGGATCTGATTGCTATTTCCAAGGCGGCAGAACGGAATCCGGCTTCGGAGGAGAAGGATCTGGAGTCTATGAGTCTGAAGGAACTGAACAAGCTGGCAAAGGAGCTTCAGAAGAAGATGCATCAGGCTGCAGCAGAGCTGAACTTTGAGGAAGCTGTTGTGCTGCGGGATCGGATGCTGCAGGTAAAAACCATGCTGCTGGAACTGGAGGGCCAGGATAAATAAAGAAAATCAGGAGAGGGCGGCTGCTCCGACCGGCGGAAAGCTGTTGGATACAATGCGGAGCCGGTCATCGGATCGGGTGTAGAGATAGACCTGATTGGACAGCTGATCCTCAAGGGGAACCTCCTGTGTGTTAATGGTTCGTACCATATTGCTTAAATCTTCATAAGAGGTATCGGGACTGTCCGGTGTCAGAAGGACTTCGTGAACGCTTGAGGGAAGGACAATGAGATCCTTCTCCAGACGGGCGGCGAAGTCCTTTAATATATCCTGATAAATCATGCAGGCCGCTCCATACAGACCGGTCTGGTTGGTGAGGACATAAAGCGGAATGGTTTCGCTGGGGGACTGAAGGAGAAGCTCGAGAAGAGACGGGTCACAGGCATCCTGAGAGGTATCTCCGGCCATGGTCTGCAGCAGCTCCTGCATGCTCTGAATTTCTGCAGGAAATTCCCGCGGAGTATTTTCCCTGGCCAGTCTCCACAAATCTTTGGCAGTGACATTCCACATGCGGGCATGACTGTTGTGAATCATGGCGGTAACCTGGCCTGTCTCTGTGCGTTCCAGGGAGAGGAAAAAAATAATGGAAAGATCCAGATAAGGAATATGGGGAACATCGGAAAGAAGCACCTGATTGGATGCATTGTGAATCATGCGGAACATGATCTTGTCTTTTAAATATTCGAAATTGATGACAGATTCGGCGGTAAGAGAGGCCGGAGGCGGTGTGGTCTGGTAAAGCTGAAGAATTTCTTCAACAATGGATTCCAGGGAGGAACCGCGGATCAGTTTCTGATAGTAGGGATTCAGGTAAATCGTGGGAGCCAGATGAGCACCGGGGCCCTGGAGCGTCAGTCCGTCCAGCGTAACACCGTTATTGCGGGGAAGGGGACGGAGAATAAAGTGAAATTCTTCGCCAAGGGCAGCCTGCAGGTTCTGAAGCAGGCATTCTAAAAAAGCTTCGTATGCCATAAAAGGATACCTCCATATGTGTAATTGGAATAAATGATAAATTTGCTGTGGGAAACAGATTTGAAAATTTCCGAAAACGGAATGAGACATAAGAATGTCCGAAGTGGTAGAACCTATTATAAAGGATTTTTCCTGCCTGCGCAAGGATATCCTGAAAATTTAAGAAAAGATTTGGTTGTAGTTTGCCGGAAAACCAGATAAAATATGTCTTGAGTTTCCGTGTGCCTGAAGTTTGAAAAGCGGAAGAAAGCGCTGGGAAAGGGTTAAAAAAGCGAAAAAAAGCGCTGGGAAAGTGAAAGAAAACCGGAAACCGGGGAAAAATTAGTACGGAATTATAAGGATAGAGACAGAATGAATCGAGTAATAAAAAGAGCAGTAATTTTGTTTGGAGTTTTTGCTGCCGCTTTGCTGGCATATTTTTTTCTGTCCGGAAGGGACAGCGGCAAAGAACAGGTAGTATATGTAGATATGGGAGAGGCGTCTCTTCCGGCAGTCAGTGTGGAGATGTTTGGGCGAAAGACGAATCCCATGGCCGGATATGTGCAGGAGGTGGATAACCGGGCAGCAGGAAACAGTCTGACTGTATTGCCGGAGGATCGGGCTCTGACAGTTTTGATTGAAAAGGGCGGAGATGCAGTTACGGGCATCAGCTATGAAATCAGAACCATGGATCGGGAGCGATTGATAGAGCGCACTGCCCTGGAACAGTGGGAACAGAACGGAGAAGAGATTCGGGCAGTGCTTCCCATTCAGATTCTTTTGAATCGGGAGCAGGAATATCTGCTGCGCCTGGATTTAAATACGGAGCAGCATGGAATGATTCATTATTATACCAGAATTCTCTGGACAGAAAATGAGGGAGTTTCTGCCATGCTGGATTTGGCTGCAGATTTTTCAGCCAGAACCTTTGATTATACTCAGGCAAAGGAGCTGACTACGTATCTGGAGACAAGTCCTTCGGAGGATAACAGCTCCTTTGGAACAGCTTCTATTCGTTCCAGCTTTTCCCATCTGACCTGGGGCGATTTGGATATGCAGCCGGCAAGTCAGGTCCAGGTGACTCTCAAGGAACTGGATGGAATTATGAGCTGCGTTCAGCTGACGTATCTGGCGGAACGGAAAAACGGAGAGGATGATACGGAGTATTATCAGGTAGAGGAAAATTTCACTATGAAGTGGAACTCTCTTCGGATTTATCTGATGGATTATGACCGGCAGGTAAACCAGATTTTTCAGGGAAAGCAGACGGATTACGCAGGAAAGCGGATTTTGCTGGGAATTACCAGGGATGAGCGGGTTGAGGTTAAAAAAAGTCCGGATGGAAATATTCTGGCTTACCGGGTAAACAGGGATTTATGGAGTTACGATCAGAAGGAGCAGAAGGGGGCGAAGGTCTTTTCCTTCCGAAGCAGCGATGTAACAGATCCCCGCAATTATTACGGACAGCATGATATCTCGATTCTGTCTGTGGAAGACAGCGGAGATGTGGATTTCCTGGTGTATGGATACATGAACCGCGGCAATCATGAAGGAAGCATGGGAATTGTCGGTTATCACTATGATTCCGGTCAGAATGCGCTGGAGGAGCTTTATTATATTCCTTATACTGGTTCTTATGAAGCGCTGGAGGATGATCTGCAGCAGCTTGTTTACCGGAATGATCAGGGAATGCTGTATCTGTATGTGGATCACGCCGTTTACGGTATTGATTTGAAAAGCCGGGAAAATATTGTAGTGGCAGATGCCCTTGAGGAGGGCAGCGATGCTGTCAGCGCAGACAGAAGCCGGATTGCATGGCAGGCGGGAGGAAGCCGGTATGATTCGGAAAGCCTCAGTCTGATGGATCTGAATACAGGAGAAAAACGGGAAATCCGGGGAGAATCAGGAAAATATGTGCGGGTTCTCGGCTTTGTAGGAAGCGATCTGGTGTATGGAACTGCAAATAAAGAGGACGTCTGGATGGACAATGGGCGTGTCCGGGAGCTTCCGATGGAAAGCATTCGGATTATCAATGATCAGATGCAGGAGGAAACCAGCTATGAAAAGCCCGGATACTATATTTCCCAGGTCCGGGTAGAAGAAAGCCGGATTCATCTGAGCCGTGTTTCCAAAACAGGAGGAGGCGGTTATACAGAGGCCCAGCCGGATACGATTGTATGCAACGTGTCCATGGGACCGGGAAATCTGGAGGGAATCGGCTGGTATGCATCTGCGGATAAGGGAAAGGTGTATTTTGTACAGCTCTCTCAGGAAATTCGCAGTTCCAGGAATGTACGGATTTCGGTTCCCAAAAAGATTCGTGACAGTGAGTCGGATGTATTGGAGCTGAAATCCAATTATCAGGTGAAAAGTCTGGAGTTTTATGCCTACAGCGGCGGTCATCTTCAGAAAACAACTACAGATTTTTCGGAAGCCATGCAGATGGCGTATGAAAAAATGGGGGTTGTCACAGACAGCAATCACAGGATTCTGTGGAGCAGGGTCAACCGGGGACCGGTAAAAAATATTAAGGATCCGGCTTCTGTCTTTGCTCCGGTAGAGCGGCAGCTGGAAAGTTTTACGGACAGCTGTGTTCTCGAGGACGGTCTGATGATTCTGGATGCAAGAGGCTGCAGTATGCAGCAGCTGCTTTATTTTATTGATCAGAATATGCCGGTTCTGGGATTTACGGAGAATGGCGGCTATCTTCTTCTGTGCGGTTTTGATCAGTATAATGTGACAGTATATGATCCGGCTTCCGGGGAAACCTACAAGGCGGGACTGAACGACAGTACGGAATTCTTCCGCCGGCGCGGAAATGATTTTATCTGCGCAGTTTGGCCCCGGTAATGTCCTGGAATGTTCGTTTCTCTTTACAAATCGGATTTATGTGGTATAATCTATAGGACACTGGGCGCTTAGATGGCCCGGTGGATGAAAAACAGACAGAATTTGATTATTTTTGACAGCAGTTCAGGGCTTCCGTGTTCCCCGCCGAAGCGTCGGGCGGAAAGGTCAGGCCGTCCTGAACAGCTGTAATTTTTAACAGATAGAGATAAATAAAGAACAGATAAAAGCTTCGGTTTTTGGTGATTTAGGAAGAGATTTAGGCAGAGGTGTGGGATGAATCAATATATTATGAAAGGCGGCAACCCCCTGGTTGGTGATGTAGTAATCAGCGGGGCTAAGAATGCTGCCCTTGGTATTCTGGCGGCGGCGATTATGACGGACGAGGATGTGATTGTGGAGAATCTGCCGGATGTCCGTGATATTAATGTGCTGCTGGAGGCCATCGAAGAGATCGGGGCATCTGTAGAGCGTCTGGATCGTCACAGAGTCAGGATCAATGCATCCACAATCCGTGAGGTTTCTGTAGATGATGAGTATATCCGGAAAATCAGAGCGTCCTATTATTTTATCGGGGCGCTGCTTGGCAAGTATAAAAGTGCGGAGGTGCCTCTCCCCGGCGGCTGTAATATCGGCAGCAGACCGATTGATCAGCATTTAAAGGGATTCCGGGCTCTGGGAGCTAAAATTGAGATCGAGAGAGGCGCTGTGGTAGCCCATGCCATTGATCTGGTGGGAAGCCATATTTATCTGGATGTGGTTTCTGTCGGCGCTACTATCAATATCATGATGGCGGCAGCTATGGCAGAGGGACAGACAATTATTGAGAATGCTGCGAAGGAACCCCATGTAGTAGATGTGGCGAACTTCTTAAACAGCATGGGAGCCAATATCAAAGGGGCAGGTACGGATATTATCCGGATCCGCGGTGTCCGCCGGCTTCATGGTACGGAGTATTCCATTATTCCGGATCAGATTGAGGCAGGTACCTTTATGTGTGCGGCAGCGATTACCCGCGGCGATATTACAGTGAAAAATGTGATTCCCAAGCATCTGGAGGCGATTACAGCCAAGCTGGTGGAGATTGGCTGTGAGGTGCTGGAGGGAGATGATGAGGTGCGTGTGGTAGGAAAACCGCGTCAGCATTCAACAAACATCAAGACCCTTCCTTATCCGGGATTTCCCACGGATATGCAGCCTCAGATGACGGTTACTCTGGCTCTTGCCGAGGGAACCAGCGTAATTACAGAGAGTATTTTTGAAAACAGATTCAAATATGTAGATGAACTGACCAGAATGGGCGGAAATATTAAGGTAGAAGGAACCGTGGCGATTATTGAAGGCGTCAGAGGATTTACCGGCGCTCAGGTAGAATCACCGGATTTAAGAGCGGGTGCGGCTCTTGTTCTGGCAGGCCTTTCTGCCAGCGGTTATACAGTTGTAGATGAGATTGGATATATTCAGAGAGGTTATGAGTGCTTTGAAGAGAAGCTGCAGTCCCTGGGAGCTGTGATTCAGGTTGTGGATTCAGAAAAAGAAGCTCAGAAGTTTCGGCTGAAAATCGGCTGATTTGCCGCGGCAGCAGAAAGATATTTGAAAATTCAGGGATATGGATGATTCCATATCCCCTTTTTCATTTTCACAGGAAATTACTTTCTATGGAATAAAAACAGGAAAAGCTGGCAATGGTTAAAAAATGTTCTGGTTTCCGTAAGCAAATTGTTATGAACTGTACATATTCTGGACACGAATTCCGCTTATTATGATAATATAAAAGAAATGTCAGAGTACGACGGTGATATTCAGACGTCAGGGTGATAAAAGGAGGAGAAGCGTATGATGTTATGGAAAAAAGGAATGAAAGTGATGACCAGTGCAGGAATCCTGGCTGTAGTGTTTGCAGGAACGGCTATGGCTGCAGAGGAGAGAACGAAGATTACCAGCATTGAGCTGACGATTGATTCTGATGTACAGGTGGGAGACGAAAGCGGTGATGTGAGCGTTACTACCAATGGTTCCAATTATTCTATTGAAGATGTAGAAATTGTCAATGACAATGGAGAGTGGAACAGCGGGGATGTTCCGCAGGTTGCCATTACACTGGAGGCAGATTCTGATTACTATTTTGGTTCCATGAGCTCCAGCAGAGTAAAGCTGCGCGGAGATGATGCCAAGTACATCAAATCCCGCCGTGAGGACAGCAGCTCTACCTTAATCGTAACCATTAAGCTGGATGAGCTGGAGGGAAGCCTTGATATCGAAGATGTTGCGTGGGAGAACGATGATTCCACGACAGCAAGATGGGAGAAGTCCGAGGGAGGAAACAGCTATCAGGTACGTCTTTACCGCGGCAACAGCTCTGTAGGAGAAACAGTTACCACTACAAATACTTATTACAATTTTGCAGACAGAATTACCAGAGAAGGCGAATTTTACTTTAAGGTTCGTTCTGTAGGAAATGACAATAAGAAGGGTGACTGGTTCGAGTCTGATTATATTTATGTAGATGAAGAGATGCTGGAGGATATCCGCGCCGGACATTATGGCACAGGCACAGGCGGAACAACCTCTACTCCGGGCGGCTCTGGTGTTGACAGATGGATGAGAAATGAGATTGGCTGGTGGTATCAGTATGCCAATGGTTCCTATCCTGCAAACGGATGGCTTCAGATCAGCGGCGTATGGTACTGCTTTGACAGCGCAGGCTATATGCGGACCGGATGGATTCAGTCCGGAAATACCTGGTACTTCTGTGACCGCACCAGCGGAGCAATGCGGACCGGATGGATTCAGGATGGAAATGCCTGGTACTACTGCAACAGCAGCGGAGCGATGTTAGCCAACACAAGAACTCCGGACGGCTACTATGTAGGAGCAAATGGAGCCTGGATTCAGTAGCTGAACAGCAGATAAAAGCAGAAATCAACATACCTGAGGTAAAAAGCACTTCGGTAAAATACAATAAAATACAGGGGGATTGGGAAAATGACAGAGGAATTTTCAGCAGAGATACTGACAAAGGAATTGATTCAGATTGAAAGCACCAATCCGGGAGCCTGTGAGAGCGCCGTCGGGGAATTTATTTCCCGGCGGCTTTCTGGGCTTCCGGGTGTGACGGTGAAGAGACAGGAGGTGCTTCCCGGCAGGTTCAATCTTATGGCAGAGCTTCCGGGACCGGAGGCGGAGCCGGCGCTTGTGTGGATTTGTCACATGGATACAGTGGTAGTGGGCGATGGGTGGACCAGAGATCCCTTCGGAGCAGAGGAGGAAAATGGTCTGCTATACGGCAGAGGGGCCTGTGATATGAAATCAGGCCTTGCATGTGCGCTGTCGTCATTTGCCGGAATGGCCGAAGCGATAGCGCAGGGCCGGAAACCCTGCCGGCGCCTGGTTTTCATCGGCAGCGTTGACGAGGAGGATTTTATGCGGGGCTCAGAAGCTGCTATTGCTGCAGGATGGGTAAGAAAGCAGGACTGGGTTCTGGATACAGAGCCGACAGACGGGCAGATTCAGGTGGCACACAAGGGGAGAACCTGGTTTGAAGTGACGGTGACAGGCTGTACAGCTCATGCCAGTATGCCCTGGAAGGGAGCGGATGCCATTGCCGGTATGGCAGAGCTGATTCGGGAAATCAGACTGGAGGTGGAGGCCCTTCCTCACCATGAGGATCTGGGATGGTCAACCGTCACCTTCGGCCAGATTACCGGAGGATACCGCCCTTATGTGGTCCCGGATACCTGTAAGGTGTGGATTGACATGCGCCTCGTTCCGCCTACAGATACAAAGGCGGCGGAGGAAATTGTGAAGCGAGGGGCAGAGGCGGCCCGAAAGGCGGTTCCCGGAATCCGGACAGACTGGAAAATTACAGGAGATCGTCCTTATGTGGAAAAGCACGAGGATTCTCCCCTTCTGGCAGCTTTACGGGAGGCGGATTCCTCTGTTACAGGCAGAATGCCGGTAACAGGACCGTTTCCGGGATATACGGACACTGCTGTTATTGCAGGTATTCTTGGATGTGAAAACTGTATGTCTTATGGTCCGGGAAGTCTTTCCATGGCCCATAAGCCGGATGAATTTGTTCCGATTGAGGATATCCGCCGCTGTGAAAGGGTGATGTTCAGACTGGCAGAAAATCTGGTGCTGGAGAAGGAAGACTGACCGGAGACGGGGAAAAAGAAAACAGAAACTTCCGGAAATTGCTCTTGACAGCATTCTGCGGATCTGATAGTATATACCGTGCAACAATGGAATAACAACTGAAAAGTGCGTAATCCCTTATTCAGAGTGATGGAGATACAAAGGATCTGTGAAGTCACGGCAACCCCGGACGGCATTTTTTGCATAAGCCTGATTTTTATGGCAGACAGCAGGAAAAAGCGCGTGAGGAAGGTGCCAACCTGAGCGAGAAATCGAGCAATAAGAGGATTTGATAGTTCAGATCAATCAAGTCCGCAGTAAAATTGCTACGGACTTTTCTTTTGTTTTGAAAGTATATTGAAGGAGGATATAATGGAGAAAATACTGTTTACTTCTGAATCTGTAACTGAGGGACATCCGGATAAAATGTGTGATGCCATTTCCGATGCCATTCTGGATGCGTTGATGGAAAAGGACCCCATGAGCCGCGTTGCATGCGAAACCTGCACCACTACCGGTCTGGTTATGGTTATGGGAGAGATTACGACCAATGCATATGTAGATATTCAGTCTATCGTTCGTGAGACCGTTCGTGAAATCGGTTACGACCGTGCAAAATACGGTTTTGACTGTGATACCTGCGGCGTTCTGGTTGCTCTGGACGAGCAGTCCAGCGATATTGCCATGGGCGTAAATAAGGCTCTGGAGGCAAGAGAAAATGCGATGGATGACAGCGAGCTGGATGCTATTGGAGCAGGTGACCAGGGTATGATGTTCGGCTATGCTACCAATGAGACTGAGGAGTATATGCCTTATCCGATCGCTCTGGCTCACAAGCTGGTTCGTCAGCTGACCAAGGTGCGCAAAGACGGAACCCTGCCTTATCTTCGTCCGGATGGAAAGTCCCAGGTTACGGTAGAGTACGACAAGGAAGGACACCCGATCCGCCTGGATGCAGTGGTTCTTTCCACCCAGCACGATGAGAGCGTTACACAGGAGCAGATTCACGCAGATGTGAAAAAATACGTTTTCGATCAGGTGCTGCCGGCAGATATGGTAGATGAGGAAACCAAATTCTTCATCAACCCCACTGGACGTTTTGTAATTGGCGGACCTCAGGGAGACAGCGGCCTGACCGGACGGAAGATTATTGTAGATACCTATGGCGGATATGCACGTCACGGCGGCGGAGCATTTTCTGGTAAGGACTGCACCAAGGTAGACCGTTCTGCAGCTTATGCAGCCCGTTATGTGGCAAAGAATATTGTGGCAGCAGGTCTGGCTGATAAGTGTGAGATTCAGCTTTCCTACGCTATCGGTGTAGCTCATCCGACCTCTATCCGTGTAGAAACCTTTGGAACCGGTAAGCTGGCTGATGAAGAGCTGGTAGCAGTTGTTCGCGAGAATTTCGATTTAAGACCGGCTGGAATTATCAAGATGCTGGATCTGAGACGCCCGATTTACAAGCAGACAGCAGCATACGGCCATTTCGGAAGAACAGATCTGGATCTTCCCTGGGAGAAAACAGATCGTGCAGAAGCTCTGAAGGCTTATTTAAAGTAAAAAGCAAAAAAGAAGCCCCTGACCGGTTCGTGAAAACGCCGGCAGGGGTTTTGTTTTTCTGGGCAGCCTTTAATCTGGCTGGGACTCTGTAATGGTGACAATCACCCGGTTGGGGAGACAGACAAGAAGCTCTCCGTTCATGGTGATGCGTCCCTGATGGACACAGACCTTATCCGGGCAGGTGGCCTCGCTGATCCAGGCGGTGCCGTCCTGAATGATCAGGTGGTTGGTGCCGCCCTGATAGCCCTCGATGGTGATGTCCAGATTTTCATTTAAATCGTAGGAGGCAACGGCAGTTCCATCAACAGAAACCTCTACGAAAACAGCAGGGCGTCGGCTGTTCTGATAGTTTATAAAGAATCCGACTGCAGCGGCGGCAAGGATTGCAAGAATCAGAATCAGTTCTTTTTTGTGTTTTTTCATGGGAAATAACCTCTTTCTAAAATGTAAGTGAAATGATATACTAGTGAAGAAATACATTTGCAGCAGTTCAGCGGTTTATCTTCCTGCCTTCGTACAGTGGACAGGAAGCGCTGGGTGTCTGAAACTATATCACAGATATAGCGGGATGTCAAATGAGAGGAAAGGGCCGGAGAGTGAAATAACATGGTCAGAAGAAGCAAAGACAGCAGAAAAGGAGCACGGGCAGTAGCTCTCTACGGGCTTTTGATAGCCCTGGCGTTTATTTTCAGCTATGTGGAAGCAATGATACCGGTGCCGGTGCCGATTCCGGGAGTCAAGCTTGGCCTTGCCAACCTGGTGAATGTGGTCGGGCTTTATACAGTGGGAGCAGCAGGAACAGCGGCGGTTGCTCTGGTCAGGATTGTTCTGGTGGGATTTACCTTCAGCAATCCGGGAAGTATGATGTATGCACTGGCCGGCGGAATCTTCAGCCTGGCGGTGATGATTGCAGCAAAGAAATACAGATGGTTCAGTGAAATCGGAGTCAGCATTCTGGGCGGTATTTTTCACAATATCGGTCAGCTGACAGTAGCGGCTCTGATTACAGGAACAGGAGGCGTTTTTTCCTATTTGCCGGTGCTTTTAGTGGCTGGTGTGATTACAGGAGGCGTTATCGGACTTTTGGGAGGTCTGATTGTGGAACGGCTTCTTCCGGTGGTCGGACGGATTTAACAGGGGATAAAAAGGTGCAGGAAAGCAGGGCGTGTGATGCTCTGCTTTTTTTATGTCATAGAAAATTGTATCCTATGACATAAAAACGCTCCGCGGGGATCGCCATGCGGCGGAAGAGAATTTTGTCGCAGAAGCGACCCGCCGCAGACGGAGAAGCTCGCGAGCGAGCTTCTTTTTCATGTAATAGGAAACATTCCTGTCTGAAAATAACATAGAATCGTAAGGAAAGGGTAAAGCATAAGGGAAGGGAGCATGATATGATAGAGAAAAGAAGGGAAGGTGAAGAAACTTATGATGTGTGAAAAGAATATTGATAAAAAGATTATGGAGAAAAAAACAGACAGGGCAGCGAAACAGAGAATCTGGAAAAAAGGTTTTCTGGCAGTTTTGTTTTCTGCAGGTATTCTGACAGGATGCCAGATGGAGAAGGCGGCGAATCCGAAAGAGCATACAGAAATGTCAGCAGAGGAATTTGCAGAAAAAAGCACAGCTTCTGGGGACGGGCTTTTGCAGGAAACATCTCAGAAAATTGCGGATGAGCTTTTGCAGGAAACATCTCAGGAGACTGCGGATGAGATTTTGCAGGAGTTTTCAGAAGAGATTCCGGAAGGTCAGAGAGAGATCTCAGCAGAGAAAAGAACCCTGGAGGGGATGGAACCCTATGGAACCATTGCTTTTTCTCACGGGGAGGAAAACTGGGAGCTGGGGCTGTATGTACAGGAGGACATGGTGGAGGATGGAGAGCTGATGCTGGATGATTCCTGTCATTTTGTGATTCAGGCAGAAACGGAAGAAAGCGCTTACGTCCTGTTGGATGAAAAGATTCAGCTGGGGGTTCCGGAAGCAGATGTCTGGATGGATACCGAAAACCGTCTTCATATTACTGTTCGGGATACAAGAACCGCATTATATGAAATCTGTGATTATGTATATCAGGAGGAGACCCGGGTTTTTACAGAAAGGGTGATTCTGGAGGAGGAGGGAATCAACTATCTGGGAACTGTCTGAAACGGGCAAATAAAAGAAAAAGAATCTTGACTGGATACGGGGCTTCTGGTGTATACTGATGGTATACCTGTTGTTCGGATATCATACAGAAAGAAAGGAGATTCTCGTATGGAAAGAAAGATCACGTTTGCACAGTATGGATGCGGAAAGATGGCAAAGTATTTGATCCGTTATGCCATTGAAAAGGGGGCAGAGCTGACAGCGGCCTTTGATATTAATCCGGCTGTACTGGGAAAAGATGCAGCTGAGATTGTTGCTGAGGATTATCCCAAAACCGGAGTCTGTATTTCTCCCGCAGAGAAGGCGGAAGAAATCCTGGGGGCTTTAAAGCCGGATGTCTGCATTATTGCAACAAGAAGTACGGTTGCCGAGCTGGAGGATATTTTCACAATCTGTGCAAAGCATGGAATCAATGCGATTACAACCTGTGAGGAGGCGCTGTATCCCTGGAATTCTTCACCGGCACTGACAGCCAGACTGGACGAACTGGCGAAGGCAGGAAACTGTACTCTGACCGGCGTAGGCTACTGCGATCTGGTATGGGGAACCATGGTTACCAATCTGGCAGGATCCTCCTTTAAGATTACGAAGATTCTGGGCAGCAGTTGGTATAATGTAGAGGATTACGGAATTGCTCTGGCAGAAGGCCATGGGGCAGGATTTACACCGGAGCGGTTTGAAAAAGAGATTGCAAATATTAACCATATGTCAGAAGAAGAGCTGAAGGAGCTGGTGGAGAGCGGACAATACGTTCCTTCCTATATGTGGAATCAGAACGGATGGCTTTGCAGTAAGATGAAGCTGCATGTTACCTCGCAGACTCAGAAATGTTATCCAACAACCCATTCAGAGGATCTGTTCTCCGAAACCCTGAATGCTGTAATCAAGGCCGGTGAGCCGACTGGTATGAGGGCCGTGGTTACTACAGAGACAGAAGAGGGAATTACGCTTGTAACCGAGTGTGTAGGCAAGGTATTTGCGCCGGATGAGTTTGACCGGAATGACTGGACTCTGGTGGGAGAGCCGGAGACAACGATTTCTGTCAATCGCCCTGCTACCGTTGAGATGACCTGCGCAACTCTGGTAAACAGGATTCCGCAGCTGATCGACGCGCCTGCAGGATATGTGACAACGGATCAGTATCCGTATAATGAATACTGTGTTCATAATCTGAATACTTATGTGAAAAGCTGGAATTAGAAGGCCCTGAAGGATAATTTCCAGGAAATTCAAAGATTATTGTATAGATCTGAAGACGGTTTGGAGTTATACTAAAAACAGAAATTCCATAGGAATGAAAAAGAAAAGGGGTATTTAGGTATGGTTTACAGTGCGATTAGAAACCTGGCGGAGTATGGTGTGGAAACCGGGCTGATTACAGAAGATGACAGAACCTATGCGATCAATCAGCTTTTGGAAGCGCTGCGTCTGGATGAATACGAGGAGCCGGCGGAGACAGAAGGCTCATCTGAGGAAAGCGGCTCCATGGATTTGGAAGCGATTTTAAAAGAACTGCTGGATTATGCCTGCAGCCAGGGCATTATTGAGGACAGCATTGGCTATCGGGATTTGTTTGATACGAAGCTGATGAACTGTCTGATGCCGAGACCGTCTGAGGTGATTGCAAAATTCTGGGATCTTTATAAGAATCAGGGCGCAGAGGCTGCTACAGATTATTTTTATAAGCTGAGTCAGGATTCCGATTATATCCGCAGATACCGGGTGTGCCGGGATCAGAAGTGGGTGACAAGCACACCTTACGGCGATCTGGACATTACCATTAACCTTTCCAAACCGGAGAAGGATCCCAAGGCGATTGCAGCGGCGAAGCTGGCAAAGCAGAGCGGTTATCCCAAGTGTCTGCTGTGTATGGAAAATGAGGGATATGCAGGAAGACTGAATCACCCGGCGAGAAACAATCACCGGATTATCCGGATTACGGTAAATGACAGCAAGTGGGGATTCCAGTATTCTCCTTATGTATATTACAATGAGCACTGTATTGTGTTTAACGGACAGCATACGCCCATGAAGATTGAGCGGGCCACCTTTGTGAAGCTGTTTGATTTTGTAAAGCAGTTCCCTCACTATTTCCTGGGTTCCAATGCGGATCTGCCCATAGTTGGCGGCTCTATTTTAAGTCATGATCATTTCCAGGGCGGCCATTACACCTTTGCCATGGCCAAGGCTCCGGTGGAAAAATATTACACCATGAAGGGCTTTGAAGATGTGGAGGCGGGAATTGTCCGCTGGCCCATGTCTGTGCTCCGCCTGCGGGGAGAAGATCCGGATCAGCTGATTGAGCTGGGCGATAAGGTGCTTGGCGCCTGGAGAGCCTATACGGACGAGGCCGCCTTTGTATATGCAGAGACAGACGGAGAGCCGCACAATACCATTACTCCGATTGCCAGAAAAAACGGCAGCAAATATGAGCTGGATCTGGTACTGCGCAACAATATTACGACAGAAGAATTCCCGCTGGGACTGTATCATCCTCATCAGGAGCTGCATCATATCAAGAAAGAAAATATCGGCCTGATTGAGGTCATGGGACTGGCCGTGCTTCCATCCCGTCTGAAGGATGAACTGGCGCTTCTGGGCGAGTATATTGTGGAAGGAAAGGATATCCGCAGCAATGAGGTTCTGACCAAGCATGCTGACTGGGTGGACGAGTTCCTGCCTCATTATGAAACAGTAACAAAAGAAACAATTCCGGGAATCCTGCAGGATGAGGTGGGCAAGGTATTTGCCCGGGTTCTGGAGGATGCGGGAGTTTACAAATGCACACCGGAGGGACGGGAAGGCTTTGACCGGTTCTTAAAGAGTGTGGGGTTTGAGGAATAAGAAAAGAAAAAAGGATGATGGACTTTTCATCATCCTTTTTTTATGCTATCATAAAAGCTATGTGTGCCAAAACAGAGGGGAATGAGGCAGCAGAAGGATTACAGGACAGAGAGGTAAAAGATGCAGGAAGGTGTAAAAAGACGAGGGAAAGACAGGTGGCAGATGCCTTTGAAACGCTGGAGGCTGCTTGCGGTGACCGCTGCCGTTCTGATTCTTTCAGGGCTTGCTGCCGGCTGCGGGACAGCGGGAATCAGAAAGAAGCAAAAGCCCTTTGATGTGCAGTATCTGACGTATTTTGATACCGTAACCAGCATTACCATTTATGCAGACGATGAGGAGCAGTTTGATGAATGGGAGCAGCTGGTGCACAGTGAGCTGGAAAGGTATCATCAGCTGTATGATATTTATCACAGCTACGAGGGCGTGAATAATATTAAGGTCATCAATGATCATGCGGGAATGTCTCCGGTGGAGGTTCCTGAGGATATTCTGGATCTTCTGGAATTTTCCTTAAAGGAGTATGATCTGACCGGGGGCGGTGTTCATGTGGGGATGGGAAGCGTGCTTTCGATCTGGCATGATTACCGGGAAATGGCTCTGGGAGAATCAAAGTTTCCCATGGTGCCTTCCATGACTGAACTGGAATCAGCGGCAAAGCATATGGATATCCATGGTATTCATCTGGACCGTCAGGCAGGAACCGTGTATCTGGAGGATCCGGAGATGAGACTGGATGTAGGAGCAGTGGCCAAGGGCTACACAGCGCAGAGACTGGCTGATACTTTGCGGGAGGCAGGGGTGACGAATGCTCTTTTAAGTCTGGGCGGAAATGTTGTCACCATCGGCTCCCGGGGAGATGGAAAGCCCTGGAGAGTGGGAATTCAGAATCCGGATCTGGGAGCGGAAAATCCCTATGTGCAGGTTGTGGATCTGACGGATATGTGTCTTGTTACCAGCGGCACCTATCAGCGGTTTTACGAGGTAGACGGAACGCGTTATCATCACATTATCAATCCGGAACTTCTGATGCCCTGGAATGAATATCAGTCAGTGACCATCCTTTCACCGGACAGCGGAGAGGCGGATGCGCTGTCTACAGCCGTATTCAATATGAAGCCGGAAGAGGGGCTGGCTCTGATTGAATCTTTGGACAAGACAGAGGCTTTGTGGATTCTGCCGGATGGAAGCCGGATGGAAAGCTCAGGCTTTCAGGCGTATACTGAAGAGGGCAGATAAAAGAAAAAAGTAAGGAAAAAAGAAGGTAAGTAAAGAGGAAAGAAGTATGGAATACAGAAACAGAAAATCAGGAGGCAGCAAGGCAATGCTGCTTTTGACCGGCCTGATCTGGGGCGTGGCATTTGTTGCACAGAGTGAGGGAATGAATTATGTAGGAGCATTTACATTTAACTGCTGCCGTTTTATGATCGGAGGAGTGATGCTGATTCCCTGTATCTTTTTTCTCCGGAGTATCGGAGCGGGAGAAAACGGACATGTAAGCAGGGGACAAAGACAGCAGCAGAGACATATGGCAGTTATCGGAGGAATCTGCTGCGGCCTTGTAATCTGTGTGGCCAGTACCCTGCAGCAGATGGGAATTGCCCAGACAACGGTGGGAAAGGCCGGATTTATTACAGCTCTTTATATTGTAATTGTTCCGGTGCTGGGGCTGTTTCTGGGAAAAAGCACAGGCTTGAATACCTGGCTCAGTGTGGCAATTGCGGCAGTGGGCATGTATCTTTTATGTATTACAGAAGGATTTTCCATTGGACGGGGAGATTTCCTGGTATTTTTATGCGCCATTGGCTTCTCTGTTCATATTCTGGTCATTGATTATTTTTCTCCGAAGGCGGACGGTGTTGTGATTTCCTGCATTCAGTTTTTTACAGCGGGAATTATTTCCGGAATTCTCATGTTTTTATATGAGAAGCCGTCCTGGGAGGCAATTATGGCTGCATGGGCTCCGGTTCTTTACGCCGGAGTTTTCTCCTGCGGCGTAGCCTATACCCTTCAGGTTGTAGCTCAGAAAAATGTGGATCCCACGGTGGCATCTCTGATTCTCAGCCTGGAATCTGTCTTTTCCCTGCTTGCAGGCTGGGTGATTCTGGGACAGAAGCTGTCTGCTAGAGAGCTGGTTGGATGTGTGCTGGTATTTGTGGCCATTGTGCTGGCTCAGATCCCGGAGCACTACGGAATCCGTTATCTGAAGCGGAAGGGAAGAAGCAGAAAATTAAAATTATAAAGAAAAACTCCCGAAGATTCCGGAGATAACCCGGAGTCTGCGGGAGTTTTGTTTTTACTTTCCAACACAGTTTGGTTTATTGTAACTGTTCAGGACGGTGCATCTTCTTGTCCGGCTTGGCCGGGCAAGAAGCATTGGAGATTCCTCCGATGTGAGGATTGGAAGAAAATTTTGCTTACAAGCAAGCTTGACGCTAATTTTTCTTCCAATCCTCTCGCCGTCCTGAATTGTTATTTCTGATTATTTTTCTTCAGCTCCGCCATTTTCATAGCACGAACCTTCAGAGGAAGACCAAACAGAGTGATAAAGCCGTCTGCATCATGGTGGTCATACAGATCTCCGGTAGTAAAGGATGCCAGAGACTCGCTGTAGAGAGAGTAGGGAGAGGTGGTTCCGGCCTTGGTGATGGTTCCTTTGTAGAGTTTGAATTTAACTTCACCGGTAACATATTCCTGGGTGGATTCTACAAATGCCTGAACAGCCTCACGAAGAGGAGTAAACCATTTGCCCTCATATACGATCTGAGCCAGCTTGTTGCTCATTTCCTTCTTGACTTCCATAGTAGCCCGGTCTAATACCAGCTCTTCCAGCTGCTGATGTGCCTCCATCAGAATGGTTCCGCCAGGAGTCTCGTAAACACCACGGGACTTCATGCCGACAACACGGTTTTCTACAATATCGATAATACCGATGCCGTGTTTTCCGCCCAGCTCATTTAATTTGCGGATGATATCAGAAACCTTCATGGATTCTCCGTTGACGCTGGTGGGAACGCCTTTTTCAAAGGTCATGGTTACATATTCTGCCTTATCCGGCGCTTTCTCCGGAGTTACGCTCATCACAAGAAGATCATCATAATTAGGCTCGTTAGCCGGATTTTCCAGTTCCAGGCCCTCATGGCTGATGTGCCAGATGTTGCGGTCACGGCTGTAGCTGTGGTTTGCGTCAAAGGGCAGGTCAATGCCGTGCTGCTTGCAGTATTCAATTTCGTCTTCCCGGGACTGCATGGTCCATACGTCGGTCATACGCCAGGGAGCAATGATTTTAATATCAGGAGCCAGGGCCTTGATTCCCAGCTCGAAACGGATCTGGTCATTTCCCTTTCCGGTTGCACCGTGACAGATGGCAGAAGCGCCCTCTTTTCTTGCAATGTCTACCAGGCGCTTGGCAATGGCCGGACGTGCCATAGAGGTTCCTAACAGATACTTGTTTTCATAGACTGCATTGGCCTGAACGCAGGGAACAATGTAATTGTCGCAGAAATCATCTACCAGATCTTCAATGTATAATTTAGAAGCGCCGGACAGTCTTGCGCGCTCTTCCAGACCGTCCAGTTCATTGCCCTGGCCGCAGTCGATGCAGCAGCAGATAACATCATAGTCAAAGGTTTCCTTCAGCCACGGAATAATTGCGGTAGTGTCCAGTCCGCCGGAATAAGCAAGTACAACTTTCTCTTTCATAATTATAATCCTCCTCAGCATATATGATTCATTTTTTGTAATCAAATGTTTATGACTTCATAAATATACAACACTTTTTCGAAAAATGCAAGCATTATTTGAATTTTTATAAAAAGTATTGCATAATATTCAATCAAGCTGTATAATTACGAAAACCTGAAAAAAACTCTTTTCATGGAAGGGAAAAATGGTTATAATGAAACAAAGCAATTTCACAAGACATCACTGCAATGCGAGAAAGAATTTGCGAATGATTTCAGAAAAGGAAATAAGAGAGGGAGAGAATTATGATAAGAGCAGGCATTATCGGAGCTACCGGATATGCAGGAGCAGAGCTGGCGAGGCTTTTGCTGCAGCGTGAGGATGTGGAGCTTGTGTGGTATGGATCAAGAAGCTATGTGGGAGAGGATTTTTCTTCTATCTATAGAAATATGTCTCACCTGACAGACGAGCCGTGTCAGGATGACGATATGGCAAAGCTGGCCGATATGGCAGATGTGATATTTACAGCTACGCCCCAGGGCTTCTGTGCATCCCAGCTGACAGAGGAGATTCTTTCAAAAACAAAGATTATCGATCTGAGTGCCGATTTCCGGATTAAGGATGTGGACGTTTATGAGCAGTGGTACCGGCTGAAGCACCCCACTCCACAGTTTCTTCCGGAGGCTGTGTACGGGCTGCCGGAGATTAACCGGGAGAAAATAAAGAATGCAAGACTGATAGCCAATCCGGGATGCTATCCCACATGTTCGTTTTTAACGCTGTATCCCATGGTAAAGGAAGGGCTGATTGATCCGGATACGATTATTATTGATGCAAAATCAGGAACCTCCGGTGCGGGAAGAAGCGCCAAGGTTCCCAGCCTGTACTGTGAGGTGAATGAAAGCATGAAGCCCTACGGAGTGGCTTCTCACCGTCATACGCCGGACTTCCCTTTTATATTCCATAAATCCCGTTGGTTTTCCCATGACTTACCTCCCA
>OKSE01000181.1_pt1 | contig 40734 bp, 36 predicted proteins | sample 1633631 | NCBI WGS metagenome assembly OKSE01 (sample SAMEA3541555, study PRJEB24748) | human gut metagenome | biome: human gut; feature: human-associated habitat; material: faeces | place: China | collected 2012 | reverse complement strand
AAAGGTTGAAAAACCTTGAATTTTCAATAAAAAACACTTGATTATATGAGGAGGATTATTTCAAAATATTGTTTTTTTGTCCTTATATAGTAGTTTTTTGTCTTATTTCTAATAATTTATATAAAAGAACAAAAAAATTCTTTCTTTTTTTATTTATTCTTGACAAAGTTTGTTTCATGGAAAATATTTTTATATAAAACAAAAAAAAGCTTCGAAAAGCCCATGTATTTCCTTGCACTTTTCGAAGCTCACCCGTTCTATTTTTATTGTTTTATCAAACTTAGCCCATCATCAGATATCCAAAGTATGCGGCGTAACACACCAGCATGATAATTCCATGACTTCTTACCAGCTTTTTCTTTCCTGCCACACAGACAAGAAGCAGCACACCTGCGCCAATGGCAACTGCCGTATCAATCACAAAATTCGGCGCAAACTCAACCGGAAGAATCAAAGCTGCCGTTCCCACAACAAAGAGAATATTGAAAATATTGCTTCCTACGATATTTCCGATTGCAATATCTGCCTTTCCCTTGATTGCTGCAGAAACAGAGGTAAACAGCTCCGGAAGAGAAGTTCCAAGAGCCACAATCGTCAGGCCGATAAAACGCTCGCTTAAGCCTGCTGCCTTTGCAATGGCTGTTGCTGCATCTACAGTCACATCACTTCCCAGAACAATCAGCACCAGTCCCACAATCGACAGAAGCACCAGCTTCCAGAAGGGCTTCGACTCCTCTGTTTCAACAACCTCCTGTTTATCCCGCATTGCCATTACAAAAAGATAACCCAGGTACATTAAAAACAGAACCCAAAGAATCACGCCTTCCATAAAGCTTACCTGGTTTCCCGTATAACCCAGAGCCAGAAGCACTGCTGTTATAAACAGCATCCAAGGAATCTCATAGCGGATAGTGGACTTTGCCACAGCCACAGAAACAATCGCAGAAGTAATTCCAAGAATAATCAAAATATTTAAAATATTACTTCCCACAATGTTTCCGATTGTAATCTCTGCGCTGCCCTTCAGGGCTGCAGTAATACTGACTGCCGCCTCCGGCGCGCTGGTTCCCATTGCCACAATCGTCAGACCAATCACCAGCTGAGGTACGCCAAGCTTATCTGCGATACCGGAAGAACCGTCTACAAACCAGTCGGCGCCTTTTACCAGCATAAAAAATCCCAGTGCAAGCAGCAATAATTGAATTACCATTTCCATATCATTTCCTCCTCGTTTTCCATCGAATTATCTGGTTTCTGCGACAGAGTTCTCTTTCTCCTCAAGGCGTTCCCCGCAGAGCGTTTTTTTTATTTCGTAGAAATGAAAAAGAAGCTCGCTCGCGGGCTTCTCCGCCTGCGGCGGGTCGCTTCTGCGACAAAATTCTCTACCGCCGCATGGCGATCCTCGCGGAGCGTTTTTTATTTCGTAGAAATAAAAAAAGCGAGTCCTCTGCCGGAATCAAACTGGCAGCACTGCTGTGCAGTGCCCCGCGTTTTCTTCCAACAAAAGTCTCGCTGCTTCGTTACGAACCGGAGCTTCCTTTCAATTCTCAGGATAACTCGTACTGACGGCTTCGCAAACACCTGAAATCAGGTGCCAACTACTCCCTTTTCTATGTCTAACACTATACCAGAATTTTCTTCTTCTGGCTACACCCGTCTCTGCACTTTAACGTTTTCTTAACGTATCATTACAGACCTTCCACCTCAACCAGATTGGTGTGCTGCGGGTTGCCCTTTGCATACGGTGTCGGATGCAGAGAAGTCAGCACATTGATGGAGCCGCCCAGATCCGTTCCCGTTTCATCAGGACGATACCAGGCCCCCTGAGACAGGGCTGTAACTCCCGGCATAATCCGATCTGTAACTTTCACAGGAATCCGGATCTGTCCCCGGTCATTTCTCACCAGAACCATCTGACCATCCTTCAGTCCCCGTACCGCAGCATCCTCTGCATGCATCCAGAGCTGCTGGGGATCCAGACGGTGCATGGCTCTGTTATTGTCATGAATACTGTGACAGCGGCGTTTTGTATGCCATCCAATCAGCTGAAGAGGATATTTTTCCTTCAGAGGATCCGAAGGTCCCTCCGGCGGCTCCACATACCGGGGAATTGCCGGAACAAACTCCCTGTATCTGGTTTCATAAATCTTTCTGGAGAAAATCTCAATCTTTCCGCTCTCCGTCGGAAAAGGATAATGCTCCGGATCCTGCCGTTCTTTTTCAAAGGCAATCACAGGCTCTGTTTTTTTGTAGCGGTAAATGCCTTCCCTCTTCAGGATTTCAAACTCCGGAAGCTCTGTCTCCTTTTCCCTCAGCCGGTTATAGCAGTATTCCAGCCACTGTCCGGCTGTCCGCCCCTGAGTAAACTCCTCCCAGAGCCCCAGCCGCTTTGCCACCTCAGAGAGCCATTCATACTCCTCTTTTCCCTCATACAGCGGTTCTATGACCTTATTATTAAAGCCGACAAAATTCCCCGTCTGCCACGGCATAGTAATGTTTTCACATTCAAACATGGAAACTCCCGGAAGGAGTATATCTGCAAATTTTGCGCTGGCAGTCATGAACAAATCACTGCAGACAATAAACTCACACTTACTGGTATCCTTTAAAATCGCTGCTGTTCTGTTAATATCACTGTGCTGGTTAATCAGCGTATTTCCGGCCAGGTTCAGAATCATTTTAATATCGCTGGAAAGATGTATCTCTTCCGGTTCGGCTTCTCTCCGGAAAGTCTTCTCCCCGTCAAACTCCATACCCGGTTCTCTTCCTGCCCCGTTTCCACAGGAAACACCGTCCAGCCCGTTCATCTCATGTCCCCGCTCAACTGCCTCTGTCCACAGAAATACAGGAATTTTCATGGGATAAGGATTTTCCGGCATGGGAAATACCGGATCCGCATGACGGGTACAGTCTGCCACTCCGCTGGCCCAGCCGCCGCTGATTCCTACGTTTCCTGTCATGCAGGCCAGAAGAATCGCTCCCCGGGCGCTCTGCTCTCCGCAGGCATGACGCTGGGCTCCATACCCCTGTATCAGCGCCCCCGGCCTTGCCGTGGCATACCGGACTGCCAGACTGCGGATAGTCTCAGCCGGAACCCCGGTGATTTTCTCAGCCCATTTTGGCGTTTTTTCAACTCCGTCCTTCTCCCCTGTCAGCCAGGATAAATAACACTCTGACGGATCCACGCCATCCGGCATATGTTCTTTATCAAAACCCAGACAGCATCGATCCAGAAACTCCTGATCCTGAAGTCCTTCCTTCACAATCACATAGGCCATAGCGTCCATCAATGCGCTGTCTGTGGCAGGACGAAGAGGAATCCACTCTGCATCCAGCTGCAGCACGGTATCATTTTTCCGCGGATCAATAACAACAATCGGAATCCCCTTTTCCTTTGCCTTCTTTAAATAAAACATGGAATCGCTGTCAAATTTCGTTTCCGCAGGATTATGTCCCCAGAGAAGAATCAGATTGGAGTTCAGCCAGTCCTCTCTGCTGTTGCCTGTTTCACAGGTACCATACATCAGCGGCGTTGCCTGACGGATACAGGCTGTACTGTAAGAATTGTAATAATCCAGAAATCCGCCGTCCAGGCTTAACAGATGTTTCGCCAGCTGATTTCCCCGGAACAGAGCGCTCACTCCTGTCGCATAATTAACATATCTGGAACCGGGGCCGTAGGTATCGCGGATACGAATCCATTCTCCGGCAATCGTATCAATTGCCTCCTGCCAGGAAATCCGTTCAAACTTTCCTTCTCCCCGTTTGCCAGTCCGCTTCATGGGATACTTCAGCCGATCCTCGCCTAAAAATGTTTTATGATAGTTCATTCCCCTGACACAGGCCGTCATGGGAAATTCACAGCCGGCGGCTTCCGCCTCTTCCAGATTTTCCGTTGTCAGCCGCTTAATTTGTCCGTCCTCCACATGGGCATGAATCAGACAGCGTCCTCCGCAGTTATTGCGTCCCGTTGTGTGAATAATCATTCTGCCTTTCCTTTCTTTTCTCCCAGCTCCTCTTCCTTCATCTTCAGAAACTCAGGAAAACAGGAAAATATCTCATGCTCCGGCAAATGGGAAAAGGTCATGGTCTTTCCTGTTTCCGGATGGGTAAACGTCAGCTTCCAGGCAGCCAGGGCAATCTGCTTCCTGCCCATCCGCCCGCTGTTTGTCTGTTCTCCGGCCGCCGGGCCGCTGCCCCGCTCTGTGCAGGGCATTTTTTTATTCATGTCCGCTGTCAAATCCGTTCCTCCAGACTGCGGATGATAGCGGTTATCTCCCCATAAAGGCAAACCATGTCCGGCCATCTGCACCCGAATCTGATGATGACGGCCTGTAAGCAGCTGAATTTCCGCCAATGTCAGAGTTCCATAGGGATCAATCTCCCTTGTTTCCACTGCCCAGAAGATTAATTCCGCAGGTTTTCCACCTTTTATCCCCTTATCCACAATTTTTGACGTGTTGGATTTTTCATCTTTCAACAAATAATCCACATATTTATCCACATTATCCACAGGTTTTCCACAGACCACTGTAAGATATTTTTTTGACATTTTCCCGGAAGCAACCTGTGCACTTAACGCAGCTGCGGCCTTTTTCGTCTTGGCATAAACCATAACTCCGCTCACAGGCTTATCCAATCTGTGGATAACTCCCACATAGGGTTCGCCTGATTTTGGGGAAAACTTGTGTATATGACGCCGGATCTCGCTTACCATATCCGCACCAAATCCACGGCTGGACTGAGATTCCAGCCCAACCGGCTTCCAAACCACAATCAAACCCTTATCTTCATATAATACTTTCAGCATAGTATTTTCCTTTCCATTCGCGGCGGCATCCTTTGCAATAAATTTTTTCTTCAGACTTGCATTTTTCTCCCGCAAGGTGTATAGTATATAAAATGATATAACATAGTTTTTAAAACTACATATAATAGTATTGATTATAACATAAAAGGAGTGATTTCTATGACACTGAAAATCAAAGATCCGGGAAGCGCCCTGACTCATTTTATTGCCATGATTCTGGCTCTGGGGGCATCATCCCCCCTGATTATCAAGGCAGCCCGGACTCCCGGATATACCCATGTGCTCCCGCTGGCTATTTTTATTACCAGCATGATCCTGCTGTATGCAGCCAGCACCATTTATCATACTCTGGACATTTCACCAAAGGTAAACCAGATTCTCAGAAAGGTTGACCACATGATGATTTTCATTCTGATTGCCGGAACCTATACCCCTGTGTGCGTCCTCGTTCTGGGTGACAAAACCGGCTGGTCCCTTCTGGCTCTCGTATGGGGAATCGCCATTGCAGGCATGATCATCAATGCCCTCTGGATCACCTGCCCCAAATGGGTTTCTTCCCTTATCTATATTGCCATGGGATGGGTTTGTGTTCTGGCCTTTGGAAAAATCACTGCCGCGCTTCCCAAAAGCGCCTTTATCTGGCTTCTGACCGGGGGTATCATCTACACTGCAGGAGGGATTATTTACGCCCTGAAGCTGCCGATTTTTAATGCCAGATTCAAATATTTCGGCTCCCATGAAATTTTTCATCTTTTCGTCATGGGAGGCAGCCTCTGTCATTATATTATGATGTACGCCTTTGTCGCCTGATCGCCTTCTCGCCCCGGCAGTTCTTCTCAGAAAGACTGCCGGGATTCTATCAGTTTCAGCTTCTCTGCCCTGCTCAGCTGCTTCACCGCCCATTCCCTCTGCATGGCCTGCTGCTTTGTATCAAAAACCTCCCAGTAAACCAGAGCTACCGGACGGCGGCTTTTTGTATATTTCGCTCCTTTTCCCGCATTGTGGGCCTCCACCCGCGCTTCCAGATGATTCGTCCATCCGCAGTAAAGACTCCCGTCCGCGCAGCGAAGCAAATACATATAATTCTTTTCTTCCTGATTCTCACTGACCATCTTCCTGATTTCCATTCTCCTGTCAAGTTCTCTTTCCGCCTTAGCTGCAGCTCATTCCTGTCCCTTCACCCCTCCTAAAACCGGAAATAAATAAAGGGATTGTAGCCGCTGGCCATCATCTCACAGACGGAAAGGAAAAATAAAACAGCCAGGGCCCCGTCAGCCAAAACCCCCAGCCCCTTCTTCTCCATTTTTTCACGCAGCGCTCCGAAAAAGGGCGTACAGAACAAAAGAGAAATCACAAACTGCAGAATAAATTTCTTTCCGGTAACCAGCTCTGCCAGTTCTCGATCCAGACTTCCCATCAGACAGCCGGAAAACATATCACGCAGATACCACAGTGCCTTTTCCATCGTATCCGCCCGGAAAAACACCCAGCCGATTTCCACAGTCAGCAGCGTATAGATATGGCGGAATATCGAAGGAATCCGTTCCAGAACCTTTCTCAGCCACAGCTTTTCCAGAATCAGGAAAAAGGCAAAATAAAGTCCCCAGAAGAGAAAATTCCAGCTTGCCCCATGCCAGATGCCCGTCAGAGCAAATACAATCAGAAAATTCCGGCAGTTTTTCGCCAGACTGCACCGGCTTCCTCCCAAAGGAATATACACATAATCACGAAACCATGTTGAAAGAGAAATATGCCATCTCCGCCAGAATTCACTGATGCTTTCAGAAAGATACGGATGATTGAAATTCTCCAGGAAACGAAAGCCGAAAATCCTTCCCAGACCAATCGCCATATCAGAATACGCCCAGAAATCCAGATAAATCTGAAGTCCGTAGCAGATAATGCCAATCCATCCATAGATCATTCCCATTCCAGGTTTCAGTCCGAAAGCCAGATCTGCCGCTTTTCCTACTGCATTAGCCAGCAGGATTTTTTTCACAAAGCCTGCCATAAACCGGAAGGTTCCCTCATAAACATCCTCTGCCCTTACCTGTCTGCTGCCGATTTCCCTTGCCACATCAATATAGCGGACAATCGGACCTGCAATCAGCTGGGGAAAGAGCATAATATACAGGGCCAAATCCAGGATATTCCTCTGCACCTCCACCTTATCCTGATAAACATCAATCAGGTATGACATAATCTGAAAGGTAAAGAAAGAAATTCCAATAGGAAGAACAATATTGGGGACCGGAGACTCCACGGTTCTTCCAAGGAGAGTACCGGCCAGCCATGCTGCCGTATCCCCCAAAAGATTCAGATACTTAAATACAATCAGAACTCCCAGGTTCCAGCCAATCCCCAGCCAGAATATCATCCGGCGTCTGACACTGGCTTTTTTCCTGTCATCTGCTTCTCTTTCCTTCTCCATCAAAAGGCCTGCTCCCCAGTTTACCACAACAGAAACTGCCAGAAGACCCAGATAATTCAGCCCGCCGTACCCGTAAAAACACACAGAGCAAAACAAAAGCACTGCATTTTTCACCCGGATGCTGCGTGTCAGAGATGCAGCCCCGTAAAGCGCCAGGGTACAGGGCAGAAACATAAATAAAAATACCGGTGATGAAAATACCATGTTATTTCCCTACTCTTCCCGTAAAATTTCCGGATGCTCCAGAACATAGTCAATAAAACCAAAGCTCATATCAGAAACTGCCGTTTCATTCACCTCCAGCACTACCAGATCAATATCCCGCAGATATTCTCTCATATCCGCCTCCTCATAGCTGGAAAATTCCTTCACCTGTCCGAATTCTTCTGTAAAAATCTGCCGGTTCTCCATCGAAACATTTTTTCCGAAATAATGATTCTGAATCAGACAGGAAAGGCTCTGTCCCATGAAGCTTCCTCCCCTGCACAGAAAACCGGGCGCGTCTGTCTCCTCATCAGTAATCTCAATCACCGGTTCATAATACTGATCATACGGCTTCCCAATCGTATTGAACACCTCAAAGGAATCTGCATCCGGATATACCGGATTTTCGCAGGGAACAGCTGTAATGGTCATTTCCGGAAGATTATAACCGCTTTCCTCCTCCAGAAACTCCCCGAAAGCCGCCCCTGTCATATTGCCCACATATACAGACCAGTGAAGTCCTGTCCGGTAGAACAGAGGAACCCGGCTGTCAAATTCTGACTTATGCTCATCCAGATACCGGATACTGTCAAAATACCGGATTCCGCTTCCGGACAGCGCCTCCGTCAAAAGCTCATAATTTCCTTCCTTTCTCGGCGGCGCCATCGCCTTGTCCACCCAGGGAAGCTGATCCTCCGTATAGCGAATCTTACAGGGTGTAATAAACACATACATCTGCTTTCCTGCATCCTCCAGAAGAACCTGGAGACGCTCCAGCTTCTCCACCAGCTCATTTGCCCCTTCCCTTGAAACAGGCGCAAAATACTGCAGATAATAGCTGACATTTTCCCAGCTGAAAAGATTCTTATCCCTGCTCATGCTGTAATTAATGTTTGATACCGTATCCAGCAAAGAAAAAGTAATCTCATTGCGAAGCCGGACCATAAAAGGCTTTCCCGGCAGATGCTGCTGCACATAAGCCTCAAATTCCGTCTGTGCCTGACCGTCCAGCAGCTTCTGAGCTGTAATTTCCGGAAAACCGGTCTGATTTTCCACTCCGCTGAACCGGAATTTGTCATCTGTTCCTTTTAAAATCAACGGAGACAGCATCACAGCGGCTGCGGCTGCCGGAAGCAAAAATAATCGAATTGATTTCACGTTCTTTTCTTCTTTCTTCAAAAATAAACCGGCGAAGACTGAGCCTCCGCCTGCCAGGACCGCACCATGCGGCAAAACTCTTCCAATACGAAATAATCCTACCACACCATCAAAAAAAAGAAAAGAGCAATCCGCTCAGCATCTATGTAGCAGCGCCGTGTCTGCGCACGATCACCTGCGCTGCTCAGGCATTGCCTGAATCTATAGAAAGCATCAGCTGAATGCGGATTGCCATACTGTATCATATGATTATTTTCCCCGGTGGTTCCTGTTTCGGGCAGTCAAATGACGAAACTTCTTTCCCCCTTCTCCGGCTCTTCTACCGGACGATCTCCTTCACCAGAATCAGGCTGTCTCCCGGATGAAGCTCCTCTGAGGTCAGTCCGTTGGTTTCCATTATATGATCTGCTGTTGTGCGAAACCTCTTTGCAATATCCCACAGACTGTCCTTTTCCTGCACCACATACCCGACAATGCCCGGCGCCTCCTTTAATCTCCTTCTGTCAAGAGGTGCTGTCTGTGCCTGAAGAATTACCGGCTGGCATACCGGCTGCAGAACCAGCAGCTCCAGCAAAAGAACCGCCTTAATTTCCACTGTATCTCCTCCGGCCATCACAGCCGTCAGCTGCTCCACTCCCTGCTCCAGATACCAGACACTGTCCTTTGTAATTCCCGGAGCCTCTGCATCATAATGAAACGGCAGAAGCTCTGTTACAGACTGAACAGGACAGCTGTCATCATCTGTAAGATACAAAAGCTTCACCTCCAGAACTCCGTCCAGGGAGAGCATATCCTCCCCGGCTTCCGCCTGATCCAGCTTCACCAGACCGCTGCTGTGGCAGATCTGCAGCACCCGCTGCTCTCCCGGCAGCTGTATCTTCTCCGATATTTTGCATTTTCCTGCATTCCGGGTTAAAATCTGATCAAAACAGGCCTCCCCTGTTTCCACTGTCAGTTCCCGGTTTACCCCATACATATCACTGAGAATTTCCAGCGGCTTCTCCTCATACAGGCGGATATCCAGCTCGATCACCGCATCCAGATCCAGCTCCCTCATTTCGCCGTCATAATCCGGTTTTTCCTCCATGCTTTTATGAATCAGGCGCAAATCAATAGCCGGAATCATTTCCTCAACCGCTCCTGCCATCTCCACCTCGCCGGAAAAAGGAATACTCTCCTCCAGCCACTGAACCGTCTCGCTTTCTCCCTCTCCCTCATAAATCAAAAAGACCAGCAGTGTTCCTTCCAGCCGTATTTTTCCGTCCAGGGGTCGGGCCAGCGCGCCGCTGAGCCGCATTTCCATCCATAAAATCCGCCCAATGGCAGGCTTGCTTCCAGAAAGAGTCATCTCCTCCTTCACCCGGTAGGTATCCTTTCTCCGAAGGGCAATCGCCGCTGCATTCACAGCCCTTGTCTTCGTTTCAATCTGCGGAACCGTCAGTTCGCCGGAACCGTCATCCTCCTTTTGCAGAGTTCCAAGCTCTACCGCTGCCTCTGTATCAAACAGCGCCTCCACCCGTACCTCCAGCGTCACTACAGCCTGAATACTCAGCTTTCTGGAATTGATAATTCCTGCGTTTAAATCCTCCATTTTCCAGGAAACACTCACATAATCCCGTTCCTCCAGCCCCGGCACATTCACCGTTTCCTCAAAAGGAATCAGACCGCCAAGAGTCTGAAGGCCCCCCTCTTCCTTCCGGTACAGCACATGAAAATCCAGTTTTCCCCGAACCGTTACCTTCTCGCTCTGAACTCTGGCCGGTTCCAGCTGCACCTCGCCCGAGTCCAGAATCACCTGAGCAATGTCGCTCATAGTATCAGGCACAATAAAATCATCATCAAGAGTTACCTGGGTATCCACCTGGGTTTTCCACCGATTCATATGTATGTTTTTTTTCACCAGCTCCAGCATAAAAAAAGCACCCACCTTACCTTCCGGATTTGACCCTGCGGCAATCCGCCGCCGGAATCATCTTCTACAGAAAGTTTATGTGAATGCTTTTCAAATTATGAACTACCGGTCATACTCTTCCAGAAAGTGATGCCGTTTTCCATCTTTTACATAACCAATGCAGGCATCCAGATTCACATTCTCCACGCTCTTGAAAATATTCGTTTCAATGTGAGGATTAACCTGCCGGAAATGCCGGATCAGCTCTTTCATCTCCTGCCGCTTGGAAGAATGAACCTCCTCCTCCAACGCCCTCTCCCGGGCAATCCGCTCTGTAAACCGGCAGGCACACTGGAGAAAACGCAGATGGTTATACTCTTTCCAGGCCAGAATATCCTGCTCCTTCACCAGATACAGAGGGCGGATCAGCTCCATTCCTTCAAAATTCGTGCTGTGAAGCTTCGGCATCATTGTATTCACCTGCGCTCCGTACAGCATACTCATAAGTATCGTTTCAATTACATCGTCAAAATGATGGCCCAGAGCAATTTTATTGCAGCCCAGCTCCCTGGCATTGGCATAAAGATTGCCCCTGCGCATCCGCGCGCACAGATAACAGGGAGAACCGCCTGCATCTACTACTGTCTCAAAAATATCCGATTCAAAAATCGTAACCGGAATTCCCAGAAGCTTTGCATTCTCCTCAATCAGCTGGCGGTTTGCCGGGTGGTATCCCGGATCCATCACAAGAAACTTCAGTCCGAATTCCATTTTCCCGTGGCGGAGAATCTCCTGCATACACTTTGCCAGAAGCATCGAATCCTTTCCGCCGGAAATGCAGACTGCAATATTGTCCCCTTCCTGAATCATATCATATTCATTAAGCGCTTTTACAAAGGGACGCCAGATTTCCTTACGGAAACATTTAATAATGCTGCGCTCAATTTCCACTGTACGGGGATCAGACACCTTTCTTTTCCTCCAGTTCCGCAGTCAGTCTTCTGACCTCATTCTCCAGTTCCTTCACCCGCTCCTCCATTTTGCAGAAATGCTCCAGAGTCATGGGCTTCTCCTTATGAGCCACCGGAACACCGGCTACCTTTACCGGACGGGCCGGGACTCCCACAGCCGTGGTATCATTTTCCAGAGGCTTTAAAAGCACCGCATTTGCCGCAATGGTGCAGTTATCGCCCACCTCAAATGCGCCCAGAATCTTAGCGCCGGATCCAACCGTTACATTCTTTCCCAGAGTAGGATGACGCTTGCCTTTGTTTAAACCTACACCACCCAGGGTCACTCCCTGATAAATCGTACAGTTATCACCTACCACTGTCGTTTCTCCAATCACCACTCCGCAGCCGTGGTCAATCAGAATTCCATGTCCCATCTCCGCACCCGGATGAATCTCAATCAGCGTAAAAAAACGGGCAATCTGAGAAATCAGACGAGCTATAAAAAACATCCGATGCTTATAAAACCAGTGAGCAAACCGATGCCAGATCAAAGCATGAACTCCCTGGTACAGCAAAAGAACCTCCAGGGCACTGCGGGCGGCCGGGTCCCGCTCCTGGACAGCCTTAACATCCAGCCAGATATCCTTCAAAATCATAGTTAACACCTTATCCTTCTTTTCAGGCAGACCCAGCCGGCTTCCTTCCTCGCCCCACCAGAGAAACCCTTTGCAGAAATTCTCTGTCTGAATGGGAAGCGCTGAAAAAAGCCGGCTTTCCGGTCACATCATCATTATTTATGAACAGTTCTAATTTACCATATGTCCGCAGATCTGCCAAGTGAAATTTATTTCAGGAATCTACAGATATCTTCTGAAAACACAGATTCCCTCAACCTGTCAAAAAGAAGGCACTTCGCCATGATTTACTGAAAAATCACCGGATTCTCCAGGTATTCTGTTTGAATTACCAGAAACGGATAGGATTTTTCTGCGCCAACCTCTTCTCCCTTCTGAGGTCCCAGCAATTCCGTATCCACCACAATTGAATTTTCCGTCAGGTACAGTTCCCGTACAGCAATGCTGTACCCTCCTGTAGCCTGTTCTCCATATCCTACCGCTATGTAAAGCCCCTGATCATTGCTGTAGGTCAGTTTAAACGGCGCTGCCTTCTTCTCTGCAACCAGCTTTGCAAGCTCTTCCGGAAGTTCCGCCTCGCTTACCACAGTAAATTCCAGATCCCTTACCTTATCCTGATCCGCTTTTTCCACACTGCAGCCCGTCAGAAACCTTGCCATAAATGCCCACAGAAACAAAGCTGCAGTCAGAAAAACCTTTCCCTTCCGCCTTTTGTCCATAAATCAGCCTCCCTATTGCTATGATTACTTATAATCTATTCACAGGTCAAACGGGTTTATGCATTTTTTTACAAAATCCAATGGCGGAAGGATTCTTTTAATTCATCGGATCCTCCTCCCGGCTGCAGATGGCCAGCCGGTGCTGATACTTTTCCTTTGTGGCCATACCGCCGCGAATATGGCGTTCCGACTTGTTAATATTTAAAATCACCCTTGCTCTGGCGGCCAGAGCCGGATTGATGTGTTCCAGGCGCTCGGTTACGTCTTTATGTACCGTACTCTTACTGATTCCAAACTTCTTTGCTGTCTGCCGTACTGTTGCATGATGCTCAATAATATAATTGGCAATGGCTGCCGCCCGCTCCTCAATGTAATCCTTCATGGGCTTTCCCCTGAATATGTTTTTTACATTGTATGAGCCAGCGTCAGACATCTATGACAAAAACAGACGTCCTTACTTCATCGCCGTAAAACGCAGAGACAGGCAGCTGAGTCCGCCGTCGATCTTCCGGAATTCTGAGGTGTCCACCAGAATCACTTCATAGCCCATTTCCTTTACCAGCTTCTCCACAGTCGGATAACCGGCCGGCACAAGTACCTTGTCATTCACCCAGATGCAATTGGCCGCATACGCCTCATTTTCCGGAATCTCATAGCGATTATAAGAAGCAAACTCTGCTTTATCCTTAAACTCCCCGGAAACCAGCATATTGTTGTTCTCCAGATAGTTGACTCCTGTCTTTAAATGAAGCACCTTTTCCAGGGGCACCTCCACAACCGTATAGCCATATTTTGCCAGAATTTCAGAAAACTGGCGGATTCCCTCCTCATTCGTTCTCGCAGAACGGCCAATGTAAAAGGTATCTCCCACCATCATTACATCTCCGCCCTCCATAGTACCGGGAGACTGAATATACTCAATGCACTCGTCCGGATAAAACTGTTTGATAACCGGAATCATCGCTTCCGTCTCCTTTGTCCGGGTAGCTGCGCCGGGATTGGAAATTACCGCGCACTTTTTCGTCAGAACTGCCGTATCCTCTACAAAACAGCTGTCCGGAAAATTTTCATCTGCAGGAAGCACAGTCACCTCCACGCCACACTTCTTCAATGCTGCGATATAGCTTTCATGCTGCTTCAGCGCCTTCTCGTAATCCGGCTTTCCCAGCTCCGGAGCAGAAGTAATTCCTTCTGTAACAGCCTTACACGGTGTTTTTACAATCACATTCTTAAACATAATCTTTCCCCTTTTCTCTTACAATTTTAATATTCACAAATATTTTTTCATCTGTTCTTACAGCAGCCGGACTTTTTTCTATTTGCAGCGATTTCAGCCCATCTCCTCTGCTGCCCTGTCTGTCATAACATCTTCGACAAAAATTCCTTCAGGCGCGGATTCTGAGGATTTGAAAACAACTCCTCCGGCGTGTTCTGCTCCTTGATCTGTCCCTCGTCCACAAACATAACCCTTGTAGCCACTTCTCTGGCAAATCCCATTTCATGAGTCACAATCACCATGGTCATGCCCTCATCTGCCAGTTCGCGAATCAAATCCAGCACCTCTCCCACCATTTCCGGATCCAAAGCAGAAGTCGGCTCATCAAACAGCATAACCTCCGGATTCATGGCAAGCGCCCGGACAATGGCAATCCTCTGCTTCTGACCGCCTGACAGCATAGCCGGATAAGTATCCGCCTTATCAAGAAGACCGATTCGATCCAGCAGACGTCTTGCATTCTCCTCCGCTTCTTTTCTGGTCTGCAGCTTCAAATGAACAGGAGCCAGAATAATATTTTCCAGAACAGTCAGGTGAGGAAACAGATTAAAATGCTGGAAAACCATTCCCATTTTCTGACGCATTCTATCAATATCCACATTCACATCTGTCATATTCACGCCGTCAAACCAGATTTCCCCCTCTGTAGGTATTTCCAGTAGATTCAGACAGCGAAGAAACGTACTTTTTCCGGAACCGGAAGGTCCGATTACCGCAATCTTTTCTCCCTGGGAAATATGCTCGGTAATGCCCTTCAGCACCGACAGTTCCCCAAATTGCTTTTTCAGATTTTTAACCTCTATCACTTCTCGCCAACCTCTTTTCTAATTTTGAAACACCTGATGAAAGGCCGTATACCAACAGGAAATAAATCAGCGCCACTGCCAGAAGCGGAAAATAAGGCTGCATCGTGCGGCTGCGCACCAAATCGCTGGCCCGTGTCAGATCCACAACTGCAATCAATCCCACAATCGATGTTTCCTTCAAAACAGCAATGGCTTCATTACACAGTGCCGGAAGAATATTCTTCAAAGCCTGCGGCAAAATAATCAGCCGCATGGCATCCACCCGGTTCAGTCCCAGAGAACGTCCTGCCTCCATCTGACCGCCGTCCACTGACTGAATTCCTGCACGGATTACCTCTGACACATAAGCGCCGGAATTCAGACCAAAGGCAACAATAGCAACCACCATTCCATCTGATACGCCTCGAAGAACAATAAATGCCATAATCATCAGCTGAATCGCCAGCGGCGTACCGCGAATCACAGCCACATAGGCCGCCATCAAACGGTCTATGACTCCAATCACCACACTTCCAAACGTCCTTTTCTTTCTCGGATCCTTCTGGGACGCCATATACCGGAATACTGCAATCACCACACCAATCAGAATACCGATAGCTGCTGCCGCCAGTGTAATGACCATGGTATTAATAAAGCCCTTCAGAAAAATCTTCCAGCGGTTATCTACAATAAACGCCTTTTGAAACTGAGATAAAAAGCTCTCAAACAAACTCATATTCTGCCTCCTGAAATCCCCGGTTACTGCTCAAGCAAAGATGCCAGTTCTTTGTGCTTTTCAATACTTGCTTCAATGCTTCCATCCTCTACCATAGGCTTAATCACTTCATTAATTGCCTTTACCAGTTCTGTGTTGGACTTCTTTACGCCAATACCATACTCCTCTGTTGTAGAAGAACCATCCGCATATTTCGCCTCAAAACACTTTAATCCTTCATTCACCGCACAGAAATTCTGCGCTGCGAGAAGATCCAGCATCACTGCATCTACATCTCCCTTCTGAAGAGCAAGACATCCCTCTGTCAGATTTTTATACTGCACCACTTCCGCTCCCGTATCCTTCAGGCATCCATCCGCAATTTCATCAGAAACAAGGAAATCACCTGTAGTGCCCAGATGAACAGCAACCTTCTTCCCTGCCAGATCCTCGATATTCTTTACAGAATCATCCGTCTCATTCACAATAATATACTGGGTTGATTTTGTATACGGATCCGAAAATGCCATCTGCTCTTTTCTCTCATCCGTAATCGTCATAGCTGCAATCACAATATCCGCCTTGCCATTGTCAAGATACTGGGGAAGAGTATCAAAAGCCGCGTTAATAATCTCCAGCTCCACTCCCCACTGATCCGCAATCGCCTGAGCCAAATCAATGTCTGATCCTACCGGTGTATCTGTATCAGCAATATACTCAAACGGTGCCCATGCCGCATCCGTGGCCATCACCAGTTTCCCGGCCTTTTTAATATCATCCACAGTTTTGCTTTCATTTCCTGCTCCGCATCCTGCCAGAGAAGCTGCCATCATCATACCAAGTACCAATGCCATCGTTTTTTTCATAATATTCTCTCCCTCATTCCATTTTCTGCTGTATATTCTTACACTTTTTTCTGTGTTTACGCAAGATTATACATTGATTATACACTGATGTCAAGTATTTTTCATTAAATATTCACTTTATTTAATAATATAGAATATTTATGCATGCATATTTCTAAAATCCAACACAAAACAGGACAGATTTTCCTGCCCGCCTTCCTGTCTTTTATGCTATACTGTTCATAAGATACAAAAGTAAATCATTCCAGAAAACAAATTATAAGAAAAGGATTCCTGTACATATGCCGATAAAAAAGAAAGCCCTTTTAGTTACCACAGTCAGCGGCTTCGTTCCCCAATTTGAAATGAACAATGTCCGTCTCCTTCAAAACATGGGGTTTGAAGTTCACTATGCATCCAATTACAATACACCGTCCTACGGAACAGATAATCACCGGCTGGACGGAACCGGAATTATCCGTCATCAGATTGACTTCGTCCGCAGTCCCTTCAGGCCGGAAAATATTACGGTTTTCCGGCAGCTGAAAACCGTTATGGAACAGGAGCAGTTTCAGCTGGTTCACTGTCACACGCCTATGGGAGGTGTTATGGCACGGCTGGCCGCCCATGCCACTCACACAGGGCCTGTAATATATACGGCTCATGGATTTCATTTTTTCAAGGGTGCAAAACCTGTAAACTGGCTCTGTTATTACCCGATGGAAAAATTCCTCTCACGCTTTACAGATCAGCAAATCTGCATTAATCATGAGGATTACCAACGGGCAAAAAAGCATTTTCATGCAAAATATGTAGACTATCTCCCCGGAGTGGGAATGGACTTTTCCAGAATTCCCCACTTGTCAGAAGAGGAAATCCTCCAGAAAAAAGAAGAGCTGGGAATCCCCACAGACAAGCTTCTTCTGCTCTCCTCCGGAGAACTGATTCCCCGAAAAAATCACGCATCCATTCTCCGGGCGCTGGCGCAGCTAAAAGACATGACGCAGATCCATTATCTGCTCTGCGGCCATGGGAAACTGGAAAAAGAGCTTCACCGGCTGGCCGATGACCTGGGAATTTCCCATATGGTCACCTTCGCCGGATATCGGGAAGATATGCTTGAAGTCCTGCAGACCGCAGATATTTTCCTGTTTCCCTCCTACCAGGAAGGCCTTCCTATGGCACTTTTAGAGGCCATGGCCAGCGGACTCCCCGTTATCTGTTCAGATATCCGGGGCAGTCAGGATCTAATGGGGGAAATTCTCACACAGACCGATACCGCAAAAATCTGCGCCGGAGGAATCATGATCAAAAAAGCAGACGACGTCTCTGCCTACAGTCAGGCCATCCGTCATCTGCTGGATACAGATACACCAAGTCATCTGTCCGCCCGTCTTCAGGAACTGGGGCAGAACAACCGCCGTCTCAGCGAAGCATTCAGCTCCGATTCTGTTATAAAAAAAATGAACACCATTTACGAAAGGCTGTGCAGGGGATAATACTACACCCCCTGTACAGCCTTTTTCTATCAGACAATTTTCTCTTACTTATTCTCCTTGTATATCTCTATACATTCTTCTGCGCAAGCCATTCCTTCACAGCTTCTACGCTAAAACCAACCGCTTGGGCAATCTGTTCCGCGGACAAGCCCTGAACTGAAAGATTCCTGGCAGTCATCTGCGCCTGTTTCCTGCGGCCTTCTGCAAAGCTTTCTTCCCACAAATCCTCCATGACCTTACACATCTCTTCAAAAAACATTCCTGGCTCCTATTAACACCTGCCTAAACCGTCTTCTGCGCAAGCCATTCCTTCACAGCTTCCACGCTAAAACCAACCGCCTGGGCAATCTGTTCCGCGGATAAGCCCTGAACTGAAAGATTCCTGGCAGTCATCTGCGCCTGTTCCCTGCGGCCTTCTGTCTGACCTTCTGCCCGACCTTCTGCCCGGCCTTCTGCAAAGCTTTCTTCCCGCAAGTCTTCCATCACCTTACACATCTCTCTCACTCCCTTCGGGTTCTCCTTCAAATAACGCGTCTTCTCCGCAAGAATCTCGAAATTCATATCGTCTGCATTCGTACAATTAAAATCATGCATCAGCCTGCCAAGATCCGAGTCATCCCGGTACTCTCCATTTACATACAGAATGTGAGCTCCGTCATCAAAAGGCTTATTCAGAGTAAGGTTCCTGTTTTCAATCACATAGAGCGGCTCTCCTGCCTTGTAGTAGTCATTTTCCGTAATAAAAATAACATATGTGTCCGGAAGCTCTCTGTAATCCTGCTTCTCATCCAGATTCTCCACATCCATCATACTCGAATGATATCTCGCCCGATGTGGATCTGCTCCATTATCTGAGCGCTGTACCTCGATATCGTATTTTTTTCCTGCGCTGTCCGTTGCATAGGCATCCAGACAGATCGACCGCGCTCCGGTAACACGCTTGAAATCCGCCTGTGTTTCACATTTTGTCAGAATCAGATCCTGCTTTCCTGTAATAATGCGAAGCACAAACTCTGCCAGCGGGATATTTTCCTTAAACAGACCACGCATAAATGTGTCATCAATCGGCCGGAAACCTCTCAACCTCTGAAGATCCTCCTGATGACGCTGTTCCTGTCTCTGCCAACCAGCTGCACCCATGTACCACCATCTCCTGTTCTATGAATCTTTATATCAATCTCTTTTTTCATCCTATCATAGAACAAACGGCTGAGCAATCTACTGCTACTATAATTTCTGTAAGCTTCCACGGAATTTACTATTACCAAAACATTTAATCCTACACTCTTCATTGTCACGGTAAACTTCTTTTTCATTTAGTTCCATCAACATTTTTCATTATTTATAATTTTGCATGTTGGCTATTTCAAATCCCATATCATTTTGATACTCGATATTCCTGATTTGTTTCAAGAATAAATCAAAAATACATAAATTCCTGGTACAGAAACTATGACCTTTTCAAACCACAGTTCATAATTTTCTGATATCTCAAGCATAGATTCTAGTGCTTGTTCTTTCAGTGTATCATAAATATAAATTTCAGAAAATATAAATAGATCATAATGTTCAAAAACCACATATCCACCACGGTTTATTGTATCTAATTTTTTCTGTAAAGCTTGTAAAATCAGCGAAAACGAATCCATTCCTTCAGTTCCTAGAATTTCTCCATAGAATGTTCCACCGCAATCCTCTATCTTCTTTTTTGTTCCTTTTTCATCACGAACCATTTTTTCATAAGCTTCAGATACAAATGCTCCGCTTCCTGTTGTTTTTGTCCAATTGCCTGCGTTACTTCAATACCTTTAGAATGATCTGGAAATTGGAGATCTGGTTTATCCCTCAATTCCAATTGCTCAAAATCCTGAGAAACCAACTTGGAAAGTATAACCTTAGCTAAATGTTCATCATATTTTCGAGTTGGCATCCATATTCCCCTCACTTCTTCCTCTATCAGTCATTCCCCAATTACTCTTTCCCGCTATCTATACAACCCTCCGCATAAGTCTTCTCCTCCATTTCATTTCTGTCAATCCTGCTGCCCAGGGATTTCCGAGACAGATGCAAATTCCTGCTGATAAAACTGCGGCTATAAGAAGATTGACATTTTCTGACCAGTGAAAAAAAGCACTTTTCGCCATCCATTTTATTAAAAACCCATGTAAAAGAAAAACTGGCATAGTATAGCGCCCCAACATACTAATCAGCCATATCCTACGATTCGGTATAAGAACACTCCATGACAAAATCCACAAAACCGCATTCAAAAGAAGACCTGTGCGAATCCATACAGAATATCCTCCGGTCTCATAAGACATAGAATGATACATCCAGCCTGCCTGCAAAACACCACACATCCTTTTAATTCCTAATACACACAAAACGCACCCCAAAATGCACAGATACTTTCCCGCGCCTTTTTTCATCCTGTCTATTAGTCCATCAAAATACTGAAAATATCCAATTGCAAAAAAAGGAAGCAAAACTAGCGTTCTTGATAAGCTCAAATAATATCCCACTGTATTATCAAATCCAGCTGCCAAAGATAAAAGGAACGTAGCAATCAAAACCTTCCCTTGTGTAAATTCCTTCCAGCTAATCAGAGGTAACAGCATCTGCCAGCATAACAACGAAATCAGATACCATAAAAGCCAATACGGCGTTGTAAATTGAAAAATATTTTCCTGTTCCAGAAAAAATCGCTGAAACGCCAAATATAGTGTTTGATATAAAAAGTACGGATATAAAATCCCCCTTATTGTTCTTTCTGGATTTATTCTGGAAAAATATCCTGTAATATAAGCAAAAACAGGCATATGAAAACTATAAATTGTAAGATATATCCACCACCTTATAGTGCCATTAAAACATTCCAGCATGTGTCCAAACACAACCAGATATATCATCAGCGCTTTCATGTTATCCATTTTATAATTTCGTTCTGATATCACTGTTTTATCTCTCCAGCTCTTCCTTCACCATCGTCAGCGCAGACTCAATCACCTTATCCATATCATAATATTTATACTCACCCAAACGGCCTCCGAAAACAACTTTTTCCTCCTGAGCCGCCAATTCACGATACGCCTGATATACCGCTCCGTTCTTCTCGTCATTCACCGGATAATAAGGCTCGTCTCCCGGCTTCCATTCAGAACTGTACTCCCGGCTGATAACGGTTTTCGGCTGCGTTCCAAACTCAAACCACTTATGTTCAATAATTCTGGTCCACGGTGTCTCTGCATCCGTATAATTCACCGCCGCATTTCCCTGAAAATTCGGTTTATCCAATACCTCGGTCTCAAAACGAACAGAACGATACTCCAGAGCTCCCAGACGGAAATCAAAATAAGCATCAATAGCGCCTGTATAAATCACCTTTTCCGCCAGACTGTCATACTCCTCCTTATGTTCAAGATAATCCACACCAAGGCGAACCTCGATTCCTTCCAGCATATTGGCAACCATTTTTGTATAACCGCCTACCGGAATTCCCTGATACAGAGCATTAAAATAATTATTGTCAAAAGTAAAGCGAACCGGAAGCCGTTTAATAATAAAAGATGGAAGCTGATCGCAGGGCCGTCCCCACTGCTTCTCTGTATATCCCTTAATCAATTTTTCATAAATATCCGTTCCTACAAGGCTGATAGCCTGCTCCTCCAGATTCTTCGGCTCCGTAATCCCTGCAGCCTTCTTCTGCTCCTCAATCTTGGCTTCCGCCTCCTCCGGAGTCACTACACCCCACATCTTGTTAAAGGTATACATATTAAAAGGCAGTGAATACAGCTCCCCATGATAGTTCGCTACCGGAGAATTGGTAAACCGGTTAAACTCTGCAAACTGATTTACATATTCCCAGACCTCTTTATTGTTCGTATGGAAAATATGAGCGCCGTACTTATGTACATTAATGCCCTCAATCTCTTCTGTATACACATTTCCTGCAATGTTAGGTCTGCGATCAATCACCAACACACTCTTCCCACGCTTCTTGGCCTCGTGAGCAAATACTGCGCCGTAAAGACCGGCGCCTACAACAAGATAGTCGTACATGATAGTTTTCTCCTTCTCTTTCTTATTCTTTTACATTTACTTATATCAATATTTCCCCTGCACCTACATGACCTGATTCAGAAAATCTTTTCTATTCTCCTCCATTTATAGGTTCAAATAATTCCTGATTTCTCAAATTCTTCATCAGATTATTAAACTCCAGATAAAAATAGTCCTGAACCTCTGATGTATACACTGTTTCTTCCTCATAATCATATTCGTTTCCATCAGAATCAAAGTACTTTCCATAAGATGATACCACAGGAAGTTTTTTCCGCAATTGCCCCATATATTTATAATAAGGCATAGATGGAATTCCAGCTGCATCCAGAATGATAGATGGAAGATAATTCAAGCTGACATATCCTGTATTTTCTTCCTCTAGTTCACGGTTACTCCAAACCATAAATGGTGTTCCTCTCAGACGAAGACTTTTTTCTGCTTCTGAAAATCCCGCTTTCATAATTGCTCCTGCTAAATACGGAGAGTGATCTCCCACCATGCAAACAACCACATCACGATCAACAGATGAAAAATAGTCCGTTAACTGCTTGAATGCTTCATCGCTCTGTTTAATGCAGGAAAGATATTCATTCACTTTTTCTGTTGAATCTCCAAAATCATTGCTTACATGAACAATATCATCACTGCTGTCATTGATATTCCAGTCTCCATGATTCTGAATAGTTAATAAATATAAAAATCGGGGCTTATCTTCCGGCATTTCTTCATACCACTGAATCAGATTCCGATAAACACTCTCATCTGTCTCATAAAATTGCCTGTTGCCATAATACTCTTTATTCTTAAAATCCAAGTCAAAACGTACCTGTTGAAATCCCAGCTTGGGATAGCTTTGGAGCCTATTATAACTGTTTTCTGATTCTGAGTGAGCAGCCAGAGTCTCATATCCCAATTTTCCAAGATGACTGGCAATACTATTAGCATTTTCTAAATCCAGAACATAAAATGGCGTAATTCCCGGCATCAGCTGCAGTGAGTTACCTGTCAAAAGTTCATATTCTGAACAGTTAGTTCCACCTCCATCAATCGGCGCAACCGCATATCCTTTCACAACATTGGGCATTGTATCCCAATAGTGAAGAAATTCTTGATCTGCATGAATATCTGCCACCTGTCTTAAATCAAAAAATGTTTCATTTAAAATCAAAATCACATCAGGAGTGCGATTTCCACCTTCCCCCGATTGTTTCAGGGAAGAAGCCAATTCTGCTATCCGTTCATCGGAATACCCCTTCGGTTCCTGAATGACCGTAATCGCCTGACGTATCAAATCAATAGAACATGCTACATATCCGTATTCATGAAACGTATCCTGCCATGCATACTCAATGTTTTTTGCCGCTTTTATCGGATTTTCTGACCAATACCCCTTATATAGAATTCCCAGGCTCAGCACGCATACAACTGCATCCTTGAAAATAATCTGCTTCCATGTATACGTCTCCCCTGCTTCTGTTTCCTTTAAAAGATTCACAAAAACCAGGCTCAGCAAATAAAACAGAAGCATAAACAATACATAGCTGTCCACAGAAAACTTATAAGAACCAATTACCCCTGCCGCAGTGCCAATATTGCGAAGTTCATTCACGCTCAAAGGCATTGCATGAAACTGAATTACAAAATAATTCGCAATACTTACAATTAAAAGAATTGTGCTGATCACCAAAGAAGAAATCCACCATCTGTTTACCAAAATAGCCAGCACATTGATCAGAACTACAATTGTTAATATATTTAATATAATATATTTCAGTTCTATTCCCAAAAATTGAAATGTCTCTGTATAATGACATCCGATTTCCAGCTGCATCCATGATAAAAATGCAATAGTCAAAATCAGGACAGCCCGAAGAAACGAATACACATATGTTTTTTTATTTTCTGCTTTGATTATAACCATGCGGACAACCCCCATGATAATCGATAATAACCAAACTAGACAAAAAACAGTATTTTCCAAAGAACCATTACTATTTTTGAATGCCAGGCTCAAAAGTCCTAACAAAGAAATTGCCCACAAGACATACTTTTTGTACTGTCTTTTTCCATCCTTTTCCGCTAAATAAGATGCAAGCTGAATCGTTGCAAATGTTCCTATCCATATTGCAATAAAAAGCGGTATATGTTTCATAATTGAAACTTTTCCTATTTCACTGGAATAAACAATTGTACTCCAATCCGGAGCATACAGATCCAGCTTTTTTACGGTTTTTCCGTTAACAGCAATCTCAGCAATTCCAGAACCATCATGTTTCTGAAATTCAATCTCTACTTTACGAATGTAATCCCCTTCGTATTCAATGTATGCCGGGGTATCCGGATTTACCGCTATCAAAAGCTCGTCCATATCCCGCCACTGGTAATCTGCATTTAATTCTGACAATGGGATATCCTGATTGTTGATTTTGACACTCTTTAATCGGACATCCGAACCGCCTGATTTAAAATTTTTTTGCGATGTCGCTGTTATTTGAATTGTGGAATGAGGTAAATCACTCAGAAAACCTGATCTAAAAATTGTAAACGCAAACAAAATGGTTAAACTAATCGATATCAATATAGATACATATAACCTTACCTTATGCGTTTTTAACATCGCCACTGTTAATTTCCTCCTGTTTTCCTATTCGGATAAATTATTTGATCATCGAATTGCAGGCATTTCTGCTAAATAAGTATCAAAGCAAATCGAGTCTATCACTGTCTGTGTCAGTAAATTATACACAACAATATTTAATCCTCTTTTATTTTTAGCATATTCCACTTGATCAATTTTAATGGAACAGCCACTGCCTGAGTCGTATCCACCACTGGAAATTTCATATGTGCTTCTTCCATCTCGAAAAACACCTGAGACTTTAAGTTGTTCGTCATCTACTTTTTCCATAATTTCCTGATCACTGATTATTGCATAATAGCTAGAACGAAAATGATCTCGAACCGTCCCTTCCAGTCCTAAATGTCTAAATAATTCTGACATTTTATCATTTAATCCTGTTGAGGCATCATCACTGGCTGCCATAAATACAGCATATCTCTTATCCTTCAATATAGCAAAATACTCATATATATCCGCCGTATTTATAAGTTCAAAATCTTTACAAATTCCAGCATAATAATCCCGACTTTCTTCCCACTGTACATCCACATGAGAACCTATCCCATACTCTTCCGAAAGGATTTCTCCCATATAATTTGTTAATTTTTTTGCTCCTGATAAATTAGAATGAACTGCATCCTGATTATCCAATTGAAAATTATACTCAACTTTCTGATATAACGGAGCAGCACAAAAATCATAATAAGGGATTTCTTTTTCATCCGCATACTCTTTTACTGCATAATAATGAGCTTCTGTGCTCTCCCGATACGGAACATTTACCAGAATAAGCTGTACTCCTTTTTCTCTGCACAGGTCTACCATTTTACTTAAATAAATCTCCATCAATGGTACAAACTTCTGTTTTCCTACAGACGAAACTTCATTCTCCGTTTCATAGGGCAGTTCCGTATCTATTCCTCCAGCCCGGTATAACGGTGCATATCCCTTTGCCTTACCAGACTGAAGCTGTTCTCTATATGAAAAATCTTCCTCTTTTAAATGTTTCCATCGTGTATGATAATTATACAAAGGAAAATAATACCCTATCGCTGACTGCTTATCATCTAATGAACAAATGTCTTTAATTGCCTCTCTTTTAACAGAAGACATTTTCATATGTTCTATGGGCTTGCGTGTGCAAGATACATGGCTATTTAATTTTTCATTTTCATCATAAACAAACAGGTGTTTTACATCCAGTATAACAGCCTTAGGATTTTGATAATTTAAAGCTTCCTTAAGCCAGTAATAGGATACTACTGTATTTTGCTGTTCACTTCCTAGGTTATAACTAGTTATTCCATAATTATTATACATTTCCTGAGGGACAAAAGAAGCAGCTGCACGGCTGGAGCCAAAAAACAAAACATCAATTGTATTTTTTTTGATTTTATAAAAATTATCAAATGTAGTTGTTACTGCCCATGTCTGATTCATAAAATACTTAGGAGTCAAAATATGCGTCAGAAATATCACTATACACACTAATCCGAATAAAAATCCAAAGCTTTTTACAATAACAGATACTTTGTTCTTCTGCTTATTTGTCCACATAAAAAACTACATCCTTTTTCTTCGCTAATAAAGTTCCATCTGCTACAGCATAACCAAGAGCAGCAATACACCATACAATATGGGTACCAGGAATTCCATATCCGTCTAACAGTTCTCTTATTAACGGCTCATCACATAACGTCAGTAACGGATTCAGCCACACTGAGCCAATTCCATAAGAATGTGCTGCTAAAAAAATATTTTCAGCTGCACAGGATGCATCCTGACATCCATTGATATTTCGTCTGTCATTGGAAATCAAAATAATACAGGGCGGTTCCTCAAATCCATAAACATTCACTCTTTTTTCTTTTGCAACTTTCTTTATCGTATCTCTCAACTGTGCAATTGTTTCCTGTTTTTGAATTACCGTAAATCTCCATGTCTGAAGATTATGGCCTGTCGGAGCATAATATCCTGCTTTTAAAATCATGTTAAGTATATCTTCTGGTATTGGTTTTGATTCAAATCTTCTTATACTGCGTCTTGTTAAAAGAGCCTGCATAACTGGATTCATCAGTTCCTGTTTGCCCTGCTGCTCCCATAATTTTTTCATGGATTTTCTATCCAATTTCCCCATACGGTTTCGCGGCAATTCTGATACCTGCAAAATATACTGCGACAATTTATATCGCTCCATCTTATCTGATAAAAAGCTTTGTAATCCAGATTCTGTAAAAGTATTTTTCACCACTGCAATCAGTATCGGAACCTGTCCCATAATTTTCTTAGGATCCTCAACACCAATGCAGGCACACTCACGGATTCCCTCATACTCTCCTGCGATATTCTCGACTTCAATCGGTGATACCTTTTCCCCACCTACATTGATGATGTCATCTGCTCTTCCCAGCATATATACATATCCGTCCTGGTCAGTATAAACCATATCATTCGTAAGAAGCCACCCATCTTTTAAGGTTTCTCGCGTCAATTCCTCTCGATGCCAATATCCAGCCATCTTCATATCGCCCTTTAATGCCATACGCCCCGGATGCTCTTTATCACTTACTATTTCCTTCCCATTTTCATCCAAAACCTTTACTTGCACACAAGAAAGTGGTTTTCCAATGGTACTTACCTGTTCTGGATGATTAACAACATCCGATATTTTTACAAACAGAGCTCCTCCTGATTCAGAAGATCCCCATGTGTTATACAAAGTTGTATTAGGAAGCTGTTTAGAGAGGCGTTTTCTCTGTTCTATGGTCAGACTCCCTGCCCCTATTTCAATATAGCGAAATTTACCAAGCACTTCTTCAAATTTGTCCTGCATCTGACTGCGAAGAATTTCCATAGAAGCAGGAACTGCCGCCATTGCGGTACAATGAAAATTTTTCTGATTATCTTCTACTTCTCTGGCAAATGCAAAGCCGTTCTGCAAAACAACTGTCGCGCCTTGATACAATGCTGCACGCAGCACACGAAGCGCAAAGGAGTGATTTAAAGGCAGCGGAAGAAGGATTCTCTCATCTGTTCTGATTCCAATACCTTCTATTGTGTTCGATAATATATGGTAGACCGAACCATAAGATAACACAACTCCTTTAGGCGTTCCTGTCGTACCTGTTGTAAATAGCATTTCTGCCATATCCGTCTCATCTGGCATCATATATTTCAAATTAAATACTATTTCCGATTTTTCAGTAAGATACATCTTCTTCAAAGAATACAAATGAAGCTCATTCTGATAGTCTCCCATTGGTTTATCAGTCAAAAACAGCACTGCCTCTGCGTCCCTATATATCGATGCTGCATTTTCAGGGGTACTGTTTTTATCCATAAAAACGGCTACTGCTCCACAATACTGAATTCCAAGATAGACTGCAGCCATCTCCGGCTTGGATAGGGCAGTAAATAAAACCCTATCTCCTCTCTTTACTCCCATGTGGTTTAATGCATTTCCTATTATTACAATCTTTTCTGCTAATTCTTTATAAGTAAGGTTATCCTTTTTAAAAATTAAGGCTGGAACATCTGGCTGCTGCTCCGATAACACCAAAATTCGATTAATTAATGTATCAAATTTCATCTAGTTTTCTCCTTCTTAAAGTACAGAATCTTCCTGTTAGGTCTGTCACTAAGCAGGAAGATTCTCATCATCTACAAAACATCATACATATTTTTGAATCAGTGCTGTCATTGCATCCACAGAATTAAAATTCTCAGGAATAATATCTTCATATGGAAGCATAACACCAAATTCCATGGATAAGGCTGAGATAATTCCTACAATTGTCATAGAGTCTAAAATTCCATCATCAACTAACTCCGTCGAACCTTCAAAGTCAATTTCCGGATACTCTCCTTTTAATACTTTTAATACATCTTCTCTCATTTCTTTTTCCTCCTTTTAAAAACCGCCATATATAAAGTCACTTGGATTAAATCCCGCCCCATAAATACCCAAAATAATCACTGCTGCAAATCCAATATAATAGAGGCTCCAACGTATAAGTATTGGCTGCGCTGCAATTATATTTCTTACAGACTCTTTCTTCTCATGTAAAACATCAACTGCAATTATCATGAGAATACCTAATATTACCACAAAAAAATCTTTTTCATCCAAACCGTGCTGAAAAATGGAGCCATCAAAAAGTACCCACAGCTTATGATGTTTAAAAAGCTGCTTCACCATAATTAAAAATCCTGTCAAAGATCCTGTTACTGTCAGCATACGGCCAATACAAAACAGCAGGAAGGTTCTCGCTTTTTGATAACTCTTGAAAATATTTGATTCAACTGTAATATGTAGCTTAGTATTTAGTTTTTTCAACTCCGGTAAAAAAGCAGCGCTTAATACAATGATTATTCCCCAATATAATCCCCATACAACATAATCAAGCCCTGTCCCATGCCATAATCCTGTTAACAACCAGACTAGCATAGTGGGAACTGCCATGGAAATAATTTGCCCTGCTCTCTGTCCGTATCTTTTTCGTATCTGACCACAAAACTTCATAAATTTCGGATTCATTGCTGTCGGCATATATACATAATTTTTAAACCATGCTCCCAATGTAATATGCCATCTGCGCCAAAACTCCGATGCACTTTCAGAAAAAAACGGCTGACGAAAATTCTCCTCCAAGTTTATACCAAAAACTTCTGATGCTCCCAGTACAATATCCATACACCCAGAAAAATCTGCATAGAGTTCAAACGCACCAAGAAATATCGCTGTCGCAATTTCTACTCCCATATACAATTCTGGAGCTGCAAATATATTTGATGTATAAAGTGCAATCCGATCTGCAACCACCATTTTCTGAAAATATCCCCACAGCATACGTTGAATTCCAGAACATAGGCGAGAATAACAAAACGGTTGTATCTGTTCAAACTGCTTTCTCAAATCATCATATCTGCTGATGGGGCCCTGGACAATATGCGGAAAATATATCATACACAACAGTACACGAAAATAATTTTTTTCAGCCCCTGCCTTCTTCCAATAAATATCCAGCAAATATCCCATTGATGAAAATGTATAATAGGAAATTCCAAGAGGGACAAGAATATTACTCTTCAAAAGCTTTCCTATTTTTACATAAACTAAACTTCCCAGCAGAATGAAAAATCCTATCCATACATATTTTAAGGTCTTTTTTTTATATTCTGCAAAAAATTTTACCTGTTCTTTCGGCACGAGCTTATTCTTTTTCTGTTCATATTCTTCATAAATAGATTCTATTTTTTGAGAAAGAATATAAACCGCGGCAGATGAAATCAACACTGACAGTATCATTTTTATTCCGCCCGCTGATAAATAAAATATTATGCTTGCTGCCAATAGTATAGCCTGTCTCTGCCATGATCTTACCGAACAAAAATATAGTCCTACACAAACTAACAATAAAATCAAAAAAGTTAATGAATTATATGACATCTTCGGTTTTCCTTATCGTATTTAATTCCCCTTTTCACTTGTAATCCCATAAACTGATTTTGACTATTTAATTACTTTTAAATACCTTTTATTTAAATTGTTCTATATTTCAGAATTGATATTTCGATAAATAAATTGCTATCTTTTATCCAGTAAACATATCGTACAGAATGCAATATTATGTATATCAATAATATGCTCTGTACGATATGTTTTCTAATTATAAAATAATCAATAAACTATTTACCAATTAATTTTTTTACAAAGTAACGAAATGTACGCTTTTCTAATCTCTGTAACCGCTCTTCATGCCACTTCTGAATCTCCCATTGATGATTAATTGAATTTTCATGACGATTTACAACTTCTTCATGGCGATTCAATACTTCCTCATGGCGATTTAATACCTCCGCATGACTTCCCAAGGTTCCTTCCACTGCTGCTGTACTAATAGAACCATAGAAAGCAGCTTTCTGCATTTGCGGAGTCCATCCATCCTGCAAACATAATGTATACATTTCGCCAGGCACAGGATTCAATTCATTTAAAAGTAAAGACTTTCGTTCCCTTGTTTTTTGTAATTCCTGATCATCTACGATTCTCTGTATTTCTGAATCAAAATACTGAATCATATTCTTAATTGTAAATGCCCGGACTACCTTCGCTCGACACTCTTCAGATAAATCACACCACTTATTCTCATTGGATAAAATATCTATAATTGCACTTTTATATAATTCTATTTCCTTTTTAGGAAAAGTCCGAGAATCAAAATCTTTTTCCTCATTCTGCATATACGGAATTAGTGCACCTACAGTTTCATCAATCAAGTCTTTCTGTCCACCGACATCAGCACTAACAACCGGAACCCCCATTGCACAGGATTCATACGCCGTTAACGTTAAGCCCTCTTTCATGCTACATATTAGCGTGATTTTCGCATCTTTATAATAAGGACGAACTTCTTTCTTTGCACCTAAAAAGTAAACCGTTTCTTCTAGTCCCATCTTAATTGTTTTATCTTTTAATTCATTTTCCTGAGGACCGTCTCCAATCACTACAAATGCAACATTTTCTATTTGTTGTTTTACCTGTTCTGCTATTTTTAGCATCAAAAATGGGCGTTTCTGTGGACTTAACCTACAAATAAAGAGAACAATAGGACGTCCTTTTTCCAAACCTAACTCTTTATAAAGCATTCCCGATGGTATTCTTGATGCATCAAAATATTCTTCATCAATACCAATATGGACTGTTTCCACATCTTGAGACTTCCTTCCGAAATGCTTTATCATCACATTACGAGTTTCACTATTGCAGACGTATGTTCTTTCTGTAATATTGCCAAAAATACTACTGCTTCTTGCATGTCCACCATTTCTCCAATACCATTCCTCCATATGAACATAATCTAAAATTGCCAGTTTGGGGAAATGTTGACGAATCCAAGGCAGTAAATAATATCCATCCGTAGAGTTGCTCACAAATAAAACATCTATCTGTCTACTCTTTATAAAATAACTAATAAATTCTGGATAATCTGTTGGAGATAGAAAATTAGGTAAATTAAAAACCTCTGGCGTTATCTTTCTAAATCTCTGAATCCATTCATTATTACTCTTATCTGTTGTAATTACGCTAACATCATATTTATCTTTATCAAGTCCTTCTAATAAATCAATGTTAAATTTATCTGCTCCTCCCATTGCCAGCCATGGAAAAACAAATAAAATATGTATTTTTGTATGCTTTTTATAAATATATTGATCCCATTCTGAAAGCTCAGGTGTTTTATAGCCTTCCCATGATGATAATGGATATATTACCGGTTTTTGGGGTTCAATGACAAATTGAGCTTGCTTTTCAATCAATTCTTTATTTCTTTTTATACTTGAAGAATTTTTTCGGACAGAAGCAAATACTCCGGTCTGTCCTCTACGATACCAAAATAAATATTCACCTGTAATCTGAACTGGAAAACCACCTTTTTCCATAAGCTTTAGCCAAAAATGCCAATCTTCATCAAAGGGAAATTTTTGCACGGTATACATTCCAACTTCAAGCGCTGCTGATTTCCTAATTAACGCTGTAACGGTCAAATGATTTTGCCGCTTCATTCTATCTGGATCAAATTTATCCTCCCATAAATATTCTTCTCCTTGAAATCCTATTGAATTAGAGTATGCCCATGTTGCTTTTGGATTAGTCTTTAATGCCCAATATTCATACTCTAAACAAGTTGGTTCTATCAAATCATCGCTATCTAATGGAAATATGTAATCTGTAGTTGCCGCTACAATCCCCGCATTTCTTGCAGAAGATGCCCCACTATTTTCCTGATGTATTATCTTTATTCTCGGATCTTTCTTTCCTAATATTTCCAACAATTCCAATGACTTCGGATCTGTACTTCCGTCATCAATAATAATCCACTCAAACCATGGAAATGTCTGATCAATTACACAATTAAATGTCTGCTCAAAATATTTCCCTGAATTATAATATGGTGTAATAATAGAAATCAATGGTTTCTCATCTTTAACTAATGGACGATCCCAATACTCCAGTCCCGGTTGCTGTTCAAAATCAAACTTCATATCCACACTACCCTTTCATTAAACCCTCTTCGTAGTTTTCTTTTATCCCCGCATTCTTTTATAAACCTTCTTCACCCATTCCCGTCTTCTGCTTCCAAACGGCAGCAGCTTATTGGCAACTTTTCTAATTGCCGGATCATTTCCCATCCGCTCCATTCTTGTCTGCGCCTCCCAGTTCAGGGCCTCATCTTCAAAGCAGCGCTGAATCCGTCTCAGAAGTCTTGGATAATACGGTGACAGTTTTGCATATTCCCAGAAATATTCCGCCATATCACAATCTACTACATCCCATGGTTTCTGGTAGCCGGCAAAATGAATCATATAAGGATTCTTTCTTGCTGCAGCATACTCCTCATACAAAGTTCTCGGGGCCATTTTCAGAATCTGCATTCTGCTTCTGCCCGGTTCCTGCCAATCCATCAGTGTATTCCACTGCTGCGGAATATAGTACACCCGATTTTTGCATACAATATTCAAAATATCCTGATCGTGACAGCGATAGGAATGATTCAATGCCATCTGGATCATCTCTTCTGAACTGGCAGTTTGCCTCAACTTATCCAAATCCAGAATCAGAACACCTGCCTGGAAATAATCAAAGGGCTTATCCAGTCCAAGCTGTTCTACTGCATACTTTCCCCAGTCATTCTGCTTTAAATTCACCTGTCCTGCAACGTCAATATCCTTTGCAGCGCCAATGATGCAGCCCTGCAAATCCATATCATATAATTCAGCCACATCATGATTTACTACCATATCGCAATCCAGGTACAAAATTTTATGGTATCCCGGCATAATCTCCGGAATAATGAGGCGATAGTAAGTTTCAACTGACAAATGCTGATCCACAAACAGTTTATCTGCATCAAAATACTCACAGACACGGATAAAACGGATAGAAATATTCTCATATGCTTTCGCAGCCCAGGAAATCAATCCACGGTTTTTCTCCGAAATATCGTTATACAAAATAATAATATCATATTTCCGATCTGCAGATGCATTAGCAGCAATAGAACGGATCATTACATCCAGATACGGAGCAAATTTATTATTTGCGGACAAAACAATCGGAACTCCGTTTTCATATACCGGTTCTAATGTTGATTTTGGCGCAGTCTCGTGGAACAGAGTTTTGGGAAGCTCAAATGTGCGAACCCCCTCTTTCTGCTTTAAATACATATAATAAATTCCACACAGACGCTCCGCCAGATATCCCATGATCCGGTATTCTTCTACGCTATACCAGGTCGTATCAATCCGCTTTTCTGCCTCAAATAAAATATCAAACAGCCATGCACAGTAATCATGATAAATCTCTTTTTTCATAATAAACATATTGCATTCATGGGCCACAGAGGAATGCATATATTCCCGGGCAATCTGTTTGAATTCCGGATACTTTTCCTCCATCACCTGTAAAGCAATATCCAGATCCTCTCTATGCTGGAAAGGAACTGTACCATATTCATGATATACATCCAGCAAAGCCCCGCCTTCCTGAATTCTTGGATATTTTCTTCCTTTTACAGAAATCATGTCATATTTTGTAATCAGGGATTTCATCTCTTCCGGATACAGCTTCATTTCCTCTATTGCAGCTTCGGAAATCCTGTCATATGCGATATTCCCCCATCCATCATCCCGATCCAGCTTGGGATCAAATGAAAAATATCTCCTGTAATGGAAGAAGCCATAATAATCCGCATCTTCATTTTTCCATGCCCAATACTGAGCAGTCAGCTCACAATAGCTTTTATTTCGGTCTGAGATATTGTCACCCTCATTATCATGAAGCATTCCCGCTAACGGAGACTTGGACAAAGCCGTCCCTACCTGAATCGGATACAAATAGGGATTTTCCGGTACATAGGATGGCTTATGACATACTACATAAATTTTTATCTTCGGTTCTTTATTAACAGTCTGCTTTTCCATAAAATTCCTTCCTGTTTTTCGTTCTAATCCTTTTATCCTTCTACACCAAGACTTCTCATATAGGCATCGCACACTTCTCCTGCCTCGCCCTTCATCATCACATTTCCTCTGTTCAGCCAAATAGCATGATCACACAGCAGCTTTACATCATCAATAGAGTGTGATACAAACAGAAGCGTGGTTCCTCCTGCCAGCATCTCCTGCATCCGCTTCTGGCACTTTTCCTGGAATGCCGCATCGCCTACAGCAAGCACCTCATCTACAATCAAAATTTCCGGGCGAACAATCGTTGCAATAGCAAATCCAAGTCTGGCAGCCATACCGGAAGAATAATTTTTAATCGGCATATTCATAAAATCCCGCAGTTCTGCAAACTCTACGATTTCATCATAATGCTGATCCATAAAATCTTTGCTGTAACCTAAAACAGCTCCATTCAGATAAATGTTTTCTGTTGCTGTCAATTCTCCGTCAAATCCTGCTCCCAGTTCAATCAACGGTGCAATACTTCCATTAATCTCAACTGTGCCCTGATAAGGCTTTAAAATTCCGCAAATCAGCTTTAAAAGTGTAGATTTTCCGGAGCCGTTCGTTCCAACCAGTCCCCATGCTTCTCCACGTTTTACTTCAAAGCTTACATCCTTTAAAGCAAAAAATTCCTGAAACAGAAGTTCCTTTTTTACCAGCTTTACGAAATACTCTTTTAAATTATCAATTTTCTCAGATGCCATATTGAAGCGCACAGACGCGCCGCTTACTCTAATTACAAAATCTTTTTCTGCTGCCATAATGCTTCCTCACTAAATGTACAGAATAAACTTGTCCTGTGTTTTCAGGAACGCCCAGGTTCCAATTACAATCATCAGTGCCGCTGCTCCTGTTCCGGCTGCCATTAAATATGCATCCGGCATCCGGCATTCCAGTACAATCTGCCGGAATTCTGTAATATAAAAATACATCGGATTCAGAGTCATGACCAGCTTACGCAGGCCATCCGGAAGAAGCGTAATCGGATAAAACATCGGAGTCAGATACATCCAGGCAGTAATTACTGCATTATAAATATACTGAATATCCCGGAAAAATACTGAGCCCTGAGCCAGGAGCATGCCAAGTCCCAGGCAGAAAACATATTCCTGAAATAAAATCAATGGAATTAACAGATAATACACATTTGGTGTCACCCGGCACACAACAAATACAACTACCAGGGCTCCCAGAGCAAATAATGTGTTTACAAAAGAACTGGTTACTTTGGATACAGTAAAAACATACTTAGGTACATATGTCTTCTTCAGCAATGCTGCATTTCCAGTAATAGACATGATTGCCTGATTGGTAGATTCGCTCATAAAATTAAACAGAGTCTGCCCGATAATCAGATATACGGGGAAATTCTCAATATCAGAACGAAACATATTAGAAAATACAATCACCATGATGACCATAATCATAAGGGGATTCAAAATACTCCAAAGATATCCTAAAATACTTCTCCGGTATTTTAACTTAATATCTTTCATCACCAGCTGCTGCATCAGAAAACGGTATTTGTAAAATCCGCCCAACCTTTTTAAAAATATACTCATAATTTTCCTCCATCGCTCCTTATTACCGCAGGAAAATACTGCGAAGCAGGATTCTTCTGCGGCTTCCTGCCGGAAACAAACGATTTAATTTTCTCATATCAATTTTTATCTGAATCCGCGACGGCTTCAGACGAAATACCCTTACATTCTCTGCCGGAGTCTTCCCCGGCTCAAGCTCAGTGCAGTAAAACTTCAGATAGGGAGCCTCCGCACATTTGACGCCGTTCGTCCTTTGATACAGATAAAATACACCGAACAGGCGCTCCGCCAAATATCCCATCATGCGCGGCTCCAAAGACTGGCCGCCGGCTTCATACTCTTCTTCAAATTCTGTCAGTATATCAAACAGCCAGCTCATATACTGGAAAAACAGGGGCTTTTTCATGATATACATATTCATATAATATATCTCTTTGGAATTCATATACGCATCTGCCGCAGCCCCGTATTCCGGATATTTCTTTTTCAAAATCTCCAAAACCAAATCCAGATAATTCTGGCTATGATACTGACAATACTGACGATATACTGTCGTATTAATCCGTTCCCGAAGCACGGTGAGCAAATCATACTGTCGTATCTGCTCCTCCATCCAGTCTTCATCCAGTTTATAAGCTGTCAAATCTTCGCGGATATCATCCAGCTCTATATAGGGACACCTGTTTTTCCCATTATTCATTTTTCCATCGGCTTCTACCGGATAAATTTCTGCAAACGACAAATATCTGCGGTAATGGAAAAAGCCATAATATTCACAATCTGTATTTTTCCATGCCCAGTACTGAGCCGTCAGTTCACAGTACTGAGGATTTTTTTCAGAAATGTGTTCCCCCTCATTGTCCTGACGCATTCCGTCATATCTTATATCCGTCAGAGCCGCACCTACCTGAACAGGAACCAGCAGCCGGTTGTCCAGCACACAGGTAGGTTTATGGCAAGCCACATATATCTGTATTCCTTCTGTGCCTGTCATTCTTTTACACCTTCTGTACTTTCTTTTAAAAACATAATTTTGGGAGTCATCAGAATCAGCTTCAAGTCAAGAAACAAGGAGTACTTCCTGATGTACATTAAATCCAGTTTCAGCTTATCATAAAAAGTTGTATTATACTTCCCATATACCTGAGCAAAACCGGTCAGCCCGGCTTTCACCCGCAGACGATAATTGAATTCTGGTATATCTTTCTCAATTTCAGCTGCCAGATCCGGCCGCTCCGGTCTGGGACCTACGACAGACATTTCCCCCTTTAAAATATTTAAAATCTGAGGCAGCTCATCCAGCCTTGTTGCACGAAGAATCCGGCCCACAGGCAGAATCCTCGGATCGTGTTCCGATGCCAGAACAGGACCTGATTTCTTTTCCGCATCTACAATCATGGTACGGAATTTGTATATCATAAAAATCTTCCCGTCCTTTGTCAGACGCTCCTGTTTATAGAATACCGGCCCGCCGTCTGTGCATTTTATTCCAATAGCTGCCAGTACAAATATCGGGGAAAACAAAATCATCATAAGCAGAGAAACGATAATATCCTCCGCCCGCTTCATCCACTCCTGATCCACGCTGAGTCCCATATTTCTCGACAGCAGAAGCGGCGTATCAAAAAGATTCAGCTCATCTGAGCTGCGCAGCAGCACATCAGATATTTTGGGTACGCTGTAGCTGCGGATTCCCGAAATATAGCAATATTTCAGCAGAATATTTCTCTCATGAGAAGGCATATCGCCAATCACCACTGCATCGTACAGTTCCATCTTCTTTTTAATTATTTCCAAATCTTTTTTATAGGAAACAACCTCGCAGATCTGATATTTATCTTCCCGCGCATTGATTTTATCCTTTAAATGGTAATCCTTCCGATCTCCTTCAATAAAAAGCATTCTCCGGGGCGGAAACATATTCCGGTAAACAACCTGGAATATCATCGTCCAGACCACAATAAATACAAGCTCCAGCCCTGTCACAGGAAGCAAATACACCGGATTCACCAGTCTTCGGTCAATCACTGCGACCTGCAGATACGTCACCAGATTGGTAAACAGCACCGCCATAATCTGTGAATAGATCAGATTTCCATTTTTCAGATATCCAATCTTAAATCCGCCGTATGTATTCATAAAAAAGGCCAGGAGAATTCCGTATATCAAAATCATCATCCAGTTACCACGGCGATAGAACGGCATTTGCAAAATCGCTTTATTATAATAACCGCTCCATGCTATCGCATACAGCATACAAAGTCCCAGCAGCATCACAGCAGCAAAACTCAGCTTAATCAGCCGCTTATACCGCTCTCTTGTTTTTCTGTCTCTCTTCATCTATGTTCACTCAATTCCTTATATCTCTGCAGCAGTTCATCAGCCCTTCTCTTAAGCAAATCTTCCATCAGAGAATTTATGCGTTCTGAACATCTGTCTTTCTATAGAAAAGAACCCTGCAGCTGCAGGATTCTTCGCTTATTTCCTACATAAAATCATATAAAATCTCAGTACAGTATAACATTTAATACCTTTTTTCGCAACTTTACAATGGACGAAAACATTTGGAAATCCTTTAATTATTTATTAATAAAGGAGAATTTTCCCATTTTTTGCGGCTGAAAAACGGGTTTGCCCCAACTCTTGATAAAGAGCTGAAAAAAGCTCCGGGGTTTTCTCTGGCTGACTGCCAAATGCCCCGAAGCTTATTTTTCTATATTTTATCTCTGGCACTCCCTGTTTCTTCTAACCAGGCTAATGCCCACGCTCAGCCAAAACCACATCATCGGTGTAACAATTGGAAGATTCAGGTTTACAATTGCCTGTACCCCGTAACACAGCACTGCTGTCGCACAGGCCAGAATATACGGATTCTTTCGATAAACCTTTACCATCGAGCTGCAGGATCCAATCAGGAAAACCAGATATCCCAGCAACGCAATCGGCCCGATCGTCAGCAGATATTGAATGTATTCGTTATGTGCCGTATCGAAAACAAGCCCTGTCTTTTCCAGCATATCTCCCATAAACCCTCTGGTTGCCAGAATACCAAAGGTATCCGGTCCATAACCGAACAGCTTATGAAGAATCGGGAACTCCTGATACACTTCCAGAGACTTTCTCCAAATATATCCCCGGTCTGTTCCCCAACCGTCGCTGAATACCAGATATTTTTCCAGAGCACCATATCTTGCACCGTTTCCGTTTACATTGGCATCAAATACCATTCCGAAAACAGCCAGAATTGCAGCGGCTACAATAATCCCCCAGGCCTTCACCAGATAGCCGCAGATCTTTTCCTCGTTCTTTGTTTCCCGGCGGCACCAAAGATACACAGCTCCCACAATCACCCAGAGCCCGCAAACTGCAACAGGAAGCCCGGAAAAACCGGCAAGAATCCCAAACAGACTGTCCAGGCCTATCACCATATCTGCAAAAGCCTGATTCATCCAGTCTATGCACTGAATGACCGTAACAAAGGTAGCTGCCATAACTCCATACCGCAGAATCCCCTTTTTAGTAGAAAACATGACAAAGGGCAGGAAGGCAAACATAGCTCCCAAAGCCAGGTACGCATTATCACTGCAGCCCATAATAATCGCAAAAAAAGCCACGGTCATGCATACATAATACCAAATCGTCTGAATTTTCCCTTTTGCTGCAGCAAAACCTCCGGCCGCAACCCCCATCACAACTGCCACATATGCTGTGTAAGTATTAATATTTCCGATTGTTGAGGTGAAAATTGTAGACTGTTCAGGCCTCATATTTCCTCTGAAATTCAGTACATCCAGCTGAAAATAATCTGTAATCCCGATCAGACAAAGAATCATCCCGCTTACCAGAAAAGTTTCCAGAATCCAGTTTTTCACATTCCAGTACCGGCTGACTATGAAATAAAACACTACATAAATTGTAATCAGGAAAAAGCCTGAATATCTTCCCTCATTTCCCCAGAATGCCTCATACAGCCATTCTGACTGAAGTGTGGAAATCCCGGCAAATACCCAGAAAACTATCACCCCTGCATCTGCCAGAGAGAATGTTTTCTTCCAGTTCCGGGGCTTTAATGCTGAAAAAAGCTCGCCGGAATAAATCCCGCTGTTTTCTTTTTTATCAATCAGCAGCATAATGAGCGCCAATACCCCCACAACCACTGCCATACCGATTGCAATTACACAGTAGGTCCAGTATTTTGTTTCCAGAATATCGGCATAACCTCTGTGATAAATCAACGGAAATATGGTCACCAGCATAAAAAGGAAAAACGTGATTGTGCCGCTGATAATAGATGAGCAGGTGGTAACAAAGCTGTCCTCCACTCTCCTGTTCTCTGTTTTTGCCATCGCAAATGCCTCCGTTTTATTTTTCTTTCTCGTTTTTTTTGATTTTTGAATCACTTTTACAGTATAACATTTTCCCACCCATCCTGCAACGGCGGATTCATGCGGCCGGAGGCATCTTCCTGGTTTCTGTTTTTCCCTTCTGAATCCCGTATTATCTACTTCCGATAATTTACCTTATAGGAAGTATAATTACCTCGTAATGCAATTTAGGAATTTCGAAAGAATTTCAAAAA
>OKSE01000163.1_pt1 | contig 43039 bp, 30 predicted proteins | sample 1633631 | NCBI WGS metagenome assembly OKSE01 (sample SAMEA3541555, study PRJEB24748) | human gut metagenome | biome: human gut; feature: human-associated habitat; material: faeces | place: China | collected 2012 | reverse complement strand
GCCTGTTGCTGTTCCAGTTAGTTATCATTCGGATAAAGCACTTCGACAATATTCTTTGCAAGGTTTTCTTCCTCAATCGCCTTCTGGTAATCACCCTTATCAAAAGAGTTCAGATTAAAGGTATTGACCGGCTCTGCATCCCAGATTCTTAATGTATTCACGGTATTGTTGCCGTAGCCAACTACCGGAAGGTCATACGGTACTGCAATGACAGAACGGTAATCTTCCTGTACAAACATATCTCTGCCGGTCTTTTCATCACGGTAAGAACGTACATAGCCGCCGAATTTTACTTCTACAGCATACTCCGGACGGCGGATCTCAAATGGATTGCCATTTTCCAGCCAGTTATCCGGAACTTCTACCTGATAACCATCTTCGATCTTCTGTTTGAACATACCATAACGGTAACGGATACCGCAGCCATATGCCGGATAGCCCAGGGTTGCTAAAGAGTCAAGGAAGCATGCTGCTAAACGTCCTAAACCACCATTTCCTAATGCTGCATCCGGTTCCTGGTCTTCGATAGCATTTAAGTCAAAGCCCATTTCGTCTAATGCTTCTGCGATCTCCTTATATTCACGAAGATTGATCATATTGTTTCCAAGGGCACGACCCATTAAAAACTCCATAGACAGATAATAAAGGGTCTTTACATCTTTTTTCTCATATTCCTTGTGGGTTGTTATCCACTGGTCAATGATATCGTCCTTTACTGTATAAGCCACAGCCTGGAAGATCTGCTGAGGGGTTGCTTCGTCGATGGTACGACGGAACATGTTTTTTACATTAAAGGTTACTGCACTTTTGAACAAAGCCTTGTCAAAGCCTGTATTTTTCATAGCCTTCCTCCTCATTTTCCCATATGCCCCCTTTACAGAAAGCATACCCATATTTTGACCCGCACACGCCTGCACGCGCTGCTGATCTGTTTGACAAATAAATGATACAAACAAGGGACAGGTAACATTTCTGCCCTGTCCCTCATATTACCATTTTTTCCAGTCTATTTCAACTTAAATACGGATATTAAACCATATTTTACCATTATTATATGGCTACTTTACAGCTTTTCCACACCTAACATAACAGTCTCGCCGTTGATGTTCCACTCTTTGGTGAAGCCCTTCATCTCACCTAAGTGGATGTAATCAGCCATAACCTCGCTCTTGATCTCATCTGCGTTGTTCTTGATCAGCTCAGCGATCTTGTCGTTGCCGCTCTGGTATACGCCGATGTGGTCCATAACCTCAAAGCCAGCTTCCTTACGCATGGTCTGGATCTTGCTGATCACTTCGCGGACAAAACCTTCTTCGATCAGTTCAGGAGTCAGGTTGGTATCCAGGACAACAGTTACATAGTTGTCTTCTTCTGTTACATAACCATCTTTCTTTGCTACATCGATCAACAGGTCATCCTTTGTAAGAACAACTTCCTGTCCGTCAAAGTCAAAGGTTAATGCGCCGGTCTCATTTAAAGTATCCATAGCAGCACTTCCGTCTAAGTTGGTCAGTGCTTCACGGATCTTTCCTAACAGCTTGCCGTATTTTGGTCCTACGGTCTTTAACTGTGGCTTAAATGTATAGGAAGTGAAGGCTCTTACGTCATCTGTAAAGGTTACTTTCTTTACATTTAACTCTTCTTCAATGATCTCTACATAGAAATCAGATAATGCATGGTCTGCCTTTACATACATCTGGGCGATTGGCTGACGGTTCTTGATATTTGCTGTATTTCTGGCTGCACGGCCCATAACAACAGTATCCAGAACTTCTTCCATATCTGCTTCTAACTTCTCATCAATCCACTCTTCCTTTACTACAGGGAAGTCGCACAGATGAACGCTTTCCGGAGCGGTCTTGTCGATCTTTCTTACCAGGTTCTGGTAGATCTGCTCTGTCATGAACGGGATCATAGGAGCAGCTGCCTTTGCAACAGTTACAAGAGCGGTGTACAGGGTCATATAGGCATTGATCTTATCCTGCTCCATGCCCTTTGCCCAGAAACGCTCACGGCTTCTGCGCACGTACCAGTTACTCATATCATCTACGAATTCCTGGAGAGCCTTTGCAGCCTCAGGGATACGGTAGTTCATCAGGTTGTCATCTACTGCCTTGACCATGGAGTTCATCTTGGACAGCAGCCACTTATCCATTACCGGCAGCTTATCATATTCTAAGCTGTATTTGGTAGCGTCAAAGTTGTCGATATTTGCATACAATACCCAGAATGCGTAGGTATTCCATAAGGTACCCATGAACTTTCTCTGTCCTTCGGTCACTGCCTTATCCTGGTATCTCTTCGGGATCCATGGAGCGGAGCAGGTATAGAAGAACCATCTGATGGCATCTGCGCCATGCTTCTGTAAGGTGTCAAATGGGTCAACTGCATTTCCCTTGGACTTACTCATCTTCTGTCCGTTTTCATCCTGTACATGGCCCAGAACAATAACATTCCGGTAAGGAGCCTTGTTGAAAATCAGGGTGGAAATTGCCAGCAGAGAGTAGAACCAGCCTCTTGTCTGATCCACTGCCTCGGAAATAAAATCTGCCGGGAACTGCTGCTCAAACAGCTCCTTATTTTCAAAGGGATAATGATGCTGTGCAAACGGCATTGCACCGGAGTCAAACCAGCAGTCAATAACCTCCGGAACTCGCTTCATCTGCTTTCCGCATTTCGGACAGCGGATAGTCACTGCGTCAATAAATGGACGGTGAAGCTCAATATCCTCCGGACAGTTGTCGGACATGGATTTTAATTCCTCAATACTTCCGATGGAATGCTGATGACCGCACTCACACTCCCAGATATTCAGAGGAGTTCCCCAGTAACGGTTCCGGCTGATGCCCCAGTCCTGAACATTCTCCAGCCAGTCGCCGAAACGGCCCTTGCCGATGCTCTCCGGAATCCAGTTAATGGTATTGTTGTTGCGGATCAGATCCTCCTTCACCGCTGTCATCTTAATAAACCAGGACTCCCGCGCATAATAAATCAGCGGAGTATCGCAGCGCCAGCAGTGAGGATAGCTGTGCTCAAAATTGGGAGCTGCAAATAACAGTCCTCTCTCGTCCAGATCCTTTAATACCATCGGATCTGCCTTCTTGACAAATACGCCCGGCCACGGAGTTTCCTTTGTCATCTCGCCCTTGGGATCTACCATCTGTACAAAAGGAAGATCGTATTTTCTGCCGACCTTGGAGTCGTCCTCACCGAATGCAGGAGCAATATGAACAACGCCGGTACCGTCTGTCAGGGTAACGTAGCTGTCACATACCACATAATGAGCTTTTTTATGCTGTTTTTCTGCAGCATCTGCAGCACACTGATACAGAGGCTCGTACTCCTTGTATTCCAGATCGGTTCCCTTGTAGCGCTCCAGAACCTCGTAGGAATCCTCTCCCAGAACGGTATCACACAGAGCGGCAGCCAGGTAATATACCTGTCCGTCCTCTTTCATCTTAACCTTTACATACTCCTCATCCGGATTCACGCAGAGAGCCACGTTAGACGGCAGAGTCCACGGAGTTGTTGTCCAGGCCAGAATGCTGGCATCCTCACCCTTTACCCGGAAACGGGCAATTGCAGAACGCTCTTTTACATCCTTATAGCCCTGAGCCACCTCGTGGGATGACAGAGGAGTTCCGCACCGCGGACAGTAGGGAACAATCTTAAAGCCCTTGTAAAGCAGTCCTTTCTCCCAGATCTGCTTCAGAGCCCACCATTCAGACTCAATAAAGCTGTTGTGGTAGGTAACATAGGGATTGTCCATATCTGCCCAGAAACCAACGGTTCCGGAAAACTTCTCCCACATGCCTTTATACTTCCACACGCTTTCCTTACAGTGTCCGATAAACGGCTCAAGACCATACTGCTCAATCTGCTCCTTGCCGTCCAGACCCAGCATCTTCTCCACTTCCAGCTCAACCGGAAGACCGTGGGTATCCCAGCCTGCTTTACGGGGAACCATATAGCCCTTCATGGTGCGGTAACGGGGAATCATGTCCTTGATAACACGCGTAAGAACATGACCGATATGAGGCTTACCGTTTGCGGTAGGCGGTCCGTCATAGAACGTATAGGTCGGACCCTCTTTTCTGGAGTCCATACTTTTCTGGAAAATCTGATTGTCATTCCAGAATTTTTCAATTTTCTTTTCACGCTCTACAAAATTAAGATTTGTAGGTACTTTCTCGTACATGGCTTTCTTCATCCTCCATTCTTATTCTGCGTGAAGTCCAGTGGCAGCTGCAAATAACATAAAATCCCGCTGAAAGGATTATCCGCTGAAAGAAAAAGGCCTTTTTCCTGCAACAGGAAAAAAGCCTTCAATGTCTCTATCTACCACCTATACTGCATACAATTATATGAGTTCCCTGTAACGGTGGAAATCCGGCACGGCCTACTGTCTGTTCAGCCTGCAACTCAGGAGTGATTTTCGACTGCCGATGTACTGGCTTCGGGCTCTCACCATCCCCGAATCGCTTTTGCTTTCCTGTCGGCGCTACTGTCTCCATCTGCGTTTTTTCTTTATGAATACTCTGCTCTATTATATGATCACCCCCGGATATTGTCAAGGTTTCCCTTGTTTGTTATTTATTTATCAATCACATTGTCTTTTTTTGCCTTTGGTGGTATACTGCAAAAAAGCATTTTACCTGTTTTTTACACCCACGAAATCGGATGTTTCCTCTATAGAAAGCGGACATCCGGGAGAAGGAGAATACCTATGAGTGAACGTAATCTTACTCTGCTGACCGACCTCTATGAGCTGACGATGATGCAGGGGTATTTTAAAGAAAAGGACGCCAATGAAACCGTTATTTTTGATGCATTTTACCGCAGCAATCCTGTAGGCAGCGGCTATTCTATCTGCGCCGGTCTTCAGCAGGTCATCGAATATATCGAAAATCTGCATTTCGAGGAGGATGATATTGACTATCTTCGCAGCACCGGACTGTTTGAAGAGGATTTTCTGGAATATCTGAAGAATTTCCATTTTTCCGGCGACATTTATGCCATTCCGGAGGGAACGGTTGTATTTCCCAGAGAGCCCCTTATCAAAGTCATTGCACCGATTATGGAGGCTCAGCTGATTGAGACCGCTCTTCTTAATATTATCAACCACCAGTCTCTGATTGCCACCAAGGCGTCACGGGTGGTATATGCAGCCAAGGGGGACGGGGTAATGGAGTTCGGCCTTCGCCGCGCCCAGGGTCCTGACGCAGGCATTTACGGCGCCAGAGCTGCCATGATTGCCGGATGTATCGGCACCTCCAATGTTCTCTGCGGAAAAATGTTCCATGTGCCGGTGAAGGGAACCCATGCCCACAGCTGGATTATGAGTTTTCCGGACGAGCTGACTGCCTTCCGTACCTATGCAAAGCTGTATCCCACAGCCTGCATTCTTCTGGTAGACACCTATGACACCCTGAATTCCGGCGTTCCCCATGCCATTCAGGTATTTAAGGAAATGCGGGAAGCAGGCATTCCTCTGACCTTCTACGGAATCCGCCTGGACAGCGGCGATCTGGCTTACCTGTCCAAACAGGCAAAGAAGATGCTGGACGAGGCAGGTTTCCCGGATGCTGTCATTTCCGCCTCCAATGATTTGGATGAAACCCTGATCAATTCCCTGAAAATGCAGGGAGCTGCCATTAACTCCTGGGGTGTGGGCACCAACCTGATCACCTCCAAGGACTGCCCCTCCTTCGGCGGCGTGTACAAGCTGGCTGCCATTCTCGATAAAAATACCGGAAAGTTTATTCCGAAAATCAAACTGTCAGAAAATGCGGAGAAGATCACCAATCCCGGAAATAAAACCATCCGCCGGATTTACGACAAGGAAAACGGAAAGATTATTGCCGATCTCATCTGCCTGGTTGATGAAGTATACGATCCTGCCCGCTCCCTGCTGCTGTTTGATCCCATTGAAACCTGGAAAAAGACTCACCTGGCGCCGGGCAGCTATACCATGAGAGAGCTGATGATCCCTGTCTTCCAGAAAGGAAAACGGGTTTACGATTCTCCTGAGGTTATGGACATTCAGAAATACTGCAAACAGGAGATGGCTACCCTTTGGGAGGAGTCCCTTCGTCTGGAATTCCCGCACCGGGTTCACGTGGATCTGTCAAACGAGCTGTGGCATATGAAAAATCAGCTTCTCGACAGCTACCACTATAACAGCTGATTGCTTCCGTCTTTCTGATCCGCTGCTTCTCCCAGACACCGGGAAGCCCTTGAGGAGCTGCTTTCTATCCGCAGGAACAAAAAGAACAGGAAGAAAAAATAGGTCACTGCACATCTGCAGCGGCCTTTTTTGTTCATTTCTTATTCACAAAACCGTTACAAACATTCCACAGTTTTGCTAAACTTCTTTCATATTTGTTCACTATACTTTATACCATCAGATAACGCATTGCTGCATTGCTGATTACAGTTAGATAATTTTTTTCATAATCGCCGGCGGTTTCAAATGCCGCCGGCTCCTCCCTTTTTTTACCATCTTTCCTATATTTTCTATGTTTTTTACCTCGATTTTCCAAAAATTAGTCAAAACAGAGAAAAACCATCTGGTTTTTTATAAAAGTTTTTTTACAAAAAGACTGTCGATCTTCCCTCTTTTATGTTACAATTTATACATGAGTTTTAAATATTAATAGGGGGATTTTTTATTATGGCAAAAGAAATGATTGCTATGCTTCTTGCCGGCGGCCAGGGTTCCCGATTATATGCCCTGACCCAGAAGCTTGCAAAACCTGCAGTTCCTTTTGGCGGCAAATACCGCATTATTGACTTTCCACTTTCAAACTGTGTGAATTCCGGCATTGATACCGTAGGTATTCTGACCCAGTATCAGCCGCTCGTATTAAACGAATATATTGGAAATGGACAGCCCTGGGATCTGGATCGTCTTTACGGCGGTGTTCATGTACTTCCGCCTTATCAGAAGGCATCCGGCTCTGACTGGTATAAAGGTACTGCAAACGCAATTTATCAGAACATTTCTTTCATTGAGCGGTACAATCCGGAATATGTCATTATTCTTTCCGGCGACCAGATCTGCAAACAGGACTACAGTGATTTTCTCCGCTTCCACAAAGAGAAAAACGCAGAGTTCTCCGTTGCTGTTATGGAGGTTCCGTGGGAGGAGGCATCCCGCTTCGGCCTGATGGTTGCTGACGAGAATGACAAGATTACTGAATTCCAGGAAAAACCCAAGAATCCCAAGTCCAACCTGGCCTCTATGGGTATTTACATTTTCAACTGGGATATTCTGAGAAAGTACCTGATTGAGGATGAAGCTGATCCGAACTCTGAAAATGACTTTGGAAACAACATCATTCCCAATCTGTTAAAAGACGGACGCAATATGTACGCCTACCATTTTGACGGCTACTGGAAGGATGTGGGAACTATCCCCTCTCTTTGGGAAGCCAATATGGAAGTGCTGGATCCGGAGCACAGCGGTATCAACCTGTTTGACACCGACTGGAAGATCTACAGCCGCAACAGCGGTATGACCGGACACAAGATCAGCGCTGACGCTGTAGTAGAGAATTCCTTAATCACAGACGGCTGCCGCATTGACGGAAATGTCAAACACTCCATCCTTTCCTCCGGTGTCAGAGTCGAGGAAGGCGCTGTGGTAGAAGACGCTGTGATTATGAGCGGAACAACCATTAAGGCAGGCGCAGTTGTAAAACACTGCATCATTGCTGAAAACGTTATGATTGGTGAAAATGCCGTTGTAGGCGCTATGCCTGCTGACGGAGAAAAGGGCGTTGCTACAGTCGGCTCCGGTGTTGAAATCGGTGCAGGCGCTAAAATCGGCCCCAATGCAATGATCAATAATAATGTAAAAGGCGGTGAAGAACAATGGTAAATTCCAATGCAAATGCCCTGGGCATCCTTTTTCCAAACAGTTATGATTCTCTTGTACCCGAGCTGGTTGTAGAACGCCTGATGGCTTCCATTCCTTTCGCCAGCCGTTACCGCCTGGTAGATTTTATTCTCTCCAGTATGGTAAACTGCGGAATCGACAACGTTTCTGTCATTGTCCGCAAAAACTATCACTCTCTGATGGATCATCTTGGTTCCGGACGTGAGTGGGATCTGACCCGTAAAAACGGCGGTCTGAATATGGTTCCGCCTTATGCAGAAAAAACTGTTTCTGTTTACAATGGCCGTATTGAGGCTCTTGCCAGCATTCTGGACTTCTTAAAAGAACAGAAAGAAAAATATGTTATCATGGCTGACACCAATCTGGCTGTCAACTTTGATTTCAAGGCCATGATCGAGGCTCATATGGCAAGCGGCGCTGATGTAACGGTTGCCTATACAGAGCAGCCTCTTCCTGACAGCATCCTGGATGCACCTCACACCAGCAAGGATATGTATTATACCCTGTCTCTGGATGAGGGACGTGTATCTGAGATTCAGATCAATTCCAAGGAAACCGGCGTTCAGAATCTTTCCATGAACATTTATATTATTGATCGTCAGCTTCTCATTGATCTGGTTGGCAAGGCCTACGTTCTGGGACAGATCTATTTTGAACGTGATGTTTTGGCTTCCAACTTAAAGACTCTGAATGTTCAGGCTTTCCGTTTTGACGGTTATGTAGCCCGTATCTCTGATATGAAGAGCTACTTTGAAGAGAACATGAAGATGCTGGATGACAAGAATGTAGATGCTCTGTTCTACAGCGGAGATCCCATCTACACCAAGATCCGCGACGACAACCCGACACGCTATATCAACGGCTCCAGAGCCAAGAATATTATGGCTGCTGACGGCTGCGTGATTGAAGGCGATGTAGAAAACAGTATCCTCTTCCGTGGTGTCAAGATTGCAAAGGGCGCCAAGGTTCGCAACTGTGTACTGATGCAGGGTACCTCAGTAGAAGCAGGTGCAAGTCTGGAATACGTTATCACAGACAAGAATGTTACTGTTACCGAATACAAAGAATTAAAGGGCAACGATGCTTTCCCGGTTTATGTTGCCAAATATCAGAAAGTTTAATCTTCTCTTCTGTCATATTGAAAAGCAGCCCGGTCATCTTTCTTCGATGACCGGGCTGCTTTTTGATTTGCTGCATTCTTTTTCTTGTTTGTCAATTACAGCTTCTGTTGTTTACGGAATCCATACGCCATCAGGACCTACCTTAAAGCCGTCAGGTGTCGTGGTATCTGTCAGCATCCGTCCTCTTGTTCCGTCTGATACATTATGGAAATAGTACCACTTTCCATCAATCTGATGCCATCCGGTGTACATATGGCCGCGAGTGCCGTCACTTTCTGCATGGAGATAATACCACTGTCCATCCAGAGAAATCCAGCCAACTGCCATAGAGCCGTCTGCATTGAAATAATACCAGTTGTTGGTGCCGTTCCAGTTAATGTACTGCCAGCAGGAAGCCGGTGTCACACCACCGGAGGTCTTAAAGGTCCACTGACCATCCTCTCTCACACTCCAGGTTCCAGTCACTGCTCCGCTGTTTCCGGCAGGTGCTGCACTTCCTCCGCCGCCAGCGTTGCTGCTGTTGGGACGGCTGGGTTTGTGCGGCTTTTCATTTTCCTCATAACTGAGGCCGTAATTCAGTTCGTAATAATTATTTTCACTGTCGCGGTATGCATAAGCCTTTCCGTTTCTGTCCTTCATTTCCTCAGGCATATACTGATCCTTCAGATATCCGGGAACATCGTTCGGGGAAATACATACGCCGTCTGCGTTCACTGCGATAACCTCATCATTCTTGGGAAGAGTGATCGGCATCTTGCCGGTCGGATTATAATCGCCTACAATTACATCCATTGTAGCATCTGCATAGGTATCAAAGCCGGCCAGAAGTGCATCTGCATAAGGCTCTACATTTCCTAACATCCATGCCAGCGTAAAGTTTACATTGGAGATTACCTTACCGCCATTGCCGTGAACTGCATCTGCAATTTCTTTAATCTTGCCTGCATTCTGCAAAGTGGTTTCCGCATGAGTGGATGCTGTCGGACGTCCCAGCTCATCTACATCATGAACAATCTTTCCGTCACAGATATCCAGCTCCAGATATCCTGCTGTTGCAGAGAAATAATTTCCGGACTTCGGATTTACAAACAGGATTGCATAATCAGCCTGATTATAATCCTCAGTTACCTGAATGCCGTACTTTTCTGTCAGATTCTTTCTCAGAGCCTCCGTCTGAGCCGGATTCTCTTTCTGAGAGAAATACTCTACATATACTTTCTTTCCTTCCAGCTTGTCCTCAGTCAACGGAAGAACCTGATCCTTGTTCTTTAACAGAACAACTGATTTCTGATGTACCTCATAAGCCTCATCCCAGTTTTCCGGATTGTCAACAACTCCTTTGGCGTTGTCCGGATCCCGGTAAGGATTCTCGAACAGTCCCAGTTCAAACATCTCTTTCAGAAGACGTTTGTTGGCCAGATCCAGATCCTCATTGCTTACTGTTACTTCTTCTCTTGTAAATCCGTAGGCAATCTCATGAGTATCATAATAATCGCTCTTACTTCCGTCCTCAGAACGCTCGTAGGCTTCCTTCATGGACCATACGTCATTGGTATCACCGATAATGTCTGTTCCTGCATTCACTGCATAACCGCACTTCTCCGGTACATCCAGATCCTCTACACCCCAGTCCATATTTCCGATGATGCCGCTGTCACTGTTCACATATCCGTCATGTCCCATCTGATCACGCAGTAAGCCCTGGATAAATTCTTTATTGAATGCAAATCCAACCTGCTGCATGTTCAGTTCCTTGCCGTTATTGTCATACTGCGGCTCGCTCTTTTCCGGAGCCGGTTTTGCGTAGTACGGCATGATTGAAGATACATTGTTGTCAACCGCTGCCTTAAATCCGGGCAGGTGATATCTCTGAAGGCTGTCTTCTGTCTGATATACGTTCCACTGACCCTGTTTATAGTGGGGATCAAATCCGTTTTCTCTTGCGCCGCCGCCCGGGAAATGTTTAATCGTCAGAGCAATACCATCTGTCTGTACGCCTTCACTGCTTCCCTGGAAGCCAACTACCAGACGCTCTGCTGCATCAGCAATAAATGCCGGATCCTCTCCAAAGGTACCATAGGTTCTCTGCCATCTGGGATCCGTCATGGTATCTACCATGTACATATATCCCTTTTTCAGTCCGCTGGCATCCCACTCACTTCTTGCAATTTCTGCAAATCTGGAAATCAGAGATGCATCTCCTCCTGCTGCAATATCGCCCTTGGCCGCTGCTGCCAGCCCCATGGTTCCGGGCCAGGTAGAGAATACGCCGGATGCGTCATTCATACCAAAGGTCATATCACCGTTTTCATTTCTGGAGTTGGAAGTTACCAGTACCGGAATACCAAGGGAAGTTCCCTCTGCCACATAGTTCATCTGGTTGATCCAGTTTGCCATATCCTCCGGTTCCGGATTCTGGCGCAGGATAAAGTGGCGCAGTCCCAGCTTTTCAATGGTATCAATGGTTCCCAGTGTTGAGGTTGTTCCAAAGATACTGGTATCATTGATCTTTTCTGTCTCATCCAGAAGTCCTGTCTTATCCTTTACAGAGGAATTGATTCCCATGCCTCTGGAATTGTTAAACATCATACCAATCTTGTCATCTACTGTCATCTGGCTGACCAGATCTGCGGCTCTTGTTTCTACATCTTCCCGCCAGTCCTCGTAGACATCCAGCTTTCCGTTTCCATTGGAATCCTTAAAGTACTTTCCATCTGCTTCCAGAATGTTCTTCGCAGTAGCACCGATGACCGGTTCTCCGGTTCCGTTTGCTTTTTCCTGATAGGTACTGGACCAAACGCCGTATGAAGACGGATCTACCTTTTCGCCATGCATTGCCAGTTCCTTTCCGCCTTCTGCATCAGCATACGCTGTTACCTGATAGTTTTCGTATGCTCCAAAATACTTCTGGTAGGTAAATACAAGATTCTTATCATCGCTGTCAAGACCCAGCTCAATTTCTGTTCCCTGCTGGCCAAGAAGTCCATTTTCACTTCCGATAGAAGCTGCTGCCTGACTGATGATATCCCATACCAGGCCAAACTCATCCTTCTTGTCCTTTGCATTAATGGCTTTTCTCCACTCTCCGCCGCGTTTCTCCGCAGCTTCCAGGGAAGCTGCAATACCTACATATGCCTTGCCTTCCTTCATAAGAGCCTGTACATCCTGCTCTCCGTCTTTTTCCAGAATCGGATCCAGAACAACCTTTCCATTAAAGTTTTCCGGAACTGCAACTCTCACATAGTTCTTGTAAGGAGTCAGGGAATGACGTGTCCGGACAACCGTATTTTCTGTCATACGGGTATAAACATTGGCTTCACCATTTGCCAGATATTCTGTCTCGGTATATTTTACATCACCGGCCTTGCCTTCCTTCTGGTTCACAGTCTCCAGCTTGATCTCGCGTTCCATAGAAGCCTCAATCGCCTCAGAATCACGTCCTGTCTCACCAAAGAACGGCTCGTTTTCTGCAAGAGCTATCATCTTTTCTCTGTCAGATTCAAGAATCCATCCGTTCTCGATCATATTATCAAGAGCTTCCGCATACTGATCCAGGTAAGTATCTCTGTCACCGTAAAGGCTTTCTACCTGATCCTGAGCCAGATAAATCATAGAACCGCTCTTATCACTGAAAGCGCCGTTGGCACCGCCGTAATAGGAAGCAACTGGTACGGAAATCTGCGGAGAAATGATTCCGGATTTCATATTTCCAAACTCATCTCTCTCCGGCGCAAATGCCATGCCATTCATAGAGCCTGCTACCTCATCCTTATACGGACCACACGGAGCCGACTCTCCATTCTGGGCCCAGTTATCCAGATTTTCCAGAGCTGCATTGATAAATACAGTAATATTGAAATCTGTTACTGTATGATCTCCCTTAAAGTCTACATACTCTCTGGTATCCCGTCCTGTCTGCATCTGCAGCTCATCTGTCGGATCTGCCGGGAAAATAATATCTGAGTGCGGGCCACCTGCCACTACATAATGACGGTACATGTTATCCGGCGCATCGCTGTCATGGCGAACCGGACCAGGATTGTAGTCATTTTCTCCCACCATCAGGATAAACGGAACGTCTGTAGCCTTAACCGGCATAAACATTCTCGTCTTTGAGCTCTGCTTCTTTGCAATAGAGGTATCCATCATACCGCCTACAAAGTTCAGATACCCATCAAAAATGTGATCTGCACTTCCTACGCAGTCCTTATAATCCTCGTAGGTTTCCAAATCCGCTGCGTCCTCTGCTACAAAGTTTGCCAGACCAAAGTTATTGGCAAAGGTATTGACATACCAACCGGACTGAGAGGAGCCAAACAGGTAGGAATTTACATCGCCGCTGTAATCCTCACCGTAGAGAATCGGGCTGTTTTCCTGTTTCAGCAAAGTACCTACCTGACCTAAAATATCCCAGAAAATACCATTGTCATCTCCCCATTTCAAGGCTGCATATCGATCCTGGTTAAAGGTCTTTAAAGATTTTACGGTAACATCCTTGGAGGTAACGCCTACATAAGCAGCGCCCTTTTCCATGATGTAATCGTAGCTCTGGCGCCACAGGCTGGCAATATCGGTCTTGCTGCTGGCATTGAGAATATCTACAAATACCACACCGCTGAAATCTGCCGCATCCTTCGGCTTAAATACTATAATTCGATCGACGTATTCCTCCTGTGCGTTGCTGGAGGTTGCCTTCGCTGCATTGCTGGCAGTTGCCAGCTTGCCATCTTTGATGTCATAAATATTTGCACTGCCCTTCAGGAAATATTCATGCTCCTCATAGGTATCAGAAAAGCCATAATCTTCTCTGGTACGTCCTGCCTGCTGGCTCAGATACGGGAAATTCTTCTCGTCCTGAGGAACACTAAGCTCGTCCGGTGTGTTTCCCTCCAGCACTTTGCCTTCTGAATCTACAAATTCAACCTTACTGTTAAAGGACTCCATGGCAGTCAAAACTGCGTTTGACCAGGTTGCATACTCTGCGTCCGAATCAGTTGCAATCCTCTCTCTGTCCTCGTCCTCCTCATCCTGCCACAGACCTCCGTCTTCACTGGGAATATACCAGGAATACCGGTCAGATCCTTCCGGCGGCGGACCTGCAAACGCCGGAAATACAGTTGTAGCACTCATTGCCAATACCAGTGCTGACGCAACCTTACGCCGCACCCTCCCCCTTGACATTTTACATAGTTTCTGCTGTCTCAACTTCATGTCTTCTCCTTTCCCTACAAAATGAATCTTTGCAACAACTACAAAAGGTATTATATCACCATTCCCCAGCAAAATAAACAGTTTATATTACGTTTTCTTTCGTTTTATTAGTATTTTGTTATGCTTTTCTTACGTTTTCCTTACGTGCCAATGATTGTTTTTCGCGTTTTTGCACAATAAAAAGAATGTACCTTAGTACATTCTCACTAAAGAAAATCAGGCAGAGCATTCTTCTGCTCTGCCTGACCTGTATCAATATACGCTTTTCCGCTTTTCTTAGAACTTGCCAGCCTTAGCTGCTTCCTCAATGGAAACTGCAACTGCAACAGTCATACCAACCATGGGGTTGTTTCCTGCGCCAATCAGACCCATCATCTCTACGTGAGCCGGAACAGAAGAGGAACCTGCAAACTGTGCATCAGAGTGCATACGGCCCAGAGTATCAGTCATACCGTAGGAAGCCGGACCTGCTGCCATGTTATCAGGATGCAGGGTACGTCCGGTACCGCCGCCGGAAGCTACGGAGAAGTACTTCTTGCCTGCTTCCAGTCTCTCCTTCTTGTAGGTACCTGCTACCGGATGCTGGAAACGGGTCGGGTTGGTAGAGTTACCGGTAATGGAAACGTCTACGTTCTCTTTCCACATGATTGCAACACCTTCCGGAACGCTGTTAGCGCCGTAGCAGTTTACTTTTGCACGAAGTCCCTCGGAATAGGACTTGCGGGATACTTCCTTAACCTCGTTGGTGTAAGGATCATACTCGGTCTCAACGAAGGTAAATCCGTTGATACGGGCAATAATCTGAGCAGCGTCCTTGCCCAGACCGTTTAAGATAACGCGCAGAGGTTTCTGGCGAACCTTGTTTGCTTTCTCAGCGATACCGATAGCACCCTCAGCTGCTGCGAAGGACTCGTGGCCAGCCAGGAATGCGAAGCACTCGGTCTCCTCTTCCAGAAGCATCTTGCCCAGGTTTCCATGTCCCAGACCTACCTTACGGGTATCTGCTACAGAACCGGGGATACAGAAAGCCTGCAGACCCTCACCGATAGCTGCTGCTGCGTCAGCTGCTTTTCTGCAGCCCTTTTTGATTGCGATGGCAGCACCAACGGTATAAGCCCATTTTGCATTCTCAAAGCAGATCGGCTGAATGCCTTCTACCATCTTATATACATCAAGACCTGCGTCTTTTGTAATCTTCTCAGCTTCTTCGATAGAAGCAATGCCATAGCTGTTTAATACTGCATCAATCTGTTTGATGCGTCTCTCATATGATTCAAATAATGCCATGATATGTAGTATCCTCCTTAAAAAATTCGTTTACCGCTTTCTTTATTCCTGTCTCGGGTCGATGATCTTAACAGCATCAGCTACACGGCCATACTGACCTTTTGCCTTCTCCCATGCAGTATTCGGGTCATCACCCTTCTTGATAAAGTCAGTCATCTTACCAAGGCTTACGAACTGATAACCGATGATATGATCGTCTGCATCCAGAGCGATACCGGTTACATAACCCTCTGCCATCTCCAGATAACGCGGGCCTTTTTTCAGAGTTCCATACATGGTACCAACCTGAGAACGGAGACCTTTTCCCAGATCCTCCAGACCTGCACCGATGGGAAGACCATCCTCAGAGAATGCACTCTGGGTTCTTCCGTATACGATCTGCAGGAATAACTCTCTCATTGCAGTGTTGATTGCGTCACAAACCAGGTCAGTATTCAGAGCCTCCAGAACCGTTCTGCCCGGCAGAATCTCAGATGCCATGGCTGCGGAATGGGTCATACCGGAACATCCGATGGTCTCAACCAGAGCCTCCTGGATGATACCCTCTTTTACGTTCAGGGTCAGCTTACATGCGCCCTGCTGCGGAGCACACCAGCCGATACCATGTGTCAGACCGGAAATGTCTTTCACTTCCTTTGCCTGTACCCATTTTGCCTCCTCCGGAATCGGAGCGGCGCCATGATGTACGCCCTGCGCAACGGTGCACATTTTTTCTACTTCATGTGAATAAATCATGTTAAAACTCCTTTCAACTGTGTAATGTCCTGAAGTACGCGTTATAACAGTCCATAACACTCTGGATTGTTAATTTTATCACACCATACTTAATCTTATTTTCTCATAAAAACGCAAAATAGTCCAGTCCTTTTTGTGTTTTTTTGTAACTTCCTGTATTCTTCTTCCTGTATTCACCGGTCCCGCCGGGAAATACCCCGGATCTTTGTTTTCGTAAAAAACTATCCTGTCAATTCTGATTTTCCCGCATCTGTCCCAGTTCTTTCAGAATTCCGGATACTATCACCGTTGCCAGAACAAAGGTCATCATATCCGCTATGGGCTGAGCCATCTGAAGACCGAGGATGCCGAACATCTTCGGAAGAATCAGAAGCGCCGGAATCAGAAACAGCCCCTGGCGTCCCATAGCTACCAGGGATGCGCGGAATCCATATCCAATAGACTGCGTCAGCATATTCACCATAATAACCCAGGCCTGGAACGGCATTGTCAAAAGCTGAAGCCGAAGAGCCAGAGTTCCGATTTCAATTACCTGAAGATCTTCTCTGCGGAAGGCCGTAATAATCGGACGGCTGATTCCAAAAGAAACAACACCAAACACAGTCAGCATAATGACAGCCACCTTTACGCAAAACCAGAAAGCCTCCAGAACCCGGTCGTACCGTTCTGCGCCAAAATTAAATCCGCATACCGGCTGGAAGCCCTGCCCGAATCCAATAAGGCTGGAGTTGATAAACATCATAAACCGGGTCACAATGGACATGGCCGCAATGGCTGCGTCTCCGTAAGGTCCTGCAGCAAAATTCAGAATCACAGCTGCAGCACTTGCCAGCCCCTGGCGGCAGAAGGAGGGAAGTCCTGCATGAAGAATCTCTCCGTATACCTTGCCGGAGGGACGGAATTTGGAAAGCTGAATTTTAATGCAGTCCGGCCGGGCATTGCACTGATAAAGCAGGATGGCAAAGCTGATCATCTGGCTGACCATAGTGGCAATCGCTGCTCCTGAAATTCCCATATTCAGCCCGAAAATCAAAAGAGGATCCAGAATCATATTCAAAATTCCCCCGACGGTAATTCCCACCATTGCAAAAACAGCATTCCCCTGAGAGCGGAGAATATTATTCATAACAAAGGAAGTCATCATAAAAGGGGCTCCAATCAGGATATATCTTGCATAATCCTGAGCATAGGGAGCAATGGTCTGTGTCGCCCCGAGAAAAAATACCAGCTGCTGGGAAAACAAAGTTCCAAATACCAGGATTGCAGTGCCAATGATAGCAGCCGTATAGAAAGCCGTTGCTGCAAACACTCCTGCCCTCTCCTCATCCCGGTTCCCCAGGGAGCGGGAAATATGATTTCCGCTTCCCATTCCCAGGGTAAAACCGATTGCCTGAATCATGGACATGGCTGAAAACATAACGCCTACGGCGCCGGATGCGCTGGTGCTGATCTGACTGACAAAAAATGTATCCGCCATATTGTAAATCGATGTCACCAGCATACTGATAATCGTAGGAACCGCCAGTCTGGGAATCAGGCGGTTTACCGGCGTTTCAATCATCTGTCTGTACTTTTCTTCTTTCGTCATTCCTTTTGCCATAGGCTTCTCTCCTTTTTCTTTTGTATCCTTCCTTTTTATGCTTTCTTTTCCGGCAAATTTTCTTTTTCCAGATAGCGGTTTCTTTTTTCTGCCTTTCTATGCATGAGCTTCCGCCTGCGTCCCATGGGGAAGTCTCCTCAGAATCCATACATAGTAAATAACAAATACAATTCCTTTCATTACACTGGTAATCGTCAAAGCCCACCAGATGCCATCCAGTCCCAGTCCTGTTCTTCCCAGGAGCAGCGCCAGCGGGATTCTTGCCGCCGTCAAAATAATAGTAATCACAGAGCAGGACAGGGTTTTTCCCATTCCCTGAAGCGCGCCTCCTGTTACCAGCTCCTGACACATGGGCATCTGCCCCAGTCCAAGAATCACAAGATAATGAATTCCGATGGGAAGAATCTCCTCTTCCTGAATAAACAGGCGGAAAATCGGCTCTGCGCCGAAAATAAGAATGCAGGAGGTGATGATTCCCCAGATTCCAATGAAGAGTACCGCAATTCCATAGCTTTTCTTTACCCGGTCATACTGCTTTGCCCCGTAGTTCTGCCCGGTAAAGGCATTCATAGCCGAGCCAAAGCCCTCTGCGGTCATCCAGGAAATACATTCCACCTGACCGCCCACCCTCTGAACTGCCACTGCTGCGTCTCCCCAGGAGGCAATCATTCTGGTCAGCACCATGGAAATTCCGGAATACAGCATTGTCTGAAAAGCAGACGGCGTTCCCACCGCCAGAATCCTGACGAAAATTTCCCGGGGAACCTTCTTCCACAGACCGATTTTATGCAGCAGCACCGGCTCCCTGGAAGCTCTCATCGTCAAAACAAGGGTAACTGTCATCTGTGCCGTAACCGTGGCCACAGCAGCTCCTGCTGCCTCCATTCGCGGAAAGGGACCTATTCCAAAAATAAGAACCGGATCCAGGATCATATTCATAACAAGCCCTATGCAGTTTGCCAGAAACGGAGTCCTGCTGTCGCCCACCGCCGTAAACAACCCTGTCAGTGTCTGATTCAAAAACGGAAACAGAATCAGGCCGCAGGTAATCCTGAGATAAATCTTTGCCGCCTGTGCTGTCCCTGCATTTTCCAGGCGGAAAAAGCCAATCAGGGAATCCGCATACAGATTGGCAATCAGGGCAAAAGCCAGAGCAAGCAGCACCGTCAGCTGCAAGGCTCCTCTTCCATATGCCCTTGCCTCCTCTCTCTGCTGCTTTCCCAGACTGTGTGCCACCTTAACCTGTCCTCCCATTTTGGCCAGCATCACAATTCCGGAGGAAAACCAAGTATACATTCCGGCGGCTCCCACTGCAGTTACCGCATGACTTCCCACCCGTCCAATCCATGCCATATCCGTCAGATTGTAGGCGGTCTGAACCAGGGAGGTTGCCATAATCGGCAGCGCAAGTCCTGTCAAAGACGGAAAAATATGTCCGTTCAGTAAATCAATGTGATGGGATTCTTTTTTCATGTCTGCTGATAATCCTTTCTTCTCTGTCTTCTCCCGTTTTCTGTCTGAAATTTTCTCTTTTTTCTGCCGTCACCGGAGACTTTGCTTTCCTGAACCGCCTCTCCCGCATGTTCTAAAGCTTTCCTGTCACATCATAGTCTCTGTATACAGAAAAAGACGGGTGCTGCATTCTTCCTGCAGCACCCTACTGATTCCAGCGGTATATCCCGCCTTGATTTCTTTTAATTTTTATTGCGCAGATACTCGTCGATTCCCTTCGCGCCGTGTTTTCCTGCCTCCATGGCAAGAATAACCGTAGCAGCTCCGGTTACTGCATCGCCGCCTGCGAATACGCCCGGACGGGAAGTCTGGCCGTTTTCTGCTTCTGCAACAATACATTTGCGCTTATTGATTTCCAGACCTTCTGTTGTAGAGGAAATCAGCGGATTCGGAGAAGTTCCCAGTGACATAATCACGGTATCTACCTCCATCACATAATCAGAGCCTTCGATTTCTACCGGTCTTCTTCTTCCGGAAGCATCCGGCTCACCTAATTCCATCTTGCGGACTACCATTCCCTTTACCCAGTCATTTTCATCCGTAAGAATCTCTACAGGGTTGGTCAGAAGGTTGAAAATAACGCCTTCCTCTTTCGCATGATGAACCTCCTCCACACGGGCCGGAAGCTCTGCCTCACTGCGGCGGTATACAATATGTACCTCCGCGCCAAGACGAAGCGCTGTTCTTGCAGCATCCATCGCTACGTTTCCGCCGCCTACAACAGCTACCTTCTTTCCTGCCACAATCGGGGTGTCATAATCATCGCGGAATGCCTTCATCAGGTTGTTTCTGGTCAGATACTCATTGGCGGAAAATACGCCGTTGGCATTCTCTCCGGGAATTCCCATGAATTTCGGAAGACCTGCTCCGGAACCGATGAAAACAGCCTCGAAGCCTTCCTCATCCATCAGCTCGTCGATGGTTACGGACTTTCCGATAATCACGTCTGTCTCAATGGTTACACCCAGCTTTTTCACGTTTTCAATCTCGCTGCGAACAACGGAATTCTTCGGCAGACGGAACTCCGGAATACCATAGGTCAGAACGCCGCCCGGCTCGTGAAGAGCTTCAAAAATCGTTACCTCGTAACCCATCTTTGCCAGATCGCCTGCACAGGTAAGACCTGCAGGGCCGGAACCTACAACAGCAACCTTATGACCGTTTTTCTCAGCAGTTACCTTTGGTACAAAGCCGTTCTCTCTGGACCAGTCTGCAACAAAACGCTCCAGCTTTCCGATAGAAATCGGCTCGCCCTTGATACCGCGGATACACTGACCTTCACACTGGCTTTCCTGAGGACATACACGTCCGCAGACAGCAGGAAGAGCAGATGATTCTGCAATAATATTGGCTGCTTCTTCAAAATTGCCGGCTTCTACTTCTTTGATAAATCCGGGAATATTGATGGAAACAGGACATCCGCCCATGCACTTGGCATTTTTACATTTCAGGCAGCGGGAAGCCTCTTCCATTGCCTCTCCTTTATTATAACCATAGCAAACTTCTTCAAAATTCGTTGCGCGAACCTTCGCATCCTGTTCTCTTACAGGAACTTTCTTTAAGACGTCCATGATTTTATCCTCCGATCTGATTCCTCTGTTCTGCCATTAATCGTTGCAGTGGCCGCAGCCGCCGTGATGGGTATCTCCCTCGATTGCCTTTAACATTGCCCGGCCCTCTTCTGTCTTATACATCTGCTGGCGCTTCATAGCTTCATCAAAGTTTACCAGATGGCCGTCAAATTCCGGTCCGTCTACACAGGCAAATTTCACTTCTCCGCCTACAGTCAGACGGCATGCTCCGCACATACCGGTTCCGTCTACCATAACAGGGTTCATGCTGACAATGGTTGGAAGCTCCAGCTCCTTGGTCAGCTTGCAGACAAATTTCATCATAATCATCGGTCCGATGGCAACGCAGACATCATAGTGTTTTCCCTGGTTCTTTACCAGATCCTCAATCACGCTGGTTACCATACCTTTTCTCTCATAGGAACCGTCATCTGTGGTAACATAGAGATTTCCTGCCACCTGACGCATCTCATCCTCCAGAATCAGGAGATCCTTTGTCTTGGCGCCGACAATCACGTCTGCCTCAATGCCATGCTCCTTCATCCATTTTACCTGAGGATATACAGGCGCTGTTCCCACGCCGCCTGCCACAAACAGATATTTGCGCTTCTTTACTTCCTCCAGATCCTCCTTGACAAACTCAGAAGGCTGTCCCAGAGGTCCTACAAAATCCTGGAATGCGTCTCCGGCCTTCAGCTCAGACATTCTCAGAGTAGAAGCGCCTACAATCTGGAATACAATGGTAACCGTTCCCTGTTCCCGGTTGTAATCACAGATTGTCAGGGGAATCCGTTCTCCCTTCTCATCGATTTTGACAATTACGAACTCTCCCGGCTGACATGCTCTGGCAACACGCGGTGCCTCCACGTCCATCAGAAAGATCTTATCAGCCAGCTGTTCTGCTTTCAAAATTCTGTACATATTTATCCTCCCATGTTCTGCATCTGCTGCAAAATAATTTATCATGTGTTCTAGGATTCTCTTTTTCCGAAGAAACTGTTTCTTTCGGTTCTTTTCATTCAGCGTTTCCCGGCTCCCTGCTTCTCATATACGCGGTAGGTATAGCAAAGATCAAAATACGTCTGCTCATCGCTTTCCTCTGTCATCTCCCATTCTCCGGACTCCTCCAGATTCGGGAAATGCGCGTCTGCGGAATAGGCAAAATCGATCCAGGTAATTTCCGCCCGGCTGCAGTAGGGCAGAAACTGGCGGTAAATGCTTTCCCCGCCGATAATATAAATATCCTCCGGACTGCAGTCCTTTAAAAGCTCCAGACATTCCTCCACACTGTGACAGACATCAGCGCCTTTCACCCGGTACTCCGGATCCCGGCTGAGAATCACATTTCTCCGGCCGTAGAGAGGCTGACCGCCTGGAAGTGTGTCTAAGGTCTTCCGGCCCATCACAATCACCTTGCCTAAAGTCATATCACGGAACCGCTTCTGATCCTGCGGGATCGTTACAAGAAGCTGGCCATTCCGTCCGATGGCCCAGTGACTGTCTACTGCTGCAATATAAATCAAATTGGATCACTTCTTTCTGGTATTCTTTCTTCCTCTTCTGCAAGAATCAGCTCTCTGGCATAAGGCAGAGTCTGAATCCAGTCACAGAAGGTATGCCATTCCTGCAGCTTATGGCTGCGGCGGGCATAATACATATTAATCAGATTCTCATAATTCATCGTACAGGTACGCATCTGGTTATAGCTGGAAGGAAGAAGCTGAATCATATCATACCAGTAAGCCTTTTCCTTTGTCTCCATGTATTTCAGACGGATTTTCTCCAGCTGCTCTACTACTGTTTTCATATATTCCAGTGTTTCCGGAGTCATATGATCATGACTGAAATCGTCCAGTTCAAAGGGACGGCTGTGAATCTTGTGCATGGTGCTGGTTGAATTGGCAACCGTGGCCACTTTGTAGGTGTCATACTCCTTCCACCAGTACATAGGAGCCGTAATATCAACGGAAACAAAAACCTGACGAAGATACTTGCGGTGATCGCCGGTTCCCGCCTTTCTCAGGCGCTTTGCCAGATCCAGATCATTGGGTCCCAGCACATAATCTCCGTTTTCGTTGTATCCGCTGTCCATTCTCCCCCAGCTGTTCATGGGATTTCTTGCACCGCGAATGGCATTCTCCAGATTCATAACGCTTGTGCGTTCTAATGTTATCATGTGGAATTCCTTTCTTCTGCTGTTTCCATTCCCCTGAGGGGAAATTTATTTTCTGATAAAATCATAAATAAGCTGTCTTTCATTATAACCAAGGAAAAAGCGCATAGCAAGACTTTTTTGTAAAAATATGATATACTGTTAAGGTTTCTACAATCTGCTTCTCCTCTTACCTGCTTCCCGCAGCCATATCCTCTCTGGTATCCACGTCCTCCAGTTCCCGCAAATCTCCCGTTTCATAACGGTATACATCCTGCGGATGGGCAGCGAGAATAGCCCTGCCTCCCTGATCTCCCAAAAGACTTTTCAGCTCCGGCACATAGCTTACAGAGAAGACGGCAGGACTTCCGTCTCTTCCCCTGCAGGACACAGTTCCAAGGCCTGTTTTTCCTGCCTTCCATCCGTTAACAAGGCCGGAAATAGTCTTTTTGGTCAGCCATGGCTGATCGCATACTGCAAAGCAGATTCCATCCAGACTTCCCTGCTCCAGCTCCTCCTTCAGTGCATCCAGAGCCAGATGAATGGAATGAGAAACGCCAAGGCTGCTGTTTCTGTTTTCTACGGTTGTAAACCCGTATTCTTTTCCGCTCTGAAGAATCTCCTCATACTGGCTTACCAGAATTTTTCTGCGGAAAACGGTTTTGGAAAGTCCCGCGGTTTCCTCCAGGATATGACGGTACATGGGCATACCGTACACCGGAACCAGCAGCTTGTTGCTTTCAAAACGCCTGCTGTCCCCGGCAGCCAGAACGACCAGAGCAGTCCCCGGATTTGCCGCCTGATGGCAGAGAATTGCCTCCAGAACCCCGCCTCCAATAGAAGAGGCCTTGTCAGACACCGTAAAGCAGTGCTTTCTCTCACATCTGGGATCCACATCTCCGGATTTCATTCCCTTTGTCACCAGAACCCCATCCTGCAGAAGGCCCCGCACCACTCCGTCTATCTGTGCATAGATTGGAGTTTCTCCGGCATATCCCACCAGATCACCGGCCTTCACCTGATCCCCGATGGAGACTGCGCCGCGGAATACTCCGTCATCCGATGCCCGGATCAGGCGCTCCAGCCCATAACCGCCAATCAGCCCCGGCACTCCTGTATTTGCAATTGCCGGACCGTCCCAGATGCATCTTCCCAGATAATGGCCCCGCTTGCTTTCTACCACGCAGTGACAGTCTGTTCCTGCGCAGAATCCCGGTCCGACTGCAATCACCGTAGGCGCGTCTGTAATCGAGGTTCCTGTATTGTATTTTGCCAGAATCGCATCTACCACAACCTGAGGCTTCATCTGCTTCACGATTTTTGCCTCTTCATCCACGACTACTGCAACCTTTCCACCGGCGATGGCAGCCTTCACTTCCTCCAGGGAATCGCACCGGACGCCGGTCACGTCCTCTACCTGTGTCTCTCCCAGATATACTGCCGGAGAAAAGGCAACGGTTCTCCTTACCGTTGTCGGCGTGCCAATCTCCGTCATAATAATCTGATATCCGCATCTGTGCAGTCTGAGAGCAATGCCGCTGGCAAGATCTCCTGCTCCCTTAATCACTGCCAATCCTCTGTTTTCCATGATTTCCTTCTCCTTTTTCTGTCTTGTTTCTCTTCTGTCTTCAGCTTCCCCGTTTATCTGCCGGAAATTTTCCCCTTATTTCCGGTAGGCAGTTACCGCGCAGCCCTTCTGCATGGTTATAGGAAGAAGCCTCAGAATCTGCCCTGCCGCCTGCAGCTCTTTCTCTCCGTCTGCCTGGTTCAGCACTACCCGGTAATATCGGCCCTGAACCTCCTTATGGCTTCCTCTCTCATCCATAAGAATCAAAGCCAGATCCTCCGGCGTAATCAAATCCTCATCCTTTCTCATCAGCCACCTGCCATATTCCCGGAACCGGAAACAGGTGTCCGCAAAAGTTCCTCCCAGCGCGGACAGTCCTGCGCAGGCAATCACAAGGCCTGTCTGAGGAATAATCACCGGTTCCCATTCTCCCGGAACCTTAACCGGCTTTTTCTTTGCTCCGTCTGCTTCAATCAGAATCACATCTGCAAGATTAAGCAGACGCTCCATTTCCTCCGGCTCGCCCAGTCCGTCCGGCATACTCAGCTTATATTCCTCGTCCTTCTTTATCAGCGGCTTTCCCGCTGTAAGGATTTTTCCCTCCCACATGTCAGCCGTCACTTCTCTCACATGATCCACCAGGGCGGAAAGCCCGTTTTCCGGACATTGAATGTGGGTGCTGGTAGTAACCAGAACACGAAGGCCCTGCTCCGAAAGCTCCTCTGCCAGCTGATAAATCGTGGTGGTTTTTCCGCCTCCGCCTACAACAGAAATGATCCGGGGCAGCTGCTCCTTCTTCTCAAATCCCAGAGCTGTCATCAAATTCTTTCCCGGTTTCAGTTTTCCTGTTTCCTGTTCTCTGATCCAGACCTGATTTTTTTGAAGCTTCTGGTTTTGTTTTCCCTCGTTTTTCGTCATTTCTGCCATGTTTCTTTCCTCTCTTTTCCTATTATATTTCTGCATTTTCCGTCTGCTGCCGGATGTGTGTTCCGCAGCGCCAAAGTCTTACAGAAAAAAGCCGAATCGCCTGCCCAAAAAACGGCAGATCATCCGGCTTTTCTATATTCAATGCAGAACTGCTATTTTTTTAGCCATTTTCCGGCGTATGAATACATAACATATAATGTGTGCCGTAAATGTCAGTACCCAGGATACCGGATAAGACAGATACAAGGTCTCCAGAGTCCTGTTTGATGCAAATACAGTAACAACCCAGAAGACACGGAATCCGCAGGCTCCGGTCAGCGATACCAGCATCGGCGCTACTGAATAACCGATTCCTCTCAGCGCTCCCACCATTACATCCATAATTCCGCAGAGAAAATACGGACCGCAGATCATGCGAAGCCGGTTCATTCCGTATTGAACAACCTCTGGATCGGAAGAGTAGATTCCCAAAAGCTGCCGTCCTGCCAGAACGGCGCCTCCTCCCATAACGATTCCTACCATAATAACAATGGCCTGACAGTAAATCAGAATTTTGGTCATTCGTTTATAATTTCCCGCTCCAAAGTTCTGGCTGGTAAAGCTCAGAGCTGTCTGATACACTGCATTCATAGATGTATAAACGAATCCTTCAATATTGGCAGACGCAGTGTTTCCCGCCATGGCAACTGCACCAAAGGAATTGACAGAGGACTGAATCAGCACATTGGAAATAGAAAAAATTGCTCCCTGAAGACCGGCCGGAAGACCTATTTTCGCAATTTTCTTTACCTTATCTCCCTTTAGCTTCAGTTTGCTTTTCTGCAAACGGTAAGGCGCATCTGAGCGCGCCAGGCACTGAACAATCAGAGTAGCAGAAACACACTGGGAAATCGCTGTAGCCAGGGCCACTCCTGCTACTCCCATGGAAAACTGAATCACAAAAATCAGATTCAGCACCACATTGATCACTCCTGCAGTCAGAAGGAAGTACAGCGGTCTTCTGGTATCTCCGATAGCTCTTAAAATAGCGCTTCCAAAGTTGTAGATCAGCATTGCAGGCATTCCCAGAAAATAAAGCTTCATATACAGAGTAGACAGTCCCAGAACCTCATCCGGTGTTCCCATCAGCTCCAGCATAGGATCGGACAGGAAAAATCCCACGAAAATCAGGATCACTCCGCTGATTCCTGCAAGAAGGATGGCTGTATGAACCGTCTCCTCCAGATCTTTAAGCTTGTTAGCCCCGTAAAACTGGGCAACCAGCACATTCGCTCCAATCGACAATCCAATAAACAGGTTCACTAACAGGTTAATCAGCGATGAGGTGGAACCTACTGCCGCCAGAGATTCACTTCCCGCAAACCGTCCCACTACAATAATATCTGCCGCATTAAACAACAGCTGAAGAATGCCCGACAACATCAGCGGTACTGCAAACACGATCAGCTTAGATAACAGCGGACCGCTGCACATATCCATTTCATAAGTTCTGGCCCCTTTTTTCTGTGCCATGATCTTTCCCTCTCTTTTCTCTTTTTCTGAATGTATTTGTCTTTTTTGTTTCCGCCTGAATTGTAGCACATCCCTCAAAAGGTTTCAATCTCTGCCGTCAAATGGTTACAGTGCCTTATAAATCACCAGAGCTGCCGCCACACCAAGAATCCCGGCCATTGTAATCTTAATGGAAAGACCAAAGGTAATCACCACAACTCCCAGGTTCAGAACCAGAGGTTCATCCAGTCCGAAAGACTGCCCGAAATTCAGCCAGGAAAGCCACGGAATCCCTTCTGCCATATTTCCCAGAAAACCGCCCAGGACAATGCCTGCCAGCAAAAGCAGCAGGAGTATCCAGAAATTTCTGTTTCTCATCTTTCTTCTTCCTTCCTACAGAAGCAGTTCTTGCCATGCTTCATACTGAATTTCTGCTTTTTCCACCGTTTCCAGAAGCAGGTTCCGGCTGTCTGCCGGCGCCGACCAGGCAAGACCGCAGCCTGCGGTAATCTCCCTGGGAACAGGAATCATCCGACCCGGAACTTCCCGCTCCTGAAATTGTTTTTCTGCTGCCATGGCTTCTGTTGTTGTATGAAACGTCATAACCACCCGAAGTTCTTTTTTCCTCATCTGTCTCTCCTGCTGTTTCTGTTTATTCCACTTCCCGACACAGCTGCTCTACTGCATAAACAGCCGTCTCCACCTCTTTCCGGGTGTTAAGATGGGAAAAGGAAAACCGGACGGCTCCCTGATCCCTGGTTTTCAGAGCCTCATGCATCAGGGGCGCGCAGTGAGCTCCTGCCCTGGTCTGGATTCCATACCGCTCTGCCAGCTCTCCTGCGGCCCATCCGGAATCCTCCTCCCCGATATTAAGAGAAACCACCGGAGTCCGAAGAGCTTCTCTGGACGAAAAATCACCATACACCCTTACCGGAGAAAGTCTGCTCACCTGATCATAAAAATACCACATCAGATCCAGCTCCTTTTTCCGCAGAACCTCCTGTCCCTGTTCCCGGATATAGGCCAGAGCCGCCTGAAGCCCTGCAATTCCGTGACCATTTAAGGTTCCTGCCTCCAGAGCCACCGGCATCTGAGCGGGGTGTTCCCTGCTGTAGCTTAAAATCCCGCTTCCTCCCACTGTCAGAGGACGGACCGTAATTCCCTTTCGTACACAGATCCCCCCGGTTCCCTGGGGACCTAAAAGCCCCTTATGACCGGTAAAGCACAAAATATCAATGCCCATGTCCTTCATATGAATCGGAAGAATACCTGCGCTCTGGGATACGTCTGCAACAAAAAGAATTCCTCTGTCCCTGCACATTTTTCCAATTGTCTTTAAATCATTCGCATTGCCTGTCACATTGGAGGCATGGGTACAGAACAAAGCCTTTGTTCCCGGTTTCAGCTCCTGCTCCAGTCTCTCCATGGAAAGGCATCCCGTTTCGTCTGCCGGTACAATAGAAAGGGACACCCCCTGCTTCTCCATCCGGTACAAAGGTCTTAAAACAGAATTGTGCTCCATTGCCGTGGTAACCGCCCGATCTCCGGGATTCAATATTCCCTGAATCACCGTGTTCAGGGCAGCCGTAGCGTTAGGCGTAAAGGCCACCTGCTCCGGACCGTCTCCTCCAAAAAAATCACACAATGCTTCTCTTGTTTCATAAATCATCCGGGAGGCTCCCAGACTTGCGCTGTGAGCTCCCCGGCCGCTGTTTCCCAGACAGTTCATAGCAGCTGTCACCGCCAGAACCACAGGTTCCGGCTTGGGCAGTGACGTTGCCGCATGATCCAGATAAATCATAAGTTTTAAACGCCTCCTGTCAGACGCACCCAGACATCCTCCTTCGGAAGAACTCTTCCCACAACCGCATAAGGAGTATCCAGTCCCTCGGTCTGGAAATCAGATAAGATTTTCTCTGCAGTCTCCGGAGTGACGCTCACAAGGAGTCCTCCTGAGGTCTGAGGATCAAAGAAAATATCCTGAAGCCATTCCTCTGCTCTGCTTACATCTGCATCCTGTCCTGCATAAGCTCTGTTTTTGTATGCCCCCTCAGGAATCAGACCCATTTTAGCATACTCACAGGCCGCCGCCTGCAGAGGCAGTCCGGCTCCGTCAATTTCCACGGTAACTCCGCTTCCCTTTGCCAGCTCCAGGCTGTGTCCTGCCAGTCCAAATCCCGTTACATCGGTACAGGCATGAATTTCATAGCGGTCAAAAATCTGCTTTGCCTTTTTATTTAAGGAGGTCATAACCCCAATCACTTCTGCCTCCGCCTCTTTCGATGCCAGCTCCGCCTTAACGGCTGTATTGACAATTCCCGTTCCGAGAGGCTTTGTCAGGATCAGAACATCTCCGGCGACAGCGCCGCAGTTTTTCAGAATCCGATCCGGATGAACAAAACCGCTTACGCTCAGCCCGTATTTTGGCACATCATCCTGAATGGAATGTCCTCCCGCCAGCACAGCTCCAGCCTCTTTTACCTTGTCTGCTCCGCCCCGCAGAATCTCTGCCAGGAATCTGGGATTGACGCAGTTTGGCCATGCCACAATATTCAGAGCCACCTTCGGCTCTCCTCCCATGGCATAAATATCACTGAGGGCGTTGGCTGCCGCCACCTGTCCAAATACATAGGGATCATCCACCATGGGAGGGAAGAAATCCAGAGTCTGGATCAATGCCACATCATCATTGACCTGATAAATGGCTCCGTCATCTGAGGTTTCGATTCCAACCAGAAGTCTGGGATCCTCAAATTTGGGAAGACTCTCCAAAATCCCCGCTAATGTCCCCGGTCCTATTTTCGCAGCACAGCCTGCCGTGTGTGCAAGTTTTGTCAGTTTTACTTCTTCGTCTGGTATCATAATGCTTCTCCTTCTCCTGTTTTATCTGTCTTCACAGACTTTTTTGCCTCTGTCTGTCAGCGCCTGCTTCTTCTACATCTGGTGGCGGACAATGGCATATTCATCCCCCAGCCGGTAGTAAGGACAGTCATAAAACCGATCCTCCATAAACCGCGCCATCTCGTCCTCATCCAGATTGACGCCGCAGACATAACACTCATAATCTTCGTCGTATTCATAATACATGCAGCTGTCACAGCTTGATTTTCTCTGCTTCATACACGCCTCCCTTCCCTTTTTCGTGCTGAACCTGTCAGCCTGTGCTTTCGCATTCTCCTACTGAAAATTATATCACATTTTTTCTGGTATGCAAACTTTTTGGAAGATTCTCTTCTGTTTTATCATTTCTCTTCTGTTTCCGGGGACACAGGAACAGAAATCGCCCGGTTCAGGGCAAAGGAATAAATCAGTCGTTCCTTTACCGGCTTGCCTGTCATCTGAGTCAGCGCCCGGCCGTAGTAATCCAGCTGCTCCCGATAATGACGGATCAGAACTTCCTCATTATCCGCCCGATCCGTTTTATAATCCATCAGAACCAGACCGTCCGGCTCTTCAAAGTATGCGTCAATAATACCCTGAATCAAAACCAGCTCGTCAGAATCGCCGGCTCCCATTTCCCTGGCCGGAATTCCTATAATAAACTGCTGCTCCCTGTGAAGCCTTCCCTCTGCCAGAGCGCAGGACATTCTTTTTCCCAGGGGAGACTGAAGAAAACGCCAGATCGCCCGGCTGTCTATCAGGGAACGATTTTCTTTTGTATATCGTTGTTCCTCCACCATCTGCTTCAGACATGCTTCTGTCTCCTCCCGGCTGGTAATACGATCCAGGGGAAGCAGCTCCATAGCCCGGTGATAGGCGGTTCCCTTTACGGCTCCTCCTTTTCCGCGCCGCCGTGTCTCTGCCGTCTTTTTTTCCTGCTCCTCTTCCTTTCTGTCATCCAAAGCCTCTGTCTGAACGCTTTCTGATTCATCCGTCAGCTGCCCCTGCTTTTTTAATTCTGAAACAGACATTTTCGTATGAAGCAGAATGTCCGCCTCGTAGGGATACTCATAGGACAGATGCTTCTCCAGCATCTCTCTCCAGTCCTTCTCGTATACCTCCTCCGGATCCAGAGTCTTCAAAAATTCTCTGGAGGTCCTGGTCTTCACCTGACGTTTCAATTCCTCTCCCACTATCTGCTGCAGGGGAATCTCCTCCAGCAGGATTCTGACTCCTGTGCTTCCCAGACTCATGAGAAGCCAGTCCAGATAAGAGCCGGCTCCCGCAAGAACTGTGTAGGGAATCTGTCCGTCCGCCTCTGGAACGATTCTGTATTTCTCCAGCTTCTTTTCCAGATTCCTATCGGTTCCCGTCATAATCAGCTGTTCCTTTGCCCTGGTCATTGCCACGTAAAGTACCCGCAGTTCTTCTCCCAGATTATCCAGCTCCATTTTACGGCGCAGTACATTTTTCTTTAAGGTTGCGCTTTTCAGACGGTTTTCCAGATCCAGATAATCTGTGGCAATTCCAAGCTCCGGATCAATCAGAAGACGGCTGTAGGTGTCCTGACGATTGAATTTTTTCCCCATTCCTGCAAGAAACACAACCGGAAACTCCAGTCCCTTGCTTTTGTGAATACTCATAATCCGGACCGTATTTTCTTCTTCTCCTGCAACAGAAGCCTCTCCAAAGTCAGAATGATATTTCTTGAGATTTTCAATGTACCGGATAAAATGAAACAGCCCCTTATAGCTGGTATTTTCGTACTCCACAGCCTTTTCTACCAGCATGTCAAGATTGGCTCTTCTTGTTTCTCCTGCTGCCATGGCAGATACCATCCTGTAATATCCGGTATCCTCATACACCTGGTAAATCAATTCATGTATCGGCAGATATACGCTCTGCCGGCGCAGCTTTTGCAGAAGAGTCTGAAACCGAATCAGCTTTTGCGTCAGCTCATCGCCCTGTGATTCTGCCAGCTCTGTCCATGCGCGGACAGCGCCGTAAATTCCCCTGTCCTGTCCTTTTGGAAGAAGTCTTTTATACCAGCCCATCAGCCGGGCCAGCTCCTCGTCTGTGATTCCTCCCATAGGCGATTTTAATGCTGCTGCCAGAGGAATATCCTGCATGGGATTGTCAATCACCGACAGCATACTGAGAACCGTTTCCACTTCAACCGTAGTAAAATATCCGGTTCGCGACTCTGCATAGGCGGGGATTCCTTCATTTAAGAGAACGGAAAGAAATGTCTCCGTCCATCCTGTTGTGCTTCTCAGCAAAATCACCATATCCCGGTACTGGGCAGTCCGGTATTTTCCAGATTTCTTGTCCCAGACAGCCATCCCCTTTTCCGGATCGGTCATTGCGCGAATCTCTGCTGCAATCATCTTTCCTTCAATTTCTCTGGCCGTATAGTCAGCGGCCTCTTCCTCCATCTGATCCAGGGCTCCCTGACCGGTATCTGTCACCAAAAGCCGAGGCAGGCCCGCACTCATCCGGAAGGCAGGGGAGTCTGACGCTTCCTCTTCTTCCTGCACAGAAGGAACCGGCTGAAAGACTGCCCCCGGATGCAGAGCCGCATCCTCTGTATACCGGATATTTCCCAGGTTTTCCGTCATAATCCGGAAAAATACATCATTCACTCCGGAAAGCACCTGTTCCCTGCTTCTGAAATTCTGATGCAGCTCAATTTTTTTCGTTTTTCCCTCTCCGGCCTCATAAGGCTCATAAGTATTATATTTTTCCAGAAACAGCTCCGGTCTGGCAAGCCGGAACTTGTAAATGCTCTGCTTCACATCTCCTACCATAAAAACATTGTACTGGCCAAACCGTTCCCTGGACACCGCCTGCAAAAGAGCTTCCTGTACCAGATTGCTGTCCTGGTATTCATCTACCAGAACCTCTTCAAACTGACTGCTCAGCTCATCAGCCGCCTCTGTATACACGATTCTTCCCTCTTCCCGTCGAATCAGAACCTTCAAAGCCTGATGCTCCAGATCATTAAAATCCACCAGATTTCTGTCTCTTTTTTTCTCCTGGAAGCGCCGGTCAAAATCCTCTGCCAGATCCAGAAGCACCTCGATGGCCTCTCCTGTTTTCTTCATATCGGCAAACATCTCTTCCGGAGACGCAAAACAGTAAAGCTCTTTCATTTTTCCTACTGCTTTTTTGACCCGGTCACGACAGCCGGTAAGATATGTCTTTTTTTCCGGATCCGCCTCTTTGCTCCGCACTGCGGCCAGCCGCTCCCAGGAAATTGCAGAAAGCTTCCCGTACAGCATTTCAAAATCCTCTGCCCCGGCTGCCGCCTCCATCTGACAGATATCGGAAGACAGCATGGGAATATAAGCCTGGAAGCATTCGTCCTCCCGGCACAGCTCCAGACATTCTCTCTCCTGTACAATCAGCTCCTTCAGCTGTTTTTTCACGTCCTCCATCAGAAAGGCCATCCAGGGCAGGGACGGCTTTTCCTCCTCAGAAAGCTCCCTTCTGCACTGTTCCAGCCATTGCTCCGGATAAGGATTGCTCTGGGCATACTGGTACACCTGCATAATATAATCTTCAATGCCTGCATCGCTCTTTCCCTGCCCGAAGGTTTCCACAAAACGGATAAAACGTTCGCTTCCCTCCCGGTATGCATCCTCGATCAGTTCCGCCATCACATCTGCCCGGAGAAGAAGCATTTCTCCCTCGTCTCCAATGCGGAAGGAGGGATCCAGATCCAGCATATTAAAATGTTCCCGGATAATATTCAGACAAAAACTGTCAATGGTTGTAATCTTTGCGTGATGGACCAGAGCCGACTGCACCTGCAGATGCTGGTTGTGCGGATCCTCCAGAAGGCGGGCTTCTATGGCCTCGCCAATCCGTTCCCTCATTTCAGCCGCAGCTGCATTGGTAAAGGTCATCACCAGAAGCCGGTCAATATCAAGGGGATTTTCTCCTTCCGTTACCATCCGGATAATCCGTTCTACCAGCACAGCCGTCTTTCCGCTTCCGGCCGCGGCGCTGACTAAAAGATGGCATCCTCTGCTTTCAATGACCTGCTGCTGTTCTTTTGTCCAGTTTACTGCTGTTTTTGACATATTTCCTCCCAGATTTCCTCTGTCTTTTTGTTTCTCCATTTCCGGTAGTCATAGCCGGAGGTTTTTTTATCAAAGCCGCATACCGGGTGGTAGGGACAGTAATCACAGGCTGTTCTTGAACCGTATTTGTATGGCTCCCGGCCGATTTCTCCCTCCAGAATCTCTTTTCCCGCTGTTTTCAGCTTTTCTCTGACAAATTTCTGCAGATACCGGAATCGTTCTCTGTTTGCTACAGAAGATTTTGACTCTACCACAGCCTCATCCTTTAAAACCACAGGAATCACATCCGATTCTTTTTCAATGGTATGATCCAGATGACGGACCACCTCCAGCTCACTGTTAACCAGTCCGTTCATCCGCAGTTTTCTCAGAATTTCCGCCTCAATATCCTCCGGTTTTTGTTTTCCTTCCTTTTGGATCACCGGATCTGCAATATTATAATAGAGGATTCCCGCAGGAACCGCCTCCTGCCCGGGGTAACGCCTCTCTGTCATTTCCAGCACAGCATCCATATAAACCACCAGCTGAAGCTGAAGTCCGTAATAAAGCGCCAGCAAATCAAAGGAGGTGCTTCCTGATTTATAATCTATGATCTTGACATAAACCTGTTTTTCCTCCTCGCAAAGATCCAGACGGTCAATCCGTCCCCGGAGATGAAGGGCCTCATCCTTTGAAAGGGCAATTTTCATGGCCTCTAAATTATCCGCTGCTGAAAAGGACACCTCAAACCCTGCAGGAACAAAATCTCCCTTCTGTATCTGCTGCTGAAGCGCCCAGACCGTTCGCTGGGTAATATGTTCAACCCTTCTGGCAAGATAGGCATTGCGGGAAGAGCTGTTTAATATGGTGTTTCCATAATCCGCTGTCACCTGTTCTACGCAGCGGTGAACCAGCCCCCTCCGGACAGAATCCTCCATCGTTTTCCAGTCCAGTCCCTCCTCTCCTGCTGTTTTAAAGCAGAGATCAATCGACTGATGAAAAAGATTTCCCAAATCTGATGAGGCCAGCTCATACCGCTGACGTTCTTCCAGCTCCAGTCCGTATTTCAGAAAATGGGCATAAGCGCAGGCGGCATACTGTTCCAGTCTCGTCACACTTCCGCTGAGAACCGTGCCGTAAAGGGCTCTGGCGACTGCACGGCCGATTCCCTGATTTTCATACACATGGAACGCTGCCTCCAAAAGCTTTTCTGTCTCCTTCCCGTATTCTCCGGAACAGGAAAACCACCGGTAAAGCTCTAAAAACTGCTTCTCTTTCCGCTCTTCCTCCGGAAACTCTCCGTCCCTAAACTGTCCCAGACCTTCAATCAGCTGTCTCAGCGCCTCTTCCACCGAATAAATCTGCTGATTCTCCAGCAGCTCCCTGCAGGATTTCCAGGAAAGCCCCGGATACATTTTTCTCAGTTCTCCAATCAGGAAAGAAGGCCTTCTTCCCTTTCCGTCACTTCCTGTTCCGGAAAAAGACACAATCAGCCGATTTACAGGCTTTGTCATCAAAAGGTACAGATAAAACCTCTGCTGGAAACTGTCCTCTCTTGCTGTAGGCGCCAGCTCCAGCTGGTGACTGGCAAAAAATTCTCTTTCCCGGTCAGAAAGCAGACTCTTTCCCTCCTTGCGGGACGGTACAATTCCATCATTCACACCCACAAAGAAGAGAACCTTAATGTGAGCCAGTCTGGTTCTTGTAATATCTCCCACAACCACCCGATCCACAGTTGCCGGAATCACGCCCACAGTAATTTCCCGAAAGCCTGCATCCAGAATCTCCATAAATTCCTTTCTGCCTGCAGTCTCATCGCCCAGAAGATCGGAAAGCCTCTCTAAAAGCTCCATCACCAGTTCATATACCTGGCTGTATTCTCCGGCAAGACGGTATTCCTTCTCCTTCGTAAAGGATTCCGAAAACTCCTCCAACCGTTCCTCTGCCTGATAGTTCTCCAACAGCTCCTTCACTCCGTCAATCATATCCCGGACGGTCATGTTTTCCTTCCGAAATGCCTCCTGCAGTGTCAGCAGGGGAGCCATCACCCTGTCCTTAAATGCATTCAGCTCTGTCAGATTGATTTCTCCCCCTCCCCGGAAGGTTCTGTCCCATTCCTGTCTCCAGCGTTTTCCTCCGCGGATTCCCAGGGCAATCACATAGTTTTCCAGCCGGTCCACCATTTCTCTTTCCTCACAGACCAGACCGGAACGGAGAAAACGGAACACAGTCTCATAAGAGAAATCGCGGCGTACCACATCCAGGGCAGAGCGGATCATCTCTACCAGAGGATTGTCCAGAATATTTTTTTTATCATCCATAAAATAAGGAATCTCATTCTGCTCAAACTGATGGACAATTTCTTTTCCGTATCCGGGCAGATCTCCGGTAATCACTGCAATGTCCCGGTAGCGCATTCCTTCCTCCTGCTGAAGCTGCCAGATTCTGTGAATCACTGCAGCAATCTCCTCCGGAGGATTAGAGGCCTGATAAATCTCCAATGCCCCTGTCTGCTCTCCCTGATAAGGCGCTCTTCCATACCGGAGCAGGTTTTTCTCCAGAAAATCCAGCTCCTCCGGAACCGGGAAATTCTTTCCCCTGGTTACCCACCGATCCGGAAGTTTTTTTACCTGGTTTTTCTCTGCCAGCTTAGAAAGCCGGACTGCCATCTGGCGGCTCATAAAAAACAGATTCTGCATTCCCATGGAGCCATACAGATCGACCTCCGGATCTGCAGTGACTGTCACAATCACCTGCTTTGCGTAAGCCATAAACAGCTCTGCAAGGCGATACTGAACCGGAGTAAATCCCGTATATCCATCCAGCGCAATCACACTGTCCTTAATCAGCTGTGACCGGGGCAGAACCCGGCACAGAACCTCCAGCACCTCCTCAGTTGTCACATAATGACCTGCAATAAATTCACGAAAGCCTTCAAATACAAGAGCGAAGTCCTCCAGCTTCTGCTTCAGAAGCGGTGTTTTTGCAGCCGCCGCCATCTCTCTTAACTGATCCGGTCCGATGCCGTACTGATAGAATTCCGACAGCATGGATTTCAGCTGACTGACAAATCCGGCCTGATTTAAATGCCCCCGGAACAAAACCAGCTGTCTGCTTTTTTCTGCCGCAACCTTCCGAAGCACCATGGATTTTCCCATATCATCCAGAATCTGAAGATTTTCCACAGCCAGCTCCTCAAAAATACGATAAGCCAGCCGCTGAAAGCTTACTACGTCAATATTCATCGTTCCATGCGCCGGATGTCTGGCGACTACATCCTTCTGCGCCTGCATGGTAAACTGCTCCGGCACCAGCACATAATACTGCTGCCGTGGATTTTTTATGGACGCCTGAATCACCGCGTCATATAAACAGGTGGTTTTTCCGGAACCGGAACCACCCAGAATCAACTGTAATGACATTTTCATGCTCCTTTCTCTGCACTTCAGTATAGCATAAAAAGCTCTGCCGGAGAATAGACTATACCAAACATACCGGGAGGTCTCCCCATGAGTTCCAAAACGAAAATTGTCGTCCTGCGAATGAAAGAAATCATATATACTGCTATTTTTATCGGCTTCGGCATTCTTCTGGTCATGCTGCTTTTTATTATGTTTCATCCCAAAAAAGAGAATTCCTCTGACTCTGCAAGCACGGCTTCCTACATACCCGGAGTCTACGCTTCTTCCTTAACCCTCGGCTCCCAGGAAATCAATGTGGAGGTAACTGTAGACCAGGATCAAATCCGTTCTGTCTCCATGGTTCCTTTAAGCGATTCCGTAGAAACCATGTTTCCTCTGGTTCAGCCCTCTCTGGAGCATCTGACCGGCCAGATCTGCAGCTCCCAGTCTCTGGAAAACCTGTCTTATCCGGAAGAAACCCGCTATACTTCCCAGGTTTTAATCAGAGCCATTGAGTCTGCCCTTGAAAAAGCCCGTGTAAAATGATATAACGAAACTATTCACAACACATACAAAGGAGATTATCATATGTACCAGTACAGCACGGCCAGAACAAATCTGATTTCCGCTGCAGGCACCCGTTTTGTCTGGCGGGAGGCAGGAGCCGAACACGAAGGGATCCCTGTTGTGTGCTTCAGCTATCTGATGAGCACCATGGATGACTGGGATCCTGCTGTTATAGACGGTCTTTCCCGCCGGTTCCACGTTTATCTTTTTGATAACCGGGGAGTAGGAAGAAGCGAAGGACAGACACCTTCCTCTATCGAAGAAATGGCAGAGGATGCTTTTCATTTCCTCCGGGCCATGGGACTCTCCCGCATTTTTCTTCTGGGATTTTCCATGGGAGGAATGGTTGCCCAGGCATTTACCGCCGCCCACCCGGAGATGGTAGAGCGGCTGATCCTGGTGGGAACCGGCCCGTCCGGCACTGTTTTCCGCGATTCCTATACCATCCCTTTAAAGGAAACCACTGCCAAAGCCATTCTCCGTCACCGGGATCCCAAATATTATTTTCTCTTCGAGTCCACACCGGAAGGCAAAAAACAGGCAGCTGCATTTTTAGACCGCCTTCACACCCGCAAAAAGGATCGGGACATGAAAATCAGGCTGACCAGTCCTGTTTTAAAGGCACAGATCCAGGCGATTCGCTCCTGGTTTGGATTCCGCTCCGTAGATCCCTCTGTGATTTCCTGTCCCGTCTTGATTGTAGCAGGAGAACATGATGGAATGATTGCCGTTTCCTGTTCCCATGAGCTGAACCGTCTGATTCCGGACTCCCGGCTTCTTATTTATGAACACTGCGGCCACGGAGCTCTCTTTCAGTGCCACGAGAGATTTACTGCTGATGTCATTTCTTTTCTTGATGAAAAAGAATAATTCCCCCAATTTTCCATGACGCAAAAAGGCTGCGGTCATGTGTTTTCACGCACAGTGCCGCAGCCCTTTCTCATTCTTTTATTCAGCTGAAATCTAATGTGTTTCCTCATGACCGGATACAGGAATCCAACCATCTGTATCAGATTGAACCCTGTTCTGCTCCTGTTTGCTCTGCTCCGCTTCGTTCTGCTCCGGTTTTTCATCTCCGGCACAAAGGCTTTCCGGCTCTGAAACGCAGGAAGCCTCCTCACAGGAAGCCGTAGCCTCCGGTTCAGGCTCTGATGATTTTTTCTCCTCCGGTTCAGGAATTCCCTTGCATTTCCGGAAAATCTGCATAAATTCCTTGCCGGTAATTGTTTCTTTCTCAATCAGGAATTCTGCGATCTGATCCATAATCTCTCTGTTGTCACTGAGAAGACGTTTGGCTTCCTCATAGGATCGTTTCAGAATCTCCATGACCTCGTCATCCACTGCTGCCGCCGTAGCTTCTCCGCAGTTCATCACCGTCCGTCCTGTCAGATACTGATCCTGCTGAGTTGCCAGTCCCATCAGACCAAACTTTTCTGACATTCCGTACTGGGTAACCATGGCTCTTGCCAGACGGGTTGCCTGCTCAATATCATTGGCCGCCCCGGTGGTCACTGTATCAAACACAATTTCCTCTGCTGCCCGGCCTGCCAAAAATCCTACCAGCATCGCCTCCAGCTCTTTTTTATTGTTCAGATACTTTTCTTCCTCCGGCACATGCATCACATATCCCAGGGCCCCCATGGTACGTGGAACAATGGTAATCTTCTGCACCGGCTCAGCATCCTTCTGCAGGGCGCTTACCAGAGCGTGACCTACCTCATGGTAGGAAACAATCCTGCGTTCTTCCCTGCTGAGTATCCGGTCCTTTTTCTCCTTACCTACAAGAACCACCTCAACCGCCTCGAACAGATCCTTCTGGCTTACTGCATTCCGCCCGTTCTTTACAGCCAGAATTGCTGCCTCGTTAATCATATTGGCCAGATCCGATCCCGCGGCGCCGGAGGTTGCCAGAGCAATGGCATCCAGATCCACCGTCTCATCCAGAGAAACATTCTTTGCATGAACCTTCAGAATATCTACACGGCCCTTTAAATCCGGCTTATCCACAATCACCCGGCGGTCAAAGCGTCCGGGACGCAAAAGCGCCGGATCCAGAACCTCCGGCCGGTTGGTGGCTGCCAGAATCAGTACACCCTTGGAGGAGTCCATACCGTCCATCTCGGAAAGCAGCTGGTTTAAGGTCTGCTGCTGCTCTGACTCTCCTCCTCCGCCGTAACCGCTTCGGCTCCGTCCGATGGAATCAATCTCATCAATAAAAATAATTCCCGGTGCTGTCTGCTGAGCCTGCTTAAACAGACTCCGGACACGGGAAGCACCTACGCCTACATAAAGCTCCATAAAGTCCGAACCGGACAGGAAGTAAAAGGGCACCTGCGCCTCTCCTGCCACTGCCTTTGCCAGAAGGGTTTTTCCCGTTCCCGGAGGTCCAACCAGAAGAGCGCCCTTCGGAAGCTTTGCGCCAATGTGGGTATATTTGGCAGGATTGTGAAGGAAATCCACCAGCTCCACCAGGGACTCCTTCGCCTCATCCTGTCCCGCCACATCGGCAAATGTCACACCGGTCTCCTTCTGCATATAGACCTTGGCATTGCTTTTTCCTACTCCGCCCATGCGCTTCATCATGAAATTCATAAATACAACCAGAAGCACAAAGGGAAAAATCATGCTGATAATTGACCAGAATAAATCCCCGGTCTCCTGCTGCTCCTGCTTAATCTCCACGTCATGCTCCAGAAGTCTCTCTGCCAGCATGTAATCCCCGGAAAGAGGGATGGTATAATATTGAAAGGCCGGATTGAATTTATCAGAGCTTTCTTTATATCGAATCTCAATCCGGCTGCTTCTTCTTAAAATAGATTCTACCTGTCCGTCCTCGACCTCTTCAATAAACTGATCGTAGGTAACCTCCTTCTGACTCCGGTTCCCCATATAGCTTTTCATCATTCCGGCAACACCAAGTGTCACCAGCGCCGCAATCAGCATCACAATAAACTGACCTTTGGGGAATTTATTATTGCCGTTCTGCTGCGGCTGTTGACTGTTGTTATTGTCCATATTGGGCATATCTCCTGTTCCTGCTGTATATCTTATTTTTTTACACAACTATTCCTAATTATACTGGCAGTTTCCGGAGAAATCAAGAACCCATCACGGAAAAAACAAAGTTTCTTTACTTTTCACTGTCCATATATGCTTTTGCCAGCTCCGCCATTTCCTCCAGAGTCTTATCTGCGCTGGTCACCATGGTGTAAGAAAGTCCGTCCTTTTCCCACATCATATTTTTATACACACAGCGTTCCTCTTTTTCAGTTCCGTAGCTGATATACAGCTCTCCTGCCTCCTCCCGGGATTTGTCCTCCTCTGAAGGCTTCTGATCCGGGGGAAGAAATAAATAATCATCTTCCCTGCCGGTCAGGCAGATTCCCTCATACCATTCCTCATAATCAGCGGCAGAGGCGTCTTTCTGATTTCCATCCATGATCTCCCGATCGCTCTCCCGAATCACACTGAAAAAATAATCCCCGTACTGGATGCTGATCTCCGGATAGGTTCCAACCGCATTTCCTCCGTCATCCACAGCCTGAATCTCTGTAACATAGCCTTCCTGAAAACGGCTTCCATCCGCCAGGGCATCCGCTACAAAAAGCTCCTCGCCCACTTCCTTTTTCCCTTTTTCTTCCAGTTCCCCGGCGGAAGTGACTGCATCCGTTTTGTTTGTAGAACTAAAAAGTCCTGTTATTTTCCCTGCCGCTGCTGCTGTAATCGTTCCTGTCAGCGCCAGAATAACCGCCGCTGCCGCCACCATCTTTCTTCCTTGAAATCTCATTTTCATTCTCCTTTCTTCCATTGCAGCATGGACTGCCCTCAGCCCTTCCCGCTCCTGTTGTTCACTCCAGGGAATTTCGCGGATGCTCTCCTGAAGTACTCTGCCAATCCGTTTATCCATTTCCTTTCTGTCCCGGTTCTCTTTCATTCTGCCCTCCTTCACAGTTTTTTCATCCTGGCTTCCCTTCAAAACAGATTCTCCTTTCCTCAGATTCCAGCTGTTTTTTCAAAAGCTTTCTCGCCTGAAACAGCCTGGATTTTACAGTTCCCTCCAGGGTTCCTGTGATTTTTGCAATTTCCCTGGTACTCAGTTCATTATAATAGTATAGAAGAATTACTGTTCTGTACTTTATATCCAGTCTTTCCACCAGCTTCCACAGATGAACGGCATGTTCCTGTTCCAGAATCTGTTCCAATGGCCCTTCCTTCTCATCTCTGCAAAGACGCTGAGCCATTCCTTTTTCATCCGGGTTTTCCAAAACCGCATCCAGAGAAATGTCTCTCCTTTTCCGGCAGAGCTTCCAGGCCGTCCGTACCAGAATCTGATACAGCCAGGCTTCAAACCGTTCCGGATCCTTCAATGATTTCCGGTTCAGATAACATTTTACAAAGGTTTCCTGCAGCACATCCTCACTGTCACTTTGATTTCCTGTAATAAAATATGCCATACGGTACAGCTTTCCGGAAAAGGATCGGTACAGTTCATCAAATGCCGACTCATCACCCTGTATCATTTTTTCCACATCAGTCCTGCTTTTCTCGTCCATGCCATGATTCCTTTCCCTTTTTTGATGCATCTGTAGTATAAGAGTCTTTCTTTTTCCATCTGGTTCATTTTATTTTTAATAATTGTTCCCTTCCGGACAATTCCGTTTTTCATGCATAAAAACAAAGCCTCTGTTTCATACTGTGACTGAGGTGATAACAATGAGCTTCTTTCCAAAAGACATGATACCTGATACGGCTCTACTTAACATTAATCCCGTTACAGAGCCGGAAAAAAAGCCGGAGAAGGAACCTCCGGTTCAGGAGCCCTATGGGACAGACGATCCCGCCTATCCTGATATTAAGGCATGCTCTGCCACAGACTGTACTGGTCTGATTCCCAGTCTTCCCCAGTCAGAGGCAGAACTGGAATCCTATGCGGAAATCTACCACTATCCTGCCGACATCTTTCATAACTGAGACAAAACGCAGGTATGGCAAGTCTCGCGGAGCGTTTTTTGTTTCAGTTATGAAAGATGTCGGCAGGATATACTTTCTGAAC